>ERZ1292629.37-Hain-H43-01um-R1-37-length-123355-cov-10_pt1 | contig 117801 bp, 236 predicted proteins | sample MGYA00564399_ERZ1292629 | MGnify/ENA primary metagenome ERZ1292629 (study PRJEB36523, sample SAMEA6512636) | groundwater metagenome | collected 2019-01-08 | study: AquaDiva: Metagenomics assemblies of 32 groundwater samples | reverse complement strand
ACAAAAGGGTTTAATTTCGCCAAAAATACATTATTTTAATAAAAATAAACATAAATGGATAATCTAGAACTAAATAAGATAACAAGACAATATAAGAAAAGTCTTATAATAAAGGATAGAGTAAGGAGTAGGTACTCTAATAATATATTTGGAGGATATTGTGTAAGAACTTCGTCGTACTTTATTAGTTATTTTAACTGTAGGTGGAATATAATTGGATTTATTAATTATGTTTATAATTCCAAAGGAGATGGTTCGAGTTCCGTAGTGTCTGGTCTTGACTTATCTTCGGGTATTAGATACTTATTTAAAAGTAATGTTCTTCTGTTGTCTAGGGAAAGCTCTTTTAAGAGGATTTAAAATGGTACTCAATAAGTGTTACATTTCAAGAAAATTAGATGATACAGAAAGATATTTCTATTTCATAGAGTCTAGCTTATATTTTGGATTACAATATAATAAAATTTTCTTTTATGCCATTAATAAGGAATCTGGTGATATTTTATTATATGCAAATTCTGTTTTAGATCCAGTTTACTACAATCAGAGTGTAGTTTCAATTTCAGGAGATGTAGATGTTAGGTCTTTTATTAGAAAACATAAAAGTAAATCTAAACTTTCTGTATTGTATTCAGGTAAAGAATTAAGTATTAAAAGGATTTAAAAATACCGTGTAGCTGTACTAAAAGTACCTTAAAAGGGGTACTTTGAGGTAATGTAAAATTTTAAAAAAGTTTTCAAAATTTTCTTTAGAAGAGAGAAACCTCGATATTAAGCTAATAATGAGGTTATGTGGATAATGGCTCTATGTCCTAGGGAATAATATGCTTCTCTAACACTAAATAGAGATATTGTGTATATAGGTAATTAAATCTTCCTGTAGTATATAAAGAAAAGAAATATAAAATCTTCCTGTAGTATACGGGATTATATAAATTAGAATTTTAATACGTTTAATAAAATCTTCCTGTAGTATATGTAAATGATGTATTCTAGAAAGATAATAAAAATTAAAAACTTCCTGTAGTATAGTTCAATTTCTCCCTTTATTCGTTATATGTTTATTATTTATAAATACTTATGAAAGTTATTCCAAATATAATAGAAGTAGATTTGGACCATTTTGTATATTATTGGATATACAAGAAGAAAGTTGGATTTAATTTGTTAGAAGAATTGCATACTTTAAGTGGTCGTTCATCTTTTGTTCGTTGTGGTGGAGAGTTTTCTCTTTGTGACAACTGTAGGCTATTCCTTTACAAAGAATTGCAGTGGAAGAAGATATGAAATACTTCATAACCATAACAAAGAAGCCTACTTATAAATATTCCAAAACTGTGGTGTTGTGGCATAAATTTAAAAATGACTATAAAATATGTGTGTACAAGACGTTAGAGAGTGAATACATATTTCCAGATGGGAGCATGTGGTATAGTGTCTGGAAAGACAAAATGAAGTTTTCTGTATATTTTTATTCTTTCAGAGATAGTTGTGTAAAAAGAATATGAGAAACGGTTTCATAACACTAAATTGGTATATCAAAGACGGATTAGTTCCAGGATACTCTTATAATATATGTATGTGGGGATGTGATTCTTATGGTCATGGCATGCGATTATGGTTTAGAGTTGATGAAACAAGAGAAATACATACAGTCAATCACGATTTTTATTTTAAAGATTGGATAGGAGACGGAAAATGTGTATTCTATTATAAAGATGTAGAGAAAGAGCATAAAAGAATATGAAGCAATTTATGACTAAATTTCGTCCTAATGGGACTCTGTGTTACAGAATCATAATATGGAGAAAGTCTAGAAAAGTTTCTAATAGTGAATTAATGCATTATTTCGACATAAATGGAATCAATGAACCTACTATGATTGGTTCAGTAGGTATTTTGTTTTGCGATTTTCTAAAAATGCTTTCTGACAGGAATATCAATACAGTAGTATATTATCCAGATAAAGAAAAAGAGTATAAGAGAATATGAATAAAGAAGTTATGTTAGTATATTCGAAGTATTGCTATCCCTATGTTACTATTCTTATGGTTGTATTGGAAAACGGAGAATGGTTACTTAGTAAGTATATACAGAGCGATAAATTTAAAGATTGTGAATGGCGTCTTACTTACGGCAATACAACTCTTAAAAAAGAGATTGCTGATAGGGCTACAAAGAATGGTTATTTTGGAAGTTTTCATTTTTATGACGAAAAATGTGTTAAGAGAGTATAAATGAGAGAATTCATGTTATTAGAAGAGCAAAGTAACGGTAGGGAGTATTTTCTTTCTTATTGGGTCTTGCATAAAAATGGTACAGCGGAAGACTTAAAGTGGAGGAATTTAGATGGCTCAGTGTGGAGAACTGGTCAATTATTTGGAGCAATGCACGTAAAAGATATGAAAAAGCTTGTTTGTAGTCGAATAGCAGCCATGATATGGCAGAGAGAAGTATCTTGGAAGAAGATATAATGGATAGAGATTTTTTAAAAGAACTTAGAGGATTGAATGAAGATCTAGAAATCGTATCACCGAATATAATTGAGATATATAGAACTCACGTATATTATATACTTTTAGAAGATAATGTAGCAACTAGGGTAATACCTACACCTACAAGTAATAAAAATGAGTTCTATAAGGGCTATGATGTCATGTTTATAACAGGTACTAGTGCTTTCTCACACCATTTTTATAAAGAGATTTGCTGGAAAAAGGTATGAAGGTAACACCGAATATAATTGAATTAGAGTTCCTAAATGATAATATAATGTATTATTGGATTATAGAGAAGAAAGGAAACATTCTTCTAACTTCTTATACCGGTGATAGAGGATTTTATTATAATGGTGATAGTAGAATGAATATATATGATTATGAATTTAGTGCAATTCATAAGTTGTTTAAATTTAAAGAGATAGGATGGAAAAAGATTTAATAACACCAAACTTCATAGAGAAGGAGAAAGGCAATAAGGATACTCTCTATTACATTATGATAGATGGTGATATTATGTTTACTTTATTTCCAACACATAGGAGTAACAAGTTTAGAAAGGCATACAAAATATGTTTTCAAATATAAGGAACTATCGTGGAAAAAGATATAATAATAGTGCCTAAAGGAAAAAGTGACAGTGATTTTTTCCATTATGAATGGAAGATATATCCTTGTTCAGAAGGTATAAGATATTTAGAATATAGTGTATTTTGCGGCGAGAGTACCAGAACTAGTCAAGTTCCTCTTTCTAAGGAGACTGTTGCTAAGCAAATAGAAGAGTTTAGAAAAAGTAGATATGATTTCTTTTTAGGAAATGAATTATGCTGGAAAAAAATCTAATATTGCTTCATAATTTGAAAGATTGTTATCCAGTAATTTATTTCTGGGAATTTAAAGAAACTCTTATAGAGTATAGGCTCGTAACATCGGGCTTAGCGAGAATTGGTACAATATGCAAGGAAGATTATGATTCGGTAATGGAAGAGCCTAAGATGTTTGCTCTTTGTTTAGCTAAGGAAATGTCATGGAAAAAAGCTTAATAGTATTAGATAAAAAATTTAGTCCAAGAAAGCTATACATAAGTTATGATAAAACTAACTCTATGCCATCTGAAGTTTTTTCTTTAGATCTCGAATTATTAAATGGACTAGGCGTCGGTTTTACTAATAGTGGAGTTATTGTCTACGAAAGAAATAATGCTAAATATAGCAGAACCTTGTCACGTTTTTCCAGAATGGTACTAAAAATTGAATCTAAGCTCTGCTTAATTAAAGAGTTAAGTTGTAAGAGGATATGATAATGAGCAGTGATGAGTTAATAGTAATGTTTAGTGACAGGAGTTATTTCTTTGTGTATCATGGCAAGTACGATAAGAGTAAAGATGCTAAAGATGTTCTTGGTAGAAGAAGGGTTTCCTATGATGAGTTTATGCTAGACTATGATTTTTATGTTAGAAGAAGAGCCATTTTTGGCTTAGCAACGGAGAATACGTGGAAAAAGATCTAATAATAGCTTATAAGAGTAGTCTTTATTTATGGAAAATTAGAGATAAAAAAGTAAAAGAATTTACTATGTGGAAGGATGGTGGTTGCTACGGAGAAGGAGTCTATTTAAATCAAGAAAGTGTAAATTCTGTTATAAGAACAGAATTAAAGCTATTTAAGTTCTTTAAATATAAGGAGTTAGATATCAAAAGGATTTAGTGAGGATTCTTCTCTGGATCTAGTTTCCAGAATGAAGAGAGTGGTCTTCCTTCGTGGATTTCAACCATCTTAGCACTAAATTGTTTAATCTCTTCCACTAAATAAGAATACGGATTATTGTTCATGTCAACTATCCCATAATTGCAATCTTCTCCGTCTGCTGTTCTGCCAGTTGGTGGTTCGTCGTTCCACTGAAACCAGTCTACGCCGATTATAAATGGTTGTGAAATAGCACCTTGTGAAAAATCTTTAAACATCTGAGCACGTTCAATTTGAGAGTGGGCTCTACCACCAATTGCCTTCATATTGCCGTTTCCAGAAGCATTTTCATGTGAGTAATATGAGAATTCAGATATTATAATTGGAGTATTACAGATTTGATGAGTTTGATTTAGGTTATTATACCACATTTGAGTTCCGTCTTCATATCTGTTGTATGAGTGTACGTCAGTTTTGCCTCTAGAGGCGATTAGAAGAAGATAGGGTGGTCTTATGTGAAACCTGACACCAAGTATCAAATGATTAGGATCATGCTTTTTAATTAATCTAGGAACGGTTTCCCAATACTTAATAATCTCTTCATTAGAATAGTTGTACCACCAAACCTCATTATCCATATAGTATCCCACTAAATTCTTATTATCCTTATATGGAGTTACTAGTTCTTTTATCTTGCTTTCTACCTTACTCTCCCACTGAATATCTTTTATGTCATGTTCCCATTTTAATATGTTTAAATCTTTTGCGAAAGGAATGTGAGGTTCTAGATCAATATGCGACCATGCTCCCACCGAATTAAATCCGAACTCTTTAATTTGTTGTAACTGTTGATGTGGCCAGTTCTTAGCTTCAAAATGAGGAGGTCTAATTGCCCTTTGAAATGGTTGTACAGCTTGTACAGAAAGGAGTAAAGTTCTTTCATTATTTGGAGAAATGAACCACCATTTATTATTAGTATCTAGTCCTAAGTGCCAGTAAGAAGTATTACCCTTAGTATGCATATTATTCTCCTGGTCTGTGAATAAAGGGGATAAAACAATAAAGATCACAAGAATAACTTTTATTATTTTAGTAACCATTAATATTAATTTATAAATTAATTAAGAAATCACCTTTATGAAAGAAAAAAGCATAATACTGCACAGAATGACAAGAAGTGAAATTATTTGTAAAGCAGGAAAAGGAATAATAGAGACTATATTCATTATTGATATAAATAGTTGTAAATTATACTCTTATGAAAAATTTATTTTTTCAGGAAAAAGATTATACTTTATGTCTAAGAATCCACATGTTGGATGTTCAGAAGAAAAATGTGTTAGCGATGTAAGTTTGTTCAGCAAAAGCTTTAAAGGCCCACAATTAAGCTTTGATAATGCCTTTTTAGATAGATTTTTAGTACAAAGTGAGGTTTCATGGAAAAAAGCCTAGTATTAGTAAGAAGAAACGGTTCAATAATGACTCAATTATTGAATTTAAATAAATATTTAGGTTTGGATTTTAAAAGAAAAAAGACACGTCTTATGTTTGATGGTAAAAGATTAAAGGCATACGATATACATAAAAATGAGTATGCTGAGTATTTTGGCAATAAAATTGTTTATATATTTAGATTAAGCGGTACTTATACAAATCGTTACAGTAGGCGTTTTTTAGATACTTTGCATTTTGGAAAAGAGAAATGTTGGAAAAAAATCTAATTTTAATAAGACAAAGTAAAAAGAGTTTCGAAGTTGATCAGAAAATATATGCTCAATTGGTTTATTTGGATTATTTTAACGGAATATCTATGGGAGACTTAACCTTAAGAAATCGTTTTACTTTTGTAGCAACAAGGATTTATCGCTACAATGAACCAATTTGGACTGAATCTAATACTGCTTATTTATATAGTTTATTTGGATTGTTTTATTTTGAAGACGAAAAGCAAAGATTTTTAGACACTTTACACGTTGTTTCAGAGAAATGTTGGAAAAAAATATAGCAGTTAGTAAAATAACAAATTGTTATTTTACTAAAACGACAAGAATACCTTTATGAAAAAAATTCTTTTATATAGAAGGCTACCTTCCAGTAGAATAAATCATTGTTATTTTATAGTAGAAATTTATAATATACATAATTTTAAAACAAGTAAAATTGATTTTTTAGGAACAGTAATAAAAGAGTATAATTCTTTTGAACATACTATATATCATATAGGAGAAAAAGTTACTATGACAATGAATGGAATTAATGGAATTCGTATCACTAAATATAATTATTTAGATACCTTAAATATTGGCAGTGAGAAAGAATATAAGAGATTATGAAACCAAAATATATAGTATCAGGAAATAACAATCTTCTTCCCAATAAATATATAATAAGAAATTCTTCTTATTATATATGTTCAGAATTCGGGGATAAGCATTGGTGGGGTCTTCCTGACGACAATCAATTTTTATATGTTGCGACGAATAATCATAAATTTGAAACACTTTATAAATTAAAAGTACCCAGGATGGATGACCTTAATGATTATTTTTGGGATATATGTTCTGTTGTAAAATGTTTTAGTCCGGACATCAAGAAGAGAAACTTCTTTAATTATAGAGATTTTGAGTATAAGAAAATATAGCTTTTACTATAATATTTCATATATGAAATATTATAGTAAGTTGACAGTTTTACCTTTATAAAAAATGAAAAAAGTAGAATTTTTATTATTGCGATCTTATGGTGAAGAATGGAAGGACTGGACATTGTATAAAATGACTGGATTTAGAAGGGTTTTAAAAGCAGATTGTAATCCACATAAATTCCTATGTGCAGAAGGATTACTGTTAAATGATTACATAGGAAACATATATGTAGGTAAAAAGACAAACGTATATTTTTCTCATTTTATCACTAATTTAAATAATGATTTTTTAGAGAAAATACATTCTGTGAAAGAAAGAGAATATAAGAAAGTATAATTATGGATAATATAAAAGTTATATTAATAAGGAGCAGTTCAGATGTCTATTGTTACGGTGGATGGATAAATAAAGCTAAAGCTATAGCTTCTGGAGCATATTTAGAAGACGGGTATAATAGACCAACTACCTATGGGATAACTGGAAAAAGTATCGAGAATGACCCCTCTGGGTTTTTCCAGTTTTATGACAGCTATGATTATTCATATAATATGCAGTCTGGAGGATTAGTTATAAATGGAAAGTTTGGTAAGAATATGTATAGGAATAACAATGGATATACAGATCTATATTGTAAGGTTAAAGAAGTAGAATGGAAGAAAGTATAAAATATGGAATTTATATTAAGTAGAATCTCTATAACTAGAAAATGTGATTTTTGTATATATCATATGAATGGAAAATTTTCTAAAGAAGAAAGCTTAAAAGGCACTACAGGTTATCATTTAAGTAATTGTTCAATAATTAATGATAATGGAGATCTAACTAGAATATACATGGGAAATGTTTATTTTGAGTCTTTTTGTAAAAAGATAGACTATTTATATTTAGATTTATTTTGTATAATTAAAGAAGTAGAATGGAAGAAAATATGAAGCTAGAAGAAAGATTAGATAAGTTAATGATAATGCTTTTTATTGTTAACAAAAATTTTATTTTCTATAAAAATAGTTTCAGTTTTTTTACTGACTTAAAGCCCTATGGCCATCATTCTTATTTTCCAGAAAATGAAAGAGATTTTATAAACTCTATTGGAGGTAGAATTATTTGCGATGAAAAAATTGAAGAACCTATTCAAAAAATATATTATACTAATGATTTAGACCATATATGGTTTGTAAAGAAAGAAAAGGAGTGGAAGAGAGTATGATTTTAGCAATGCTATCAATTTGGGTAATCCTTTTAATTGCTGCAACTATTATAGATAGATTATTTAAGAAACAGTACAAGAAAGAAAAAGAAGAAAAAATAGCTAAGAGCGAAATTGATGTTAGAAATGAACTTATAAAGTATAAATCTGAGTATTTAAAGAAGCCAATTGTATTGTATAAATATAGAGATAGTAAAATGCAGCCTCCAAGAATATTTAGTGCAATTTCATATAATAGTGAGGGGAAATGCTATGAAGGTTATGAGATTAGCAAGTCTCTATATCCCCGTAGTACGAGAACGTTTCAATTAGACGATTCTCCAGAGTCGTCAACTAGATTTTATATTATTAGAGAAGAAAGATGCTTTAAAAGGATTTAATTAAAGATTTAGCTGCAAAAAGTATTTAATTGTCAAAGAACTATAATATAAAGCATTCAGACAATTGTAATAGGACTTAACTTTACAAATACCTAATATCACCTCAATTGAAGTCCTAAGAACGACTTAAGAGTGTTAGGTATATGTTTTAACGGAGAAAAATCATGCCAAGACTAGGACAAAAGAAACTTTTAGCTCAGTATACCACTAAAAAAGACGTAGACGGCTTCGTAGAATACGAATTAAGTCCTAATAATCTTAATAGTGGTCAATTAAACAGAGTAAAGAAGGCTATTAGTAGAGGAACTCAGATAGATAATAAGGCTAAGCTTAAGGCTCTTAGAGAAGAAGCTGAGAAAGAAGCCGAATAAATATGAAAAAAATAATCTTATTAAGAGCAAATTGCCGTCGTAGCTACTACGATACCTTATTCTTTATAAGATTGAACCAAGCGGTAAACGGAAGGTTTGATGCATATTTTTTAAATAAAAAAGTAGTAGAAATTGACGTACAACTCCAAGTTAATTCAGAAAACTTATTTAAGTGCTTTACGTCTCCTTGGGACGGAAGCGGCTATTGTGATATATTTTTTATTTATAATGAAAAGTCTGTAAAAAGAATTTAAGTCCTAGCACCGAATTGAAGAAAAATAACTGTATGTATAATTACTTAAAAGCTTATAACTTAGCTTATAAAAGTTTCGATGGGGTATTTAGAAAGTTCGAAGAAGGCTCTATGCCTTATATTAGACACTTAGAAAGAGTGACTAATAGATTGATGAGACTTCATCTTCCTCAATACAATTCACACGATATGGAGACTTTGCTCTGTATATCTATTCTTCATGACTACATAGAAGACATTAGGCCAAATGATGGGCGTCAATACCTTAGGGATGCTCTTAACGAAGAAATCTCATATGGTGTATTCGAGTTAACTAATGCATCGATCTATTTAGATAATAAGCTTCTAAGAGCAGAAAAGAAGAAAGCTGATAGAGAGAAGTTGAAAGACGTTTCTCATATGGCTAAGCTAGTTAAGCTTTCTGATAGAATCGATAACGTTAGATCACTAGATGGCTCACCGGTTAAGTACCAAAGAAAGTATGTAGCTGAAAGTATTCAATTATATAATGAATGTCTAAAGGGTACTCACACCGAATTAGAAAATGAGCTTCTAGATGAGATCTTAAAAGCTCAAGAGAATATAGATGCATTTGATCAAGTAGATATAAACAGAGACATGTTATATGAAAACGAATATGAATTGAAAGCGATAGAAGAATGATAAGATTTTTAAAACAAGCTGATTTCGTATTAATAATACTAGTGTCTAGCATTGCTGTAGTAATGTGGTGGGCACTATTTAGTATTACGTACGATTTTATTTACACTCCTAAGATAGATAGGTTCATATATTTAGTATTTATTGTATTTGGAGCGTCTTTCTTAGTAAGGTCGTCTTGGGATGTAATATATAATTCAATTAAAGGAGAAAAAAATGGGTGAGACACAAAAAGCTATAAGAAAAGAAATTAAAGAAGCATATGACTCAGTCTTAAAAGAATTAACTGAAGACGAGAAGAGTCTTTCGAAAGAAGAGAAGAAGCAGCTAAGAGATTTTCTCACAACTTTCGATGGAGCTAAGATACATTCTTTCATTCCTATATTTATTAAGAATAAGATTTCTGATATTATAAGTAAGAGAGAAGTCCTAGACGAAAATATATAAGTAGTTAAGATTATGACACAAATAGTTGTTGACTACGAAGTTGGCGGTGGGTATGATTGTTCATCATACAGAGCCGTCATGTGCGTTTCTTACGAAGGAACTGTAGAGGAATTCTATGTTGAACTTTGTGATAAAATAAAGACTAGATCTGAAGAAATGTTAGCTTCAATAGAAGCGTGGAACAAATATTATGGCGGAATGCCAAATACTTATTCAATTCATAATCCTAAAGAAAAAGAGAAAGCACAAAAGAAGGTTGAAGATTATATAAAAAATACTCCTAGGCCAATTAATGTTGAATCTCAATTCGAATTCGCTGGTATAAAATGGGATATTGATGATTTTGATAGTAGAAGTGGCTCAATTAACTATCCAGAAGTTTTTGAACTTCAAGACTGGTTTAACAGGAAGAAAGAAAATTAAAAATGAAGAAGATACTTTCCTTATGTGATCTGTCTGGAGTAATGGTAAAGCCTTGGCTTGACAATGGTTATGAGTGCTGGATAGTAGATATGCAGCATCCGGACGGCATTACTAGAGATGGAAATCTAGTTAAAGTTGGATGCATGGTTGAATGCTTAGGTGCTGTATTAGATACAGAAGGTGTAACCTATTCTGACTTTGCAATATGCTTCGCATTTCCAACCTGCACAGACCTTTGTGTTTCTGGAGCTAGATGGTGGAAACAAAAAGGACAAATAGCTTTAAGAGATGCACTGCAACTAGTATTTAAATGTCAAGATATAATTAATTGGGTTGGAAAAGGATTTATAGAGAATCCTGTTGGAAGACTTTCCACCGAATGGAGAAAACCAGACTACTTGTTTAATCCTTGTGATTATGCTGGATATCTTTCCGATACACAACAAGATGCATACACAAAGAAGACTTGTTTATGGACCACAGGCAATTTTAAAATGCCAGAAAAGAAGTTTGTAACACCGAATAAGGTTTGTGCTCAAGGAAGCTGGATACAGAAGCTTGGTGGCAAGTCTTTGAAAACAAAGAACTTAAGAAGCAAGACTCCAGAGGGTTTTGCTGTCGCGGTATATGAAGCAAATAAAAATTATATATGAGGATAAAAATATGAGAGATTTTATAAAAGATCCAGAAACGGGGAGAATAACATCGCCAACAATAAGAAAGGTAATTACTAAGCCAGAATGCTCTTCTAAGGTAACTTGTAGAGAGGGTGGAGTAGAGGGTGGAGGTTCTGGCTTTCGAAAATACATTGAAGAACTTCAACAACCAACTTTTGACGTATTGGTTAAAGATGAGGAAGAGTATAATAAGAGTTTAGAAAGTGCTAAAGAAGTAGAAGAGATGCTTAATTGGCTTGACAATTATAATCATGGAGAGGAACGTAAAAAGACAAAAAGAAGAATAATTTCTGAAAGAGCTTCTTTTCTTCATGATGAAGATGTTAAGAAAAATAATCCTGTAAACTCTGATGAGTATTATTGGTTAGAAGCAGAAAGGGATGTAGAAGCACAGTTAGAAAGAACTAATCCTAAGATTACTCCTTTTGAAGTAGCAAAGAAGCAGGGGGAGCTTCTAAAGAAACATGACTCAATGTGGAAGGGCGATCCAATAGAAACATTAAAAGAAGCATTAGATGAGAACAAGAGGAGATTGGCAGATCCTTCAATATTCTCTAGACTTAAGAAGGCTGTTAAAATGGTGTGGAGAGGATACTAATTCAGTGGAAAAAGAAATATTAAATATAGACAATAAGTTCAAAGTTATTGTAAGAGTTAATGGATCAGATTTCTATAACTGTTATATTAAAGATGAAAAGGACAGTGAAATAGCATTTAGATATTCAGCTAAACTTCCTGTAGATGAATCTGCTGTAATAAAGTGGGCAAAAGATAAAGTAAAAGAGAGAGTTAAAAAAAGAAAAGAAGCTGTAAAAAGACTAAGCGAAGATTTGTGTAGAGAAAAAGATAGTTTACAATATTGGCAAGAGATTGCCGGAAAGATTTGATTATGGAATTCGTTATAAATTTGACAGAAATTCAGTTGTATATTTTTGGTTCAATAGCTTATATAGTTATTGGAGCTATAGTGTTTAATGTAGCTTATTATATATTGTATACTCCATTACCAGAAGGGACTGAGGCTATAGGGAAAAATGCATATGGATGCTACAATGTAAATGATGAGGTCTTGTTCTTCTCGTCAATAATATCTATCCTTTGGATTATATCTTTACCATTTCTTTTGCTAGTGGGCATTTTGTATTATGCATGTAGATTAATTAGTTGGCCGTCTAGAGCTTTGTGCAAAAGAAAAAAATAATATGCCAAACGTAGTTAATATGTCAAGAAAAGAATGGAATGACTACCTAAAATATAGATCTAATCAACTAAAGAAGGTAGCTACAAAGTCATATTTAGAAGTTTGTGGAGTAAAAAATAAAAAACTAAGAAGGTCCTAAAGTCCGAAGACTATAATATAATAACATCAATCGCACCGTAGAGAAGTCAGGTTATCTCGTTAGGCTCATAACCTAAAGATCGTTGGTTCAAATCCAACCGGAGCTACTTAAAATTAATTGCGGAGTAGAGAAGCCAGGCCATCTCGCCATGCTCATAACTTGGAAATCGCTGGTTCAAATCCAGCCTCCGCAACTTAAAGAAAACTTGCAGCAACTAAATATAAAGACAAAAAGGTTTTCTGAATTAAACTTATTAAAAGGCCGCTAATCTGCGGTCTTTTTCTTTTGAAATAATTTTATGCATTCATCAGATGAATTTAATACAAAGGTAGAGCCTAAAAGATTTGTAGAAAAAGTTTATCACGATAAATATATTAACTCTGTAAACACGAAAAGGAAGAATACTATGCCATGTAGATGCGATGATTTTGGTCCAGCCCCTGAACCTGTAATTCCAAAAAAGAAAATTCCTCATGATCTTGGAGATCCAACTTACGATGAGCTAGAAGCAATGTTGTGTGGATTATGCTCTGCTATAGAGAAGCATGGAGCATTAAGATTTGTAGATCAAGTAGATTGGAAAGAAGCTGGAGTAACTCAAAAGAAGTTCTATTCTTGGTGGAAGGCTCATAAAGAAGAAGATAGAAAAAGAAGATTAAAAGAGACAGCTTTAAATAAACTTACATACGAAGAAAAAAAGGCTCTAGGGCTCTAAAAAAGGCTGTTTTTACAGCGTATTTTAATTTTTATTTTATTTAGAAATTCAGAAGGTATAAGGGTGTTTCCTTATAATAGAATGGTACAAAAACTTTTTATTATAGGAGAAAATTATGTATTTAAGACCCTTGCTTTGTAAAGACGATTCGACTCAGAATGATTTGTACTTCAACTCTAACAGCTTAATAAGTAGTTACTACGTTCACTCGGATGGAAGGTGTGTTTATATTCCAGATGCAGCAGAATGGGGAACAACATATCCTGTTTTAACTCCACCGCCAACTGGAACAGAATTAGATTATTCTAATCCAATTGAGGGTTGCATAATAGAGTGCGAACTTGGAGAAGGAATAACTTTAGAAACTAGTACAAATTCAGCAGGCGGAATGAGGTGGTATATTGCTACAGAGGGACCATGCTGGTGTACAATGTATGCATGTAATGATGAAGTTGAGTTTGAGGTTCCTAATCCTGCTCCACTTATTATTAATATAACAACTGGCGATTGTGCTGGAACTGTTTTTAGATTAATAGCGTAATAAAAATGAGTAAAATTAATATATCTTCAGAAGAGTTGAAAAAGATGGTTGTTTCTAAGAAACCTTATACTGGCGAAAGAAAGTGTAATGGTTGCGGTAGAGATAAAAAAGAAGAAAAGAAGTAAGTAAAAAGGTCCTAACGACTATAATATATAAGTTATAGTTGTTAGGATTATTTTGCGGCATTGGTGAAGTGGTATCACTTTTGATTTCCAATCAAAATTCGTCAGTCCGATTCTGACATGCCGCACTTCATACCTTTAAGATAAACTCATATGACTAAATACGAAGAAAAAATGAATAAGGCAATCCTTCTCATTTGTGAATATAATGATTGTGTAGACCTTAACAGAAAATTTGACTGCGATGCATTTGAAGAGAAGATTCTAAATCTTGGTGGAGTAAATGAATTTGGCTTAAAAATTCTCTCACTAAAAGAAATCAAAAAATGCTTAGTTAGATATGGCTGGTTAGAAACTTGGTGGTTTGGAAGACCAGATGTTTTAGTTTCTCAGATACATCATATATTTATAGAATAACCATGCAAAAAGAATTCTACGAAACTACAATTTTAGAAAAAAGAGCAATAGAAATAGCTAATGATTTGTCTGTTAAGCTAGAAGAAGAATGGAACAGAGTTTCTGAAGATAGCATTGAGATTAAGTATAAATTTAATTATTCTCAATTAAATGAAAAAGGAAAGTTTCAACATAAAGCATTTCTCAGGGCATTAGAATTACTGAAAGACAACAAGTGGAAAGTTAAAGCAAAGCCTTTACACGTATTGAGCAATGTCTCAGAATCATTCTACATAGTTTATCTTTCAGGAATATATTCAAGCCATACAGAAAGATATGAGGGGTTAATTATAAAACAAGAATATAGTCCTACTGCATAGCACTAAATTCCATTCTGGATGGGAGCAACTCTATATAAAACTCAAGGTATAGCTAGATACAGCATTATTGATGCAGATTACTATAAGCTATCAGTTGATATAGATCCTGATATTTCAAAATACTACAGGGCTTTAATTCCTAGATCTATTAAGCCCAATCCTCAAAAATACACTCCTCACGTTTCAGTAGTCAGAAAAGAAGTACCACCGAATATAAATTTTTGGAATAAATACGAAGGAAAAGAAATAGAACTATACTATGAGAACATAGTTCATTTTGGAGAAGTGTATTGCTGGTTAAACGTTTTCTCTAAACCTTTAGAAGACATAAGGTTAGAGCTAGGTTTACCTGTAAGCAGTCAATATACTCTACCACCAGAAGGCTTTATTAAGTGCTTTCATACAACTATAGGAAATTATAAATGAGATTAACTAAAAAACAATGTTATACATTAATAACTGAACAGAGGAAGATTCTAAAAAGTCAAAGAGATGATGTTTTAATAAATATAAAAGCATCATTGTTAGCTAATGAGAAATTAAATGTAACTATAGATTATATCGATGATTTAAAAAAGTTAGATATTATTGATAACTGGCTAAGCTCTTTTAAAAGAGAATTGTTAATAGGAATGGAAATACCAAATGATTAAAGATTTGTATATATTAGAGGGATATTGCATGGGAGATAAGTTTGGCTTTGGTAATAGAGCAATACAATTAAAGTCTTGTAATGGTAAGATGATTAGGTTTTGTGATTCATCAGATGTTGAATGGACTGGAAACTTAGACTTCTTTAATATTACTCATGTTGGGAGAAATGGAAAAGTTCATAAACCATGCTATGATATAAAGGGTTGGTTAGGATTTAAAGACGGAGACAACTTTATAGAAATCTGCCCTTGGAAGAAAGAAGATAAGAACTTTGATATGAATTCCGATATAAAGATAGCATGAGTAATAATAAAAGAATAGCCGTACAAAGATTTCCTCTTTATAAGAATAATATGGATCAAGTTGTTATTAGATCAATAGAAAGAAGAGTAAGAGATATAGTTGGAAGTAGTAAGAATAGAATAGGAAAAAAATGTAGCAAGAAAGATTGGGAAAAAATTAAGAAATTAGATAGGCAAATGCAGAATATTTATACTGAGGAGTGGGCAGAAGAATAAGATCATGAAGAAATACAGTAATGAAGATTATTCTAGAAGAGATTCCATGAACTATGTTTCTCAGAAAATGCTTTTTAAGAATAGGGAACGTATAAGGAAGGGGAAAAAATACAAGCATTTAAGTAAAGAAGATAGAGATAGGATTTCTGAAATAAACGGAAAATTAGACAATTTATACTATGAAGAAATGATAGAAGAACAAGAAAATTAAAATTTTAAATTTTCTTAAAGGTCCTAACACCGATAACTATAATATAAGAAGAAGATAATATGAAGCTCAATAGAAACAATGTCAAACGCCAACCCTTAGCAGATCATAATGCGAAGGCAGGGTCTACATTGTTCTAATTAAGAAGTAAGTAGGAATTAGAAAACAATGTGGCCCCTGAAAACGAGAGTTTCAGGGGCTTTAAGTTTTGTAAGTAAAATATGTTCTTATGGTCCAACTGGATAAGACGCTTGGCTACGAACCGAGAAATTGGGGGTTCAAATCCCTCTAAGAACACTGTATCGTGCTAGTCCTAAAAGATTAGCAGTTCTTTGACAAGTGAATATGATGAAATTTAGACATTAAGGTAACGTCGTCCTAATAGGCTGCGTTATCTATATGCTCGGTTAGCTCAATTGGCTAGCAGCGTCTCGTTTACACCGAGAAGGTTGGGGGTTCGAGTCCCTCACCGGGCACTCTGGTATCAACCAATTCCATCTGAGATGGGCATCAAAAGGCTTCGCGGCTTAAGTGCTTGTCAATCAAGAGACTATGGTTATTGAGTGTGACGCGAATCACTCTCTCTTATTTATCCGACGAAATGAAGCTGGCGAATCTGCTTGTGTAACATACAAGTGTGCTTGGTTCGATTCCAAGGTTGGGTACTAAAAGAAAGGCAAAACAATGTTAAAGATAAGTAAAATACAAAGTGTTGAAGTAGCTGATTGGGATGAGCTTGTCGAAAAGACATATGGCCGTCCATACAATTTTCAACAGCAAGATGGCTGTAAGCCAAGAGGAACTCATTATTTTGTAGTTCCTTGTGAAGAAGCAGAGGATTTTGAAAACGATTCAATTCTAGAAGTTGTAAATGGAGGAGAAATTGGAGTCAGCTTTAAGGCTTGGCTTGCAAGAGATCCAAAACAGAAACTTAAAGATGAAGAAGACGACGACTACTCATGGCGTATTCCAATGTTTTGGGAAAGAAGTTTTTATCCTAGCTTTGAAGTTCTAGCTAACGATCTTCATTCAAGAGGTTTAATTCCTGCTGGAGAATATCAAATTGTAATAGATTGGTAAAATTAAATTATGAAAAGAAATAATGGAGAAAATGATCATTAGTTAACTTTTTAAAAGGAGATACTAATGTTCAACAATAAGAGACAACCATATAAAAGCTGCCACTGTAAAGGATGCAAAGCTTCAATGAGAAGATGCAGCGGCACTAAAGTAAAAAGATTCTGGAAGAGAGACGCACACGTAAAATTCAGAAGAAAATGGAAAGTTAACTCTGACCATAACATGAATTACATAAGTGGAGACAGAATGTCATGAAGTTCGAATTAAACGAAAAAGAATTAGAAAACTTAAAAGCCTTTAAAGATGAAATGCTTTTAAGATATAGAAAAGAAGGTACTTACGACTTTAAGTTCAGTCCTACTGGAGTAGGTACAGTTATTTATGTAACAAGAAGAGAATCTGGAGATCATAAAGATTTGACAGACTATGATTCTTGGTAATAATATAAAGGAAAATTAAGATGCCGACATTGACAGAAAAGATTAAAAAAATTGGAAAAGAAGTAGAATCGTTGAAGAAGGATTTTGCTAAGTTTGTAAAAGATAAATCTCTACCACTAGATGAAAGATGGGGATTATTCGTAGAATATGGACGAATATATGGTGGAGAAGGATCTTGGGTTCAGCATTTTAAAGTAGAGCAGAAATTAAAGCATAAAGAAATATGCTGGTATGATGATTTTTATGTTGAAAGGCGTCAGACTGTAGAGCTTCCTCAGATCATTGAAAGTATTGAGGAAAACTTATGTGAAGATTCTGATTGGACAGAAGAGTTAGTAGTTGAATTTAAAGAAGAAATTCTTGATAAGAATATGTATAGTTTTACATATGATTGGTAATTTTATTCCGGTGTATCCTAACGTTAAGGAAGCGTGCTGTTAACACGTAATATGTGGGTTAAAATCCTACCGCTGGAACTTAAAAGATTTTCTGGGAACACTTGTTAAAAAATGAACCAGCGTGAGGTTGCATGGGAATCACGTTAATAACGGTAGCACAGACAAGGGCAAATCGACCTTGTTGACTAGGGATCAGGTAAGAACCATTTACTCCCCTTTTATTCTCTCGTAGCTCAATTGGTTGAGCGACAAGCTGTTAACTTGTTGGTTGTAGGTTCGAGTCCTACCGAGGGAGTGGTCTTTATGAATAGATTTAGTATTAAATTTAGCTTAAATGATTTGCCTAAGTTAGCTAGGAAAGAAATAATAGAGAAAGCAACTAAGGCAGCAGGTTGGAATAGTACAACAGAAAAAGGTGATGGATCATCAATGGCAATGGAATGGCTTACCTTTGTTTACTCTAAAGAAAAGTGGATAAAAGTAGCAGAAGGCAGTGGTTGCTCTTTAAGTGAATCAGCTAAGAATTTAATTAGAAATATGAAATGATTAAGTCGAACACCAAACTCGACTTTTTGCAGTGGTGACTAGTTCGAGCCAAGGACACACCTTTAACCGAATATGACTCTTCATAAGGAGTATATTATGATCGGTCCTAATCATTCGTCAATCGACTAGTGGATAACAAGTTGTTTCTGAATAAGGAACAACTTGTTTTAGAAGTTATTTCGTAGCTCAAGTCGGTAGAGCAGTTGGCTAAGATGGTCTATCTTAAAAATTACCATCCTAAACCGACGTGTTACAGGTTCGATCCCTGTCGAAATAATATCGTCAAAGTTGTCTTGTAGCTCAGTTGGTAGAGCAATTGGCCGGTGTGCCATATGTCGCAGGTTCGAGTCCTGCCTTGACAACGAATTATGAGTTGTAAGCTTATCAGGCAAAGCATCCGGCTCTTAACCGGAAGTATTGAGGGTTCAAATCCCTCCCAACTCATTGCAGATTAGTGTAACGGCTGGTCATACCATAAAGCTTTTCGGGAGCTAGAATTTGGAAAGACTAAAAAACACACCACCAATCGAAGGTGGAGGGAACTGGTTCGATTCCGGTATCTGCAATTTGAAAAAAGCTATTGTTTTTGATATTTTGTTTTTATATTCTCCTTATCTATTTTTGATATTTTTGGGACTATATCTTAACGATATTACAGTAGCTTTCTACGGAATATATGTTGTATCTGTATCTTTGATTATTTGGTTTTTAATTTTGTTAGGTATTTTGTAGCTTTAAGAAAGAAGAAACAATGAATTGTGTAAAAGGATTAAGAATATTAAGTAGTTCTGTTTTTAAGAATGAAACAACAACAACGTTTTCTATTTTTGTTTTTTTTATTATTAGCTTTGCTATTTTTCTTTTCTTGTCAACATTTGTTCAGTGGCTTTTATTGTTTGCAATGATTTGTTTACTTATTGCAATGTTCGCTTTATTAGCTACTATTTTTTCTTTTGGCGGTTATTAAATTTCGGGGCCATAGCTCAATTGGGAGAGCAACAGCTTTGCAAGTTTGAAAAAAATGTATGATGTAATGATTATAACGGGGCCTTAGTTTAAGTAGGTAAAACCATGCATTTGCAATGCGTAGAATGGAGTGCAACTCTCCAAGGCTCCATTAAAAATGAGTATTTTATGAAAAAAGTGGTAAAAAAGAAAGAAAGTGTTATAGAAGAAATTGACAAAGAAATAGAAGCTCTTCAAAAGAAAAAGAAAGCTTTTATAATTAAGTCAGTTGCAAAGTGTAAGCATCCTGTAAGTTCTGTTGTAGAAGGTGAATATAAAGAGTTTCATTACTTAAATTCTTGTCCACCATTTAGAGTTTGTAAAGACTGCGGTTATGCAGAAGAAGGTTGGGGCTGCGGCTATAATAAGTTGGATTATTATAAAGTATTAGTCCCTACTGTTCAAAGAGATTATGCAGAAAAATATGTCCTATATTTGGTTTGGCAAAACGGAGAAATAGATATAGGATAATCAATAGTGATGTGGAGGAGTTTGGCCGTCCTCGCTAGTTTTGGAAACTAGAGTTCGTGAGTTCAAATCTCACCATCGCTACTTAGAATAAAAATGAATTTAGAAAAGGGTTTCCCCTTATTAACTTATAAAGTCTAAGAGAAGGAGCTTATTCTGTAGTTTCGGAGCTGTAAAAATGGAAAAAATAGACTTTAAAATAATATTCGAATCACTTCCTAGTCTTTATTTAATACTAGACACATCATTATCAATAGTTGCAGTTAACGATGCGTATTTAGAAGCAACAATGACAAAAAGAGAAGACATTCTATATAGAAATATCTTTGAAGTATTCCCTGATGACCCTACAGATCCAAAAGCTGATGGAACAACTAAATTAAAAGCTTCTTTTAATAGAGTAATGTATGCTTTAAAAGAAGATAAAATGGAAGATCAGAGATATGCTATTCCAATTCCTGGAGCTGGAAAATTTGAAGAAAGATGGTGGAGTCCTAAAAACTTCCCTGTTTTGAAAGATGGCAAATTAACTTATATAATACATAAGGTTGAAGATATAACTGATTATATTAAGGGTAAACAAAAGCAAGATAGACCTTCTATGGAAAAGTTAAAAGACTTAACTGATAAGTTGATTAGCGGAGAAGAAGGGATATGAAGAAAGTAGATTTTAATTTTTTATTTGATTCTTTACCAAACTTATACTTAGTAGTTGATCCAAATTTATCAATAGTCGCTGTAAGTAATTCTTATTTAGAGGCTACTGCTACAAAAAGAGAAGATATTTTAAATCGTAACATATTTGATGTTTTTCCAGATGATCCTCATGATATGGATGCAAATGGACAAGAGAATCTAATGGATTCTTTCAATAGAGTTAAGAAAACTTTATCTCCTCATAAGATGCCAGATCAAAAATACTCTATTTATATAGAGAGTATTAAGAAGTATGAGGAAAGATGGTGGAGTCCTACTAATTTTCCTGTATTGAAAAATGGTAAGTTAGAATATATCTACCACCGAGTAGAGGATATTACAGAGCGTATAGAAAAAAAGAAGTATACTCTTGAAAGGTTAAAAGAATTAACCGACAAGATAAATTTCGGAGAGTAAAGTAAGTAGCTATAAGGGTTTAGGATAACTTGGCTATTCCGCAACATTTGGGATGTTGAGACTGAGAGTTCAAATCTCTCAACCCTTACTGTGAGAGTTGGTGTAACGTAAAGCACGCTGGCATTGGAGCCAGAAGTAATAGTTCGAGTCTATTACTCTCAATTGTGGTCGTGGCAGAAAAGTGATGCACTTCGCTGTGAACGAAGCATGAAACCAGAGCGTTACTGGTCGATCACCCTTTTAATGCCCTTGTAGGAAAATGGCAAACCGGCTGATTTAGATTCAGTAATTTGTGAGTTCGAGTCTCACCTTGGGCACTTAATGAATAGCGATATTAATATTAGTATTTTAATTACTGGTGAAGTTGGAACAGGAAAAACTTCATTAGCAGTTATAATTAAAGAACTTCTTGAAAAAGAAATAAATAATATTGACGTTGAAATAGACGATGATTTAGATGGATGTTCTTACGAAGAAATAAGATGGAAGGCTTTCTATAACATGGAGAAAGTTGGAGCTAGAGTAAAAATAAATACTAAAGTAAAGACAGTAAGAAGAAACCCATTTGAAAGACAGTCAGATAGTAATGGAATTTAATTCTCTTGTAATTTAATTGATAAAATCCGGGGCTTTGATCCCTGTTTTGTGGGTTTGAATCCTACCGAGAGAACTTGGTTGTAGTATGCAGTTCTTAGCGGAACAACGTACTTTAACGATAACTAGATTAAGATAGTGTACATAATATTAATTGAAAGTTGTTAACTGTAATGGAAAAATGCGGTCACAAAGCCGAGTCGCGGGTTACGATTCCCGTCAGCCAAATTATGATAGATTGGAAATATACAGACGAAGAAATGCCTAAAGAAGATGAAGAGGTCCTAATTTTTATTGAAAGATACGGATATATCTGCTCTGGCTATTTTGACGGAGAATCTTGGCTTTTAAATGAAGGTGATGACACTGGAGAATCTATGTATCCAGTTACAGCTTGGGCAGAACTCAATATTCCAAAGAATAGAACAAAATGAACTACGAAGAAGTAAAAGAATTAGTTAAGTTTTATTTTAAAGCTGAAAAAGACTTTAGAAGTAATCCCGAACACCTTTCTTCAAGAGGCCATAATATTGCTTCAAAAGCTCATCAAGAGTCAAAAGCTTATTTTGAAACAAGAGAGAGGCTTGTAGAGTTTGGATTAGATGTAGAAGAATATAATGAATTATTTATTATTCTTAAAGATTGGGCAAATAAATTCGATTTAGCAGAAGCTAACCCAAGTTTATTAATAGCTGATGTTGAGAATGCTTCTGATATATGTTCAGAAAGAATGGAAGCGTATTACGAATCAGAAGAAAGACTTAGAGAATTTATAAATAGGGAATAAAATGACAGAAGAAGAACAAAAAACATTCGACGAAAGAGTAAAGAAATATCTTTCAGAAAATTTAGAAGTATGCCTTGATAGAGATTCAAGCAGAAACTACGAAGTTAGAATAAATGTAGAATTAAAATTATGCGGAAAAGTAATAAGTAGTGATTACTGCGGATTTAACATAGGTGTCGAATGATTAATGCAAAAGAAGCAAAAGAAATAAGCGATAAAAATGTAAGTGATGAACTAAAGCATCTAATGACAGATATAGAAATTTCTAGGTTTGTAGAAGAAATAGAACAAGAAATTAAAAATGCTTCATCTGTAGGTAAAGATCATGTCTTTATAGATTTATCAGGATCTAAAAGATGGAGAAGAATAAACTTAGATAAAATAATTAGTGTATTAAAAGATAATGGATTTACAGTAAAGACCTCTACAGTTTTAGGTCTTGTTGACAGTGGTCCTAAGCTAGAAGTGTATTGGTAATATAATACTCGCGTTGATATATGGTTTCAAGGTGTTACGGAAGCACCTCCGCCTGTCTAGCGGATGGCACGGGTTCGACTCCCGTTGGAGCCGCTTTATGATGAAAATTAAAAAGTGTAGAAAATGTGGTTGCTCTGACATTGAGATTGACGATTGTGGATATTCTTCGTTCAATGTTGGTTGGGCTACTTGCAAGAAGTGCGGTCACGAAGTTAAAATTAGCTGTGGATGTGCTCCTCATAATGAAATTGTAAATGCTTGGAACGCAGATAAGCCAAGCGATGCTGAACAAGTACAAATTTTAAAGAAGAAAAACAACGCACTAAATAAGAAAATAAAAGAAAAGACAAAAAGCATAGCTAAATTAGAAGAAATATTATATAAAAATCTAGATAATATATGCTATGATGACAAGAGATATTTAGAAGGAATAATTTAAACTCCGTGTGGCGAAGCTAGCAGACGCGATTGACTTAAGATCAGTTGTCCTGAGGACGGGTAGGTGCAAATCCTATCACGGAGACTTTTGCTACGGGAGTGTAGCCCAATTGGCAGTATGGCAATAGATTCAAAATCTATCAAGTGTCGGTTCGAGTCCGACCACTCCTATTAAATTTCGGGAATGTAGCCCAACGGCAGAGGCAATGGTCTAAGAAGCCATTTAGTGTAGGTTCGATTCCTATCATTCCCACTTATGAAAATATATATAAATAATGTTTGGGTCAGAACAAAGATAACTCTAGTTATGATAGCTTGGTTTATTTGTTTATTACCATTCTTTGTTATTCTCCCAATAGCCTATGTATTTTTTGGTTTTGGTTTAGAAGATTATATGGACTTCTTTATAGATAAAGCAGAATCATATAAATGGGATTTAATGTAAATATGTGTCCGTGCTCCGAGAGGCCGAAGGGACTAGACTTTTAATCTAACGTGTTAATTCACCAACGTAGGTTCGACTCCTACCGGACACACTTCCTTGTAATGTAATGGTAGCATGCCTGATTCTGATTCAGAGCGTTTGGGTTCGAGTCCTAACAAGGGAATTAATTGTATTCAAGATACAATTACGTCGCCCTAAACGACGTTAATACCCAACTTTATCTTGAAGATTGTTGGGCTTTTGCATCTTTGACATAGCGGCCGTGTGCCATCTTGCCAAGGTGGATAGGTGGGTTCAACTCCCGCAAGATGCTCTTATACGTTCTCGTCGTCAAATTGGAATGGCCTCTGCCTTCTAAGCAGAAGTGGAAACACATTACAGGTTCGAGTCCTGTCGGGAACACTTATTAAAAAGGATAGTATTATGGAAAAAGAACTTTTTGATTGGGAATCATGGGACGACATGGGCGAATTTATGCTCGTCTTTTATAAAGTAAAATTAAAGCGTAAGATTGGAAAGTTCGAAGAGGGTACTGAGTTTGATTCTGCGTTTATAGATTTTCAGAAGGGAATCTTAGAGCTACAGAACGAGGACAAAGATAAGATTAAAGAAGTTCTTCCTGCTCGTTATACTCCAATGAAGGTCGAAGGTACTTTTAAACTAAGTTTAGAAGTCGGGGAAGAGATTGTGGGAGCTTAATTATGAGTAGAAACTTTGTATCAGTAGACGAAAATTTTCTAAAAGATAAAATTCTTACAGAACTTAAAAAGGGAGATTATTATAAAGATTTCTCAAATATTAAGTCTTGGGAAGAATTGACTACTTCTTCTACTTATGGAGATAGAACATACCACTCATTTGATTACACAGCTCTTAGAAATATTAAAAGATTAAATAAAACTATAGAGACTGATCTTGGTAAGGTTGATATTGATGACGAAAATTGTATGGGTCCTGGAGAAGATAAGTATCATGGATTCGTAACACTAGATAACGGATTTACTTTCTTCGGAATGTCCGCTGGTGGAGATTGGGAATATCCAGTTTATTTAATCATATATTGGGATGGCAAGAAACTAAGAGGATATATTCCTACTGATGGAAATCCTTGGAATACTAGCACCAAAATGGCTTACGGCAATGACGAAGATGATGATAGAAAGAACATCAAAAAGAGATATAATTTAGATGTAGACGACGCTAGTGATTTATCTGATATAACAGATTTTGATAAAATCTTCTCAGATATAAAAGAAAGAATAGTAGAGAAGAAATAATTCCGGATCGTATGCGAATTGGCACAGCAGTCTTCTGAAACGCTATAGCATTAGTAAAGGAAGATGGACTTAAATGGGTAATCATGCTGTTATTTATTTAACGAATGTGGGTTCGAGTCCCACCGAACCGGATTAAAATGGATTTATATTTATGAGTATTAACGATTTAATTAAAAAAGAAGTTATGAGTATTAACGATTTGGTTTCAATTACCTTAATGACTATAATTAAGAATGACCATTCTCTAATTGGAGACATAGAAGGTTGCAGACTAAATCATAAGTTACTTAATTACACTAATGAGATTGTAGACACTTACGAAACTCTCTTATTTCATAAAGATGCACCGCATATATATGAGAGAGAAATAATGATGATATGTTCTCTTGCTTATGTAACATGGTGCTCAATGAATAAAACCGAGTCTCCTTGCGAACATAGAGATAATATACAAGCCCTTATAGCGTAACTGCATAACGCAAGTCTTTCCTAAAGACGAGATTGTGGGTTGGAATCCTACTAGGGGCACTTTGTGACACACCTAATCAGGTGTGTCCTAACACTTCGGTAACATAACATTAACTTAGATTCACAATGCCTAAATATCAAATATCATATTCATACAACGATGGAGATTCGTTCTCAACAAGAGAAGGCCAAGAATCTTGTTTAGAGCTAAAGTGGAATAATCTTGATGCTGCTAAAGAAAATCTAAGAAGAATTAAAGAGCACTACGAATGGTATTGCAAGATGCACGACTTTCATTGGAAAGTAGACAAGAAAGAAATAGATGCTTCTAAAAAATGGGCATCTGAGCAATCTTGGTGTATCCCCGAAAAAGATGCTCCAGAATACCACACATTAAAATATGATTTTGTTATTTATTTAGTAGATGATAATTTTAAGAACTACCAATATTCTTGTACTACTTGGTGTGGTTATTTCGAATCACTAAATTGGGCTAAAATAGAAATCGCAGAAGGCGAAGAAAGCGACATGGCAGCATACTTTAATTAATATGGTTAATAAATCTCACCTTACTGCAATAGTAAGAAAAGACCTTTCACTTCCCACCAAATTCCTTTTGGAGAGAGGTTATTTAAAAGAAGATTTATTAGATTATGGTTGCGGTAGAGGGGGAGATGTATTGATACTTAGAAATATTTATCAAATTAATTCTTTTGGATACGATCCTAATTTAGAAAAGTTGGGAGTTTACAATAAAGGACTATTCGACAATAATAGCACTTTATTTAAAAGAGCAAAAGACTGCTATAATACAATTACATGCCACTACGTTCTAAACGTAGTTCTTCAATCAGAAGAAAAAGATATATTAAAACACATACAGAGTTATTTAAAACCTAATGGAAATGCGTACATTACTTGTAGAGCAGATTACAAAAACTGTAATGGCTGGACCTCTAAAGGAACATTTCAGAGGAAAGTTGAATTACAATTACCGTTAGTGATGTGGAAAAAAAATAGCTGGAAGATGTGGAGACTCACTAAAAACGATTCTCTTTGACGTAACATGTGCTGTACTATAATATTACGTCTTTAAATTGAGGGAAACCAATGACAACTATTCTTGAAAATGATCTAGCTGACACCAAAAAAGAAAAAAGTGCTTTATCTAATGGTACTATAATTGCCTGGGTAAAAAGCCATATAAATAAACCTCAGTCTACAAGAGAAATCCAAGTTAAGACGATTATAGATAAAAAGGTATATAGAGTTAATTTTATGTCTTTGGTTCAAACAAAAGACTGCTTTATACCTGAGTCAAAATTCATAGATTGCAGACTAATCGAAATAATTGAAAATGGAGCAGGGCTACATATCGTAGATTTAACGCTCTAAGAAAGAATAAATTTATGTTTTATAGGAGAGAAGATATATATGGTAAATACCATAGAAAGGACTTTGCACGATAATGTTTTAACAAAAATTCCAAAAAAATTCAATTTTAAGGATATACCAAGCGGAGAATTAGAAAATATATTACAAAAGAAAATAAGTGATCCAAATATAGATTGGTATTATAAAAAAATATCTGGTAAGAAAATCTCTAAAATTAGAGAAACAGACTTACTAAGTAAAGGGGATGAGAAAGCACTATTTGTGCAATATCAATGGTGGAAGTCTGAGTATAGTAAGGATAATTCTGAATTAAATACAAAGAATATTCTATCTATAAGAGATAAGATAACAAAGTATAATATAGCATTAATAGTTCAGTTATCAGAAAAATTTTATCCTTTCGTTCATAAGAGCATTGAAATCAAAGATTTAATGTCAGAGGGCAATAAGATATTATTAGACTGTATAGAGTGTTTTGATCCAAACTCAAATTTTAAGTTCTCTACATATGTATCCAATTCTGTATGGAATGGTTTTTCCAAGTTCTCTAAAAAGAATAACAAGAAGATAGCTAGGACAAAAGAATTCAAATCACTAGATGACGCTGTTCACCTTAGTAAGAAGGAAGAGTCTTATATTGAGGAGATAGACATTATAAAGGATGTCGTAGAAACTAATTTAGCTAGTTTGACAAACCACCAAAAGGCCATTATTGATAATAGATTCTTTTCTGATAAAAAGAAGTCCTATTCTGAATTGTGTAAAGTTTTGAACGTTTCGATGTCAGAAGTTAGGAAAATTGAAATTCAAGCACTAAATAAAATTAAAGATGCTTTTATCTCATACGGAAATAAAAATGACAGTCCTAAAACCAATGACATTAAAATTATAGACAACGATCAACAATGCGATGTTCAATGGTTGAACAACTCGCCACACAAGAAAGGTTGGATCAATATGGATAGCACAGAAACGACAGTAGTAGCAGAGACAACGGAAGTAAAGGCAACAGAAGCTAAGGCTCCAGTTGTTAAGGTACAGAAGTTCGTTATCTACCAAGATAACGAAGGTAACGAAATTGGCCGTAAGCCAAAGGGCAAGGGTCGTAATCACATCTTGGGTAAGCTAGACGAAGCTGGTAACTTGATTGTTGCCGGTTCATCAATCGTTGACGGCGTTATCTCAACGCCAAAGCCAGCAGTAATTGCTCCAAAGGTTGAATATATCACCTTGGATCAGAACGGTGCTGAACTTAGCAGAACGATTAAGGGTCGTGGCAAGACCAAGGCTGGTTTCGCCAAGCATGAATCCGGTCAGTACGCTGGTAATTGGGTTAAGGTCCAAGAGCCAGAAGCTCCCGCAACGACAGAAGTTGCAGCAGAAGCTCCCGCAACGACAGAAGTTGCAGCAGAAGTAATTGCAACTGCCTAAGTTGTAATTAAGTAGTGAAATTTTGCTCCTGTAGGTTGATAGCTTACAGGAGCATTTTTATTTATAAAAGAAATGGATTAAAAATGGGCAAAATTCAAATAGGTTCGATAGTCGGCTATAATGGTTGTACTTTTTTAGTAGCAGAAGAAAAAGCAGACCATTTTATTTTTGTTAAATTAGTTGGAAATTTTAGAACTAGGTTGAAAGTATATTTTGATACTATTAATCTTAATCCATATTTTTTTGTATTAGCAGGATTGGCTAATTCTACGGAAGAAATATGGGAAGTAATTAAGCCTGAATACAGAAGTGCTAGAGAGCAGACTAGCACATTTAATTATAGATTTACGAATTCTATTGATCCTCATATCAAGTGGCTTGTCGCTAATAAAAAGTATATGGATACGCTTGTACTCACTAATGGCGAGAGAGTTAGGTTTATAGAGGCTATTTATTCTTATAATAATTCTCCAATGAAATTAAGAGTAATAACTGCAAAAGGTAAAATTAGAAGTATTAATGCAGACCGTGTGATACAGTCCTAAAGATTCTGGTATTCCAAAAGATCAGTAACAAACGAAAGGAAATGGATAATGAAGGTAGTATTTGAAGATAACAACATCGTAAAAGGTGGCGAGAATAAGGGTGAAATTGAGTTCGGAATTGGTAACTCAGGTTTCATCATGGATATTCTTTCTGCTAAGATTTACTCTAACCCAATTAAGGCTATTATTCAGGAAGTTTGCTCTAATGCTTTAGACGCGAACGTAGAGAATAAGAATGGTGATAAGCCTATTGTTGTAAAACTCCCTGATTTTTATGCTCAGGATTTTTATATTCAAGATTTTGGTGTAGGTATTTCGCCCGATAGAATGGCTAATATCTTTACTCAATACGGTTGCTCTACGAAGCGTAGAGATAATAACCAAATTGGTGGCTTCGGATTGGGTGCTAAAACTCCGTTCGCTTATACCGACTCATTTGGTATCTTAACCATCTCTAAAGATGCTCATTTTACGCAAGATGGTAAAAACTACGAAAATTGCAACGTCCAGCGTCAGTATATGGCGTATATTGATACCGACCGCTCGCGTAAGCTGCGTTTAGTATCTGAAAAGGTTACGGAAGAAGTTACCGGAACTAAAATCTTTTTGACTTCTAAGCCTAATGATAAGGAAGAATTTAAAAAGTGGTTGAAATTCTGTTGCCGTTATTGGACAGTTAAGCCAGAGGTAAAGGGTTCGGCTAATTTCACTTGGGATGTAATTAAGAAGGAATTTGAAGGTAAAGACTGGTTTATTCCCTCTAAGAAAACAGACTATTATGCTCAGAATGAGACGCCTACTATTCTGGTTGGAAATATCCCTTACCAGTTGTCGGCTAATCAGTTAAACCTAAATAAGAATTGGAGTCAAATTAGCACATTATTCAATTGGGGTATTCACGTTCAATTGAAAATTGGCGAAGTGACTTTGACCGCTAATAGAGAGGAACTGGATTATCAGCCTAAAGTAATTGATACCATTGTTGATAAAATTCTTGAAGTTAAAAAAGAACTTAAAGTAATTTTGTCAGATAAGATTAAGGGTGCTAAAAACCTTTGGGAAGCTAATATCAAATGGGCAGAGTATTCTAATACTTATTACGGCTTAATTGACGCAGTTGATTGGAACGGTATTCCAGTTACGAGTGGTTATCAGAACACTCAAATTTCTTACGAAATTGATAAAATTGACGTTAAGACCAATAATGTCGTTATTGATCCGATTACGCAAAAGCCCGTAAGAGTTAAGGTAACTAATGGCGTTAGCGTTATTTCTTATACAAAAAGCTATAACGGTAAAATTAAGAGTTATTCGGGTTGGGAATTTTCTTTCAAAAATGACACTATTCTTCTATGGAATGACGTAGCAGGTGAGCCGAATGTTAATCCAAAAAGAATTAAGACTATTTTTGAAAATAACCCAACTATTAACTCTGTCATTGTAATTAGTTCGCCCGATGAAGCCCGTAGAACAGAATTTTACGGACTATTGGATAAGAAATTACACTTGTCTAAAATGGGACATGAGTTAATGTCCAGTTATGATAAGTATAAGGCTGTCAAGGGTGCTGCCGGAACTAAAAAGGCAATTGCCGATCTAAAGCAATTTGATCCAAGTGCCTATTATATTAGAGACTCTTTTAAGAGCGTAACGCAAGACCCTAATAACCCGATCTTAAATGTTTGCTATGCTTATGTTTATAATTCGGATGTTTATTTGGAATACGACGAAAAAGAGACTGGTGGTTTTTCTAATCAATTTAAACATAAGGTTTCTATTGAAGTATTAAAGAAAACCATTAACGCTATGGCCGTAGACCTCTATCTTATTCCTATTAAGGGCATTAAGACTCCGGTAGATTCTACTTGGGTTGTCCTAAAAGAAAAGATGGGAAAATGGATTGAAGATGAGATTAAGAATCAGGGAAACAAAACAGTTACCCAAACTACTTATCTCTGTGATAAGAGTTACAATTGGAGCAGCCAATATAACTCTACATTCGGGTCTATAGTCAAGTCGTGGTCTACTATTAAGGGTAAGATTACGGATAAAGACAAGTTATTTGAGACTTTTGTTGGTCACTATAATGACTTCCAGAATAATCTCAATAAGACTAAGAGAGCTATTACCGTAGAATTAGAGCAGATGATTGAGAACTATAATACGATTTTCGGAACAAAGAAAATTTGCAACGTAAATATCGTAGACAATAAAGTGGATATTGACGATCTTGTAGCTAAGATTTACAAGAAATATCCACTATTAGAGAAGCTAAATCTCGGTAGTTACTACTTTGAAAAAGCTAAGGATTTAGAGCCTATTATTGATTACATGACTTTAATTGATAACAGGTAATAAAAACAAGATAGTCCTAAAAGTTAGGTACTATAATATATACAACAACAAACGAAAGGAACAGTATTATGAGAAAAGTTACGAGTTATATCTTTACGAACAGTTCGGTTATTCTGTCATTCGATGATAGTTCATTCGAGAATCTATCAAAGGAAAACGGACTCTACAATAGAGTCGTTAATGAGCTTAATAAAGGCTTGTTCGATAAGATCGGTGAAATGTGTAATCTTGCAAACAAGATTAAGACCTATTCAAATGGACAGTTCTATGTCCTAGACGGTGTGTGCTATATCGGTGCTAACGTATTGCCCGATACGCTATCTAAGAAGTTGGTGGCTTTCGCAGAGGCAGATTTGCCTGTCGAACCGCTAGTGAACTTCTGGAATAACTTGGCTCAAAACCCAAGTGAAGATTCTAAGAAAGAATTGTATGCTTTCTTGGAAAAGAATCACGCTCCGCTTACTGCCGATGGTTGTTTCTTAGGCTATAAGGCTGTTAGAAGCGACTTTAAGGATAAGTATTCTGGTAGCTTTGATAACTCTGTCGGTAAGGTTTGCTCAGTCGAAAGATCAAGCGTAAACCCTGACCGTAACCAGACTTGTGCATCGGGTCTGCACGTTGCAGCCTTGGATTATGCCAAGAATATCTACGGTAATTCAAGCGACGTAGTTGTTGAAGTTAAAGTTAATCCGAAAGACGTTGTATCGGTTCCGCCTGATTACAACGAACAAAAGATGAGAGTTTGTTCATACGAAGTAATTAGAGTTTGTGAAGGTAAAGCAGTTACCGACGAAATCTATAAGTTTGACTCATCTTACTCTACGGTAAAAGACGCCGTGGTTGAATCAGAGAAAAAGGTTGATTTGACCGAAGTAACGAAAGAGGATAAGGAAACGCTCCTAAGTCCTGATGATCGTGGTTCTATTAGAATCCCTAAGAGATTCGTTGATAGAATCGGTGCTAAGATCGGTGGTACTGTTTATGTTTGGACCAACGGAAGCGAAGCCCTTATTACGCCAAAGAAATACAATTGGCTAGTAAACTCCGATCAAAAGGTTGTCGCAACCTACTTAGTCGATACGAAGGGAAACGTAAGAATTTCTCAGTCAGTATTGTCTAGGTTGAATTTGGAATTGGAGAATGTAGCAGTTACATTCGATAATGTCGATAAGCTATTAGAACTAGAAGTAGCCTAATAGTCCGATAAGTAAATAACACTCTTATCCCGGTGGTGAGCCGGGATAAGAGTTTGGAAAGCGAACAGCAAACAATATAAAAATTTTTGTTTAAAAAATCCTAAAAGTGCTTTCCGTAATATAGTTTTTGTTTAGTATAGGGAGATAAAGATCATGTCAAATTCAGCATTAATTGATTCATTAAGAACAAAGAACGCATCAACAGCAAATGGTGCTTTAACTAATTCAACTTCGCTATCTAGCGTTTTGGATTTGTTTTTCCTTGCTGGTGCTTGTCGTACAATCGATGAAGCATCTATCCAGAACTCAATCGTTAAGGCTTGGGCAGAGGATGCTCTAAAGACGCTTAAGGTTATATTTTGGGCTGGAGACATTAGAGAAGGTGCTGGCGAGCGTAGATTCTTCAAGGTCGCTGTAAAGTGGCTAGAGTCTAACCACGCTAAGGTCCTAGTTAAGAATATCAACGCTGGTAATATCCAGTTCTTCAACCGTTGGGATACTCTTTTTGAACTTGTAACAGATATAAGTGTTAAGAGAGCAGTATTAAAGCAGGTTAAGAATGGTTTAAAGAAGGGCGACGGTTTGCTTGCAAAGTGGTTGCCAAGAAAGAAGCAGTATAATGATTTTGGTGCTTTAGTAAGAGAAGATCTTGGATTAAGCCCAAAGGCATATAGGCAGAAGATTGTTAAGTTGTCTGAAACTGTCGAGCAGAAGATGGCAGATAAGGATTGGGCAAATATTAACTATGAGCACGTTCCCTCAGTTGCTTCTAATAAGTACCGTAAGGCATTTTATAGAAATGACTTAGAAAGATTTAGTGCTTTTATCGCTGCTGCTAATAAGGGCGAAGTAAAGATTCACGCAGGAGCAATCTTCCCCTACGATATCTATCGTGCTATCAAGAGAGGCGATAACGATAACGCAGTAGATGCTCAGTGGAAGAATCTTCCTAACTACTTGGAAAAGAGCGGTAAGAAGATGTTGCCAGTGTGTGACGTTTCCGGTTCAATGTCTGGTTTGCCAATGGAAATATCTGTTTCTCTTGGATTGTATTTGTCGGAAAGAAATGTTGGACCATTCAAGGATGCGTTCATCACTTTCTCTGGTACTCCTCAGTTGCAGTATCTAAATGGTACTTTGACTCAGAGATCAAGACAGCTTGAACAGGGAGATTGGGGTCAGAATACTAACTTAGAAGCAGTATTTGATTTGGTTCTTAATAAGGCTGTTCAGAATAAGTTGGCACAAAGCGACTTGCCTGATACTATCCTTATTATCAGCGATATGGAGTTTGATACTGCAACTGGTGAAAAAAGATACGACTATGCAACTGGAAGATATGTTTCAAAAAAGGTCACTAATTTTGATTCAATTCGTTCTAAGTTTAAGAGTGCTGGATTCGAAATGCCATCACTTGTGTTCTGGAATGTAAACGGTAGACCGGGTAACTCTCCTGTTACAGTTAACGATAGAGATGTCGCACTTGTTTCGGGTTCGTCTCCTGCGGTCGTAAAGGGAGTTTTGGAAGGATCGAATAGCATAACTCCTATCGACGTATTAAATAACGTTATTGAAGCTGAGAGATATAGCGTTGTAATTCTGTAAGTTTCGTTTTGTTACTTAAAGGCGGGTGGTTAACTCCACTCGCCTTTATTTGTTTTAAGGAGTCCTGATTCTATGTCGGGAGTCTAAAGAATATGACTAATCAAGAAAAAATTGACGCAATTGTTAGACATAAAGATAACGTTTTAAAGAACGCTATTTTTATGGGTGAAAACCTAATGAAGCTAGGTGGTCAGTGGGAGTCAATGGGCGTTATGCTCATAGCTAATGGCTATATCCACGACTATAGTAAATTTTTTGGCATAGAATTTGAACAATTATTTAGTGGAAACACTGATAAAGATAAAATGTCTATGGCTATTTCTCAGCATAATAAGTCAAATATGCACCATCCTGAATACTGGCCTAATGGTATTCGTGGTATGCCTGATGTTTATTTGGCTGAGTGTGTTTGTGACTGGAAGGCTAGAGCAACTGAGTTCGGTACTTCATTAGTTGATTGGATCGACGAAGAGGCTACTAAGAGATTTAATTTTAGTAAAACAGATACAATTTATACAAAGATAATGTTTTTCGTAGACTTACTTTGCGATAAACCGTTTAAAAAGGTAACATAAATGGCTGATAAGCATGGAACATTTTGCTTTTATTCAAAGCATTTTAGAAAATTTATTAGAACCAGTTATGGATCAAAGAGTTCTTATCTTTTCGTAAACGAAGATAATCCTATTTTAATAGTGCAATATTGCAGAGATTATGAGGTACAGAAATTCAGAGCAAGACTTTCCACAATGCTTAAGGATTCTTTCAAAGTATACGAAAAGCCAATGTATCAATATGTTCAAGTAAATGGTATTTGGGGTAATCAAATACTTCCTAACCCCTACGAGAGTAATATTAAAGAATTAGAATTAGTATATCCTAATATTAATTTTGCCAAATGTAAGGGTAATGAATTTCTTAAGAAAATAAGAATTATAATGGAAGATATTGTCGGTATTGAGATAAAAGCAGATAATGGTGGTCAAATGGATATCTCTACAAGTCATATTCCTGTAGGAAAACTATTGACCGATAAATATTCTAGGTTAATGAACTAAGTCCTAAACCTAAGATGACTATAATATAATAAGAGAGCTTGCAGCAAACAAAATATTAAAGAAACCTATACTTTCTATATTAAGGCTCTCTGTTAAACAATATAAAGAAAACGCACAGCAACCAAATATCAATTTCCAATGATTCCAAACGTTTTCTGTAAAAAAATAATTTTAAAAAAATAAAAAGGTATCGTCCTAACGATCTATAATATAAAAGAAGAAACATGAACACAAGAACAATTACATCCTCATACGAATGCTTTAGCTGGTATATGACCAGCGGTATTCCTTTGGGCATGTAATATGTAAAAGTATTACGAAATTAAAGCCCCGAAGGAAACTAAAATCCTTCGGGGCTTTCTGCGTTTATGGTTCAATAGATGAAAGTATTAAGATGATTGAAGTTCTTTGACAAGTGAATAATGTATTTGGGTCGTGCTCCTCCTGCCAGATTGTAAACCTGGCGTCTTTAAAGATCGGGGGTGGCTAGACGTATGGTTCAATTCCTTCACGGCCCACTTTTACGGGACAATAGCTGAGACGGTTTAGCACTCGCCTGAAGAGCGGGGTTTTACGTCGGTTCGATTCCGACTTGTCCCACTACCGGGGTGGTCGCGTCCATGAGTGAAAATCTCTAAATCGCGACTTCTATACGACGTTGGCACAGCGGCGACTGCATCCGTCTCCAAAGCGGACATACAACACGAGGGTTCGAGTCCTTCACGTCGTGCTTATATATTTACAGGTGAGATTATGTCTAAGAAAGTAAAGAAAGCAAATGAACAGATGTATAAAATGTGTAGTTTAACTAAAAAAGTAGACGATGGTGTTTTGATAATCCAAAATACTTGGATAAGATCTGAAATTGCAGTAATAGGAAATGTTTTAGACAAGTTAAAAGATGTTGATTCTGGAATAGTAAGAGACGGTTGGACTGTAGAGAGTGCTACCGTAGAGGAAAGACCAGAGAGTTATCTAATGGCAAGAGTTCACGGATATGATGATCTTAGTACGAAGTGTGATGGGTAGTCCTAAGTTTGAAAAGAAAGTTTTAATAGAACTATGCTAGAATTAACACCAGAAGAAATTGCCGTTATAGAGAAGTACAGAAAAGACAATGAAGAGAGTAAGCCTGTTAAGACAGGAATATTGAAGCACGATCTATATGATGTTGACGATTTAGATTTTACAATATTAAACAGCGGGAATCAAGAATGTAGTGGAGACTATTTCATAACTATGAATGATTTTGAAGAAATGATTTCTAAAATGAAAAAGGATGCAAAAGTTCTTGTTGAAAAAGGAACAAAGTTTTCCTGCTACATTAACGACTATAATGAAGAAGCGTGGGAAGATGACGATGGTTATATAGAATGTGCTTCTAAAAAATGGGCAGAAAAGAATTTAGATAAGATTAAGAAAATATAAACGCCGCCGTAGTTTAATTGGTTTAGAACGCTTGATTTTCAGTCAGGATGGTATCGGTTCGAGTCCGTTCAGCGGTATTTTACACGCCCCTATGGTGCATGAGTAGCATTCAACCCTTTCAAGGTTGCGAATCGAGTGCGAATCTCGGTAGGGGTATTTCGGGTTGTAGCTTAACTTTTAAAGCACCTTCCACCGAAGGAAGCAGATGGTGGTGAAAATCCATCCAGCCCGACTTTATACAAAAGGAATTAGGTGAATTTATGTTTGTGATTGACGACGCAACAGGCCAGATACAGAAAGTAAAGCAAATTAATATCGTACCTATTTGGGGTATTTTTCTTTACCGAGAAATGGAAGATACTACAAAAATCGACGGTCAATGTCCTTTGTTTTTTGTTAGCGAAAATGATCTTAATGAGTTTAAGAATAGTAGTGCCGGAAAAGCCGATTACTCTTGTTGGAAAAAAAATGATCTTACTGTAATTGAAAGAGAATTTGATACAGTAGAGTTAAAGTAAAATATAAAGAGGTAGTAATGGGTATATATGATATATTGAAATTTTACGCCGATAAAGAAAACTATAAGCAGACTCGTGAGCACGGACAGTGGAAAGATTCAGCAGTAGAGTCTGACAACGGAGAACTAGCTAGACAGGCTTTATCTTGGTTAGAGCCAGACCATGCTAGAATCGTTGCAGAAAATACGAGTCCTGTTTCAATGCAAGAAAAAGTAGATGAGCAGAATTTAAATGATGAATTAACTCAAGACGAGCAAGATTTTAAAGATGCAATGGAAGATTGTATCAAACATGAAGAGCAAGTGAATAAAGAGATAGAGCTTAGTGATATGGAGTTTGATAGAGAAATGAAACGAGTTGATAGATATCTCTCTAAAATGAAAGAAGATTTGGATAGAAATTATAATAAATCAAAAGATTTAGATGATTGGTATAATTCAACTCCAAGAAGTGGATTAACGTAATTAAATGTCCCTATAGTGTAACTGGCAACACTAACGCTTCTCAGGCGTTCATTTCGAGTTCAAATCTCGATAGGGGTACTGGTCCCAATTCTATGCCATACTTGTTATGGTACAATCAATTGACAATATCCCGTCGATCACCGAGCGGTAACAGTTGAAGGGAGCACCAAGGTTATTAATATCCTGCTTCATCGAAGAATTATGGACGATGACAAAATTAAGACGGACATTAGCTCATCACAGTAGAGCAAATCCTTGATAAGGATTAGGCGGCAGGTGCGGGTCCTGCATGTCCGACTATGGGAAACTATTATACAACACCTACTCAAGAAGATATAGATAAGATAGCAGCTATTTTATCTGTTAATGGACTTCCTTCTACTATAGACGCTCTTTGTAGTGCTATAATAAAGCAGAGTCAAGTTAAGTGGGGAGTAATAGGTTCTGATGAAGACGAGTGTATAGAAGCGATTAAAAAACTTCAAAAGATATACGAGATTTAATTATGAAAGTAATAAATTCATCAAAAGAATATAAGGATTTTTATCCTTATAAGAGTCCACCAGAAGAATGTCCTAGTGAATATCCATGTATCTGTGAGATAATAGAAGGTGGAGGAGGAATTGGCGGGGAATGGATGGAAGTTAAAATTACTTATATTCCAAAAGATGTAGATAGAGAATCTTGGATTAAGGGATTTTTTGCAAACAGTAAGTAATGTACTAAGTTTTCGGGGAGGCGGCATGGATAGCCAATTACCTGTCGAAAGGTAACGAAGTGAGTTCTATTGCGAAAGCAAAGGGCGAGCAAACCTTAGAAAGTACACTAGGGTATCCTTAACTGGATTATTGTAGGTTCGAGTCCTACCCTTCCCACTTTGTAAGAATGATATACGCCGGTGTGCCTCAGCAGCGACAGGGATGGTTTTGTAAACCATTTGGTAACACACATCGTAGGTGCGAGTCCTACCACCGGCCCTTTACCTGTAATTGCACCCATTAAGTTGGGCTATTACAGGGCCGTAGTTCGCTACGGAGAATGTCAACGAATCCGGAATTAGTTGGCATTGTTTGCCCGATTGGTATAGTGGCATTACGCGGTCCAGTAACTTCGATACGTGGGTTTGATTCCTACATTGGGCTTTTATGAAGATTTTAACAGCAGAACCTTTTGATGGTGAAGAGTTGCAATTTAAAGCAACATTTGCTATATTTGAATTAACAAAAGAAGTTCCAGACTTGAATTGGTTTAACGAGAACACAGTCGTTGCTATTAAAGGCAAGTATCATTGGGCAGCTATAGAAAATACTGGAGATATAAGAATCATTAGAAATGATGGTTGGCAAGTAGAATATATTAACTGCACTCCTAGATACGGGATTAAAGATTTTAGAACTTTCTTTAGTTACGGAAAAGTTTATACCGCCGACAGTGGAACATTCGTAGATCATGCTTGGTGTTTTTTAGATCGCAGAGATGAAGAAGCTAAATATTTCTTTGAATTAGGAAGTAAAAATGTTAAGTGAGCAAGAAGAAAAATTATGCTTATTCTCTGGAAGGATAAGAGACTTAATGTCTGATATGGGAATTAAGCTAGATGGGTTATCTTTCTCTTATACTATAAAAGAAAATTCTTTCACATTTATTTTCTCAGTTAATGATAAAGAATTTTCAGATTCATATAACTTAGATCAGGTAATTAAAACACCTAATTTATGTTTAGATTTTATTGAATATAAAGTTAAGAAATATTTTAAGGATTTAAAATGAAAAAGTATCTGTATGAACAAATAATTGCTTCAAGTAAAACTGATGCATTAGACTTGAATAGTAAGCGTATAAAAACTCTTACAGATTCAGGATGGAAAATTATATCTATTGCTTATTTTGAAAATCGTAATTATTACGGAGATATAGAGTCTGTAATTTTAGAGAAAGAAGTAGAAGAAAAAAAGACTTTAAAAGACTTAGTACAGGTAGACGAAGTTATTAGAGTTGGTTAATATGTGACGCAGCCCTCTAGGTGAGGAGCCTTGACTGCAAATCTTGGTTTATACGGTTCGAGTCCGTTCTGCGTCTGTTATGGTAGGTTTGAGCATGGCTGACAAGCTCCACTGTCTTGAAAACAGTTATCCTAACGGGTTTACAGGTTTGATCCCTGTACCTACCGCTTGTCCTAATTTAGTTTTGGACTTTTAGAATTTCGGTTATGGTGTAAAAGGGTTGGTAGGCTGTATACAAGACCTATCTGGTAGCACATCCTAATAAGTAAGTGGGTTAATGATATCAACGACCCACTGAATAAAAAGGAAGGAATGACTGGGGTGTTCGAGTCCCCTTATAACCGACTTGAAGAAAGGCTAAAATGAGATATCCTAAGTATTTGATTAGATCAGATGATTATACTGTTTTTTCTCTAAATGATGACGGAAAAACATATACAGTCGATGAACATAAGAAGCAGTTTCCTCATTCTTATTTTTATAGACACCCATACGATGTTCTAAATGAACTTGGATTTTTTGAACCAACAGAAGATTTAAGTTTCTATAAAAATTTGCAAGATAATTACTATAGGAATTTAAAGACTTCTAATAGCGGGTGTGGCGATGATGACTAAAGAACAAATAATCGAAAGAGTAGTAGAAATATTATCTGAAAATTCTCCATTATCTAGTATCCAAAGCGGTTACGATGCAGGAGAGATATATTTTGATGACCACAAGGCGTGGAAGATATTAACAGAAAAGTTAGAGATAGAAGAATAAACATGGAAGGCTTTACTATTGGCCAGGTTACTCCGTTTGCTAAATGGGGACTCCTCTCAAGGGAGTTGTAGGATCGTTACCTACGCCTTCCGCTAACTTCAATAAAGATAACACCTTATTGACGTTTTGGACTATAGCGTAATTAGAAACGCGTTGGACTCATAAGCCAAAGTTCACGGGGCAGTTCCGTGTTGTCCTACTTACAAATACATTATTCATCCCACCAAAGAGCAAAATTATGAATATCGGAACTATCGTACTAATTTTCGTTGCATTATTTTTTACGGCATCTATACTTACTGGTATTAGAGAAGAAAATAAATATAAAAATCAAGAAGTAGAAAAAGATTCATACGAGTACGTTTATAAAATGACTCAAAATAATCCAGAATTTGTATTAAACCCAGAATATTTAAAAGATAATAAAATAACACAAGAAGAATATTTGGGTATCTGCGACGACTTCGAGAAATTTGAAACTGATAAGGCCAAAAGAAAGCTAATTAAGTAATGAAAGAATACTTGTCTATTCCCGGCTGGAAAAATTCAGTCTTAGGCTTACCCTGCTTAGCTTTCAATAAATTAGACGGTTCCAACATGCGTATGGAATGGTCTAAAAAGAATGGCTTTTATAAGTACGGTACGAGACACTGTTTACTAGACAGATCACATTCTGAATTTGGCGAAGTTATTCCACTGTTTGAAAATACATTATTAGACAAATTAAATAAATTCTTTCTTGAAACATATCCTAAAAAGTTTCATAAAATAGAAGGGGCAACAGTATTTTGTGAATTTTGGGGAGAAAACAGTTTCGCTGGATTACACGACAAGAACGATAAGAAGAATTTAACTATTATAGACATAGCTATACATAAGAAGGGTATAATCCTTCCTAGGGACTTCATTAAGCTATTAGATGGTTTTCCGATACCGGACGTAGTTTATGAAGGCAATTTCAATAAAGAGCTTATTCTTAATATTAGAGAGAATGGTAAGGGAGAAGGAATAGTAGCAAAGGGTATCAATCCGAACGCTAAGAAAGAGCAGCACTCTCTCTGGATGACTAAGGTAAAGACTAACGAATGGATCAATAAATTAAGGGGTCTAGCACTAAATAATTCACAATTAGAATCTGTCCTAAAAGACAACGTTAGAGAACAGGAATTATTGGAGACTTCTAATGTTTAATTTTTTTAAGAAAAAAGAAAAAACAGTTGTTAATAATTTTAATATAATTGGCTTTAATACTAATAACGGGCAGGCTATGCTTTATTGGTATCTTGAAGAAGTAGATTTAACAATAAATCCAAACCCATTAGGTGTAGCTTTTATGTCGCTGAAGCACCCATTATGTGTTTCTCATTTAGGTAAAAGATCAGTAAGAATAACACCGGATGAAATATGGAACAATAAAAATGATTTAGGAGATCTAAATTGTGATTTTAGGCTTCCGTTAGCCTATGTCCTAGTAATGCCAAATTTTTTTGAACAAGACTACTCAATTTAAAGTAAAGGAAAAATACTATGTGCCTCTCAATTATGCAATGTGAATACGCTCTAAAAGATAACAGTTTTTATAATACCCTCAAGAAGCAAGGTTGGGCTTGGGCTTATAAGAAGTTTATGGTAAGTAGCTATTCAGATGTGCTTACTTACTTCTATCAGTGTGGGGATGTCAATGCAGACAAGAACGGGTGGATCTATTCAAACAGATATACTACGAAAATTTCATCCTATGAAGCGGACAGGGGAGAGATTGATCTAGGTATCCACGTTTATACTGACGAGTCAAACGCATCCTCAGTAACGACTAAGGCCACATTTTATAAGAATAATTATGCTGGCACTACAGTCTATCTTAAAGTTAAAGTATTCATGAAAGACCTTATCTCTATGGGTGAGTATGGGCAAGCAGTATTTACTAAGATTAAATTTGACCCTAAAGACCTAAAGGAATTGGGATTAAAATATAAGGTTATGTCCTCAACTTTATTCAATAAGTGTGCTAAAAACTACGATGCAGTAATTAGCGTTCTAACAAAGCCAACAAAAAAAGTTGTTAATAGCCTTGCTCTTAAATATACCTTGAATAAGAAATTTGACGAATATGATAATGAAGTTAACTTTACCGTAACTAACCTTGTTATTAAAGACAAAGTATTAGCTAAGGTAATAGATAAAAATGGCCTTTGTAGCGATATTGAATATTCTTATAATGAAAAGAGAGACGATCTAACAGGTAAGCTAAAAGATTATGAACAGAAAATCTTTAATTGCTTCTATGCTTTAAATGGCGACTAAGACTTTCGTCCTAATGAAGATGAGTTTCCTAATCTCTGTAGAATAAAAAGAAAGGTTTCTAAGATGACTTCTGTATCCAAAAAGAAAGCACCTAAGCTAAAGCTAAGCAAAGCAGTTAGCGATATTAACGCAGGTATTGAGATTACAGACAATGATTTTTTGGACTTTTATGTTCTTGAAAGATACTTGTCAATGAATACTCTGTGCTCTGACACTAGATTTTTAGCAGAAGAACAAATCTATAACTTTGGTCTAAAGATACTCAATGCCTCTAACTACGCTGTATTTGGCGAATTAGACAAGCACGCTATTGATGGTGGATATACCGATGGTGTTGAGGATGAAGAAGATTGTGAAAGATTAGGTGAGACAAATTTGTTCGCAATTGAAGAAAAGGGAATTTCTTTTAGAAAGCTTAAATACTGTCTCGACTATGACTTGTGTATTTGGATGTATGAGGAATTAGACTGGAATAGTAATTATGGTGGTGAGGCTTGGTCTGCAATCGCTATTGCTACTAAGGAACTTTACAACGCACTAGAAAAATTCCACAATAGAAGCGACAAAGATATTAAAAAGGTTATTCTAGCACTAGATCATATTATTGATATCTCTCATAATACCGATGTAATGCTTCAAGACTTTTATAGGGCAACTGACATTTTTGATACAATGTTTATTAAAGATAAGTCAGACGTTTCTTGGAACAATTACGAATCGTGCCTTATAGCTGACGAATGGTGCGAAAAGTTAAATGTAGATAAGTATTGCTTGGGATACTACGGAGATTCTAGCTTACAAGATTTCTTAAACTTTAAGTCGTATGTAAAAGATATTGTCCTATTGGAATGCTTCTGTTCAAGAGAAGTAAAGAAAATAACTAAGAAAGGCTCAAGAGCATCTAAGTCTCTTGTTATATAATATTATGTGTTTAAGAATAGATGAAGATATTAAGATTAAATGGGATAAAAACGGAGAAGCTGTAGCTTGGAAAATCTACGACTTCAAAAAGCCATATGGCTCATCTGTATATTTCGGCAATGAAGCAACTCTAGTTTCCCACTATATGTGTACTGTAGTTCATGCTTCAAAATTAGGATGGATTCGTTCCTGTAGAGACAGCAAGGCTCTTTCTCAAGGAGAATTGTCTTATAAGGAAGTGGAGTCCGGTATTCATGTTTTCTTAGTTAAACATCAAGCTGATAATTTTTTGAAAAAATCAAAAGATATATATGGAGCTGCATTTAATAGAACCGTTCTTATCAAAGTTATGGTTAAGAAGTCAGATTTAGTATCGACTGGAACTTGGGGATATGGCGAAGATTATAAAAATGCAGTCTTTACTAAAATTAAGCTTTCAAAAGAAGATATTAAGAAGTATAATGTTAGTAGAAAATAAATTAGTTTTTATTTCGATCTTACGCTGTAGAAATATAGAGGAAACTCAGAGGTACATTGCTTAATGTGGGAGAGCTAATAACTCGCTATCACCACAGAGGTACTAATACAAACAGTCCTAGAAGGTGAGCAATTCGATAATGGACGGGTTGTAGCTTAGATAAATGTAAGAATAGAACAGAACTCTGGTTATGGATTTAAGAACTAATTTGAAAGGAAATTATTATGTGTTTGAGAGTAATGAAAAATGAAGTTAAGTGGAATAAGGGTGGCTGGCTGTGGGCGTATAAGGTATATAAAAACTACGAATATCAAGCCGGTGGTGCTTATCTCTACCCTATTCATTATAACGACGCAGTTGAAGTAACGAAGGCTGGTTTTTATCACTCCGACAGAAAGTCTAAAGAAATTTCTTCTCAAGAACAAATAAATGGAGTTAATAAAGGAATACACGTTTGGCTTGATAAAAACGAAGCAGAAAATCAAGTTAAAGCAGGTTACAGTAGAGTAGTATTAAAAGTAAAAATCTTTAAAAGAGATTTTGTTGCCAGCGGGTGTCAATATAACTCGTATGACTGGTCTTTGTCTAGGGTTCTAAATCAAGCAGTCCTAATGAAGATTCAATTTTCTAAGTCTGACATAAAGAAATACAAGATTCCTCTAAAGAGAAAGAAGTAAATTATGTGCTTAAGAATAGATGATAATGTAAAGATAGCTTGGAAATCTGGCGGTTGGTGTTACGCTTGGAAAGTGTATTTTGTATCAGACACGCTCTATCCTATCCATAACCACAGATATTCTCCGGTAGAAGTAACTGGCAACAATTACGTTGTATCTGATAGAACAAGTCAAGAGATTAATGGCTCAGACGATAGTCCTTGGATTGGATTAGTCTATAATGGGATTCACGTTTTCCTAGATAGAAAAGATGCAGGAGCATATAACGACTCTGGTAGAGCCTTAGTCAGAGTTAAATGTTTCAAAAAAGATCTGGTAGCAATTGGAACTCACTCTGGCTCTCGTCATATGAAACAGGCAGTATTTATGAAGGTAAAGCTTTCTGACAATTCTGTAAAAGAATATAAGGTTAAGAAAATTAAGAGAAAGAGATAATGAATCAATATAAAGGATTAATTTTTCAACACTCTAAAAAAGGCTATGACGATAAGGTTAAAACCACTTTCTATTTAGTAGAAAATGAAACACCATTTAAGTCTTTTTCGGGTTATTCTTTTAGTGTAGTTAAATGCACAGTAAATGGTAAGAAATTTTCAACTGGAAATTCTTACGATAAAGATTTTATAGATAGAATAATCCTTGAAAAAGAATTTTCTGGCAGAGATGGCGACTGGATTATTAAACTGATACGTCCTGCTGGCGACTATAATGATATAGAAGCTAAGCAAAACGACATTGGTCCACTAAAGAATAGAATTAATAATTTAAAGGCAACAATAGAGTATTCACAAAAAGAGTTAGCAAAAGCTGAATCAGAATTAGCTAAGCTATTAAAAGTATGATTAGATATTTAGGTTATCCATGTATTAACATATCGTTAGGTAATGACGTATCTAATAGTAGAACTTGTAGAATAGCCTCTATCACTAAAGATAAGATTAATGATATTTGTTTAAAGAATACCACCGATTTGATAAAAATACTAGAGTGGAATCTTGCTAATAAAATTTATTACTTTAGATTAAGTTCTAATTTCTTTCCATTTATGGATCATCCAAGATACTCTTATAAATTGAGTGACTTGGAGAGTGGGGATGGAATAATTGGCGAATTTAAAAGATGCGGAGACTTCATAAGAAAACACAATATGAGAGTGTCGTGTCATCCCGGTCAGTATACAGTTCTAGCGTCTGATTCTCAAGAGATAATTAATAAGTCAATCGAGTCGTTAAAGATGCACTCTTTAATTGGCGATTTACTAGAACTAGACGGACTAGACTTTGCTGTTAATATTCACGTTGGCACTAAATTCTCAAAAGAGAGAGCTAAGATATTTTGTGATTCTTTTAAAAAGATGCCACTAGATGTCCAGAAAAGAATTACAGTTGAGAATGACGATAAGTCTAACTGCTGGTCAGTAAGTAACTTATATGATTATATTTATGGCGAAATTGGAACACCGATTTGCTTTGACTATCATCATTGGAATTGTCACAACGGAGACTTAAATGCAGAAGACTCATTTAAGAAATCAGTCAGTACATGGGTCAACAGAATACCAGAGGCTCATATTAGTACGGGTCAAAATGGACTAACTGATCGCTCACATGCCGGGTATATAGTTGGTCCTATTGAAAATTGGCATGATAGCGAGACTATTGATTTAATGTTTGAGGCTAAGCAAAAAGATTTAGCACTAATTAGGTGGAGAGAAGATAATAAATATGTTTACTGATACAGACAAATTAAATATAATTAAAAATCTTATAAAAGACAGAAAAGACAAGATACAAAGTTTATCCGATAAGCTTGTTCATGGAAATATAAATGAGGAAGAAGGTTTAAAACTTTCTATTCTTCTACAAGAAAACAAATTAATAAGAGAAATAAATCACATTCTTAATTTTGAAAATTAAGTCCTAAGAGATTCAACAAAACAAGAAAACTAAGAAAAGGAAAAAGATTATGTATATCACGTACCGTGCAGATTTGGAAAAGGTTCTAGGTGGTTGGGTTATTAGCTATACTTACCAGAAGCGAACTGTCGTTAAGAAGCCTTATAACAGAGCTAATGAGGAAAAAGAGGAGTCGTCAACGTCTTACTTTATGGGTAGCGATGGTTATGTTTCTCGTAAGAGACACACAGCTAAGCCCTTTAAGAAGCAGGAACTTGCTTATAAGAAGATGGAGACTGAGTACGATAACGATAAGGCTTTTAGGTTCTAAATGAAAAACAACAGATATCACCTACAATTCTCTGATTGGATTGAGTACGACCTAGAGGTCCTAGCTGTTGCTGTTGGCGTTAGAGATATATCTACTTTGGATAATCACCAAAAGAATTATGTAGATCAATTAAAAGCAGAAATTGTAGAACAGTTTAAAGTTAATAAGGAAGAGGAGATTCCCTTTGGATAATACTAAATCAATTGCTTTGAACTTAAAAGGCGACGGGGAAATAGCTGTTTATCCAGTTTCTTTCTTTGTCCCAAACAACAAGGGAACTAATAAGGTAATCTATATTGACAGTAGTAAAGACAGATTACTTAACGAAGGGTATGTTGTTACTAGCCTACTCTATAGGGTAGATGCTGGAATAATTAAAAGACTTAAGAATTATATTCTTTCATTCTTCCATCCTTTCTATATGTTCAATATGCCAGTTTTTGGTTCTGAAACATTTAGGCCAATATTCCTAGAGGGAAAATTAAGTCTTGACGATATCAATATTATTCATCAACACTTAATTCCTACGCAAGCATACCTTAAAGATAGGTTAGAAGATTGGCTTAGCACCGAATTAACTGTAGAAGATATTTTGCCAGAAGATTATGATAGTTATGATGATAATTATCGTGCAGAGGCTTTAAGTCAAGCATGGACAATAGTTTGTAACGAATTTGATTTAAAGTCTCAGTTTTGCGACTGGAGAGAAGATCAGATTAAACAAGGGAAGCATGTTGAATATTATTATTCAATCGTAGGTTAAAAATGGATATATCTTGGCAAGGTAAGAAATATTTTATAGCCGACTTAAGTAGAGAAGATGTAGATTATTTATGGGATGATTCAGAAACTTTCCTTAAAGGTTTTACCGAAATAGAAATAAAACACGGAATGTTAGACCTTATTGGGACTTGTCCTAAAGATAGTAATGACTGGTATTATTATCTTGACGCTTCACTAAATGAATATGGTGAAGAAAGTATTTCACCTCTTATTAAGGATTTAAGAGAGTTTTTTGAAAAAGAGTTAAAAAGAAAATTATGAGTATTTATTTTACAGCAGACACACACTTTGGCCATCAGAATATTATCAAGTATTCTAATAGACCATTTATTACGTCCGAAGAAATGGACGAGAAAATAATCGAGAATTGGAATAAGACTATAGATTACAGTGACACCGTTTATCATTTAGGGGATATTTTTCTATGTGACGAACATAGAGCACTATCTATTATTAAAAGACTGAATGGAAATATCTTCTTAATTAAGGGCAATCACGAAAAGACTGCCTTTAAAGTTAAAGATAGATTTGGTTGGATAAGAGACTATTTTGAAACGTATATTGAAGATCAATGTATCACTATGTTTCATTATCCTATGATGAGTTGGAATAAGGCTCATCACGGAGCATGGGCTTTGCACGGTCATTGCCATAATAGTTTACAACCTCATGTCGATAAGATTTATACTAATGCAAAAATCTTAGACGTTGGAGTTGACTCTGTGGCTGTAAAGTTCGGTCAAAAAGAGAAGTCAGACTATCGTCCTATATCGTTTAAGACAATTTCAAAATTCATGGCTACTAAGTCTGGAATGGCTGTAGACCATCATTCTAATAAAAAGGAGAACGAATGAGTAAGTTAATTGGTAGTTTGTTTAATCTGGTTTTTGGTGTAGCTACATCACTATTTGCCGTATTTGTTTTGACGAAGATTTATGGTTGGTATTTCGTACCACTACTTAATGCTCCTCAAATTCCATTCATTCTTGTGTTCGGTGCATTTATGGCTTATCAGGTTTTTAATGCAGGAATAGATTACGCTTCTGTGTCAATGGCACTAGATAACGCTGAAAATGGAACTAAGCATAGCTCTAATAAGGTTGGTTGCGTAGGTGTTATAACAAGAGCATTTGTTTATGCTAATGTTCTTCTTTGGGCTTGGATCGGTACTTATTGGATTGTGTAATGACTTTATCTGAGAAAATTATAAGCGATTTGCTTCAAACAAAAGAGGAAGAACAATATCCTATCAACCTAGAAAGAAAATGGGCTGATAGGGTAGTTCCTTTTGCTAAAGGCTTTTACTTGCCTAAAATTCCTAAGAATTGGGAAAAAGTATTAGATATCATTCTTGAGATTATCCATGAGAAAGATGGAAGATCAAGAATTTACATGATTAAGTTTGAAGATAACAAATGGCAATTTGAAATGTCCTACGATCCAACAGTTAAGGATCAACTAGAGCCTGAAATCGAAAAGATTTTGGACCATATGAAATTAGAAGTAAAACCTGAAAGGCTTTTAGAAAATGATTAAGTATGTAACTGGCGATCTTTTTGATCATGTTAAAAATAATCCGAAAAACGATTACATAATTCCTCATGTATGCAATAATGAAGGTGGTTGGGGAGCGGGATTTGTGATTCCTCTTGCTAAATATTTTCCAAAAGCACAGAAGAATTATAAGAGACTAAAATACCTAGACTTAGGTAAATGTCAGTTTGTTGAAAATAACGTTAATTATCCAAATGTAGTTGTCGCCAATATGATTGCTCAGACATTAGGCAATGAGCCAGTAAGACTAAAATATTATGCTCTTTCAAATGCAATGCAAAAAGTAGCTAAATATTCCTTAGAATATAATACTTTTGATATTATTTGTCCTAAGTTTGGTTCCGCTCTTGCTGGTGGAGACTGGAATATAATTGAAACATTAATCAATGAAATTTGGATTGACGTTGGAATTGACGTAACGGTATTTGAACTTCCAATAAAGAAAGGGATGCCCGGTCCATACGGTGGCGGTCTGATTAAAAAGAGAAACGCACTAATGGAAGCTATTGAGCTATAATATATCATGATTACAGAAGAATTTAGTATTGAAGATTTTAAGAAAGAATTAGTTAATTTAGACCCTAACGATCCTCTTTTTGACCAGAAGTATGTTAGAATAGTATTTGATAAGATGGACATATTAAGGTCTGCATCTGTTAAGTATCTTCTATTGCCTAATACTGTAGAGGAAATTAGAAAAGAAATGGGCGGTAAGTAATGAATAATGCAGATATTGCAGTAGGTATAGGCGTTTCCGGATTTCTAATGTTTGTTGTATTTGGAATTTTTTGGGGTCTAACACCAGACGAATTTATTACAAAATTTATTAAAAATAAAAAGGAAAGTTTTATGAGATTTGTTAGACTTATTTTGGGCTTATCTATTGGTGCTGGTATGCTTTGGCTGTCAAACTACGGGGCTTTGACAGCAGAAGGTAGTGGATTTTTAGGATTAGGTGGTTTTATTATAGTTCTTGGAACTATGACATTAGACTTCGCACAGTGGTACAATACAAAGCAGTAAATAAAAGAGGAAGTCCTAAGCGGCTTCTATAATACTAAGAAGTGTAGTAGTTTTAGATTTAGATAAAAACTATTATATGTAGAAAATAATTCCTGATTTTGATAAGGAGAATAGAATGAATAAGGTTAAAGCACAACCTACTGACGTAGGTGTTATTGTCGGTCGTTTCCAAACGCATATCTTACATGCAGCACACTTAGACCTCATTAAGAGTGTCTGTGCAGATCATCCAAAAGTTATTATCTTTTTGGGTTTATCTCCGTGCCTAGTTACACAAAACAATCCATTAGACTTTGAAAGTCGAAAGAAAATGATTCTGGAATCTTTTCCAGAAGTTGACGTTCACTACATTAAAGATCAAAAATCTGATGATCTTTGGAGCAAGAATCTTGATCGCCAGATTGCAGATTTATGCCCTCTAAAGAGCGTCACTCTATATGGTGGTCGTGATTCGTTCCTAAGATGCTATAATGGTAAGCATTTAGCTGTGGAACTTGAGTCCGATATTATCATCTCTGCTTCGCAATTAAGAAAAGAAATTAGCTCTAAGGTAAAGGGTACTCAGGATTTTCGTGCCGGTATTATTTGGGCATCGAATAACACTTACCCAACTTGTTACCCTACGGTAGATATTGCTATCTTTGACGACAAGGGTAGAGTTCTACTAGGTCGTAAAGACGGAGAGAAAGAGCATAGGTTCATTGGTGGGTTCGCTGATCCAAAGTCGCCTAACTATGAAGCTGACGCACGTAGAGAGGCTATGGAAGAAACAGGAGTTAGCGTTTCTGACCCTATCTATATCGGCTCTAGGATTATTGACGATTGGCGTTACCGTAAGGAAAAGGATAAGATTAAGACGCTATTATTCGTAGCTAAATATGAGAGTGGAAGTCCTCAAGCTAACGACGATATTGCTGAATTAAAGTGGTTTAATTGGGGTGATATTGATTCTACTACTTTAGTAAAAGAACACTTTAATCTGTTCGTAATGCTTCTGGAAAAACAAGAGAAAATTGCAAAAGAATTACAATTGCAAAATTTTGAATTTCAATTAACACAAACAATTAGTCCTAGCGTAAAAGTTGTAACAGATCATTAAATTCCTGATTTAGATAAGGAGATAAAATTATGTGGAGCGATATTAAGAGAATTGATAGTAAAGATTTAAACGTGTCGAAGTATGTATTTACTGCTGATAATGCTGTTGCAGAATCAGTATTATATAAGTACCCTACTTATGAAGACAGAACAGTTATTTGCTGCTCTACTCAGTCGGGTTGTCCGGTTGGTTGTAGATTCTGCGGTGCTGGTGATTACTTCGTAAGGTCTTTGACTGCTGACGAAATTATTTCTCAGCCAGATTATTTATTGCAGAGTAATGGTATTGATGCTTCTAAGATTAAGAAGTTTCAAATCATGGTAATGTCTATGGGCGAGCCTCTGCTTAATTTTAAAGAGTTAGAAAAAGCATTTGATGCTCTGTATGTCAAATACCCAAGTGCAAGGCTATTGATAAGCTCAATCGGTCCTAGGGTGAATTACGATGCTGTAATGGATATGTGCGAACGTATTCCTACAACTGGACTACAGTTCTCTGTTCACGAGAGCACAGACGAAGCTAGAAACAAATTAATCCCATTAAAGGGAAAGTTGACTTTGAAGGAAATTTCAGAAGTTGGAGAAGTATTCTTGGCTAGAACTGGTCGTAAGCCATACTTTAATTATTGTGCTCACGATAAGAACTCTAGCGATACAGACGTAGAGAATTTGTTTGCTTTATTTAATCCTGCTGTATGGGAAGCTACCATCTCCGTTATTTGCGAGAGAGAGGAAAGCATTGCGGCAGCTAATGAAAGACAGCGTAGCCTTGCAGCTAACTTTATGAATAAGTTAAACATAAAGGGCTATTCTACAAGAATGTTTGACCCTGCTGGACAAGATGACGTTGGTGGTGGCTGTGGTCAATTATGGTTCGTTCAAGACTGGATGAAAAAGAATCCCGATAAGGCTAAGAAATCTGTTGGCTTTAGCTTGCCGGTGGTTCACACTCCCGTCCTAGAAAAGTGCTGTAAGGATTAAGTTTATGATTAAGAAGAAATCTCCAAAGTGGATTACAAAAGTATACTACGATGGAAGTATGTATCATGGTTATTCTGTACATACTAACGGTAAAGTAGAGAAGTCCTGCAGAAATTCAGGTTTCGGAAATGCTGTACTTGGAGCAGATGAATTAACTCATATGTTAAATCTGTACCATAGATATGGCGGAAAATACAAAGGAGTAGATGTTATTGTAGGAAAAGAAATTCCAGAAAAGAAAGTTAAAGAAGTTATTTCTTACTGGAAAGAAAAATTTAAAGAATACGATAAAGCAGTTAATAAAAAGAAATAATTTTTGAGTCCTGATTTAGATAAGGACAAGGAGAACGTATGAACATTTTAAAGATGACTGATAGTTATAAGGTTACGCATAAGAACGCTTACCATAAAAATATTGAAACAATTTATTCTTATCTCGAAAGTCGTGGTGGGGTATTTGAAAAGACAGTATTTTTCGGCCTTCAATATTACTTGGATAAATTCTTAAAGGGCGTTCAAGTAACTAAAGAGAAGATCGACGAAGCTGAAAAGTTTTGGGAAGCTCATTTTGGTAGAAAAGATTGTTTCAACCGTGAAGGTTGGGAGCATATTCTTAATAATCATGGTGGTGTTCTTCCAATTAAGATTAAGGCAGTAAAAGAGGGTACGCTAGTTCCTGTTTCTAACGTACTAATGACGATTGAGAATACAGACCCTAAGTGCTTTTGGCTCACGAATTACGTTGAGACATTGCTTATGAAAGTCTGGTATCCAATTACTGTCGCAACTCAATCTTACTATATTAAGCAGAATATTTTGAAAGCATTGGAGAAAAGCGGCAATCCAGAATTAGTTAGCTTTAAAGCTCACGATTTTGGTTATCGTGGTGTGGCTTGTGAGGAAATGGCTAGAATTGGTGCTGCTGCTCACTTGCTATCGTTTATGGGAACTGACACTGTAGCCGGTATTGATTTTCTACAAGAAAATTACGGTGCTGGTATGTGCGGGTTTAGCATTCCTGCTACTGAGCATAGCATTATGTGCTCGTTCGGTAGAGAGAATGAAATCGAGGCTTGTGAGAACTTCCTAGACGCTTATCCAGATGGTCTAATTGCTTGTGTTAGCGACACTTACGATATTTATAACGCCTGTGCTAACATTTGGGGTGGCGTTCTAAAGGAAAAGGTTCTAGCTAGAAACGGAACGCTAGTAATTCGTCCTGATAGCGGAGATTACTTTGAAGTTATTCCAAAGGTTCTTGAAATTCTTTGGGATAAGTTTGGTGGAACTGTAAACGCCAAGGGTTATAAGGTAATTAACGATAAGGTTCGAGTAATCCAAGGCGATGGTATGAATTTTAATTCTATCATCGAATTGTATAACCATATTATTAGTCTCGGTTGGAGTGCTGATAACTTGGCAGTCGGCAGCGGTGGCGGATTGTTGCAGCAAGTCAATAGAGACACTTGCAAATTCGCTATTAAAGCAAGTGCTGCTGTTAAGAACGGCAAATGGATTGAGATTTATAAAGAGCCAATCACCGATCCCGGTAAGAAGTCGAAAACTGGTACTTTAAGATTGCTTAAAGATACTCTCGGCCAATACTATACCGATAAGATTGACTTCGTAAAATGGCGTTTTAATTATGAAGATGAAATGGATACAGTATTTGAAGATGGCCGTGTCCTAAGAACTCAGACGCTAGATGAAATAAAGGCCATTCTTAACTAAGGAAAATTTATGCCAGATATTGCGATAGGATTCTTAGCATTATTTCTACTGATTATGTCATTGGGGGTAATGAGCGAAGCTAGATATAAACTTGCCTTATGCTTTATTTGGATGTCAGTAGGATTAACTATATGGTTATGTTCTGTTGGTATGACCACCAGATTTTTAAAGTATAGTGAAATTACCTATGAAATTAAAAACACAGAATTTCCAAATGGAGTGATAGTCCAGTATATAGATACTGATGAAAATAGTATCTCTGGAAAGATTAATATAAATAACCTTAGAGATATTTCTTCAGGTTTTTATCCAAAAGATAAGTACGTTGTAAAACATTCTACACCCGAATCTTTATGGGTAGGCGGTATCTATTGGACTGGTAAAGACTATGATATTTGGGAAATCGTTAAAAAGGAAGTTAAATAATGTTTGGAAGCAAAGCAAGAAAAATTAAAACACTAGAAGCTAATATAGAATATCTATTTAGTAGGGTTAATGCGGCAGAAGAGAATGTCGGTAGACTGGTTATTGAAAACAATATGCTAAAATCCAAAGGTGCTGTTGCTTCATTTGATGAGGCTTTAACAGAGTCTCATATACAAAACGGACAAAAGGCTTATGTTTTTTCTGATGATTATATCCCTAGAAAAAGAATAATTTTGTCTATGACTAAAGACGGAGAAGAGCTATTTTCAAGCTGGTGTTTAGACGATTACGATTGTCCTAATAAGATAACTGTTCACGGATGGCTGGATAAAGCTAAGCTTTTTGAAAAGCTAAAAGCGGCTGAATACTTCCCTGTTAAGGAATTTGTGTAATGAGAATAGTTAATTCATTCTTTCACTTTTTTACTATTGGGCTTGCTTTATTTATAACGTTTGATTCCATAAATAAAGGTCAACCAGTTAATCACTGGACTATTATTTGTGGTATTTGGTGTCTTTCTAGCTACGTGTGGATGTCCACATCTTATGGCTATAAGAATTTATTAGAAGGTAATAGGTAATTTTATGCCAGATATCGCTTTAGCAATAATTTCAGTTCTTTTGTTCTTAGTCGCAATGTTTAATGCAGACGTTTATGGAACAAAGGTTTTAAAATTACTCTATATTTCTCTCATTGCAATGGCTTGGCTTTTAATAGCTGGTAATTTTACTGAACTTGAACATGGACAGGTAGAGTATTTTGAAATTCAAGATGCAAAAATGCCAGAGGGACATATTCTACAAGTATTCGATGCAATAGACGAGGGAGAGACATTTAGCAGTAGAAAAGAATTGTTAAGTATAACTAACGAGGATTATTACTATCCTCCAAATGATTTTAATGTAAAGAAAATTACTGCAAAATCCAGATTCTCAGGCGGTATCTACTGGATTATTGGACCTACAGAAACGTATGAAATTTGCAGAAAAAATGTAGAGAGTCCTAAGAACTAAACACTATAATATAATTATGGCAAAGATTATTGAACATCGAAAGTTTGTCTTGGCTGCTTCTGGTATTAATTCCAATAAAGTTTGGGAAGGAATACTTTACGATAATGGTGACGTAGAGTGTCGCTATGGTCGTGTTGGAAAAAAGATGCAAGTTAAGCTAAGTCCCGGTAAGGGCAGAAGTTACTTAGATTCAAAGATTAGAGAAAAAACAACTCCGTGTAAAGATTATGACGGTGGATGTTACAAAGAGATTAAGACTCTTGAATCTCAGGATCATTCCGGTGAGATTGTTGTTAAAGACAAGCTAAAAGAAATTGCCAAAAGAAAGGTTGGCACTTGTGCAGTAACGAAAAAATTAGTAGAGTATTTCACAGAAGTAAATGCTCATAATATTACTAACGCTACAGGCGGTAAAATCTCCTATAACTTCTCTAGTGGTACGTTAAAGACTCCGTTGGGAATTATCACACTAGAAAATATCAACGAAGCTAGATTAAAGCTAGTAGATATTAAGAAGAATATCACCTCTAAGAAATTAGGGAAAGCATTTACTAATTCAGTAGACGATTTCCTTATGTTAGTTCCTCAAGATATTGGAATGAAATACGATCCAATTTCTATTTTGGGAAGCGTAGACAAGATCGCCAAGCAGAACGACCTCCTAGACATGCTAGAAGCCTCCTACTCAAGCGTAGTGAAGTCAGCGGACGGTAAGACGGTCGATATCGATGACGGGATGTTTAACGTCAAGATGGAAGTGCTAGACGACAAGAAAGAATTTGACAGAATCGAGAAACTATTTAATAAGACTAAGCAGCAACTCCACTACGGAGTTTATGGAATGAAAATCTCAAAGATTTATAAGGTGAATATTGAGAGGATGACAAAAGAGTTCGATTCCAATGCAACCAATATGCCTAACATATGGGAATTGTGGCACGGAACTAAAGACTCTAATATCCTTTCTATTATTAATTCAGGATTTAAGGTTTCTCCTCCATCAACTGCATATATCTCAGGTAAGGCGTTCGGTAACGGGCTCTATTTCTCTGATCAAAGCACAAAGTCGCTTAATTATTGCGGCTCTAATTGGGGTGGGTCTGGAAGCAAAGGGTCCTATTTTATGTTCTTGAATGATGTTGCTATGGGTAACTATTATGTTCCCAAGAGCACAACGTCGTCTAATCCACCAGCGGGTTACGATTCCTATTTCGCTAAGGCTGGCGAAACAGGCTATATTCAAAATAATGAAATGATTATTTTTAAGGAATATCAGGTTAAGCCAAAATATTTATTGGAGTTCAAATAATGATTAAGAGAGAAGATATTAAGTTTAAGGTTGGAGATAGATTTGTGGTAGAGCAGAGAAGCTATATAAGTGATAAACTTCTAGAAACATGGGACGCCACACTGTATAAGGGGGATAATCTTCCAAATCTTGTTTGGAAGAATAATATTAAGATAGATAATTACTATCTATTCGTAGATCATTTTGGAGGAAATAACGATTATAAAATGATCTTGTGTTGGGATGATACAATTTCAATTACCGGATTAAATCTAGAAAGTTTTAAAATCCACGATAATAAATTTAATTTAGTCTCTATTAATGGAAGAAAAATAGAAGATATTATGAATGATGATTTTCAGGTCGGGGATAAGCTAAAAGTAACATGGGGTTTCAGTAAAGTTCAGCATGATATTGTCGTTACTGACGACAATAAAACACATTGTTTTTCTGGAAAGTATGGTCTTGTTGGTGATAAATTTCAGAATACGTGGTCACCTACCGGATTTAATGATCTAACTATTAAATCAATTGAATCTACTAAAGATAAGATAAAAGTATTATCTATTAATGGTGTTAAGGTCAAGGCTCCAGTCCTAAAAACTGTAAGTAAAAACACAAATATAACAAAAGGAAAAAATACTATGAAGTCAAGTTATCAGATTTTTGAAGAAGTAATTACTCAGCTTACAAACGATGGCGTGTTTTTCTCGTCATATGACGTTACGCTTGTTGTTCGTTCTAAGACAAAGGAATTTGTCGGTCACGACGATGTAAGGGCTTGGGTTAGCGATTGGGTTCTATATAACACATCTAATTATACATTTACCGCTGTAAACGTTGGTGCATTCACTACTAACGTTTATCATAAGGTTGGTCAGTCGCCAGCTTGGTCATACAGCAAGGATTACATTAAGAACAAGTATGTTAATTCTACTGGTAATCTTGTCAATGCCTTGGCCAATAAGGTCGCTAAGACTTTGAAGTCTAAGCAAGTTGCTAAGAAGGTTGTTCCTGTTTCAACAGTGAGCACCGGAGCAATCACAAACTTCTATCTAAATAAAGATGGTCGTCTTGCCATTCCTTCACGTATTGCTCACAAGATTGGCGTTCAGGCAGGTCAGAAGTCAACTGTAAATGTCTATCTAACGTCCTATGGGAAGTTGGTAGTTACACCAGAAGATTGGGGCGGTCGTCACAAGAGAGTTGGTAGAGTGGTTACTGAGGATAGCGGATACATTCGTATCCCAAAGAATGCAGTTAAGAAGAAGTTCTCAATAAATGACAAAATTCGTGGTCGAATTGAAAAAGATCACATTACTTTTGAATAAAGAAACGAGAACTAGCTAATTAACAAGAGGTATGAGAGAGGGAATCTCCATGCCTCTTTTTGTTTTGAAAGGAAAATGATATGAATTTTTTAATTGAGGCTACAACTCAACCAACAACTAATCAAGTTATTTTAGAATTGGGTAGCGGGGTTATTGTGTTACTTATAGTTGTCGCTGTACTTTATTTTTGGTATAAGGCTGGCTAAGTTATGGTACATTCTTTAGATAAAACCGGAAGGCCAATTAAAGCTGGCGATTACATTCTTTATGCAATAGCAATAGGCAAAAGCCCTACATTAAGATTTGGTAAGGTTCTAAATGTAGTCTCTACGCCAAATCCTAAGCAATGGGATCCTAATAGAATTGACAGCAAAATAACCGTAATGGGCGTTGACGGAGAATATTTTCATACAAAGCCAAGTCTTTTGTCAAAGAAAAGCACATTGCAATTTCCAGAAAGAATTGTAATTTTGGACCCAATAACGGTTCCACTAGAAATTATGAATTTATTGTCTAATTTCTAATAGTCCTATCTCTAAGTAAGAAAGACTGTAAGCATGTCAATTGAACTACAACAAATCAAAACACCGAATGGTATCGTGCTATGGAAGGGACAATCTCCCTTTAATGGCGAGGATGTTGTGGCGATTGCAACTGGATTTAATGGTAGTCAGAATCCTAAGACTGGCGATATGATCCAAGTTTGGATATTGCAAGGAAATGAAAATCCAAACGTAGCTTATATGGGTGGAAAAGACGACACTGTTTGCGGAGATTGCAAACATAGAAGCGTTAAAAATGGTGGTCTGTCTACTTGCTACGTCTCGGTACATCAAGCACCAAATAACATTTACAAGTCATATAGAAAAGGGAATTATGATGACTATAGTAAAGAGATACCGTTGTCCCTTTTCGCTGGTAAAAAAGTTAGATGGGGAGCATATGGCGAGCCTACTGTCATTCCACTAGAATTGATTTCTAAGGTGAATGCAGTAGCGGCAGGTCATACCGCTTATACCCACCAGTGGGCAAAGCCAGAATTTCAAGAATATAAGTCTGTATGTATGGCGTCTGTAGACTCGCCTAAAGAGTACAAGAAAGCTAGAGCGTTAGGGTGGAGAACGTTTAGACTTCTAGCTAATGATGAGCAGCTAGATAAGGGAGAATTTGCTTGTCCTGCGTCAGAGGAAGCAGGAAAGAAAAGAACTTGTTTTACCTGCATGGCTTGCGACGGTTCAGATGGTAATCCAAAAAAGGCTGTTGTAGCTATTAAATTGCACGGCAGGTCGTTTAAGATTAAGCGTTTTAATCTTATTAGAAAATTACAGGATCAAAAGAAGAAATGGAAACATATTCTTACTGATCTATTAAACGGAAAATAATATGATTATGTATTGCACGAAAGAGAATTTAATACCGATTATATTCTTGGTAATATACTGGACAGTTTATTTTTCAGGATTATTGGTTCCAGAAAAAACAGATATTGCCGATCATATAATTCATAGCTTAATGATACTTTTGTCTTTCGCCGTAGTCCTATTCGTAGGCGTAGACATTGGCTATTGGTTTGCTAAAAAAGAACAAGAATTAGAAAAGGAAAATACGTATGATTAAGATTGAAGATTTGTCTAAAGATCAACTGGAAAAGTTAGCCACCGAATCAGTTAATACAGCACTTAGCTGGTTAAATTCGGCTGGTGAATTTGTGGCAGAGCAGGCTCCGCTATTTATTCAAGATTTTATTAATTATCATCTTGCCTATCACTCAATTCTTTTAGCTGCGTATCTAGCGGTATTTATCTTAGTATACACTAAGGTAAGGTCTTGGATTAAGAGCTTAGATAAGGAAATGGAAGAAGAAGGGAATAAGAAGGATGAAGCACTAAGTACATTCTGGATTCTATTCCACGTTCTCAAGTTCTTCTCATTCTTTATTCTAATTGGTTTCGCTTACAACTTGTTTAAGATTACAGTTCTTATTGTTAGTCCTAGAATGTATATCTTCAACTACCTAATGGAAATGAAACAGTCAATGGGAAAGTAAATTATGGCAAAGCAAATAGTAGAAGATTTAAATTATGTTCGTGCAGTATTGGGAACTAGACCATTTGGCTATGTTTATAACACTAATAAGGTAACTGCACATGAGATAATTAAATTTGGAATGTTTACTTATCTCGGTAGGTTTTGTTATCCTAAGACAAAAAGTTTAGGGGCTGGAGTTTACGGAATCTATATAACTGATTCCGATGGAAAGGTGCAACAATGATGTTTGGTGGATCAAATCAATGGAGCAACGAAGGCGATTTCTTCGACTATAATGAAAGTTCTAAAAATGAAGATTACTTTTCTAATTGGCAGGGAGAAGATAATCTGTTCTCCGAAACACCAATAAGTAATAAGCCTAATAAGAATAAACCACTATTAGATATTATTGAGAAGTATGGCGACAAGAGAATTTTTAGTCTATGTAACATCTTTACTAAAGAATTTACAAACGGTTTAACTGCAAAGGAAGCGTTAGAACATAAAGATAAGGATAAATCTTTTCTTTTGATCTGGCTGAATATATGAATTGGATATATTTTGAAAAAAATACAGTTTATGCCGCAAAGCATATTTCTACAGGAATGTATTTAAATGCTGGTCAGGCTAGGTGGGATGCATTTTGGCCAACTAATGGTCGGATTTTTAATGATCTATGTGCTTACGGTAATTTTCAAGCATACGGCGGAAACATTGGAAATTTCCAGAATAACTTTCTGTTGACAGATAATAGATTTTTATTTCCTAGTGGTAGAGATATTTATACATGCTTAAGAAGTGGGTTAAAAAGGCTAAAAATACATCCTCCACAAAGTTGGAATTATCTAACTAATACTACAGTAACTATTAACAAAAATCTTCCTAAGATAAATACTATTGATGTACAAAAAGACGTATACTCTCAGTTTAATGTAATAGTTACGGATATTACTAATGGATCATTTACAGAAAAACCACTAATAGATTTCTGTCCTAAGAAAATCTCACCACTACCTATATAATGGAATTTGATAAAAGAAAAATTTTCGATCTAGTTGAGAAGGAAGGGCAAAACCTTCCTTGGTTAAAAGACAGCATAGTCATGCTTCATAAGGGCGGCTCATACCTCTATGGGACTAACCATGAAAAGTCTGATATGGATGTTAGGGGTGTTTGCATCCCACCAAAAGACTACTGGATCGGCTGTAAGAGATTCGAGCAGTTTGAGTATAAGTCTAACGATATGGATGTTGTTATTTACGACGTTAGAAAATGGCTCAATTTAGCAGTTGCAATGAATCCTAATGTATTAGAGACTGCATTTGCCAAGAATGACGCTGTTTTGTTTAACAAAATTTCTTGGAATTATATCTCTGAAATTTACAGAAGAGATTTAATTAACCAGAATGCTTATAACGGTTACTTGGGGTATTCTCATAGCCAGATTAAAAAGCTACAGATTAAACAGGATAATAAAACTGGCAGAACTGCTTTAGTTGAAGAATTTGGATTTGACACCAAATTCCTTTCACACGCTTTTAGACTTCTAAGGCAGGGTAGAGAGCTTTTGTCTACCGGAAATATTGAATTTCCTAGACCAGACAGAGAAGAATTAAAAGACATTATCTTCGGCAGAAAATATGGCCGTGAAGATTTACAAAAAGCACACGATGATTGGAAGGAAGAAGAAGTCCTATTAAAAGAGGCTTTTGATAAGTCTGTACTCCCAAAGACTTGGGACGTAAATAAGGTCAACGAGTTATTTATTAAGATTTACGAATCTTATGTAAAGGCATAAAATGAAGAGGATTAAGACAAAAGGTAAGCAGATTTTTAGCGTTCCTAACACTAAAGAGGGTCAGGAATTTATTAAGCTAATGAGAAAGTTTGCTAATTACGGCAAATGGAATCTTAGAGTTAAGGGACGATCAAAGGATCGTGATGCTAAGTGTCCCGGTGTTAGTCATCTACAAAGCACCATGCCACTTGATAAGTCTGAATGGCTTGCTGTATACCCTATTGATAAGAGCACTATTCGCAGGAACATTATTCGTAGTTGGAAGTAATTATGATTCTTAGAAATGCAATTATAACTCCAGATGGTACTGAATTAGTTTCAAGATCAGTCCATGATTTTCAAAGACACATAGACGGAATAACTAGAAAAACGTATATTGTTGATGGTGGCTGCGAATATATTAAACGCGGTGGAGACTACTTTAAGGATGAGGAAAGTTGGCCTGAAAATTATTGCGTCGAATCGACAGACTCTCACGAAATTAAGAGAGAGCGTCTTGATTGGGGTTCAAGAGGAAAAAGCGGAACAGATCCTCTTAAATACATTAAAATTGAAGATTTAGAAGATGACCATTTAATGGCTATTGTTATAGATTTTATGGATGAAAAATTAAGTTCAAATAGCATATATTTTCAGATTATGCTGGACGAAGTAGATTATAGAATTAACAAATTAACGGAGAAGAAGTAATGGGTGTTATTGAATCAATGAGAGCCGCAAAGAATGGCGAAGAGATTGAAGCTGTTATTAACACAGCTAAGTCCTACAGGGGAATTTCTGAAAAGACTTTCAGGAAGATTAATAGAATTGGCGAAAGTCTTGTTTCGTCTTGGAATAAGAAAGATGCTGCTAATAAGCAAAAGAAGCAGAAAGCAAATGCCAAGGATCAAATGTAAGAAATTTCCTGATAAAAACAGGTATCCTACAGAGTGGTTTGCAAACGAAATTGCATTTAGAATTAAGAAGTCAGACGGTAAAGAATTAAGGTCCTACTACTGCAACTATTGTTGTGGCTATCACTTAACGCATCTTAGAAAAGAAGAACAAAAAGACATTTCTTACATTAAGGATTTGAAACACCGAATGCGTTCGGCCTTTAAAGGAAAATAATGACATCAGTAGAAGATTTTTTTAATGGAATACCTAATGAGAATAATCTTACAATAGATGAGATTATTAATTTTGACAATCATTGGTGGGATAACGAGCATAATTTTATCCAATGGATGTTTCCTCTACATGAATCGTCTATGTTTAATCAGAGTGTTCCTCTAATAGTGAATGATCATTGGACATATTATTTATCCCCACATCCTAGAGGGGACCGAATGTATCAGAATCTTAATAGATTCATGGAGTTTATTTACTCTGATATTTCTTTTCTATATGTCAGAAATCATAATTGGCTAAGAATTACTAGAGTCCTACGAAGCATTAGATTCTTTGGCTTGAATAACGAATCAATTGCACTCTACAATATTTGGAGTAGGTGCATAGACGATAAGACCACTAAACTTTATTGGGAGAAAGCTGCTACAGATTATATCTGGCAGTCACTAAAATGAAATATTGTGCTCCTCATATTAGAACGGCAGTAAACCATGTAATTAGGGCTGAAACTGTCCGTGAAATGAAAAAGAAAATCGAAGATAGCGGAGTACAATACGACGCAATCGCTGTATGTGGAGTATCCGGTATATCTGTCGGTTCTATTCTTTCTTATCTACTAGGAAAGCCCATGCTTATTGTTAGGAAGAAAGACGATAAATGTCATTCTTCTTTTAGAGTAGAAATGAATATACAGTTCCATAGTAGAGAACTTGTAAATTACATTATTGTTGATGATCTAATGGACAGTGGTTCAACCGTAGATTATATTTACAAGACAATTAAAAATTCAGAGAATAAGAGAAGAAAAACTTATTTTAATTGGGGAGATTACACTAAATATAATTTTGCCCTAAAAGGAATATTTCTTTACGAGCAAGATGTTGACAGTAGCGATTATCCTACTATTAAAAGTAAAAAAGAGAGGTGGCCTGCGTTAAAAAATGTGCCACTAAAAGATGTTGTCCTAAGCGGATATACAAATTACTCATTCTAAGAGGTTAAGCTAAGTTACCTACTTTAAAAACTTAGCAAGTCGTATATTTTAGGAAATAAATATATGAAGATTTATGTTACGAACATTCAATGGGAAATTCCCGTTGACGAAATTATCCCCGAACTGCCCCGCAACGTTCTGGTGGATCGTGCTCTTAGTAAGAACGACGCAATCAACAGTTTGCCGTTGTTCTTTTACTGCAACGTGAAGAAAGCCGATATGTACCTATATCCGGTCGATGCAGAGGGCAAGCCGGAAACCGATGATAAGGGTAATCATCGCGTCACTATCTCAGACGAAGTTACCCACATCTCATTGGCATAACAACAGCCCAACGCTTTAAGTATAAGTTAATTCATATACTTACGGCTTATGTTTTTAAACATTATTGCAATTTTATGTTTATTGGGGATCATAATACTTTTGTGTTATGAATACTTCTGTCACTATAAAGAAGATTATTTGAGAGAAGAAATTTTTTGCAAGAAATGTGAATGTCCAATAAAGCCTGGATCAAAATACTGTAGCATTTGCGGAAGAAAAAATGACTAACATAACAGCCCATAATCCCGATACTAATGATAATCAAAATTATTGGGATTTTGTAACTTCTCCTGCTTCTGCCGAAGGATATTATCTACTTATTGAAGATGATAAGAACTGGCGTTTTTATCCAAGTAGTTATTTAAAGGTAGATTTGTCAAACAACGAAATAGTTAAAAAGATATCCGACCAAATAAATAAAGTTTATAGAGAAACTTAATGGATGAAAATATCTTTGACGAAGATGGAGCACTAACTAGAGAATTTCTTTTATCTAGGGGAATTTGCTGTGAGAGTAATTGTAAGAATTGCCCGTATAAAGATAGTCCTATTCAAAAAGAAATTGAATTAGAAGAATGAACGCTAATCTGAAAAAAAAGATTGTCGAAATTACTAAAGCATTGATAAATGAGAATCCTAGCTATCATAAGCACTTTACGTTTCTCTGTAGAGGCAACACTGTAATAGCTATCGGCATTAACAATCAGAACTCTACGCATCCTATGAATAGGCTCTTTCCTTATAAGAGCGATAATATTCATTCTGAAATGGATGCTTATATTAAGGTTCGCTGGCTTGATATTGATTGGAAGAAGATTACTCTAATCAATACGAGAATCAACACTAAGGGTCTTTTTGGATACTCTAAACCGTGCTGTGGTTGTATCGGTCTGATTAAGAGATTGGGAATTAAGCAGGTTTATTATACCGTCGATTCTAGTCCTAACACCGTAGAGTTTTTGAAGCTGTAAAACCGAGGTGTATTATGGCTAAATTAATCAATGATAATGGTGAGTCTAAAACTGTTGCATCAGACTGGATTGATAAGAATATCCACAATGTTGTAAGTGCTGATATTAAAATTCAAAAAGATTCTACAGGAAATAGAGAGTATAACTTATCTTTAAAACTTTCTGATAAGTCTAAGTTTGTAGAAAATTACGGAAATAGATATTTGCTTGATAATTGGCTAGAGAAGAATATCAAGGTAGATGTGCCTATTTTCTGGATTTAAAAAATAAATAATTTAATAATAGGTAATTTAATAAATTATTTATAAGTAAAGAATAATAACATTTTCGAAGGAGGCTGCAATGAAACTTTTTGCAATTTTTTCATTTTTCTTAAAAGAAGAAAAGCCTTTAACTCGAAAAGAAAAGAAAGAGAAATTTATTCTTGAACAAAACAGAATAAAATTCAATAAAGCAATTCAGCAAAAGAAGAAGAAATGAGATACCGTCCTAAGATTAAAGCCCCTTTATGCGATTACATCATCGTTGGGTTCGTAAGAAGAATTTGGAATCCAAGTATTTATAATGCAGATGGTGAACTACATCCAGTAGATTCTATTACTTTAGAATATTGTGAGCATCAAGTTAAGATAGGAAATTGGGAAGTTTTAAATGGCTAAAGAATATTACTATGAAGGAAAAGGCTGCAAGTGTGCAGCTTACTATAGTGGAGAATGTGCTTGTGGAGCGGATTGGACTCCTAAGCCTATCCATGATGCCTTAGAAGAAACTGGTTGTCCTAGCATGGAAGAACTTGTAAAAGAATTTCTTAGAATGAAGAATCTTTTAGATAAAGGAAATTAATTATGTGTCTTGTTGCTTTGATTGTGTTTTTCTTTCCGAGAATTTTTCTTGCTGTCTTGTGGGTAAGTGGTTCAGATTGGACTAAGACTGCATTCCAAGGATATTTCTTGGCTCCTATTCTTGGATGGCTGTTCCTTCCTTATACAACTTGCGTATGGATGGGTGGTCAAGTAAACTCTGTTAATGGTGTTTGGACTACGGAATGGAGCGTCTTTTTCGTAATCGTCCTAGTTCTTGAAATTCTTGCTATGTCTGTAAGGATCGTCACAAGGAACGATAGGAACTAATGAAATACGCTAATTTATTTTGTGATTTTAGTGATGCTGTAGACGAATTGGTTTCGGCTGCACAGGCTATTCAGCCAAATGAAATTGCAAGAGAAAGGCTTCATCAAGCTAGACTTAATGTTATGAAGCTGTATAACAAAGAATTGACGGAAAACCAAATTAGAGAAGAATCTAACAGTCCTGATAAAGTTGATGATAAGAAACAATTATGAAAATCGCATCTGTAGAAAAAATTCTTGAAGTATACCCTCACCCCAATGCAGACTCGTTAGAGTTCGTTAAGGTGCTTGGATACCAGTGTATCGTTAAAAAGGAAATGTTTAAAGCTGGTGATTTGGTTGTTTTTATTCAACCTGATACTATGCTTCCTGACCATGATACACAAGAATGGGCTAAGAAATACCTTAACGGTAATGGTCGCAGAGTAAAGGCTAGAATGTTCCGAAAAGAATGGTCTTTTGGAATTGTTGAGCCAATTTCTATCCTTCCGCCTTTTGAGACGTATACCGAAGGTGAAGAAATTGCCGATCTAATTGACGTTACTAAGTATGAGCCGCCTGCTCCTAAAGACGTACAGGCTAAGGGTAATCTTCCGTTTGGTGTTGGCAAGACTGACGAGGAACGTTATCAGAATCTTAAGATGGAAGATTATTTCGGCAAGGAAGTCGATATTACTCTAAAGATTGACGGTCAAAGCTGTTCGTTCTATTATGATCTTGAAACCGATGTATTCGGTGTTATGGGTCGATCTTACGAATTGAAGCCAGAAATTCACAACAACTATACTGCTCATATTGAGCGATATGGTCTTAAGGATAAACTAAAGCAATATTGTGTTGATAATGGAGTCAGCCTTATTCTTCGTGGCGAGTCTTATGGGTCTAGTATTCAGAAGTTTAAGCATAATCCTCACGCTAAAGGTGAGCACGGTTGGGCTTGTTTCAGTGTGTGGGTTGTGAACACTAAGAAGTATGCCCGTAAAGGCGATCAGCACTACTTTAGAGACGTTTGTGCTAAGATTGGGGTTCCAAGTGTACCCGTAATCGAAAGTGGCGTAATTTTGACGCCAGAGCTTGTAACGAAATACGATACAGACCTTAAGGTGATTAACGGCAATCAATTTGAAGGCGTTGTAGTTCAGACAAGTGAAGATTCCTTTAAGATCATCAATAAGTGGTATGATGAAAAGAAGGAATAATTGCTTGAGACTATAATATATTTAATATGCAATTTGGAGCTTATTTACAGACACAGGTTCAAGAGGCAATGGGCGAGTTAAATCGTTACTATTGTTCTAAACACTACGGTAAAGAGATAAGCGACCCTGAAATTCTATTAAGGTATTATATCAAGAATGGTGGCTCTAAAGATTTTAGAGAAAAAACCAAACAAGGCAAACAGTATGAATAAGAATTTTAGCTTGCTTTGTGAATCGCTATTCATCGTAATTGCTTCATGTATAAGCGTTTATATATTTGGGATAAACATAATTTCTGTGTTTATTTTCAGTTCAATTCTATTTGTCCTAGGATTTATATTCGGATGGACATATTGCATAATGAATTGGAGTAAGAATGACAACGGTAATAACTGAGGAGTCTGTAACGTCTATTGCGAGTTACAGAAAAGAACTTACTCCCGGTCATTTATGGATTTTAGTTCTAGTTGGGGATTGTGATGGAGGAATTACTTCATCCACTTATATGCCGCTAACCGATCCGTCATTTGATTATGCTAGACAATTTATAACATATGCTACATCTAATGAAGATGCAATTGGTAAACCTTTTAGTGTTAGTAAAGAGGTTGTGGCTATGATTGCAACCGAGATGTTGTATCATATTAAGAATTTCCAGCAAGAACGTAAAGAAAAAGGTCTGTCCTAAGTTCAACTACTATTAATAATTGAAGTTGCTGATAAAGGTTATCAGCTAATGTTTTATATTGCTCCTAAGAGGGCAAGGAAAGAGGTTTGTATGACTATTGCATCGCTTCGTAAGTCAGGTGTTAAGGTTCGCGTTAATCACCTTCGTATTGATCGTAACGACATTATCAAGTTGCGTGATCGTGCTGGATTCATCAATCTTGATGGTCAGTCGGTTGAGCGTAATCGTGTCCTAGCTAAGTTGGTTAAGCCACTTAGTCAGATTCAGTCAAAGGATATCTTCTGTAAGGGTGGTATCACTCGTGTTACCATCGAGAACGAAGATGGCACTATCGGCTCATTCGCTGAGTCAGTTTGTTCGATTAACGATTCCTACAATCGTAAGTTGGGCATTAAGATTGCTCTTGGTCGTGCTCTGGCGAAGTAAGATTTAAGTTTTCAATATAAGTGTGGTGGCGAGCCACACTTATATATTTTTTGGAGAATAAGATATGACGAAGATTATCAATTGTAATTGTGTAAATCCTCAACAGGATAAAATTCACGGTTCGGGCAAGAGAGTTGCAAATAAGACTGCAAAGGATTATTGGCGTTGCACTTCTTGTGGTAAAGAGAACACTACTCAACAGAAGTAATATGAATAAAAATAAGAACATTCCACTTTATGGGATTACTATTTTTCTAGTAATTTGTTTTCTTGTTTACGTTTATATAGACTATGGAATTAATGGGATTATGTGGACTCTGTAGTCCTACGCTAATTCTGTTAAGGAATTAGTATGATTCATTTCAACAGAAAGATTATCCCTAATCACATTAATAGCAACTATATTGCTATTTCTGGTGGTGTAGATTCAATCTCTGCGAGTCATTTTCTAGTAAATAAATTTCCACAATATAATTGGAAAGCTGTTCATGTAAATAATAACTTTATTGAGCAAGATAAAATTGTTTCGGATAAGGTTAAAGAATATTGTGATAATGTTCTTAAAATTAAATGCGAAGTAATCGAAGAATCAGAAAAGATTAACACCGAAAATGGTTCAGAGGCAGGTTGTAGAGACAGCAGAATTAACGGATTTAATTCATTGCCTTGGTTCTCAAAAGTAATTTTGTGTCACCATTTAGATGATGCAGTTGAGTCATATTTAATGAACTGCTTAAAGGGGAGTGGAGAATATCTTCCGCTACCATATAATAGCCTTTATAACGGTAGAGACATTCTTTTGTGTCGCCCGTTTATTAAGACTAAAAAAGTTGGTTTTGAAGAATACTCTGAAAAGAATAATCTTAGTCAATGGGTAACATTAGACCCACTAAATGCTAAAAGTATGAGAGGCTGGATGCGTAGCGTCCTAATTCCTACTATTGGAACAAAATACAGCGGACTCGACAAAGTAGTCTGGAAAAAATATCTCGAAAAAGGATACATGAAAAATGGATAAAACAAAAGTAACTATTGACGGTATTGAGTACGAAGTTGATTTAGCTAAGGCTAAAGAACAAGGCTTAATTAAAGAGATAAAGCCAAGAATTACAGATTTCTCAACTGGCGATATGTTTTGTTGGGGTCGTGAAGATAACGGAACTGAATTTTTAGTTATAATGCCTTCCGAGTGTGGAGAAGTAGATAAGTACAATGCTTGTTGTTTTAGAGGGAGTAGAGCCTTTAAGAAAAATACTTTTCAGAAAAATACAGTATTTGTTTATACAGCATTATCTGGTTGTTCTAAAGAAAAAATTCTTTCTACTCTTAATAACGATATAAGTCCTAAATCTAACGACCGCTATTTTTACAAGGGCAATATTCTTAATAAGTTTTTTGAAGGGTTAAAGTAATATGAACAAAACAAAAGTTACAATTGATGGCGTGGATTATGAAGTCGATCTTGCTAAAGCTAAGAAGCAAGGTCTAATTAAAGAAGTAAGAAAGCGAATTACAGACTTTAATAACGGTGATGTTTTTTCTCCTATTGGTCGCGGAGCAGACTCGATTCTTGTAATGCCTACAACAACTCTGGAAAATACAAGTTATTCTGCATACGCTCTCCGTAAGTCGGCTATAGGATCAAAAATTTGTAATTTCTTTCCGGTATTCCCGTATACAGGATTTTCTGGTGTTTCTAAAGAAAAGATTTTAAATCTATTGAATTGCGAAAACAATCCTTTCGTCTTTAATAAGAACATTCTAAACATATTTTATGGAGTCTAAATTGAATAACGGAATTAACAGAACTATTGAAACTTGTATCGACAATCAGTATCCCTTGTTCATTCGCTATCGCAAGATTGATGGTAGCGAAGTGTCTAACAGGGTCGTCTATCCTAAGCGTCAGTGGGTTACTGTCGCCAATAAGGAAGTGATGAGTTGCTACGATATCTGTAAAAAGAGTCCTAGAACTTTTAGACTTGATGAATTGGAAGAAGTAAAACAAATCTCTAAGGTTAGAGCGTTTGTATTCAAGGTTTTTGGAGTTTAATATTATGGTGTGGTTTCTCATTATCACTTTTTCAATTTTGGTTCTTATCGTTATTGCTCTTGTAGCAAGAAAGTTTGGACGTTGCTCATACTGTAAGAGTATCGTTTCAATGAAGAATGTTGATTGCTCTCCAAGCGGAAATGCTTTGGGTATTGTCCTAACCGTTGGTAATTACTACTGTAAAAACTGTAAGAAGAACGGTAAGATTTATCGTGAACTGAACTCGGAAGTTCAGCAAAAGCATAAGGATCTGTAATGGATTTGGATATCGTAAATACTTTCAAGGGTGGCGTTCATCCTCTGCATCAGTTTGATTTTGACAACGTATTGTCTAATCTTGATGAGAGAGTCGATTCTGGACTCCTTAATCGCCAGCAAAAACCTGGATTTAATCTCTACAATTATTCTATCCAATGCCAGTTTGAGAAAAAGTGGGATATCTATACTCTCGCTGCTCGCGGTCTTGTCTTAGATATGACTGAGAAAAAGAAGATTTATACTTTTTGTAAATTCTTCAACTATGGCGAAATGTCCCTAGCTTTGCCTGAATGCTCTTTTACTTCTTGGCAAAAAGTAGATGGTTCATTCATCTGCGTATGGTGGAATGCCTATACTGATGAATGGGATACCTCTACTCGCGGGTCGTTCCAGTCAGACCAAGCAATTGCTGCTAAGAAATGGCTTTACTCTAATTGCGATCTTAACTTGTTTAATAAGGATTATTCTTATCTGTGCGAATGGATTGGACCTGATAATCAAGTGGTTATTAAGTACGAGAAAAATGAGCTAGTCCTACTTGGTGCATACGATCTTAAAACTGGCGTAGAGATTTTTTAATACTTCTTTTCATAGAAAGAAATTAAATGCTTCAAGATAACAATAAGATTCCAATTTATTTTGTTCAATGGGTTGATCCGCCCGTCGTTTGTCAACCTTCCATTAACGAACTCAGAGATTTACAGAATAGTTGGGAACCCGTTAAGATGGTAGTTCCTGCTAATTCTTGGCTTAAATCTTCTGTGAGAGGGTTTAATAAGCTAAAGGTAACTAACAGAGCGGAAGATTATGTTATCAAGGGCATTAGTCCTATTAGGGCCAAGATACATAAGAAGTATGGATTGCTAGGGTTGTTTCAGACAACCTTGGATCGTGTAATTAAACCAAATAGATGGTATCCCAATGAGTACATCTTTGAAATGGTGTCTCTGTGCTCCGTCACTCATCATAACGCTATCTATAAGAATGGCATTTGGTATTGTGAGAAAATAAAGCCTATGGGCTTTATTAAGCAAGATGACGCTGGTGGATGCAATCAAGGTTGTAGAATCTTTTTTCCATATGCGGAAAAATTCTCAGCTTGTATTAAGAGGCAAATGTTTGGATTGAGACACCGATCTAAAAAGGATCAAGAACTTTCCCATATTAGTACGAGAATTGCAGTAAATGCTTTCGGTCCTAGTATTTTTGAAAACAACGCAAAAATTGACAACACGCTTGATGGTTTCAAGTGGCGAGCTATTAACTATTCTTGGCATAAAAAATGAAAACTTTGAAACTTATCGACGTAGCTAACTATCTTGGGCTTAAATGTGCAAAGTCATTCGAGAATCGTTCAATCGACGATCTTGTTAGCCTTTGTGGACATTTACCTGCTGACGATGAGGGTTTCGTTGTTCGTTTTGATACTGGATACAGAGTTAAGATTAAGGGTGAAGAATATTTACGCCTTCACCGTCTTATCTCAAACATTCTTCCTACTAATGTTTGGGAAGCACTAATTAATGGTGATGATCTAAACACTATTCGCGTTCAGCTTCCAGAAGAACATTTGAGAGACTTTAATAATATCGTCTCTATTCTTGAAGATAAATTCAACGCAATGGTTGTATCACTAAAAGCGGCTTTGGAATTAACTAAAGATTTGTCAGATAAGGAATTGGGTATTAAACTCAAGACTGATTATCCTGATAATTCATTTGAGAGAAAACTTCTTTTTCCGGTGAGAAAGAAATATAAAATTGAAGATGCCTATGTCGGTAAGCATCCGTTGCGAGCAATGATTTATTCGTACTTTTATCCTAAGGGTAATAAGTTGTCGGGATATGTACCGTCTAATACGATGAATCGTTTCGAGTCCTAAGAAAAGTATTGGAGCACGTTAATTATGATTGATCTTGGAAAACCAATTTTCGTTCTCAACAATGATGGGGAATTTTACGCAAACGGTAAGATTGTTCATTCTCAAACAAAAACTCATTGGGTTGCTGGAGAAAACCAATTTGTTGTTGTTGAATTTATTTATAGTCTTGTAGAGAAGGTTAGTTATCCCTTCAGTCTTAACGATGGAAAATGTCTTTTTAAAGATATTAAATGGTCTATCGGAAACACAGCTTATCGTAAGGTTAAGACAAGATATCAAGAATCTGTAAAAAGAGAATATACTCCTCAAGATACTGGAATTGCCGAAGTAGAGAAGAAAAATCTCTATGAGATTCTAGTTCCCACTGTTAAGAATGCAGAGGAAGAAAGATACTGGACCACCAAAGAGCATAAGATTTGGGATAGCAAGGTTAGGGCAATCGCTGGCGGTCTTTCGATCCTAAAACCTATCTTGGGTCAATGGGTTAATCCTAGCGACTCTGAGACTGTTACAGAGAGAATGATCCCGGTAAGAATCTGTTGCACCGAACAACAGATTGACAAGATTGCAGACTTGACTGCTAAATACTATGTTCAAAAAGCTGTGATGTTCTATAGAATTTCAGACGACGTAAAAATTAAACATTATTAATATGGGTTTTATTTTAGGTGCATTGCTTATATTCTTAACACCAGTTAAAGAACCAAACATAGAAATTTGGACTGGTATTCCAATTGGCGTTACAACTAAAAGGATAGATAAAAATACAAGCGACATTAGTATATTGTTTAAAGACGGAATTATTATTGAGTCAGAATTGAAGGATAAAGATATTGAGTCTTTAATCTTTTGTCCTGACTCTTTTAATACTTTTATCTTTAAAGACGGAAGATTGATACAGATTCAGATTCTGAAAGGAATATAAGATGTTTGGGAATAAACCCGGTATCGTTATGCCAAGTCCCGGTATGGTTATTGGCTACTGTGAAGTTGAGAACGACAATTATAAAGCTAATCCTTCTGGAGAGTATCCAACCTCATTCTATAAAGTTCCTAATGTTGGAGATAGAATCCAAGGATATTTCTCTAAGTGTTGGGAAGTAATTCGTATCACCCATTCAATGAATTTTTCAGATAATGTTAAGAAATTTGATTTGGGATACGATAAGATTCTTATGATTAATCCCGGTCAAGCATATATCATTTTAACTTTAAGGAATTTGTAACATGAAATTTACGGTACATTTTAAGACACCCGATGCACTTGATTATGCTCTTGAAGATGAAAGAGACGAAGATAAGCAAGATGCAATGAGGGAAGTTGCAGAGAAGTTTATTAAGTACGGCGAAAACGTTGTTATTGAATTTGATACGGTCCTAGGTACGGCTACAGTTTTAGGGAAATAATGACTAACATTCACATCGAATTTCTATACGGACTTCCAGCATCGGGTAAGACTACTTGGGCCAATGAGCAAACTAGCTGCTATAGTAGCTGGCGTAGTAATATGTCTCATATCCTTGTTGATGAAATTGTGAAAAATAAAGACAAGAAGGTTAGTGCCGATAGCCTTATTGTTAAAAAGATTTTCTGTCATACACATGGTAATGAACACCGAGTAATTCTCGATGGACTATTTGTTAGTCCTGAGGAAATTATTAATCTAATTGAAAAGATTAATTTCTTCAACGAGACACTCACCTGTAAATATCAAATTATCTATTCTCTTCATTGGTGGAAAGAGAACAGAGAGGCTTGTTTAGTTAATGACGCAGCACGAAATAGAGAGAAGAAATCTTCTATTACCATTAAAAATTTAGAATTTAAAAGTCCTCATTGCGATAAACTTTACAGATATATTCCTCAAAAAAGGATTCATAAGCACGAAGTATACGTTTGTCCTAATTATAAACAGTGGGCAGAAAAGAACGAAGCCCCAGTTGATAAAGACGGAAAGTTAACCAGCCAGTCTTGGAGTCTAGGCGGTACTTACGGATCGTATAATAGGGAAGGATTGGGAAGGGTTGATCCAGATCCTACACCCACCGCTTTTAAGGAATTTGATGATCTTTTGCTAAAGGCATGTCCTAGCATTGGATTTATGCAGTATAAGAAACTGTATAACGAAACAGTTACCACCGATGAGAGGCATGAGTCTGATTATTATGGCGGATCAGTAACGCACGCTTTTTATGTTTGCGATTTAAAGCTACTTTATGAATTGATGAACGAAATGAATTTGGTTAATACAAATGAATAAGAAGATTTTTATTATGCGTGGTCTGCCCGGCTCTGGAAAGAGCACTAGGGTTCATGAACTTATGATGTCAAACTGTGTTGACAACTCTGTTTATGAAGATCATGTTTTTTCTGCTGATAATTATTGGATTAGGGGCTTTGACGCCGTTGGTTCAATGAGCAAGGATGAGTTCTACAAGAGCAATTTTGACGCTACAAAGCTGTTTCTTGCTCATCAGTGGAACAATAGCAGAATCGAAACGGCTATTAAGACTGGCGTTAGTCCTATTATTTTCGACAATACGAATGTGAGGAAGCGTGATTATCGCTTCCTTATCGACCACTCTCATACTTTCCAATATGAAGTGGAAATTTGCGAGCCTACTTCTCCTTGGTGGATTGAATATCGTCCATATATTAAGAGCAAGGATGAAGAAAAGTTGAAAGAATTTGCTAAAATTTTGGCAAATAAGAATGTTCATGGATGTCCTGAAGAAGTTATATTTAAGGGACTAATGAAATGGCAAGAAAATGACTGATATACAAAGATATGAACTTCGTCACGATCCAGAACTCCCCATTCTATCCTATAATATGTTTTCGTCTTGGTATGTTCAAGATTTGTGGCTAGAGGGTGAACCGGGTGGGTGTCATTTCTGCAAAACTAAGCAGGAAGCAGAAGATTTGTTTAAGGAACTTCAAAAAGAGGAACTAATAGAATGCTAATTCATTTGACTGTACTCGCTTTTTCTCTGTTCGTCTTTTCTTTTGTCAGATTTGTTTTTGTGCTTTCTCTTGGCAATATTCCAAAAGCAATTAACAGTGTAGACCATATCGTTATGGTCGTTTCCGCAACCTATCTATTTTTCTACTTTATGATCGTGTCCTAAGTTTTCTAATTCTTAAAACAATTATCTCAAACGAAAGGTCTGCTGTGAGTGATAAACTGATTGGTGTTCGTGCTGGTATGGATAAGTTCGATCTGGAAATGGAACAGCTTTACAATACTCAGCGTCGTGTCAGTAAGGATTGTGGTTCGCCTCTGCTTCGCACTCTCGGTTTTGGTCATCGTACTCTCGGTGCTAAGACTCACGGAAAGAAGATTGCGATTGTCGGTGGTGCTGGTCGTCAGAATAGCAAGGCTATTTCGATTGCTCTTACGAGGGTTGTTTGTTAAGATTGTTTTATCTGACAGTCCTAGCTACCGTAGCAATATGGTAGCTATATAATACGCTCTCGTAGCTCAATTGGAAGAGCACATGATTTCTAATCTTGAGGTTACAGGTTCGAGTCCTGTCGGGAGTATTAAAATTATAATAAAGGAAAACTTTTCATTTATTATAATGCTTCTATAAAGGAGATATTATAATGCACGAAAAGAAAATAAAGGGAGACATAGGATTAGCTTTTTCGATAGCGGTATTAACAGAGCAGTTGTGGAATGTTAATTTACCATTATCAGAAAGTACAAAATACGATTTAATCGCAGAAAAAAACGGAGTGTGTAAAAAAGTTCAAGTTAGGTATACTAGTCCTAAAAACAACATACTTAAAGTTAAATTGAGAAGTTCTTGGTCTGACAAAAATGGGACTCACAATAAAGATAGAGAAATTGGTGATTACGACACCTTAGCTGTTTTTTGCCCAGAAAATAAAGAAGTTTATTTTATAAACGATAGTGAATTTAGTTCGAAAACCGGATTAAATTTAAGAATAAATAATCTTAAGAAGAATGAGCATAAAGCAAGATACGCAGAAGATTATAAATTAATGAAGTAACGAGTCCTGTCTCCGGTACTTTTAAGGAATAACTATATGAATAAAACTAAAGTTAAAATTGAAGGAATTGAGTACGAAATCGACATTGATGCAGCTAGTCGTTTAGGCTTGGTTAAAAGAGTTGCTCAAGACATTAGACACGGTGACGTTTATAAGACCAATCATCAATTTGTAGTCTTTTTTTCAAAAAACTACAATGATGCTATTAAGTTATCTGATCAAAAAGATGGATTTGTCATTGGCGGGTTGAATGGTAATCCTTTCGCATTGTATTACGCAGACTATAAAGATAAGCAAGAAGCCTTTGATAATCTGTTTAGCGATCCATGTAGCAATTACAAATACGTTGGCAATTTAATTGACAATCCTGAACTTGTCCTAACCCTTGTTAAGCCGAAGTAATAATTATGAAAACTACAAAAGTGACGATTGACGGTACTAATTACGATGTTAACTTAGACGAAGCGAAGCGTCTTGGTCTGATTAAGGAGACAATAAAGTTTCCTACGAATATTCTTCATGGAGACGTATATACCTCTGGACATGGAACAATTTTTGTTCTTTTCCAAATATTTAACAATAATATTGTTATTACTGGACAAAACGGAAATCCTTTTAACGTTTGGGAATGTGATAACAAAAACGTTCACAATCAAAAAACAGCAATAAAGTACGTTTCGGAGCTTATGCTTGGTGGCTGGAAGTATGCTGGTAACGTCAAGAATGATTTTTCAGTCCTAACTAAAATTGTAAAGGCTTAATAATTATGGAAACCACTAAAGTAACTATTGAAGGTATTGAATACGAAGTCAATTTAAATGAGGCAAAGCGACTCAAATTGATTAAAGAAGTTGTTAAGCCTATCACCGAAGTTAAGCATGGTGACGTGTATAAAAGTAAATGGGGGCATTATATCATATGCATTAATTTGAATGATACCGCAATTGGTCGTCCTGGTGCTTTATGGCGTATGACAGGCTTGAATGACAATCCTATGGCGTTTTATTCTGAGTCTGCAATGAATACAGAAGTAATGATAAAGTATCTTAATCAAACAGAATGTTGGAGTGACATCGGTAATACTAGGAAGTATGTAGGAAATATCTTTTCAGACCCCGACCTTATTGGACGACCAAAGTTTAAGAAGTAAAAAATGGAAAAATTAACTATTAGAGGCAGCTTAACGTTAAGCATAGCAGGTGCTTTAGTTGCCGGTGTTGCGGCAGATTCAGGATTCTTCTATACATCAGTAGCGTTTGTATTCTTTTCAACGATATTCGTTTGCGTTGCAATCCTTGGGTATCTTGATTCAAAGTAAGAGAGAGGGCGTCTTGCAACCTTAACCATAGGCTCTGTGAGACGTTAAATCGGACTATAGCTCAGTTGGTTAGAGCAGGGTACTCATAATACTCAGGTCGTAGGTTCGAGTCCTACTGGTCCGACTAAAAGGAAAAAATATGCCTCCTACTAACGACTCAGATTCAGACTCGATACTTGATTTTTTCGGAGCATTCATAGTTATCTCCACAATCTTAATCTGTTTATTTGCTCTGTTTTTTGGAGCATTTAAAGATTCAGAAATCTCTGATGAAGGATATAAAGAAGTTAATATTCTTGTAAAAGAAAATCCTGATCTTGATGTAAAAGAATTTTTTGATGATGAAAAAATTTCTGTATCAGAATATCTTAAAATGAGAGAAATCGTTAAGACCAAAAATTCTAATAAGGCTAAGTTTAAGGAAGCACATGCCAAGTAAAGGCGAAAAAGACGGAGAATGTAACAGGGCCGCTTGCACTAATCGCTCAGCATATCAGCACAAGCAGAATGGGAAATACTATTGTCCTGCTTGCTAGAAGAGAATTGATCATTATTATCAGCTAGATAATAAGACAAAAGAAACACTGTTTAAGTTTTTTACACTAAAATGAATAAAGAAGTAATCGAAAAAATCCTTAATGCCTACGCTGAAATTGATAAGATCAAACGATCTATCAAAGACGATGTAGAGAAGATTAAAGACACTGTAACTCTCGATGAGGTTTCAGTCGATAAGCAAGTTAAGCAACGTGTTTACGATTACTCTGTCTTGGAGTATGGCGATAGAATCGATCCTAGCGGACCAGAACATATCGACGAATGGAGTATCTCAGGCGGATACGTTACGGCAGCTTTTTCTGAAACTTGGGCGTATGGAGGTTACGCAGATGGTTTTCTTGATATGCCTACACAGTATCTCGATGATGACGAATGGAATAGATACTCTGAACTTAAAGCAAAAGAAAAAGAAGTCCTAGATAATAAGAAAAAAGAAGAAGAACGTAAAGATAAAGAACGACAACTTGAAGCACTAAAGAAGGAACTTGGAGTTGCATAACCCCTATAAAAAGAAACAAATACTATTGGAGTATTTTGGTTATTGGGTAAAGGTTTTTGATCCAGACTCAGGCGAGATTTGGTATCCTAAACATATTTGGGAAATGTCAGATGATTCTCTTCAACAATCTTGATATTAATGATAACGGGTTTTTGGGCGAAAATTGGGTACAAAGAATAAAGATTAGGCAAGAAATTTGGGATTCGCTAGAAGAAAAGAAATGCTGCTATTGTGGCGTTAAATTTGAAAAGTTTGAAGATTGCACACTTGAGCATCTTCTTCCTAAGTGTCAGGGTGGCAGGGATATCGTAGGCAACTGTGCAATTGCTTGTCCTAAATGCAACAATGAACGTGACCATAGCTATCCTTGGTATGATTACCACGCTTACGAGAAAAGAGTAAAGGCTCGGAAGAATAAGAAAAGACATTTTTATTCCTTTTGGGTTGGTCAAAATACAGTTTGGTGTTAAATTATGCTATTTATTTTTTCAATGATTCGATTTCTGGTTTTTGGATTCTTCCTTGGCGAGACTTTCAAAAACTTTGGATTCGTTGAAAGTAAAGTGAACTTTTCTCTTGATTATTGTGTAGCTGCGTTTATAACGCTTTATATCGTGTCTGAAATAGTTAGCTACTGTATCGCACTTAGTAGAGAACAATTGAGAAACGACCTTAACTATATTAAGAGACAAAACGGCGATCTAATCCAGTAACGTAGCGGGTATGGCGAAATTGGCAGACGCAACGGACTTAAAATCCGTTGGGAGAAATCCCGTGCCGGTTCGAGTCCGGCTACCCGCACTAATAGTCCTGATATTTAAGAAAGAAAGCACCGAATATGATTAAGAAAATTCGTATCTTTTTTATTAAGTATACCATCCGTCTTGTTTGTAGAATTGATGCAAGGATTTTGCGAGAGATTCCTACAGACGACATCCTAAAGATTATGGATGAGGAATGCTATAACTCTAAAAACATCATGGAGTTTATTGACCATAATTTTCAGGTGTTAGCATTGCATTCTAAATGGTCATGCAAAGATCGCCATGATGAATTGGGAGTAAGAGTTAAAAACGGTTACGTGGTTTTAAAAACAGAGATGAGCTAATGTCGGCTAAAAATAAAACTATTGGATATAAGGTTGATATTGATGTTAAGAGACTTGGCAATATGAGTATTGCGGGTTGGAGCGTCAGAACCTCAGATTCATTTCTTTATCCAGAAGAAAAGGATAGGCTAAAGGCTTACGAAGAACGTTGCGACGATATCGCAAAAGAAATAAACAACAACAGAAGCATTCTTGGAAAAGCATCCGTAGAAGAAATTACAGAAAAAGTCTGTAGCTTTTGCGGCGGTTCTTGGACAGAAGGTGAGTCTCAGACGAATTACTGTTGTGATGCAGATGCAGAAGCATATGACGCTATTCTAAAGTCTATGACTGATGAAGAATTGGCAAAAAAGATTAAGTCCTACAAATATACAATTGATACAGCACAAGAAGATATGGACAGGCTTTCTAATATTTTGGAGTCACGTAAAAATGTTAGTGTTTAAAAACGTTCATGGTGGACCGGCGACGAGTTCAGATAAAGAAATCAATTGCTTTATTGAAACTTCTAATGGGTCGAGTCTATTGGCTCAATATAAGACTGTAAACGGCAACTCCTATTGGGAAGTTGCTAGGGGTCAAGTAGAAAACTCTGCTAAGGGTATTTATCTTGAAAAGCTAATCGAAACAGCTTGGCAGTCTAATTGTAACGTCCTATTGTTTAGGTGTGTTCTAAACAATTATAAATGAAGTATAAGATTCAAAAACTTCTGAACGGAAAAGTTCTCCACTTTAAGTTTAAGAATCAAAAGGATATTTGTAAGACTTTTATTAGATTTCAGGAATACTACGAGAGTCCTGAATTTGCTGGTAAAATCTTTACACTGTCAGAATACAAAACTTGGTATGCGAAAGAATACGGGGCTTTCACTTACTATAAAGAATGGAATGGTTTCAATATTCCAGTAAAACACTTTAAGCCATTTATTGATGGTAAATTCGATCCGCTCAAAAAGAGAGAGCGTAAGATCGTTGATGAAGTTCGATCTAGCAAGGCGAAGTATGTTATTGCTACGCACCGAAAAGCAGATTTCGAGCATGAACTAACACACGCAATTTTTAACACTAACACCAAATACAGGTTTAGTATTATCTGTGTCCTAGGTAAAAGCAAATATAAAAAGAATATTCAAGAGATTAGTAAATTCCTGGCGAAAGAGGGATATAATCCTAAAGTATTCATGGATGAAATTAACGCTTATATCACCGATCAAGACAAATGGATTTTTGATAAGGTGAGCATTGATAAAGAGTTAGCTAAGGAACTAATCGAGTTGAGAAAAGAATTTTGATTAAAGACTGATATGAAATTCAAATTAAAAAACACACTCCAATTAGCCAAAAAAGAAAGAATTAATCTTAATTATTTCTGGCATGGAACTAATTTGGTTGTGAATATAGAATACATTTTAAAAGATAATATAGGTCTTAATGTGTTCTTTCATGGTACAATAGGAGCCGCAGGAATTTGGATTAGTGAATCTGGTGACAATAAACTATTAGATATAAATTTATATCCAGAAAATGAAAAAGAAAGAAATGTCCTCGATGGATATGTTCACATATTGTCTTCTGACTATTGCGGCACAAGATTAATTTATATTCCACAAATTACAGAATTGGATTGGGTTCACCCAATTAAGGCTAAGCGAATTTTTAACAGTTGTCCTAAGTAAACACTGAATTTGGAATTATTATGAAAAACAAAAAGAGCCAAACGAATGTCGGTCGTGGTGTGTTTGTTACCAGCAACACCGAAAAGAAGGTTGACCCCTACACCATGCCTATCGACTGGCGAGCGAACGATAAGACGGATCAGGAACTCCGCACGCTTTACATTAAGCTGCATAAGATTCTTCCTGCGTAAAAAGGAATTAGCTAATAAGCCAGCTAATTAAATAATATGCTTAGTAAACTTCTAATGCTTTATTTGCTTGCTAATCCGGTTGACAATGTTAACTTGGGTAACAAGAATCCAGAAATTAGAGTAGAGCATACTAACTATCTAATCGAGCATGAGAAAGATTCTTACGAAGAAACATTTAAAATCTTTTTCGCCATAAATAATCATCATCCAGAAATCAACGACAGAATGGTTACGATTTTCAAGGTGAGATTAGAGAATCATTTTCCTATTAGGGATCGGCTTAGTGCCAATAAGGTCCTAAATTGGAATGCAGTTCAAATTGAAGCAGATATGAATTGGCGTGATACGAGAAATAAATGAGAAATAAGAATAAATCAAAGCTAGAAAAAGCTGAAAGAAAATGGAAAGTAGTTAACCAAGTTCTTAATCGCTACAGGAGTAAGAATTGGTTTCTTCGTCTACTATATTCTCGCAGAATCTCCAAGCTAGAGAATAGGGAGTATTGGGCATATTCTGATTTTGATTACGAAGAAGAGTTAGAAGAAGATAGAAAGAATGCAGAACGAAAGATTAAGCTAGAAGCCGAAGTTGCCGAAAAACGAAAGAATTGTCCTGTTCATGGAAAGTGTACGTGTGATCTATGATTAGCGTAAATAGAATTATCCGCTCTATCGTACTGTGCCGAAGGCGTCAATTGCTAAAGAAATGGTACAAAGCAAAATGTAATGTTGAAACGTGGGAAAATTTTCCATACGATTGGAATTTGTACCCATATTATAGCAGTATGGCTTTTAAGTTACACACAAAAGCAGTAGAAGATGCCTATAGGTTTGAAAAGGAATTGTCCTACAGATCAACGCCAAAATAAGAATAATATGAATTATCAAGATAAACGCGGAACGATTATTCTGAAAACCACAGAAAAAGATGATCGTCTTAATTCTTATGGTCAATACGAATACGTTTCATTCTATAAGATTAATCTGGAAGATTCTAAGTGGATTCATCTTGTAGCAACAAATTGTAACGACGATGAGATGTCGATTCCGATGTCTAATGTAAATCGAATCGAATATTCATAGTCCTAAACAAATCAATAAGAAAAGTAAAGAGTAAAGAAGGAACAGTAAGTTTTAACGCTTGCTTTTGAATACTGGTCCTAAACAAAATCAATAAAGCAAGCAAATGCCAATAACGGCAAATTTTGAAAGGTGTTAGAACATGGCTAAGCAGTATATTTTTGTGAATGAGAATGGTGTCGAACTTTCGCGTCGTGACATTACTCGTGGTCGTCCGCCGTGCCAAGCGGCTGACCGAACGAAGCTCGAATCGGGTGACGTTCAGTGTGTGGTTCGTGCTATCGTCCCCGTGAGCAAGGCTAAGAAGCCCGTGACCGATCCGCTCGCTATGGAGCATGTCGCAAGTGCTCCGGTCGCTGTTGCAACTGAAACGGTCGCTGTTGACCCGAATCTCGCTACGGCGAATTTGGTTACGGAAACCCCCGCAAGCGAGCCGGAAGCTGTTGATACGGTCGAAACCGTTGAGGTTGCCTCTGCTCCGGTGTCCGAAGTTGTCTCGGCATAAGATTGTAAAATCAGAGTAGGCTAGGATAAGTAGTCCTAGCCTACTCTTTATCTATTTAATTATTATGACAAAAGTAATCTCCCCAAAAGACCTAGACGCCAAAAAGCGTAGGGAAGCCGAAGCTGAAATTGATGCTTTAATTAAAATCATAAATAAGAATTTAGACGACGATTATATTCCTGGCGAAAATGTAAATATTGAAATGAGCCTAGCTTATAAAGACTACTATTCTTATGTGGTAGATGAAGCGAGAAGCAAATTTTTGCAAGCTGGTTGGGAAATTACAATAGTTGATAATACTTGGATATTTTCTTATCCATTGTAAAAAGGTCCTAAAACAAAAACAATTAAATAGATAGTATTATGGGAAAAACATTCAAAGATAAGCGTAAGATTGATGCCGAAGCCGTTGAAATTGGTAACAGGGTTTGTTTCGAGATGCTCCGCAATAAGCGTTGCGTTACGATTCCGAGCCGCAAGGATAAGGCGAACGATCCTAAGCGTCAACGTCGTGAACGAAATTGGGACCAATACTAAAAAGGGTTTTTCCCTAATTAGCTATAATAGTTAATGTATGATTACATTAATTGTTACAATAGCGTTCGCTGTACTTATCGCTTACCTCATTACAAGATATATCCCAATGCCAGAATGGGCAAAGAGAGTAATATGGGGTATAGTAATAGTTTGCCTAGGTCTTTATGTGTTAGCTGCTTTTGGAATACGCCCCTTAGATGTTGGCGTTCCTCAGCTAAACTAAGTCCTAGAACTTTTTAAGACTATAATATATAGTCATTGGGATGGTAGCTCAGTCTAGTTCAGAGCGGCGAACTCATAATTCGAGGGTCGGGGGTGCGAATCCCTCTCATCCCACTTTAAGAAAGTCAATTCATGCGTAATAAGAACAAAAAACAAGTTCTTTTTTTAATTTCTTACGGTACTCCTTTTAAGGATTTTAAACAGAAAACAATTGCTGTAGGTCCAGAGTCTAGTTTAGACGATGAAACCTATTCTCATGAGCCTACCATTAAAGAAGCTAAAAGGGTGGCTATGACCATAGCTAGCAAAGTTAATGGAGAAGTTACTCAAGTAGTATCTACTATCTTACGTGAAAAAAGTAAGTCCTAATTTTCCTGGTTAAAAGGATAAAGCATGATTACTTCAAACTCTGCAATCGTATGGAATGTCTCTTTCGATGAAGAAATTAAACGTTTCTTCGTGCCTCATCCCGAAGATCCTAAAAAGAAAATTCCTGTGACGTATCATCGTGCTCAGGTTCTTTTCTACAATAACTTTAACGAAAGTTTCACGATTCATACTTCTAATCGCAATCGTGGCGTTAAAAAGTTTATTGACTCTCGCGATAAGCGTAAGAGTGATCGTCTCGGTAACGATGAACTAAAGGCTGAAATTCAACGCCTCATCCCCGAACGCGAAGCTGAAATCGTCGGATTCCTCACAGTGTAAGCTAGCTGGAATAGGGCGGGCAATCTGTTATGATAAAAGAGCATAGGGAAATCTAGCTCGCATAATCGAAAGCCCGTCCTATTTTTCGTCTTAAAGAAAGAACAATATGCCTACTAATTACTGGATCGACTACATTGCAGACGGTATCTACGCTCTGTTCACTAATCAGCGTCAAATGATTATTTTTTCTCGAAAGAGTGAAGAATTGACGGATTTTGTGGGGCGATGCCAAGCTGAAATGCTTCCGCTTCATCCCCATAGCAACTTTAATATTCTCCTGTCTGAAACGGTAGGGATTATCGAATTGCTGTATATTCCTACTGAATCCGATCCGTTCATGTGCTATCTTTAATTTAATAAGAGTAATAATTGTATACTGCGGCGGTAGCTCAGTTGGTAGAGCATTCGACTTTTAATCGAATGGTCGAGGGTTCGAGCCCCTCCCGTCGCACTTATGGAACATTATATTGACATTCTTTTTGACAGTCTAGTTAAGGCTGTTAAGAAATACTGTAAGTGTCCTAAAGAGTATTTCGCCAAAATGATAGAAACTCTAAATAAGGAAATACAGTAATGCGTAATAAAAATCGTAATAAAGGCTCCACTACATTCATTGAAATTGTAATCGGAGTATTGTTTCTCGCCCTACTAATCGGTATTCCCTCTTGTAATGGTATTCTCGGCGTTGGCGGTTGTGGTCCTACAAATGTTGTAGTTAATGCAACTATTGAGAGTAAGCATGTAGATAGTGGTGAAGTGTCAAGCTATATGATTACTACCAATAAGGGTACGTTTGAAGTTGATAACGGTATCTTTCTTGGAGTTTGGAACGCTGACGAAATTTATGGTTCTATGAATGTAGGAAAGAAATACACCATTACCACAAAAGGTAATAAGTATGTAAATTTCTTCATGCAAGAATATCCATACATCGTTAAAGCTAGTCAGGATCAGTAATTATGGTTACAAAAGCACAGCAAGAAACTCTCGATAAAATTGCAAAAAATATTAGAGAGGGTGTTTCTTCCTCTGGTGGAGATTGGAATGCGAACGATCTTCTAAAAGATGAAAATAGAAAATATTCTTTCACTCACGAAGAATACGAGTATTTGAAGCAGAAGATCAATGAAAATTGAATTTGAAACCATAACCTCAAATACATATTCTTATGTATACGGGAAGTGTACTCTAGCGTTTATCTTCCTGTCTAGCCTTTCTATTCACAGCAAAGAGTTACCAAAGCTAGAGCTTGGCAAGAAGTATAAGATCACGATTGAAGAGATTTCGTCCTAATTTTCCTGGAAAGGGAAATAGTTATGAAGCAATATATTATCGAGTATCTCCAAGATGGACGCTACGGGATTTACAACGATCATGGAAAGGTTATCCATGTTTCTAAGCAAGATATCGAAGTATATGAGTATGTAAATCAAGCAGGTGACATTCTGGATGGATATCACCCAATGGGTGATTTTGGCATCTATCTATCAGATATGTGCAAGATTCTTATGAAAGAGTGTTTGCCTGCGTCGGAAGGGGAATTTCTACCCTATCTTACTCTCAACCCGACAGATCAATAAGTCCTATTTTTTAAGCATATAAGAGAATAGTATGATTAATAAGACTAAGTTTACTTTCTTGAAGATTGCAATTGACGGTCGATATCCTAACGATAAAAACTGGTGGATGAGGCTCACAAGAGAAGATAGAAATAATCTTGGTGAAATTGCAGACGAATTGGGTCCTATGGTCGGCAAAAAGGCTTGGGTTTCTATCATTCATGAAGCTATCTCTAGGTTTGGAGATATCAACGTAAATCGTGCTGGCGGCTATAACAATTGCACAGAAGATAAGTCTCCAGACGATAAGGTTGTTAGCGAAACGTGTAATTTTCCGGTAAACTAATGAAAATTAAACTTGACCAATTTGGTGATCGTTTAGCAGATTACGATATGCTAGGTTATGTCAACCATGCTATCGACAACCAGCTTGACATTCACGTTGGAAATGCTCTCGTAATTGACTTGATCCGTGCAAAGCTAATCAAGATGTCAATTGAATTGCGTCCTACAATTGAATGGGAATTTTATGGTCGTGAAGTTCATTTCGACCACAACTTGAGAAGTCGAGATGCTTGGGACGAACAAGTAATGAGTATTTGGGACAGAGCACTAGAGGCTTTAGTTCTTGAAGCAAAACAATGATTTTTATCAAGCTAAAGGCTCCAGCAACTATTAAATTCGTTTGCAAAAAGCATGGGATGAACTTCTGTGCTCATTGCGAGGAAGAGACTAAAGAGTTCGCTACAGATACGATTCTGTTCGTTAATAGCTACAATGAGAGACATTTTAGCATGGTAACGGATGGTGGGAAGATGCAGGCATTTTTCTGCCTTAGTCCTGAAAAATATGAAGAAATAGGGACAGAAGTAGTAGCAACAAACACTTTTGTAGGTGAATAAAATGAATCAGACTGTTATAGAAATTCTTCGACTTGTCTCTATGGGTAAATGGCATCTTATTGACCAAGATAGTGCCATTAGTCATTATGTCGCTTTAATGGGTGATAAAAAACCAGACAAGGTTTTTAACGTAAATGGTAAAACTATTGCCGTAAGCGAGGAAGTAGAGAAGAAAATCCGCGATGCTGGTTCATTCGGTAAATGGATTCAGTCCGTTAAGATTGCAAGGGATTTGCTTAAAATTCCTTTGAAGGATGCAAGGGATTTGGTCGTAGACCATATGAAGGTAGGGTCCTAGTAAGTTAAGTAAAAAGAATATAATATGAAAAACGTAAAACATCCGGTAAAGAAGTTGGTTGTGTCCAAGGGTAAACTTGTTACTCCTAAAAAGACCTTGCCCGTTAAGAGCAAGTAAAGACGAATAGCCAGTGTGGTTTGATTCCGTTGCATACTGGCCGTATTAAAGACGGATATTGGGCTGAAAGTTGTTAAGTTTCCTTTTCAGCGGGAAAAATGAACAATTCCAATCGAATATTGTAAGGCAGCTCACATAGCTTAAATGGTAAAGTACATCCTCATAAAAGGGGGATATGATTGTGGGTTCGAATCCCACTGTGGGTATTTTTAAGTAGTCCTGAATTATTCTAGTAAAAGGAATCTTTATGATTAAGAATGCACTAGAAATGAACGCTATGGCCGTTGCTCTTGACAAAGCGACTACTCCTACTGATCGTCTTAGCGTCGGTGATAAAGTCAAGATTGTTCGTGGTGATTTTATCAACAACGAAGGGGAAGTTGCTGGTTTCAAGAAAAACATGATCGGAACCGATTTGGTCAAAGTTAAGATCGAAGGGTTTAATAATCCGCTCTCCTTTTACCGCTACGAAGTAAAGAAGATCCCGTCCTATTCTGTTCTCCAACCCATTGTAGTATAGGGGTTTATAACTTTTTCCTTAAATTGTCTACAAGACTTCCCTAGTGGATAAAAAAGTTGAGAGGGTGGGCGAGTAATGGTTATTCGTCCTAATAAACGAAAGTAGTTGTATGCCGTATAATGATCTGTCTCCCGAAGAACAGTTGGAAATTGAACTAGAAATCGAGCAAGAGATAGAAAAGGAATCTGAGTAAATGTTTAAGCCTAAGACATATATTGAAGTTTGCATGGCAATGCAAACTAGGGCAGTAGTTTGTTTTCAGACTAGTGGTGAGATCGATAATATCATTGGAATAGTCAATGGTATTGAAGCGGAAGATGGTTCTGGAAGAAATTGGAATATTAACATTGTCCTGACTGAGGATTGTATTCGTCGAGGAAACAAGGAACACAAAAAGAACGAAACAATTAACTTTTTTTGGAAAGAATAAATGTTTTTTACATATTTGATTATCTCTGGACTAATTAGTCTTTACATGGGTGTGCTCTGGTCAACAAAAAGCTATCTAAATGTAGCGTACAAGATGGTGTTTATCCTCACGTTCATCTTTGCTGCATATATCCTGTTTAAGATGCCAGTTCCCGGTATGTAATCTCTGTCCTATTTTAATTGCCAATTAGGAATAAGCATGAAAACTATTAATGAAGCAATCGTCGCCTTTGCCTACATGTGCCAAGAAAAGACGAACGAGTATTATAAGGCTAGTTTGGCTAACCTTACTCCCCCGCAGTTCATCATTAAAAAGGGTAGCAAGTATTCCAAGGTTATTACCAAGGGAACTTCTGAATCGGTTTTCTGCTTCATCGATAACGCTACTGGCGATATCTTTAAGGCAGCTAGTTGGGCGGCTCCTGCTAAGCATGCAAGAGGCAATATTATGTCTCATAATAACGGGGAAGAGGCTCTGAGCTACTCCTACGGCAGTCCTAGCATCCGATATTTGAAGTTTTAATTATGAAAAGTATTTACGAGCAAGTTGTTGAGGCTGGCATCGAATACACTAACCATGAGTCTGATCTTTATGTCCCTATAAATGAGCAGACGAAAAAGTTGGTTGACGAATACATCTTCAAGAATAGCGTAACTACCTTTGTCGATCAAGTTACCGGGAAACCGTCTTACGATATTCCCTTCGCTTACGATCCTTGGTGGAAGATTCGAGTCGAGCAGTTCCCGATCATTCTGTAGTCCTGATTTTCCTGGCGAAAAGAAAATAGTATGAAGAAGAAAAACCAAAAAACCTTTAATACTATCACTAACTATGAGCTAGAGGGGACTCTTGAACAGATTAAAGAGCTACTGACAACTAAGTTTGAATATGTAGCCAATACAAACAAGTGCGGCGTTAAGCTGGAAGATTTGAGGCTCAGTAGAGAATCGGCACGATATCGAGACGAAGATGATTATTACGCTATCGTTGCTGATGTAGAAGAAACAGACGCAGAGTATCAGGGTAGGCTTAAAATGGAAGAGTCATGCCTTGTGGCTCGCCGTCGAGAGTATGAGCGTCTAAAGAAAGAGTTTGAAGGAAAGTAAGTGGTCCTAATTTTCCTGGTTAAAAGGATATATCATGGTAACATTTACATCCTACATCACGCATAACGAAGCCGAAATCACTGTCGAAGTTCAAGCCGACGTTACTCCCGGTGCTCCCGCAGTCTGGTACATGCCGAATGGTGATCCCGGTTATCCCGCTGAACCCGCAGAATGCGAGATTACCAGCGTAACCGATGAAGATGGTAACGAATACGTTGCCGTTCTTAGCGAGTATGAGCGTGATCGCTTGGAAGAAACGGCTTTTGAGAAGTTTGAGAATAACAGGTCGCAATCATACGGATGGTAGTCGTCCTATTTAGGAAGATTAGGAGTTTTTAATATGACTCCTAATCTTCCTAAAAAGCTAGACAGTAGCGACCCAAAGGTTATGACGGCTCGACATAAGGCGTATAAGAAACTTCAATTAGCCTGCCTTTACGGTACAGTTGACGAGGTTGCTGATGCAACGGCAGAATATGGTAAATTGTATCCGCAACATCCTTTGTGGTTCGAGCGTTTAAAACTGTCGTCTGTTGAAAAACTAAGCGAGGAACAGATAGAGAGGCTTAGGGAAATTAACGAAATCATTAGGGCTGATGGTTGGTAGTCCTAATTTTCCATTTGAAGAAGAATAATCATGACTGACTTTGAACGCCAAATGAAGATTAATGCAGCTACCATTACTGGTGACGCCGCAGATCATGCTGCCGAAGCCTCACGAGTATACAGATCAATGATTATATCTGCTGCAATACGCATTGCAGTTGATGATGGTAGAGATGTAGTTCAGAAAGAAGATGTTGCAAAGGCGATTAATTCTTCTTTCCAAGCGTCCTAATTTTTCTGGCTTTTGGAATAATCATGAATAAAGTTGTAATCGCAAGAGAATTGCTGTCAAACGGAATCTTGTCGAGATTCATCGGGTATCGCCAGAAAGGTGCTATCTTAATCTGCCTTCGTGGTGAAGAAAAGGATTTTTTCGCTGACAAGATGATCGAACTACAAAGCATCATTGGAAAAATGCCTAAGTCATTCGAGCAAGACGGAATGGGAGATAAGGCTATCGTTTCCCTACACTATTTCAAGGGTGGTTGTGACTGGTATATTACCGAAAGAGATGTAGACGACTACACTCCGCAAGCGTTCGGAATGGCTAATCTTGGCTATGGTGGCGAGCTAGGCTATATCTCAATCGATGAATTGACACAGAACAACATTGACCTAGATTTGTTCTGGACTCCTAAGGTCATAGCGGAATGCAATAAGCAGGATTAATATGTGTAGAGAAGTAATCGACATAAACTGTATGAAGGGTGCAACTCAGGAAATTCCTCAAGGGTACATCCTTCCCAATGGTAGCATAGTTTTGTATGTTTCAATGTCTAGGCAACAGACGCTAAAGGATATGGAATCGGCTATCGCTATGTATCCTAATTTGCGTGTCCTATTCGATTTGCGTGGGAATTAAACTATATGAATCTTAAAGGTGTTTTTGTAATCTTGTTTATGTTCTCTTGTCTTTTTATGCTGTTTTACGGGATCATGAATCTTGTTCGTATTTACTCAAATGAGCATAAGCAGCAAGAAATTTCATTGAAAAACTACAAAAATGTTGATGATGTTTTTCAGTCTACCCCACAACTAAAAGATCAATGCAAAAAGTTCTATGAGGATGGTAAGGTTACAGAGGGTGAACTTGATCAGATTGAGGAAATTTTCGATAAGACCCTAAAGGATAATTTTTTCAACAATGTCCTGAACGCCAGCAATAAGTAGGAGTGTCATGGAAAAACGACTTATTAAAGACTCTGTTGACCACGATCTTTTTGTTGAACAACTGGAGCGAATTGTTGGGAGAGTGGCGGTTGTTAGGGATTGTTTGACGGATGCTCCGCAACATTACCCATGCCTTATCTTGTATAACGTTTCCAACACTTACGGAAGCGGAGTTGCAAGCGGTAGCTATTCTGTAGATTACGAATATGTCTATCTGTCGGATTTTCAATCCTAGTCCTGATTCTTTTGATTTAGGTAATAAGTATGTATAAGGTTAAGACAAACATCGTTTGGGAACATACTGACGGATTGAGCTATATCCTAACTATGTGCGGGTGGCTTGCCCACGATTCAAATACAGGGGAATATTTTGATTATGTTTGGCTTGATGCAATAGATGGATGTACGAGTTATTATCCAGTATTTGAAATAACAGACGCAGAAATTGAAGGGTTTTTGTGGCTAGAGCTTCATCAAGCTGAGATGGTGTCTTAACGATGATACACGCTCTATACTGGCTCTTTGTGGCAATTACGTTTGTCCTGTTTTGTTTGTCACTAATTACTTCTGGCTTGTCAACGGAAGATTCACGAGCAACGTTTTCAATGTGTATCGGTTTTGCTGTGCTGATGTTTATAAACTGTGGATTACTAATCTATGCAGTTCTTAATTTATAATATGGAAAATAAACAACAAATCATCAATGATATCTTGGCTCTTAACTCTATGACGACTGAGAAATTTCTTAATCAGTTCTCTAAGAGAGATTTGGAGAGTTACTATATCAGGCTCCACAACGCATCCAAGGGATTTTCTAGTCCTAATGTTCCTACTGACGATCAAATAACAGACGCAATTAACTCTCGATAAAGGAAAAAAAATGATTTTTGGTATTATTCAGTGGATTTGTCTCATCTTTACTGCAATTATGTGCTTTGGAAGCGTTATCCAAATTGGAGTTGAGTTAAACAAAAACACAAAGCAATCGTCTCCTCTCCAATATCTTTTTCTCTCTGTTCTGTTTGGTCTTTGTGTAATCGTGATTAGCGTTGGGATTTTCGCTAAGTCCTGATTTCTTGGGCATAAAGAAATAATCATGAATAACAACGATATTATTTTTCTGTGGCTTTATGCTGTAGTTGGCCTTGCTTACTTAATTAAAGACGCAGCTTTCGGTCTTTATGGGGCGAATCTCTTTAAGTATGCTTTCAACAAGCAATACAGGAAAGACATCAACGATTGGCTTGAGAAAAAGCCGAAGTAAGGATAAATTATGGAATTAGTGTTTATCCTTAGTATCTCTGTAGTTCCTCTCCTAATCTTTGTCGGTAGTATATTTTTAATCGCATCGGTTCATTATAGTCCTTTTTGGGGGAGTCCTGATAAGCGATTTTTTTGGATCGGCATAGTGCTAATGCTTTTGGGGTCAGTTATTGTGCCAATCATTCTTGTCTTAATCATGGCAAGTTTTTACAGCTAGGATTTTGTTATGAAACCAGAAATTTCCTACGCAATCAAACAAGTTGTTGATCAAGCGGACATGCAAGAAAAGGGGATTAAGCAGGAAGATATAAAAGAGTTTTACGAAAAACTCTCAGCTAGATTTAAGCTGATTGCAGAAACCACGGAAGAGTATGGGTGGACTCATTAATAGTCCTGAATAGTTCCGATAATTAGGATAATCATGGCTCATTACTTTAGAATTGCATTAGCTATGTTCCTTTTTTCTGTTCCTCTCACTGTGCTGTTTGCTGCAAGTTTGGATAAAGTTAAGGTAGCTAACGAAGATCAGATTTCAGAATTGAAGTCTATGGATTACAGCGTAAATTGGAAGCTAACGAAGCATATCCACGAAGGGATGACGCTTAGCGAATATAAGGCTGTTAAGAAGCTATATAACCAACTAAAGACCAGTCCTAATAAACCTGGATAATTAGGTGAAGCATGAAACGAATCACACTCAAGTATGCGGCTGAACTTGCTAAGCGTTACGGCTACACGATTGAAAAGTCGAGTCATTCATCTGAGGGTGGATATTGCCTTTGGAGCAATGAAAAGATGCCCGGTGTAGAGGATTCCGGTACGCTTGGAGAGATGTATAGCGAACTCTACGGTCGTCTGCAACGCGATGGGGCGATTGATAGCAAGGGTAATATTGTCGAGGCTTATGCTCGCCTCCATGCCTTCGCTGGATCAAAGTAGTCCTAATAATCCTAATAATCCTAGATAATAGGAATAAATATGAAACAGTTTAGAGCTTTTGGTGGTGACGAAGGTGGAGCGTATCAAGAAACGGTAACGGAAGATAAAGCAGAGTCTTTCGCTAGAGGAGTGTTGCAAGGCGAATCAAGTATTGAGATTGAAAAATTGTTATCTTGGATGAAGTCCTGCGAAATAGGGGATGAATACGAAGATTATCTAGGTTATCAAACTTTTTTAATTCGTGTTAAGGATGTCTAATCAATGGCGAAGAAAAGCAGAAAGAAATTTCTCTGCTTAGACTGCAAAGTGGATACTGGTTTAGCCGGTGAGCATTACATGCTCATAGACAAAACCTGGCTCTCTGTGGTCGATTCAAACAAGGGGATGCTTTGCATTGGATGTATTGAGAAAAGATTAGGGAGACAACTTTGTCCTGATGATTTCAACAATTCATATGTAAACAATCTGAATTTCGGTACAAGAAGCGTTAGGTTGATGAGCAGGCTTTGTCCTGAATAAAAAATGAGTGAACGTATTTATAAGATTGATGACGGTATCACATTCGAGGGAACTCTTGAACAGTTCCAAGATTGCTTCTTCTCCAATGCAGACCATGAACTAATTGTGAATTGGTGCAAGAATGTTCTGGAGCCGTTAGGCCATAAGTCTGATGTCGAATGGTCAGACGATGAAGGAAAAACCTGGGTTAGTCCTGAATAATTCGCCACAAAAGAATAATCATGAAAATCTTTGGAATCGGTGACATTCACGCTCAAATGACTTACTACGAAGATTTGTGTAGTCGAATCCATAGCGAGCATGAAAATGCTATGACGATTCAAGTTGGGGATTTGGGTCTAGGATTCAAAGGGGCTAAGGTTCCGCAAGTGTCTGATAATGATTTTTGGATTTATGGGAATCACGATGATTCTCTAATCCACGACCTTTGTCGTCCTAATTACTTGGGTGATTTCGGGACTAAAGAAGTTGATGGTCTTAGAATCTTCTTCTTCTCTGGTGCTGAGTCTGTAGATAAGAGTTCGAGGATCGATGGTGAGACGTGGTGGAAGCATGAGGAAATGACCTACGGGCAAATCTGCGAAGCTATTGCTTTGTATGAGGAATATAAGCCCGATATGGTTATCTCTCACGATGGTCCTATTCCGATTAGGGATGCTTTATTCGGTGAGTTCGATATCTATCGTAAGCCGATCAGCAAAACGACTCAGGCTCTACAGATTATGTGGAGTACGCATAAGCCGGAAATTTGGGCATTGGGACATTTCCATAAGGATATGACTAAGAAAATCGATGGTTGTCGTTTCGAGGTCCTAGGCGAGTGTGAGTATCGTTTACTCTGGTAATAAAAAGGAAAAATATGCCATCTAGTGAAGATATTATTAATACAGCTAACGAAGCAATCGAATTAGCAGTAAAAGCGGTAATCGCCCGCGAAAAATGCTCTGAAAGAATGGCGTTGCTTTATGTTGAAAAGCTAAGTAAATCAGAAATTGCCAAGTTGATTGGCTGGCCTGAACCCGGTGGACCGTATTCTTCTTGGTAAGTCCTGAGTATTTACTCTGGTAATAAAGATATGATTCAAAATCGCGAACTTAAAAACGACGAAAATATCCTCTATGTTGAATCTGATAGCATTATCAGTGTTGAGGAATTAAATAAACAAATTAAGAATCATTTTCCTGGTGTTTGGCTTGGAAATTTGAGAATCCGATCAGAGAAGATTCATATGCGATGCCTCACATATGATCTTTATGATCCTAGCGATTGGGATGATTATATCATCGTGGAAAGAATGAAGTCCTGATTAATTACTAAAATTGTAATTGTTATGGAAAACAAAATCATACGCGGCGAAGAAGATCTTAATACTCTGGTAAAAGAAATCGGAGAAAATATCGGTAATCGAAACGCACAAAAATCTTTCTTCGATAAGACTTGGGGCGGTGGTACTCCGACAGAATACCCCTGCATTATCGTGTACGAAGAAAATCGTGATTACGTTGATTATACATTCATCTACCAGAACGAAAATATCAAGATTATCTAAGTCCTGATTAACCTGGCTAATTAAATAATCATCTCAAACAAAGGTTGCTAAGATGACGAAGAATGAACAACGCCAAGCGATTGAGAAAGAAATCGCAACGCAGATCGTAACTTCTGCTCTGGCTGCTGGTTATGAAATCGGTGTCGATAACGGTGGGGATGAAGAAGAATATCGCGGAAAAAACAAGGAAGAAATCCTTAAGAATATGTTCGCAACGGATAGCGAATATCTGTATATGTATCGAGCTTCGCATCATACTTCTGCAAGCGGATACGTGCTTCTGGTCTACGGCAACGATGGTTGGGACGTTATGAGTGACTGGACGACTTCCCTTGATCCCGTCCTAGCAGAAGCCCAAGAGTTGTCTGATAAGTACAGTAATTAAAAAGACTTCGGAGGTCAGCGTAGGCAAGGGGGAGAATCCTAATTGAGCTAGGATTCTCCCCAAAAAGGAAGCTAACATGATAACTATCGAATTTTCAAACGGGCATCAAGTGGCTTACGAGACGACCGTGGTGATCGAAGCAGTAAGGCTTGCGGTAGATGAAATTTGCAAGGTAACGGGGTTAAAGATAGCCAAAATCCTACGTTGAAATAGTTGTCCTAATAAACCTGGCGAATTGAATAATCATCAATAACGAAAGGTTCTGAAATGGCTTGCGAAGATGCTCCTTGCTGTGGTTTCTGTGGAACGAACATTTACGGTCAGTATCAGGGCGAAGTGATGTCCGATGCTGAAATCGAACAGCTTCAAATGGACGAATGGGAAGAACGAAACTATCGGGATGATCTGCCCGAACAACACGACGATGATCCGTTTGAGAATGGTTGTCCCTGCGACATCTGCTCAGAGGCTCGTGGAGACGGTATCTACGATGAACCGAACGAAATGAGTGATGTAGAGGCTGATGCTAATACGCTCGCCTCGGCCGGTTTTGGAACTGACGAAGACTATGGATATGACGGTGATGGGGAAGACTGGTAATTACTAACCGTGTAGAGTAGGGAAGAGTGATTAGCTTCCCTACTCTACTTCCCTTTTAGGAAATATTATGGATAGTGAAGATAAGAAAAATCTCATGTGGTACTTAGGTATTGTTTTGGGTGGAATTGTTGGCGGTGCAGGCGGATATTGCATCGGTTTAGCAATTCAGCATTTTTGTAAGTAAGTCCTGATTATAAACTCCTTTTAGGAAAAACATGATTAAAAACAATCGCAATCGTGGGTTTACGCTCGTTGAGCTTCTTGTCACAATCGGCTTCATTGGAGTTTTGGCTGTGTCTGTCGGTCTTGTGGTTCTTCTGGTTCTGGCATTGTGTAAATTCTTGGCGATGTAAGTTGTCCTATTAAGCTAGGATAATCCTAATTATCATGAAAAACCGCATCAACGTCACGCTCGGTAAGAATGTCGATGGTTCTAACTATGTGTGGAGTTTTCAGGTTTCGGATAAACTCCCCGAAGGTTATGCGATGATGGTTACGGGTGATCAGAACCGTATCCGTAAGGTGATTATGCTTCTGGCTCGCCATTATAATCGTGGTGGTCGTGCTGATAAGTACAATTTCGTTGCATCGACGTTTGCCGTTGTCCAGCGTCAAGATGGAAGTCTTGTCATTGCTGTAAGGGATAACGGAGCAAGCAACGCAATGCTGTATTATGGCATTGTGTGCGGTGCAGAACGTCGTCGTAAGTAAGGATTTTTCCTATGCGTAACTTTAGCAAACTATGCAACGTTATGGCGGATATCTACTATCCGCCTGAATGGGGTGATCCGTCCGCTATGTACGATGATAGCGAATCGTGGCGTGATGCTCTTTGGCGAGTATGGTCTGAAAGTCTCAAGAATAACGCTCGCGGCATCGAAGATAAGACTTGCGGATTTGATTATAATAACGTGTGTTTTCAAGTCTCTGGATTTACTTCTATTGAAGATTTAGACAGGCGTATTGAATGGAGCGAGAAACAACTCCGTACGGCTCGCAAGAGGCTTTTGCGTGAGCAACCAGAATCTTACCGCTGTAAGCAAAAATAAGCGATCCAAAACCTGGAAGGTATCGGAAGTCATTCCTCATATAAAAATCGTTTATAGACCTTCCTAGACAGGCTGCTATCGATTCTGTGCTCTGTTCATCCTAGTTAATTACAGTAGAGGCTTTAAGTCCTAGTTTTATTTAGTTAAAAGATAATCATGAAAAAGCCTGCAAAAAGCCAGTCGTGTGGTATCCTGCTCCGTGGCTCAAGGGTTCACGAAAACAAAAAGCGTCCCGATCCGCAAAAAGATCGGAAGCGATGGAATAACTCCCAAAAATGGGAGTAGGTCCTAAGTAGAATAGGTAAAACAATTAGACGCCTCTGGTTAGTTTTGGCGAGCTAACCGCTTGGAGTTCTAGGAGAGGGACGCCAATCCCTGTTGTAACTAGAAACGATGTGTTCGATTCCATCGAGAGGCACAACTTTTTATCGCCAATAGTCCTAGTTAATTTTGCTAAGAAAAGAAAAATATGAACAAAGATCTTAAAGCTGTCGTTACCTTTGCTGTGCTTCACGGAAACCTTGCTCAGCGTGAAGCCGCTCTCAAGTGCTTCGAGGCTCTCGTCCTGTGTGAAGTGGATGAGAATGCTAAAGAAAAGGAAGCCGAGGCTGCGAAGTGGAAAACTTACATTCATAATGGAGTTTCTTACAAGATCGGGACGCAATTCCACGATCAAATTCAAAAACTATATACTGCCCCTAACTGTCGTATTCCGTCTATTAAGTTGCTTAGGGAGCAACTCTCTCTCGATCTGCGAACGGCTCTTGACATTTTGTCGAATCCTCAGTGCTTCACTCAGCCCGTTCAAAACTACTAAGTGGTCCTATTTTCCTGGCTAATTAAGGATAAATCATGTGGTATACAACTATTATCATTGATACGGATGCTGGAAATGAAACATTCAAGCTTTTGAGTGATTCAAGCCTTCCTGCTAAATACAAGGACGCAACTTGGATTCCTCTTTCTGACGGAACAGAAGGTATTCGTCCTGATTTTCCGGAGTGGAAGGATTATGAGTTCCATTTGGTTAAGGATGATACGATTCCTCAGCCAGAAAATTCTTATCTCTACAATTGGGTTGCTAAGGGAATGATGATCCTCTAAGTCCTGATTTTCAAAAGAAAAGAATATACATATGATTCGAGTTAATTTGTTCGCGATTGGGATTACGCTTGTGATGCTGGCTCTTACCAACGGGTGGGTGGTTCAAGTCAACGGCAATGTCTACAGTGTTTTTCTCAGGGAAGGAACGCCGTGGGCATTCATCCTTACCTTCGGATTCTACTTGGTAGGAACTGCATTCTTCTATAAGGATGTTTTTCCTCCTGAAGAAAAAACGCCGAAAGATAAGTAATGAAAAAGATTTTCCAAAATGCCTGGGAAGGTATTAAGGTAACTTGTGTTCTTTTATCCATCATTCTGCTCTTAGGATACTTTGTCCTAATCCAATATTCTGATTATGTCTATCATAAGAAGGTTTGGGAGCACGTCAACAAAGAGCATCAGTAATGTTTCATTGGAAGTATACAAGTTCCCACTGGACCGATAAGGGTAAAGCTGACATTGAGAAAGGGGATTTAGTCCAAAGTCATTACCGTGCAAGGTGGAAGGGAATTGTATTAGTCCTGTATCCTGATACGGGAGCCGCTTTATGTCTGATTACAATAGACAGGCACAATAACCCGCTGAGAAAGCCTAAGAAGATGCGTCTGCATGTTGACTACCTTAAATTGGTAGAGAGAAAGGGTAAGCATCATGTTTAGCATTCAAACGGAAAAGGGTGAGGAAATCGACGTAACCTCTTGGGTCGAAATAATGAGAGAGAATGTTCGCTTGAAGAGAGACATAACGGAGCGAACCCCATTAAGTAAAAACTTCGACAAGAAATATTTCTGGTGGGATGAAGAAGAGAATCCTATCTTAACAACGGTATCGGTCAATCAACTGTTCCGAAAAATCAAGGCATAAGCATCATGAGTAAAGATACAAAAATCCTAGCTGGTCTTATGATTGTTTCGTTTACGGTTTTCTTTTTGGGCGGATATTTCCTGGGGATGCTCATTCTGTAAGTAGTCCTGCTCTATTGCTTAGGATAAATAATCATGGTTGATAAAGAATTCATTAAAAAGGTTGAGTCTGAACATTTCCGAACCGAACATGATACGGGTGCGACAAGCGGAACGCTCTTGATCTGGAACATTGTCCGCAAGGAATGTGGTCTGCCTCCTCTAAAGATGGAAGATCTGCCCGCTTATTGCTCAACTCATAACAAGTATCACAAGATCGAACCGGACTACGATTGCAAGAGGCTTTCTCCTCTGTCCTAGTAATTAACCAGAAAAACACAGTCATGCTTCATACGATCACCGAAGAAACCCTTGACTTCCCTGTTCAGGAAATTAACCTTATTTCTCATGCCAATTCAAAGACTGGCGTTAAAAAGTCTGTTCACTTAGTCATTTGTCCCTCTACTCTCGAAGCGTTCTACCGTGTAACGCACAACGGGTCTGTTGTTTATCGTGGGGCTAACAAAACTAAAGCGGTTAAAGAATACAACAAGTCCTACTAATAATCCAGAAAAAGAATAAGCATGAATAACCAACAGATTGTCACGACGGAAGAACAGTTGGACATCGAACTGGCTTGGGAAATTGAGATGGAGTAGTCCTGAGTATTAAACCTGGAGAATAGAATCATGAACGTTCTTCTTAAGTATATTATCCTTGTCGCCAATATGACTCCTGTCCTGTTCCCCGAACATCTGGATCATAACAAGGCAGCAGGCAACATGCAAGTCCTGAGTGCTGGCTTCGTTAGGATCATGACAGACAAGAATGGTAAGGTCGAGGTGTACTGTAGTGGGGCGTCTCTTACTCTAGGATTGGATTCTAGAGGAGAAAAGGATGCAGATCTGATTACTGTTATGCTAAGTAGCGAGGTATGGTCCTAGTTAATTAAGTAGGATAAACAGTCATGGCTAAGTGTGTTTACTGCGACTACTGCTACGATGCTACGAGGGAACCTGATGGTTGTCCTGCCTGCCAGTACGAGAATGAATTAGAGAAGGAAGCAGAACGACGCGAGTATGAGGCACACTTAGAAGAGGCGTTTGAGCGTGAGGGGAAGAAAGAATAGAAGGTTAAGTGCTCCAAGAGAGTGCAGAGTCTCCAAGAAAGCTCTGCACTCTCTTCTCTATATAAAGGCTAGGACTATAGGGTAGGGGTTATAAAAATAAATTAAATTAAAAATAAAAAAGGCTGTAGGGTCTACCCTACCCCGGTGGCTTATAAAAAAACGACCTTTTATAATAGATGAGCCTCCCCGACCAGCTATACATTTTCTCCCGGCCATTGCACACATAGTTATATATTTTTAATTTATATAACACCCCCCCCTGCCTCCAAGACCCCCCATCATTTAAAATTCACCTTTTCATATTTTAAGGTATCCCTTTTTTGGTATATCATAAAAATGAATACTGTCAGGTATCCCTTTTTTGGGTTACCACCACATAAAAAGATGATACGAGCTTTGCAAGGTATCCATTTTTTGGGTTCCACCACGAACACATTTTTTTGGGTTCCCAATATTACATTAATATAATATTAAAATTTAAAATATAAAGGTAAAGTATACAATACTTTAAAATATTAAATGTACGAATTAACACTTAATATGTTGGTGATTCTTATGGAAGAAACTAAATATAACAAACTATTAGAATTAAGCACAGAAATTAAAAGCACTATAGAAAACGTTGAGATTATTAAAAATTCTCTAAACATAGTTCCTGTAAGCATATTTATTACGGATACTTCTGGAACAATACTTTGGTCTAATGATTACTTTAAAGAATTAAGTGGTTGGGGAGACGAGATCATAGGGAAAACCCCTAGAGTATTAAAAAGCGGATTTCATGACGAAGAATTTTACAAAGATATGTGGACAAAGCTATTGTCTGGAGAATCATATAAAGGAACAGTAATAAACAAAAACAAAAACGGTGAGCTAAAGAAGCAATCGACAACAATAAGCCCTGTATTTGACGTTAATAAAAAAATAACTCATTTTATAGCTATAAATTTAGATATAGCTGAATAACACGAAGGTTATAGTCGATAATTGTATAATAAAATAAACATACAATAGGAGATTTAAAAATGTCTATAGAATTTAAACCCGTTATCCCTTCTTCTGGAGTTCCATCGTTAGAAGAATCAGAAAAAATAGAAAAAACATTAGAAGAAATAAGCCAAAACAATAAGAGAGCTTATCAGGCATTAAAAATGTCGTTTCTTTCAAACTCTAATTTAGTTTGGAAAAACAGATACGGATTAACTCCAAAAAAGGTAGTAGAAGAAATTGGAACAGATGCTTTAAAGCTATTCCAAGTAAGTGCTAAATTAGAAGAACTATTTGCTCTTTTAGGTGACAATATAACTGCACCAATTCCAGAGGGAATAGAATACACACCAAACGAAGATGGAAGCATTACTATTAAATAATTTAGTAGTTAAAACATAGATTAATAAGGAAGTATAAAATATGTCAGAACAAGTAAGAATCCTTTTCTACGACGACGCTAACGCTGGTCAAACCTCACAATTAGCTGCATTGCTTGGAGAAGGTGCGTATTTAGAGACGTACGGCATTGTAGAAAGCAACACGTTCCAATCTCAAGGTATAATTGATGGGAGTGGAGTCTTTCATGCAAGCGGTATTTTAGATATTTATGGTGTGTGGTTTGGTAATGGTATTTATAAGTACCTAGATGGAGAAAGAGCTGCTGCTGGAATCGTCGCTGGAGATGGCGAATATTATTACGATGGACTTCTTGAACCATCAGTTCAAGCTTATTACGGTGTTGGAATGATAGTATGGACTGGAGAAGCAAACGAATATAGAGATTCAGGAGCATTAGCATATGACGGATCATATTTGCGTCCAGGCATCTGCTACAACAGCGGTGGATCGGTAGCTTCGGCTGGAACTCTTGATGTTAACGGTGATTATCAAGCTACTGGAATTATTGGGCCTGATTTCGCATATTTTGGACAGGGAATTCTTGTGGCTGGAAGTACATTTTATACTGTCGGTATTTTAGACGGATATGGGACATATGGAAATACTGGAATATTAGGCTTTGATGGTAGCGAAATGCAGTTGTACGCAACAGGACTTTATGATGGTGCGACCGTATCATCGAGAGGAATAATCGACGGTGTTGGAACTCTCTATTTAGAAGGTATTCTCGATGTTGATGGTGCTTACATAGCTTATGGAATAAAAGACTCTGCTGGAATACTATGGAACGAAGGAATTTTAGATTCATCTGGTTCTCGCTATGAATCTGGAATTATCGATGGAGCAGCACAATATAATGCTTATGGTATTTTGAAAGAGAATTTAGAGTACACATCAATGGGCTTAATCCCAGGATCAGGAATTTATTATTCATCCGGTATTCTTGGAGACAACGAAACATATTATCCTTTAACAAATGCTTATGGAATAAACGTTTCTGGTGGTACTTTAACACTTCCAGCAGAATCAGACGTATCAAGTGCAACACTTTATGGAGTTGGTGGAAACTCTCACGAAGGAACATTAGTAGCAGAAGAAGCTGCAAGTGGAATTTCATTAAGATCAGAAGATTCATTTGACACAATAGAAGAAACATTTATAGGCGGAATGCCTGTAAGAATGGGAAAGAGCGGTAATTATTGTTATTTTCTAGGTCGTCCAGAGGCTGATATTGAAGAATTTCAAGAAGCATTCTTAGGAGGAGTTGCATTAAGAGTTGGTAGAATTGGAAATAGTTGGTATATGGTAGTCTAAAATGACTATAATATGTAGTGATTAAAAAAGCTGAATTTAAACCAAAACATAATTTAATTATATTAAAAAAAGATTCAATTTGTGCTAAATCTTATATGATTGAGGTGCAAATAAACGGAAAAAAAATGGAAATAGGGGCTTCTTGGGGAAGAGAAAGTATTGTGGCTACAGGTTTGAATCAAATGACTAAACCATGCTTGTGTATTAAAAACCAAGTTGCCTATTTTAATATAAAGAATTTTTCCGTCGAGGACATATATTCTGAAAGAAATATGTCATATAAGACTATAAAAATAAAAGACTTAGACGGTAAATATATGAATTTAAAAACTGTTAAAAGAATTTAAGCAGCTATTGTCTTTATTCCAATAAGCTTTGACGGAGACTGCTCTCTAGAATATGAAGATATCTTTCCCCAATCTTCTATCATTTTCCATCCTTCCTTAGTTTCTATTAAATAAGAACAGTAAAAGTGTGGAGATAATCCTTTTAGAAAAGACTCTAGATTATCCTTAAAATCGTCAACGTAGTTAGGATGTATAATATCTATCCAATCTCCTAATGTTTTGATTTCATTATGTAAGATTTCGTGAAGAGCATCGCCAACTGTGAAGTTCTTACTGTCTAAATCCATTTCCCACGTATCTTCAGAATAAAGGAAATAATTAGATCTCTCCTCTTCTATTAATTTTTCTGTTAAATCTATTAGTATAGAATTCATTTTTCGCCTCCAATATTATTATTAAATAATATGATATCTTTCTTTTGCATAAGCTTTCCATTTTTGAGCCACTTCTGGCATAAGCACACCGACATCTTTTAAAGGTATCTTGTAATAGATAGATAGTCTTTTAGATACAGCGTTTATATAATTATCTAAATTTTTCATAAAATCAGTTCTTGTCTTTTTTGAGTCCATCCATATTTCAGACACGAAAGCACTAATTTCTGTAGGATCTAAAAAGTATTTTCTTATTCTTTCTAGAACAGGAGTGCCCTTATCATTTAATCCAGAATCTTCATTTTCTTGAATATTGCCTGTATGCATATCTTTTAAATGCTCTAGTTCATGACGAATAACAGACTTCATTTCCATTATTAAGCTCTGATAGTATTCTTTTTTAATACCATTTTTAAAGTAATTCATAACTTGAATTTCTAAAATTATTAAATTAGAATTTTTTGTAGTTTGAAATGAACCACTTACGTAAACTGGTTTTCCAATAATTTTAGCATTAGATTTTTTTAATTCTGAAATATTATAATCGACAACTATATTCTTATTAACCAATTTCACAGGAAATATACTAGAAGGAACAATAACAGACCCAATAGAAAAGCCGCCGCCACTTAATATTTGATTAAAGATCTTTCTACTAATAAAAGAAGTAGCAGTTTCTATTTGTGATCCTGTAGATGCTAGCTTAAACCAATTCATTAAAATAAGTTCCTAAATAATTTTCTATAGCAGACTTAACAGATTCTCTGTTCTCTTTAGAAACGTGTCCAAGAGATCCTGAATAAAATTGAATTTTACCTTGTTTTGGAAATATCCATCCGCCTTCAAATTCAGATTTATCTTTTCCTCTAACTATTGCTGCATGCCCTTGATTAGAAATTATAATCTTTTCATTATTGGTGTTATAAGCATAGGCAAGCTGAGTCTGTTTTTTAGCATTAGTTCTGTTTACGCCAGAACTTACCAATTCTGGTGACAACCATACATTGAATGTATTTTTCATTTGTGCTAATTTAAACCAGTTCATAATATATTAATATAATGATAAAATGGATAATTTCCTCTATATATATTATTCTTCAGAATAGCTAAGCGGAGTTATACTTACTAAAGGAGCTTGCTCTATAGCTTGATAGTGTTTAACTGGTCCGTCAAGAGTTTGAGTTAAGTATTCAGAAGAAACCCTAACCTTCCAAACATCTCTTCTTTTATCAGATCCAGGAAGATCCATATGTATGACTTCTGCCTCCTGTATAGAAGACGTTAAGAATATACCTTTTGGAAGAAATTTAGTAGATTCATAAAAGCTTCTGTCTTTTACTGGCCTTGATGTATAAAGTGTTAAAATCTTAGGTTGCTGATTTGGATTTCTTATCTTATTTATAAGTTTAAAATATTCAGCTTCCTGCTGTTCGTCAATAAACGTATCTTCTTCTCCAGATTCAAAAACGTCTTCTACAACAAACTTTCCGTTCATATTAAAAAGAGAGAAGAAAACAGAATTGCTTGTATCTTGGCCAAAATAAACAATGGCATCTGTTTCTGGCTGTATTTCATTATCCTTGTCTATTGCACTCATTTGTATAACTATTGGATAATTAGTAAGAGAAGAAAGATACTTTGCTAATTCATTAGCATTTTGCTTTGTTTTTTCAACGTTAGAAATTTTTATTTGCTCTAAATCTTCTCGTGAAATACCCTTATATTTTCCATTTTTATGTTTTACTGAGTCAATTAAATAAATAAGGTTGTGAGCTTTAGCTCCCCATATATAGCTGTCTTTAACATTATCGTCCTTAAGCCACTTGTTTAAATCTCTATAAAGATCCCAAATACCATCGTCGTCATTAGAATTTATTAAATTATGGAGTTCGTCTATTCTTGGATACCCAAGTTTTCTTATAGATTCAACAAATTCGTTTACGTTAAAATTTAAGTTTTGAATTTTCTTTAAATAAGTCTCTTCAAATTCAAGAGTTTTTTCTATTCTTCCATCTAGAGAAAATTCGTAATGAGAAAGGTCTATTTTTACAGAAGAAGCCTTTTTGTTTAAGCTTCCAAAATGCATACTTTCTGAGCCATGAAGACCTTCTAATTCATTTCTTATGAAATCTACAGAAGGAACGTGAGATCCTTTAGTGTTTTCTTTTAATATTGGTTCTCCCATGTTTTTAGAAAGCTCTAATTTCCAATAGTTATTTAAAGCTAAGTCTCTAGCTACAAAATCATGAACTTCGTCATAAGAGTTCCACCACCAAACATCTTTTCCGTCAGTTACTCCTCTAAAAGAAATATCATTCTTGTCTATATTTCTCCAAAGTGCATCAATTGGAACATTTTTTAGTAGTCTCTTTTCATTAGAAGCTACTTTTTGATTTTTAACAGGCTTCCAATTATCCCAATAATTTACTTTATAAAAAATCTGATCTTTTGGAATTGCTGATTGTGTTGTAAAATAGCTTCCTTTTCCAGATATCTTTTTTCTAAAAATAGCAGGGAACGGGAATTTTAACATTAAGCCGTCTGAATATGTATAAGCATCGTCTTCTACATCAGAAAAGAACAATTGAGTTCCATTCTCTTCTGTATTTGGTAAAAGACCATTTCTTATAATATTTTTTAAATTTTCTAATGACGTTCCGTGAAACGCCCATCTTTGAGAATTTTTATACCAATTGGCCATAATAGGAAGTTCTAATTATAAAACAATGACTCCTTCTGTCATTATATATTTTTAAGTAAGCTCTTTATTGACACGCCTTTATGACAGATTCCGTTAATGTCTAAATTATATAAATTTTTATCAAAATCATTTCCATGAATAGATTTTAACTTGTTAATTGCTATTTTTACACTATTATTATCTAATTTCTTTAAATATATAGTATTATTTTCTACATTAATTTGATTATCTAATATATTGCTTATATTAAATACAGAAGAAATTGCCTTAGAAGAGTTCTTTTGAAGATTGTCGTATTCATCCCACACCTTATTGTCATAATTATACCCGTCTGTCTCTTTAGGAGTAGAGTAAAACTTATCTTTAATAGCTTCTTGCTGTTGAACAGGTGTAGGAGGAACAATGTCTGTATTTAACTCTCCGACAGGATTCTGTTCAATACTAGAAAGATCTATCTTTAAAAGATTAACCAATGGGCATTTTTTAATTCTATTTAATACGGATTCTTTTTCTAACTTAAAATATGCAATTCTTTGTTTATCTACTAACTCCTTAACTCCCTTATCATAGAATGATATATATCCTTTGGCGATGTTCAGCATGATTTCCCTTATATCTTGTTGTCTAAGGATTACTTCTTTCTTAAATAATTCATTTTCTAGCATTTTATTATCAAAACCGTCAATTAAAAGAATAAATCCAGTGTGTATGTCGTCCTTGGCTGCATCTATTGCTGTATTTATAGCAAGCTTTACGACATCTCCGTGAACGAAAGATCCTGCTGATTCAATTTCTTTTGAATCATTTATTATGTTTAGAAGGGCTGTGCAATTATTGTAGTACGAACCACCTTGACTAACATTAGAAAATGCATCAACAAATACTTTGTTTATATAGTCTGCTCCAAAAAACAACGACAAGTTTAAGAATAAACCAGAATCAACTCTGAATTCTACCTTAACTGACTCTAATATCTTTTCAAGAACTTCTCCTAACTTTGGATGACTCATTATAATGCTATGGTCGAAAAAATACTTATCAGAAACATCTCTTGTAATTTTTTGATGGTTAGCCAAGCGACCAACGGCTCTTACGGTTGATTCTAATAAAATACAATCATCTTTTAACAGTTCTTTCTCAAATATTTTCTTAATATCTGGATTTTTATTAAACATTAATATAAACAGATCTCTAGTGTAAACGTTTTGTGGAACTTTATAAACTAAAGTCTTTATATAGTCATTAAAAACAGGAGTCATTTCCTCTTCTGTGAAATTCATGTTTCTTATTGTTGCTGAAAAAGTTATATTATATCTTCCAAAAAGATATTGCATCATTGAAGAGAAAAAGCTACTGTCTTGTGAAAATGTTTCTTTTAAAGTATCCATGCCACCAGAAACCTCTGGATTAGCTCCATAAGAAATATATTTTTTACATAATTCTTTTGTTCTTTCTAATCCTCCAAGATTAATTAATCTACTTAAAAATGAATTAATATGTCTAAATTGGATAGTGCTATAAAATTTATCAAAAAACGTATTCAACAAATCTTCATCTTTAGCTATATGGTTAAGAATGTCTTTAGGATAATTTAAAATATTATCTATATCCTTTGGAATTAATGGTTTATTTATTTGATTAAGAAAATGAGAATAATCAGTATCTTTTTGCTCAGTCTTACCTTCCTTTTCTTTTAATACTTTAAGAGCTACCTGCTTTATCTTTGGAGACGTAAATGGAACAAGCTCCATAATCTCTTTTATATTTCTCTTATGGTCTAATACGTCGTTTATCCAACTATATCCAGAATCTTTACCTTCCCAAGAGATAAGCTTATTAAAAACAGTTCCTGTATTGTGCTGTAAGTCAATAATATGATCCATCCATATTATTGACTCATGTAATGTTTTAGATGCATTAAGTTTTAACCAACCATTACAAATTTTACCCCAAGCCTCTCCTCCATACGAAACGTCCCAATCAAATTTCTCAAAAGAGTCTTTAGCCGCTTTTATGAAAGCTTCCTTATTAGCCCCGTTTTGCTTAAGAACTAAAGCTGATATGTAGTAAGAAATATCGTAGCCGTCACTTCTTCCTCTTCTGTGTCTTTTTATAAATCTCTCAGCCTTTTCCTGAAGGCTTACGTTTGAATCCAAGCTACTATAGAGATCATGGTATTCTTTCATTATCTTAGCACTATTAGGGTCATTAAAACGAATTGAAAGTCTATCTAAACTATTTGGCTGTTTTGCTATTGTTTTAAAATTAGAAGAGTCGGTTACGTGTCTTGCTTCTGCACAAATTGCAAGATAAACGTCGTCTAATATTCTCTTTTTAAATTGTTTTACTGCCGATTCTTTAATCTCTGATAACAATTGAGGAATCTCGTCTTTATTAAAGTCTTTATAATAAGAAGATATAAACTCTATAACGTAGAAATCGTACAACATTTGCTTTGGATCTTTCGGGAGAGTGTACTTAAAGTTCCAGAAAGCACCAAGTTTAAATAAGTTAGTTACTTCTAAGCCAGAAGTTTTTGGCTTATTATCTTCTACTTTTAATATTTCGTGATTTTCAACAACAGGAACATTTTCTTGTTCACTTGGAACAATAGCGTTTTTCTGAGCATTCTGTAATTCGTTCTGCTTTATTCTTTGCAGCATATTGGCTGCTACTTCTTCTTTGTTTATTCCAAAATATTCTTCTGCCCATTTACTCAATACGCCAGGAACAAGATAATTAGCATTTTGTTTATTCTTAATAGTCTCTTCTATACATACATCTATAGATTTTTTAATAAAATTGCTATATTTTTCCATTACGGTATTAAACATTGGATCTGAAGAACCAAATAAATTATGAACTACTCTCACAGCAGTCTCGGCCTTTATAAATTCATAAGATTCTCCATTAATTATATTTTTGAATATATTATCAATTATTAAAGCTCTAGTGGAAGAACTTCCTATGAATTTAAGATTCCTTGAAATATTTAATATTTTTTGTTCATTAATCCTAGCACTACCATCATCATTCTCATTTATAAACTTATTTACAGATTCTACTAAAAGAGCATCTATAACATCATTTCCAAAAATAGGGCGGATTATATTTACTTTTTCAAAAAATATTGAAAAATTATTTTGCATGAAGAACTCATTTCTAAAATGTTCACTTTTAGAGATTTCTTCTATATTAAAAACCCTTCTAACTCCTTCTGGATCAACCTGTAAATGATAACTTCCAAAATGCATAATCTGATAAAAGATATAGTTAGAAAATTCTCTCTCTAATGACATTCTACGAACATGCTCTAAAAATTCTGGATATTCTTTTATTATTTTTTCTAAATTTAAAAGATATCTAGAACTTAATAAAGCTCTACTAGCAGATTTTGGAGGAGTACCTTTTACTATTAATTCAAAAACTTCTTCTCTTGAAAAATCAAAATTAACTAGTTTCTTAATTGTAATATCATTTGTCAGACCAAAAATACTTTTTATAACAGTAGTTTTTAAATCGTAATTAGCAGTCTGCTCATTACCGCTCGAATCAATAGCGGTAACTGAATCAGAGAACGTGTCTAGCAAATTATGATCTTCCGATTTTCTTTTTATTATATCTTTTAGAGGATTTACTCCTAAAATTGGAATCAACTTATCAGAATAATATATAATTGAGCTTGGCTGTATAGATTCTGCTATGGAATCTAATAAGACCTTTTTAGATTCTTCTGTATTAAAAATTCCAAAAAGAACTCTTTCTGGATATTTTAATATTTCAAGTAATCTGTCGTAATCAAAAATTCTAAAATTATCGCCTCTATTCTTTATATTTTCTATGTCTGTTTTGTCTTTGAAGAAGTCGTAATTATATCCTTTCTCTTTTGTTTGCCCCTCTTTTTCCTTAACAACTCTAAGGGCTATTTGCTTAATTTGAGGAGAAGCAAAAGGAACTAATTCCATAATATTCTTTGCGTGCTTCTTGTGCTCAAGAACTTCTTTAATCCAGTCATAAGTTCCGTCCTTAGACCAAGACTTTAATTTATTAAACACCGTTCCAGTATTGTGTTGTAAGTCAATAATATGATCTACCCAAGTTATCTTCTGACTTACATCTTTTGCTGTTTTAAGCTTTATCCATCCTCTGCATATATCTGCCCAATTCTTACCGCCATAAGACTGTTCCCATTTAGAATTTCTAAAAACATCTTCTGCCGCCACAACGAAGTCTAATGGGCTCTTATTTATAGACGGGAGAACTCTTTGAATTGCGAAGAAAGAAGTGTCATAGTCTGGATTTCTTCCTCTACCATGTCTATCCTTTAAAGAACTGATCATATCAAATTCTCTTGGATCATCGTATTCTAAAATACTTCTAAACTTTTTATAATATTTAGATATTATTTCTTTATTCTTAGGATCTACCTTATTGTTCGATTCAGAAAGATTTCCTCTTAAATCAAGAGTAGACCTTTCTCCAATATGCCTTATTTCAGCAGAAATAGACAAGAAGACATCAGTTAAAATTCTCTTAGACATCTTATTTATTGACTTTTCCTTCAAATCATCAAGTAAGTGGTCTGTTTCTTCTTTGTTAAAATCTTTGTAAAATGAAGAAATGAACTCTATCACATAAAAATCATAAAGCATCTTTCTTGGATCATTAGGAACCTTATAGTCAAAATTCCAAAAAGCACCAAGCTTGAATATATTGCTTGTTACATAAGATTTTTTCTCATAATTCATTAGAGAAGGTTTATTTTTTAACTCAGATATATCGCTATAATAGGGCTCAATTGTTCCTTGCTGAGCTATTCCGTGTTTTACCTGAAACTTCTTGATCATGCTATTTAAATAATTATTGTCAAAACCCAAATATTGAAGCCAATAAAATTCGAACATTTCACTTGGGTCTAAGTCTCTAGAGACAACGTACTCTAAAACTAAATTTAATGCAGATTCTATAAAATCTTTGTTCCAATTTAAAACTTTTATAAAATCTCCAGAATTGATATAATTTGAATTATAAATTTCATTTAATTTTCTAAAAAAGAAATATCTTGGATTATTATTTGCTAAGTTTTTATTAACTTCCATAAAAATCTTAAAAGCGAATATAGAAAGATCTGGACTAACTCCATTTAAAGCCTGCAAAACGATAGTAAGCCCATCTCCAGCACTACTGCTATTATTAGAAGATATTGAATTTTCAATAATTTTCCTAACAGCTATAGTTGTCTTAATTGGAGCTAAAGCATTAAATGAAGAATAATTCCTTAAAATCTGTTCTTTCTGATGACTCTTAATAAGAATGTCGTAAAAGAAGTCTCCTTCATCTAAGAAGCTAATATCAAATAATTTTTTAGCCTCTTCTATGTGGTGAGCTACCATGTTTCCTGAATACAATACCAACTCGAATAGATTGTGTATAAAAGATTCTGATCTTATTGTTTTTTCAAAACTCTCTTTTAAATCTGGAAATAAAGAAATAATTTCTCTGTATGCTGCTTTGTGCTCCGAAGTGATAAAAACTCTAGTTAAGAAATCTTGATCCATATTTTTTAAAATAGCTTTTTTAGCATCTTCAGTGGTCATTCCTAAATCTAATACTTTTTTTGCATTTTCTAGAAACAATACGTTAGCAACATATTGTACCGGATTTGACTTGTCAGCTTCACTGTGAATTATATTTCCAGGAGAGAAAAAATGGCTTTTATTATCTAACAGTATATATTGCTTAGCTCTTTCTTTTCCTAATAAAAATATAGTAGCATTTAAGTAAATACCTAAAAGATAGTGGTTTCCTAATGTATTTTTTGCCTTACTAAAGAACGTTAACTTTTCTTCTTCTGTTTTAAAAATCGCATTTAAAACTCTTTCTGGCTGTCTCAATACAGAAATTAACTTCTTTGTATGATTGCTATCTAGCTCATTTTCTGTTTCGCCCAACAATCTTCTAAAGCTATCGTAGTTATAATCTTTCTCTTTTGTCTTACCCTCTTTCTCTTTCATTACCCTTAATGCAATTTGCTTAATTACTGGAGACGTGAATGGAACTAAATCCATTACATTAGTAGCATGTTTTTTGTGATCTAAAACATCTTCTATCCAAGCAAATGCCACATCGTCTTTTTTCCAAGACTTTAGTTTATTGAAGACCGTTCCTGTGTTGTGTTGAAGATCTACTATGTGATCTATCCAAGTAATCTTTTGTTCTAAAGTTTTAGCTTCCTTCAACTTAATCCAGCCAGAACATATTGCTCCCCAATTTTCTCCTCCGTAATTAGTTGTCCATTTAACGTTTTTAAATGCATCTTCACATGCCTTTACAAAATCAACTGAATTTTTGTTTTGATTATTTAAGATCTTTTGTATAACGAAAAAAGAAAGATCGTACTGCTCATTTACTCCTCTTCCGTGTCTTCTAATTAATTCGTTTATCTTTTTTCTTTCATCTAAATCTCTACCTTCATTAGCCAATGCTTTATATTTATGCAAATAAGTGCTAATAAGACTTTTATTTTTTGGATCTAGATTTTTTTTACTATCTACTGGTGAATTAAAGAAAGACTTTTCCCCAACGTGTCTAATTTCTGCTGATATAGACAAGAATACATCTGTTAAAATTTTACTAGATATCTTTTCTACCGCAGCAGATTTTAAATCAGAAATTAAATACTGAGTTTCATCATTATTAAATTCCTTATAATACGAAGATATGAATTCTATTGTGTAGAAGTCATATAGCATTTGTTTTGGGTCTTTTGGAATTTGATATTTTAAATTCCAAAAAGCACCTAATTTAAATAAATTTTTAATTTCTTTATCCATAATACGATAGTAGTATGTTATTTTTCGACAAATAACACGTTTATCCTCCGAGTAAAAGAACTTATTAATTAACGAAGGCCAAACATCATTCTAAACCATCTACTACGACCGCCAGGTAAAGTGAAATTCATTGGAATACTTACCCATATTGAAGGATATCTTCCAAGCTTTTTCTGTTCAAATATGTATTTCCAGTCTCCTTCGAAGTTTTTCTTCAAAGATTCAAGATCAGATCTAATTTTTGCTGCTGCATCTGCTGCATTACCGTCACCATTCTGTCCAAATACTATTTGTGGCTGCTGGAACATCAAGTCTGCTATTTGTTGCCTTAAAGCATCCGCAGTAGCCTTATAAAGAACTCCAGTTATAGAACCATCTGGTATATTTTCGTAGTTATATCCTGTAAATGGAGTTGTGTGATTATACATGTTTATTCCGTTTATAATATAAGCATTTAATTGCTCATCTTCAAACCATCTAAAATTATAATCTGCGTGAACAGTTTCTTCTGGAAGAAGTGGATAATCAAAAACAATTTCTCCTTTGAAATAGTTTATTTCTAATCCGGAAGTTACTATCTTTCCATTTTTATATATTTTGCATCCAGTTGTTTGATTCCATCTAGGAAATGTAAACCTAAAAGTCTGATTGTCAGACGATGGTTTTGCTTGTTCGTAATAAACTGGCACTCTTTGAGAAGAGCTTAAGAAGTTCTCTAATGCGACTCTCATCATATAAAGTCTTCCGCCGCTAAATTTTGAACCATCTCCGGTTTCAACAACATTTATTGACTGAACTTCTGTCATTGTTTCTGTTCCTAAATCATACTCCCATAAAACGGTATATTCACCTGTTTCTACATCTGAACCAACGAGCCATTCGTATATGTAATATCCTGTTTTAATTTGATCTGGAGTTTTAGTTAAAATTATGTCTCCATTTTGATCTTTTATTTTAACTAAAATAGAATCTGCATTTATAGCATTCCCGTCAAAATCTGTAATTTGAAGAAAAAGCATTCCTGCTTGACCTGTTTTAAAATTGCCCTTATAGTCAGCAACAGCTCTTATTGCGTCTTGAGTTTCTTCAAATGGTCCAACTATTTCTGTATAATATTTAAAATCGGCAGAAGAAGAGGATTTTATTTTCCAAGAAACTGTATAATTGTATCCAGATTCTACCTCAAAATCATGCTCATATATTCCTGTTGAGATTTTTGTTACAGATTGTCCATTGGAAACAATTACTTCTCCATCTTCCCTTTTTACTCCGTATGTTCCGTCTTCTGATCCCAAAACTATTGAATATGGGTCAACGTATTCATTTTCTTCTATATATTCTATGTATGCTGTTTGAATCATTTTTTATCTTACTCCAAATTTCACGCTAGATTTATATGCCGATTCTCTAGTTCCTGTTTTTACTACAGTATAGTCGCCCTTTGTTTTGACGTTTACTGTAGAAGATTTTTCTTCTTCTTGTTCACTTACTATTTGAGATATAAGTTCTGCTTCTTCTTGATTTATTGCTGTAAATAAAATATCTGAAGAATCAGAAGCCGGGTATATCTTTACTCCTCCTCTAAAACCTGTAGGAAATTCATGAGTAAAAAGATAGTTTCCAGCTCCTATTTCAGAAAAACCAGAAGAAACCTCTGCTCCAAAATCAGATCCAGAAGTATCTACTAATCTTGCTCTTAAATCAAGACCTAATGCAGAAATGCCGTAATTTACTGATATAGATATAGTATATGCCATTGTATTAATATATTAAGAAATATTTTCTATTACTCCTTGACTAATTATTTATTATAATAAACCATTAATTTCGTTTGAAGATACGTTAGCTCTATTTGGTATAACCCAATCCATATATAATAAATCGCCATTAGCGATATGAGGAACAGTTAAATTTTTAGAATGAATTGCTTCATTATATCTTGCTCCACCCTCAATAGATATGTCATCGACATACATATAGTATGAAGAACTTCCAGCATACCAAGTCTGTGCATAAAATCCAAGCAAGCCGTCTTCTGTTGGTGTAACTGTAACTGATGCTTGTTCCCAAGCATTTGTGGTAGATATGCTTGAGCCAGCAGTCGAAGAAACACCAGCGACCTGATCTGCTGGACAATATAATCTTGCTGTGAGATTTGCATTATTTCTTCTAAGCCAAGCCCTTACAGTAACTGCTCTATTTGCTTTACATAAAACAGTTGCAATTCTAAAATTTACAGGAAACTCTGTGTTTGCACCGGCGTTTTGTGGCTGAACTAGCCAAGAGAAATTTGAATTAGCACTATGAACAGTTCCTGTATCTGTATAAGCTATCCAAAGCTGATTTCTTATATAGTGATGATTGGCATTTCCGTTATAATTGCGGAATACTGCGAATGAATTGCCTCCACCGTAAACGTAAATAACAGGGGTAGATGGAAAAGTTAGACCAACATGTGTGCAATTATTGAAATACGCCATGCTTCCTGCAAATAAACCAGCAGACATTTTGAATGTACATCCATCATATACCGTCCACGTTCCACCGTTCATGGCGATACCAATTGAACATCTACCAAAGTAACAATTTACGCACCTGCTACCTTGATTTGAATATGGAAAGTTTCCTACAGTGCTTCTGAATTCACAGTCTATTAGAGTTCCTCCAGCAAAACCAATACCTCCGTTACCGCAACCTATTTGCCTTGACCCCAGGATAATGGCACTGCCTAAGTTACCACCAGAAGATAAACCTACTTCGCAAGACGTAAAATGGACATATGATATTTTATTGTGGTAAGGCCAAGTGTTATATGACAAATCTCTAATTCTTGCGAATCCCATTTTTTCAAAATGAGTGTAAGAAAGAGCTACAGATATTTGTCCATAACAAGTTACACCATCAAACCAAGTTTCATCGGTTTGAGTTGACATATCTGTGCGATTCCAACCACCAGAATATTTGGTATAGTCTGGATTTGAATTTATTGATGAAGATGCCGCACCGCCTTCTGGTATTGTCATTAATTGCTGAGTCGAACTATTGGTAGTGACGACCAATCTAATAGGCTCACGTTTATAAAATGCAACAGTTTCAGTAGTTCCATCATATCCTATTCCGCCATCAGCAGTGGTCATAGAATAACCGTCTATTTTTAACGTTGT
>ERZ1292629.47-Hain-H43-01um-R1-47-length-117806-cov-10_pt1 | contig 117806 bp, 115 predicted proteins | sample MGYA00564399_ERZ1292629 | MGnify/ENA primary metagenome ERZ1292629 (study PRJEB36523, sample SAMEA6512636) | groundwater metagenome | collected 2019-01-08 | study: AquaDiva: Metagenomics assemblies of 32 groundwater samples | reverse complement strand
GGCTCTCTTAGCCCGAGCCATACTCTGGAAGCTCATCTTCCTTATCCGGATACCGCTCTACCTTATGAGTTAAAACAAAAATACTCCCGGAGCCGCAAAGTGCGGACGGGAGTATTTTCATTATCGAGTGTATCCAAGCGAGCTGGCAACGGTCATAACCTTGCGGTTGTAGCTCTTTGAGGGATTATAGCCCCAAAGCGCTCTGTCCACATCGGGATAACCGCAGAGTCTCAGATATTTAGCGGCGGAGAAGATGGCATCTTCAACGTTTGTAATATCAACTGTGCCGTCGCCGTTGCCGTCAACACCAACCCGGCGGAAGGTGCCGGGCATAAACTGCATCGGCCCAATGGCGCCGGCGTACGAGCGCTTGGCGGTCGAGCCAGAACGACCGGTCTCAACATAGTGAACCGCCTCAAGAATTCGAGGGTCTACGCCATACTCCGCGCCCGCCCGGCGATAAATATCGCTAAAGTCGGCGGGGTCGACACTGCGGCCGTCACGGGCGATAACGCCCCGGCTGATTATTTTGGCTTTGGTTTCTGCCTCCGCCCTGGCTCTTGTCTCAGCCTCAGCGCGAGCCTTCTCCTTGGCTTCTAGCTGGAAGCGCTTTTCCCGCAAAACCACGGACTCTCCGGGCGCAATCTGTGATATCTTGTGCTCAGCCGTGACGGTTTGAGCGAAAGCCAGGTTTAGATTAAGACTGTAATCAATTGCCGTATCGCTCGCTGGACCCGGTTTCCCGGCTAAACCAGAGATGCCCAGGCTGACCGGAAGCGTGATTGACATTACGGTGACGGAAGCAACCTTGCGAACCCTTTCGGCCAGGTTTCCGTCTCTACCGCGTACGATACCCCCCGATCCACTCCTTACCCCCCAAAGAGGTAATCTCATCAAGTTTGCCTAATATTCGATTGGAGTGTCTGTCTTTGCCTCCGGCGTAAACCAGAGAATCTTGTATCAGGCTTCCTTTTTTAATTAAAATGACCTCGAAGATTCGAGGCGTTGTTATACTATATCACAATATATTTTATTTGTCAATACCCAAATCGTATTTGTTTGAGCTCCGCACAGCATCCCATTATAGCTAGCGGCGATCTTTTAGCAAGGCCCTTATCGACAAAGACGGGGAAATGCGCTACAATACCCTTATAACAATTAATAATCTCGCAAGGATATGAACGATTGCATCTTCTGCCAAATTGTCCAGGGCCGTCTTCCGGCGAAAATACGCTATGAGGACAATAACTTCCTGGCCCTTGATGATACTAATCCCAGGGCCCCGACACACATCCTGCTTATTCCCAAAAAGCATTTTGAGTCGGTCGCCAGTTTAAGCGAGGGCGATAAAATACTGGCAGGAGAGATGATTCTTAGGGCCAACAAGATAGCCGCAGAGGCCGGATTGGATCGGAATTTCCGCCTGACTACCAACACCGGTCCCGATGCCGGACAAGCCGTTTTACATCTTCATTTCCATATTCTGGGCGGGCGGCCGCTTGGTCCTGTCGCTTAGGCCTTGTCAAAGCAGTCTTTTTTTGGTATAGTTCGGATAACGGGAACTTTTGTTTTTTTGTTTGTGAATATATTTGGAAGGTGGTGATTAGCGTGATCGAAGTACGACGGAAAGGGGATGAAAAGTTTGAGATACTTGTGCGCCGTTTTAACCGCGAGGTTCAGCAAAGCGGTGTTCTAACCGTCGCTAAAACCAAGCGTTTTTTTGCCCGTGACATTAATCGTTCTCAGCGGCGCAAGTCGGCAATAAGAAAAAGCATTATTCGCGATGCCAGGCGGGGTTATTAGTTCCGGCGAGGATTTTTATGTCGATTCTCCAAAAGATCGATACGGATTACATTGAGGCCTATAAGGCGCATAACGAACTGTGCGTTTCTGTTTTGCGATTGCTCAAAAGTGCGCTCAAAAATCTTGCTATTGCCTCCGGCAAAGAGTTAATCGACAAAGATGTGATCAGGGTCATCAGGCGCGAGATTAAGCAACGCGAAGAAGCAGCTAATCAGTACAAGAAAGCCGGTCGAATTGAATTGGCCCAAAAAGAGGAGGACGAGGTTAGGATTCTAACCAACTATCTTCCCGTTCCACTCTCCAGGGAAGAGCTAAGCGCTCTTATTGCCGAGACGGCAAGCACCGGGCAGATTGACCATCCCGGCCGTCTTACCGGCGCCGTCATCGCTAAAGCCCAGGGCAGAGCGGAAAGCGCCCTGATCGCCAAGCTTGCCGCCGAGTTCTTCGAAAACAAAAACAAGGGTTGATACCCTTGTTGCGCTGCGCGATCACTCTTCGACTCCACTCAGAGTATGGGCGCAGTCGAATACCGGCGGCGACGCTACCAAATCTTGCAATGAAAAAGGTACTCACAAAATACATCTACGTTATCACCCTTGTTATTTCCTTTACCACTCTTATCTTCTTCCTGCTTGCTTACCTCTCCATTTTGCTGCTTTCGGTTAACTATATCTGGCAGGTGGCCATTTTTTCTTTGTCGTCCGTACTTTCAGCCGTCGTTGCCACTATCGGTCTCTCCGTTTTTAGTCCGCCAATGAGCGAGGTTATTTTTAACTCACGCCGAATGTCGCGCTTTGAGAGTCTCTCCAGTCCGATTCTCCTAAAACTGTCAACCGAAGCTCCGGGAACATACCACCACTCGATTAATGTTTCAAACCTGGCGCATAAGGCGGCCAAAGATGTGGGCGCCGACTCCATTTTAGTTCGAACTGCCTCCTACTACCACGATATCGGCAAACTGACCAGCCCCACCTTTTTTATCGAAAATCAAGCCCAAAAAGAGATCCCGACTGATGACAGCGCCGCTTCAATTCGACAAAGCGCTCGCAAAATCATCGCTCACGTAGCAGATGGCGTCAAGACCGCCCAAAAACATCACCTACCGCCCGAGATAATTGACCTTATTGCCCAACACCATGGCACCTCAAGAGCGGTTTATTTTTATGAAAAAGCCAAGGAGCGCGGGCTTAAGATTCAAAAAACCGACTTTCGCTATACCGGGCCGCATCCGCTTTCCCGGGAAGCCGCCATTCTGATGCTGGCCGACAGCGTTGAGGCGACCGCCCGAACCCTGCCCAGGCTTTCATTGGAAAATATCCGAACAATTGCGGAGAACACAATTCATGAAAAACTTGCCGATGGTCAGCTTAAAAACGCCCGCCTCCTGGAAATGGATTTGGCTAAGATAAAGCAATCCTTTGAGGCAACGCTTTTGGCAATCTATCACCAAAGAATTGATTATCATAACTCCAATGAAAGTTAGCTTTATCGGCAAAATTCCGGATAATCTCGAGGATTCACTCGACTCGCTCGAAAAGTTACTTAATCTGGCGGCCAATAAGCTTGGAGTAGGAGAGAGTGATGTCGTTGAAATCTCCTTTGTCTCTGCCCTTAAGATCAAAAGGTTGAATCAGCAGTATCGCCAGATTAACTCACCGACGGATGTTCTCTCCTTTCCTCAGGCTAAAACGCCGGCGCCGCTCAATGTCCTGGGTACCATAGTTGTTGCTCCGTCAGTGGTCGCAGAAAAGAAAGAGGGAATGATCAATGTCCTGCTGCATGGCTTGCTTCATTTGGCCGGCTTCGACCATGAAGTCGACGAAAAGGCGTGGGACGAAGCCGCTAAGAAGATCGGCTGCAAACTATAATTACCAATAACCTGTCTGTTTCTTGATTATTTGAATGCGAGGGATCATGACATACAAAAAATTTAGCCTGAAAAGATTAGCTCGAAGTTTTAATTACGCCTTGCGCGGCGTTATTTTCCTCTTAACCTCGGAGCAGAATGCCCGGATTCATGCCGTTTTAACCATTATTGTTGGTGTTGGCGCATATATTTTTGGCGTCACCCGACTCGAAGCGGCAGTTCTTTTTATGGCCGTCGTCCTGGTTTTTGCAATTGAGATTATCAATACGGCTATCGAGAAAATCTTTGACGTGCTTCATCCGGAGAATCATGAAGTCATTGCCAGGATCAAGGACGCAATGGCCGGCGCCGTTCTAATCAGCGCCATTATTGCCACGGTCGTCGCAATGCTAATCTTCTTGCCCTACTTTAAGGCGCTCTTTACTTGATTTATGCTTGATACCAAGGGTTCTTTAATATAAACTAGTAATCAGGTAAACAACCCCGTTAGATATACCGCCCGACAATGCTATAACCATAATTATTAAACAACAACACCGCACTAATAATTACCCGACTATGGCGGCACATCTAACGGGATTGACTGGAGGGAAGAAAATGCAAAATAAAATTTCAGTCGGGATCGATGTTGGCAACACCAAAATCATTACCTGTATTGGTAAATTTGAAAACGGAACAGTAGATATTATTGGCGTCGGCAACAGTCCCAACCAGGGCATAAGAAAGGGTGTTGTTGTTGATGTTGAAGAAACCGTCTCAGCCATCTCAGCCTCACTTGAAGAGGCCGAGAGAATGGCTGGCGCCGCCGCTCAGTTTGGAGCAATCGGTATCAGCGGTCCTCATATTGAGTTCGAGGAAAATCGCGGCGTGGTCGCCATTTCCCGGGCCGACGGCCAAATCGGCGAGGCTGATGTCGGCCGCGCCCTCGAAGCCGCTCAAGCGATCTCCAACAGACCAAACCGCGAGGTTCTTCATATTATTCCCGCCGCCTACATCATCGACGGACGCGAGGAGATTAAGGATCCGATTGGTATGACAGGTATTCGCCTCGAGGTCGTCGCCGAGGTTATCTCCTCGTCAACAAACGCCATAAAAAGCCTGACCCGCTGTGTTGACCAGGCCGGGGTCGGCGTTAATGAAGTCGTTTTTTCCCCTCTGGCTACCGCCGAGCTTCTTGTCTCCAAGCGCCAGCGCGAAATCGGCGCTCTGCTTATCGATATCGGTTCCGGCGGAACCTCTTATGCCGTTTTCGAAGACGGCAATTTAATCTTTAGCGGCGTTATTCCTATTGGCACCATGCATATTACAAATGATTTGGCCATCGGTTTGCGCACAAATATTGATATCGCCGAAATCATTAAGATTAAGCATGGCTTTGCCTTGCCCGACAAGGTTGATGAGAATGAGGAGATCGACCTTTCCAAGCTCGATAAAAATGAGCAGGGCACGGCTGAATTAAAGTACGTCGCCGAAATAATCGAGGCCCGCCTCAATGAAATCCTCTTGATTATCAAGGAGAACCTCGGCAAGATAGGTCGCGACGGCACACTGCCGGCCGGCGTTGTCTTAACCGGCGGCGGCGCCAAGATTGAGGGAGTCACCGAGCTGACAAAGGAGACCTTGCGCCTACCGGCGCAGATCGGCAAGCCGGCCATTGAGATTAATGGCCTTATTGACAAGCTCAACGATCCGGTATATGCTACGAGCATAGGACTGATGCTCTGGGGAAAAAATAAAAGCGGAGGCGGAAATTCCTTCGATTTTGGTGTCAATAATTTTAACGGGCTCTTAGAAAGAGTCAGGTCTGTGCTGAAACACTTCCTTCCTTAAAGGTAATATCTATGGTGGAAAAATCAAAATCAGAACTTGCTAATTTTGCCGTCATTAAGGTAGTGGGCGTCGGCGGCTCCGGCTGCAGTGCTCTTACCAGAATGATCAACTCCAAGCTTCGCGGCATTGAATTTATTGCCGTTAATACCGACGCGCAAGCACTGGCATTTAATGAAGCTCCCCTAAAGGTTCAAATCGGCAAGGAGACAACACGCGGCTTGGGAGCGGGCGCCGATCCGGAGGTTGGCCGCAAGGCAATCGAAGAAAACAAGGAGGAGGTTTATGAGACTCTCAAGGGCGCCGATATGGTCTTTGTCACTTGCGGTATGGGCGGCGGCACCGGCACGGGTGCGGCACCCTTTGTCGCGGAGATCGCCAAGGAACTTGGCGCGCTCACGGTCGGCGTTGTAACCAAGCCTTTTACTTTCGAGGGTCTGCGGCGGCGCAAAATTGCGGAGATGGGAATTGCCGAAATGAAGGACAAGGTTGACACCCTTATTACTATTCCCAACGACCGCCTGCTTCAAGTAATTGATAAAAAGACATCTCTTTTTGACGCCTTCGGTGTTGTTGACGACGTTCTGCGCCAGGGCGTTCAGGGTATCGCCGATCTTATTATCTATCACGGTATTATTAACGTTGACTTCGCCGACGTTAAAGCAATTATGTCTGACGCCGGCAGTGCCCTTATGGGCATCGGCCACGGCACCGGTGATAATCGGGCGATCGAGGCCGCTCGTGCCGCGATTGACTCGCCCCTGCTTGAACTCTCCATAGACGGCGCCAAGGGAATCCTCTTTAATATCACCGGCGGGCCGGATCTGGGTATGTACGAGATTGACGAGGCGGCCAAAGCGATTACCGAGGCGGCTGACGCCGATGCCAATATTATCTTTGGCGCGATTATCGACGAGGCGATGCAGGGCGAGGTTAAGATCACCGTTATTGCCACCGGCTTCGAATCCGAAACCAATAAAATGGGCAACAAAAAGGCCTTTGCCGCGCCCGAAACAAAACCAAGCGACATCCCCAGTTCGCAAATCGTCCGGCGGAGTGAGCGGCCCTTTTATGCCGAGCCGGTTCCCGAGGAGAAACCAAGTCAAACTGCCCCGGTTGAAGCGGACGAGGAGTTTGATGTCCCCGCTTTCATCAGGCGTAAATTAAAGTAAGTTCCAAATCGCAAGCACTAAATCACAAATAAATAACAACACTCAACAATCAAATTCCAAACTTTTGGTCATTAAGTGTTGGTAATTGAGATTTATTTGGATTTTGAGGTTTGTAATTTGGAATTTTTTGTTTATGTTATGTCCTGCTTGCAAAAAATCGGATAGCAGAGTACTCGACTCGCGTGACGAGGAGAGTTTTGTTCGCCGCCGCCGCGAGTGTTTAGTCTGTCACTTCCGCTTTACTACCTACGAACGAGTTGAACCGCTCAAACTCCAAGTGATCAAAAGGGGCGGCTCACTCGAAGATTATAGTCGAGAGAAGTTGGCGCGCGGCATCTATCTGGCACTGGAGAAGCGGCCTTTTAGCAAAGATCAGATTGAAGGTATTGTCGACGACATTGAGCGGACAATTCTTATTCTCAATATCAAGCGCATCCCGACACGCCAGATCGGCGATCTTGTGATTGACAAGCTCAAGTCAGCCGACGAGGTTGCCTATTTGCGCTTCCTCTCTGTCTACAAGAGCTTTGGCAGCGCCAAGAAATTCCAGGTTGAGGCCGAGAAGTTAAAGCGATAAATCAACTCCCGATTGCTCCTCCGTCCCGTAGACGAAAAAGATTAGACGGGTAAATCAATTTTAAATACCAAACAAAAAAGCTCCGTGCTGGCCGAATCTAACCGGTTTTTTCTGTTTGCCAGGCATACAGAGCAGTTGTAACCACTCTCTCCTAGGCGTCGCAGACCGGCTGCCCAACCAGCATGGAGTTTTATCCCCACAGTGTACTCTTGCGAATAACTGTCCATATTCATTATGGCATATTTGCACAAGCTAAGCAACTCCCGCTCACCACAAAACAAGATATTTTTGCTATTATGAGATCAGGACTTACGCATTTAGAGAGCAAACTTCAGTTTGTTGGGATAGAAGCTAAGTGCCTGAACAGTCTTTGTCCCCGGCACGCTGAAGCGTGGACTCTAGAATTTACGTAGGTCCTGGAGATATAACAGCTGCCTCAATAATTTATTAGAGATAAATCTTCTTTATGGCTGAGATAAAAAAGGTGCTCATCACCGGTGCAACCGGCTATATCGGCCGACAGCTCTTGTCTCGGCTCAGTCAGACCGGGATCAAAGTTAGCGGCTTAACGCGCGATAAGCGCTCAGCCGGACAAATGTCAGTCGATTTTCCGGCGGTTGATTTTAGGATTGGAGATGCGCTGGACTACGACTCTATGTTTAAAGCCACCCGGGGGGTTGATATTATCTATTACCTTCTGCACGCACTTGAATCCGCTCCGCGTCACGGAGCGGACGAGGCGGCCGAAAAAGACCGGTTGATGGCCCAAAATACGGTCAGAGCCGCCAAAACTAACGGTGCCCAAAGGATAATTTATCTTGGCGGAATGTATAATCCGGCCGAAAAACTCTCGCTTCACCTCCAGAGCCGCCGCGAAGTCGAGGAGATTATTACTCGCAGCAAGATACCCTTCACCGTTTTTCGCGCCTCGGTCATCATCGGCCCCGGCGCCGCTGCCTTTGAGCTCCTTAGGGCGGCGATAGAAAAAATGCCAATAATTCCCTTGCCGTCTTGGCGCAAGACCCTCATCCAGCCGATCGCCAGCGGTGATGCCCTGACCTATCTTGCCAAGGCACAGCAAAAACCGGAGACTCTAAACCGCTGTTTTGATATCGGTGGTCCGGAGATTGTGAGCTACGCCAAACTAATTAAAGACTATTCCAGAACCAAGGGGCTAAAACGGATATTCTGCCCGGTACCCGGACAGTGGCGTACCCTTACCGCGGCAGTGCTCCAGAGAATCGCTCCGGTTAACCCCAACATCACCTTCTGGCTGGTTGAATCACTCTTAAATAATATGACTGCCAATCCGGCCGACACCAAGGAGCTCAAGACAATTTACGGTTTTTCGCCCAAACCGATCTTTAATCAAATGCTGCCAAACTCACAGCAACCGCACAATGAGTAGTTTATTTGCCTCAAAAGCGCACGAGCCGCTCGCCGAAAAGCTGCGGCCAAAGTCGTTGGATGATTTTGTTGGTCAAGAACACATTTTGGGTGAGGGTAAGATCATGCGCCGCATTATCGAATCGGATAGAATTATTCCTATGATCTTCTGGGGACCGCCCGGTTGCGGCAAAACAACGTTGGCACGGATTATCGCCGAACGCACCAATGCCAATTTTGTCTGGTTCTCGGCAGTGAGCGGGGGAGTGGGGGATGCCCGAAAGATTATCGACAAAGCCGGGGATGACCTTGAGCTCTACCAGAAAAGAACGATATTATTTGTTGATGAAATCCATCGTTTTAATAAATCCCAACAGGATTTTTTTCTACCCTATGTTGAGAACGGGACAATAATTTTACTTGGCGCGACAACAGAAAACCCCTCCTTTGAGGTCAACGCCCCTCTTCTTTCCCGCGCAAGAGTGTTCCATTTTAGAGAATTATCAATCAATGATATCACCGAGTTAATCGACCGGGCACTTAAGTCAATCAATGCCAATTTTCCGCAATTTTTCCCCTCACTCTCTTCTGTCATCCCGACCTCTTCTTCTGTCATCCCGACCGAAGTGGAGGGATCTTTAAACAAAACAAGACCTATTAAAAGATCTCTCGACTCCGAAGCCACACCGCTCGAGATGACAAAGAAAGGGGTAAGAGTTGTCATTGACTCAAAAGCTAAAGAAAAAGTCGCCGATCTCTGCGAAGGCGATGTTCGTGACGCTTACAATGCTATTGAACTGGCTATAATATCAGCCGATGTTGCTGACGGCAAGATTAAAATCGATAAAAAACTGGCCGAAGAATCGGTTCAGCAGAAGTTTATCCGTTACGACAAGGACGCCGATGGGCACTACGATGCCATCTCCGCCCTTCACAAGTCAATCAGGGCCTCCGATGTCGACGCCGCCCTTCATTATCTCGCCCGAATGCTGGAAGCGGGGGAGGACCCGCTCTATGTCGTGCGCCGATTAGTCCGATGCGCTTCCGAAGACATCGGCCTGGCCGACCCGCAAGCCCTGATCTTAGCGGCGGCAGTCCAGCAAACCGTCCACTTCCTTGGCATGCCCGAGTGCAATGACGCCATCGCCGAGCTGGTTATTTATCTGTCCCTTGCCAAAAAATCCCGGGCGGTGGATAATGCGTACAGTAGCGCTAAAGCCGATGTTTTAAATCAACGCTTAGATCCCATCCCGCTCAAAATCCGCAACGCTCCAACCAAACTGATGAAAGACTTCGGCTTCGGCAAGGATTATCAAATGTACGATAAGGAATCTCTGTTGCCGGAGAACTTAAAAGGCAAGAAATATTGGCAAGACTATTAAACAAGTGGAGGTGTAATGGAAACAGAGAATGGGCACAATCAGGGGCAAAGAGAGGAAGTGTTGCCGAGAGAAGAGAAAAAAGAATCACATTCTTTTAGTACTGGTGATTTTGTCGAAAGCACAGAACCAGATCTGCGTCCCGGCGGGCCGGTTTTAGTTAAGGATGACGGAACAATGTGGATCGGTGGCTGGAAGGTCGACGAGCTTGGTTATTACTCAGCACCATCCGGTTCACAAGATCGTGTTGTTTGGGAAAGGCAAAAAGAGGCAAGTGTGGCTCGTGGTATGTATAAACTAGATAAAGTTGAAAAGCCTGAAAACTTGCCGCTCAGTCCAGTTTATCTCCCGATGCGAGTAACAGGGCTTCATCCCAAACCAAACCAACCGAACCAACTTTTAGACCGGCCAATGGACCTGCCAACTCGTAAAATGCCGCGGGGCATGAGAGGCCCAAGTGGCGAAAATACACTTGTCTGGTATAATAGCCTATATTATCTTGCAGGAGAAGGAATTGGGGGGCACTTGGAAATCAAAAATCCCGATTACATATCTCTCGATGGCGGAACTATACTTTCCTCCGAGGACAGAAAACGCTTTATAGAAGAGAAAAATCGTCAAATTCAGGCCGATGAAGCCAAATTGACTGGCCAGTCTTGACTTTTGGGGGGAAATGTGCTAATATGTTAAACGTTGATTGCGGAAAGCTCTAAATGTCAGCTTTCGGCATCAAAGCTCTTTAAGGTATCCTCGCGCCGGATCCGTCTTCCGACGGTCTCGGTGCGGGGAACCCTGAAGGGCTTTTTTGTTTCCACCCTGTGGATAACTTGACCTATGAGAGCTTGCTTCTCGTGTTATATTAGGGAGGCAATGCAGCTCGAAATCCAATTCCAAGAAAAAACTCCCGGCATACTTGAGGGATTAAATGAAAACCAACACGAGGCGGTAACCCACAAAGACGGCCCTCTTTTAATTATTGCCGGAGCCGGCACCGGCAAGACAACTGTCTTGGCTCGACGCATTGCTTACATTATTGAGCAGAAGTGGGCCAAACCTTCAGAGATATTAGCCCTCACCTTCACCGAAAAGGCCGCCGCCGAGATGGAGGAGCGCGTCGACCAACTCGTTCCTTACGGTTACGTTGATATGTGGATCTCCACCTTTCATGCCTTTGGCGAAAGTCTTCTCCGGGACTACTCTATTGAGATGGGCTTGCCATCCCACTACAAACTTCTGACCGAAACCGAGCAAGCCATCTTTATGAATGACAATCTTTATACCTTTGATCTCAAATACTACCGGCCCCTGGGCAATCCCACCAGCCATGTCGAGGCCATATTGTCGCACTTTTCGAGACTAAAGGATGAGTTAATTACACCCGAAGAATATCTAAAATTTTCAAGACAACGATTGTCAAGTTCCATACCCCCTCTTAATCTCCCCCTTACTAAGGGGGAGAAACAGGGGAAAATCTCTCTTACTAGGAAGGAAGGAGATGAGAACACCAAAAGTGATAAGGCCGAGGCAGAGAAAATGCTAGAATTGGCCAATGCTTATGCCAGATATAATGAACTGATGCTGCAGGCGGGGAATCTTGACTTTGGCGACCTGATCTTTTTAACCCACAAACTCCTCAAGGAAAACCCGAAAATATTGGCTGAGTGCCGGAAGAAATTTAAATATATTCTCGTCGACGAATATCAGGACACAAATTACGCTCAAAACGAGATCGTCAAACTCTTGGCCAACGAACACGGCAACATCACGGTCGTGGGCGACGATGATCAGAGTGTCTATAGGTTTAGGGGCGCCTCAATTTCTAATATTCTGGATTTCAAAGAGACCTATCCGGACGCTCACCAGATAGTTCTGACTGAAAATTATCGCTCAACCCAAGAAGTTCTTAATTGTTCATATAAACTCATACAGCATAATAATCCTGACCGGCTCGAGGTAAAAAACAAGATTAACAAAAGGCTTATCACCGCACGTCGCGGAGAAACACCGGAGCTCCTTCATTTTGAGACACTTTCAAGTGAGGCTGATGGTATGGCGCAAAAGATTCTTGAGCTAAAAAAGACACAGGGTTATGCCTATAACGATTTTGCTATCCTGGTCAGGGCCAATGATCAGGCCGAGCCCTTTATGCAAGCTCTGCAATTTGCCGGCATCCCCTTTGTTTTCTCGGGCGCGAGCAACCTCTTTGATCGCCCGGAGATCAAAATGCTCATTGCCTTCTTAAGAGCACTGGTTGACCCGAACGATCATTTGAGCCTCTACACTCTGGCAACGAGCGAATTGTATGAAGTCCCGGCCCGAATACTGTCTGAGTACTATATCCAAGCCAAAAAGACAAACCGATCCGTACCCGCCATCATCGAAAGCCAGCTTGCCGGCCTGGTTCAGCCAAACGAGAAACTGCAGGAGCTAGCCAGAGACGTCCGAACATATCAAAAGATGATGGAGAAAACTAATGCCGGAGAAATTCTCTATGGTCTGCTTGAATCAAAAGATTACTTAAAAAAGTTGGTGGCAAAACCCTCGATCGAAAATGAACTTAAAATCAAAAACATCGCTAAATTTTTTGATCGCGTCACCCAATTTAATCATGCGGCCCAAAATAAAAATGCCGTTGCTTTTGTCGAAAGTCTCACCCTCCTTCAGAAGGTCGGTTCGGAAACAGCGGTTTCCGAATTAGATTCCGACTTAGATGCCGTCAACGTTTTAACAGTCCACGCCGGCAAGGGGCTTGAATGGAGGGTTGTTTTCATCGTCAATGCTGTCTCCGACCGCTTTCCCAGTCGAAAAAGACGAGAGCAACTGCCCGTCCCCAACGAGCTGATTCGAGAGCAACTGCCGGAAGGCGATTTTCACCTCGAAGAGGAGAGAAGACTCTTTTACGTTGCGGCGACAAGAGCAAAGGACCGTCTTTTCCTAACCTTTGCCGAAGACTGCGGCGGCAAACGCAAAAAGAAGCTTTCTCGATTTGCCCTGGAACTATTTGACGACCCTCATCCGGAGAAATCAGCAAAAAAACTCTCGGCGCTGGAAAAAATTGCCCGTTTTAGAAGGATTGAGGCAGAAACAATGGAGTTGCCGTATCGTTTTGCCGCGGAGAAAATCAGGCTCTCTCGCTTGCAGGTAGATGACTATTACACCTGTCCAAAAAAATTTTACTTCGGGCACATCGTGAGAATCCCCCTAATGGAGAACCATGCCCTCATGTACGGAACGGCCATTCACTCTGCCATTAACCGCCACCTGGGACGGCGCATAAGACAAGAGGAGGCAAGCCTAGACCAGCTCCTGCTTGACTTTAGGGCCGCTTTTCATAGCGTCGGTTTCATTAGTCTCGAACACGAAGAGCGGCGCTACAAGGCAGGACTGGAGACGCTTAAACGATTTTACGCTGAAAATATGGCTGAGGCAGATTTGCCGAGCGCGCTGGAAACCAGTTTTGTCTTTACGGTTGGCAATACCTCAATAAATGGCCGCTATGACGCCATTTACGGAGAAGGGGAGAGTGTGGAGATCAGGGATTTTAAAACCTCCGACGTCAAAACGCAAGAAGATGCCGATCGCCGGATTAAGGAATCAACCCAAATGATGCTCTATGCGCTTGCTTGGCACGAAAACCACAAAATAATTCCTAAAACAACGCTCTATTTTATTGAATCCGGAATCAGTGGCGAAACTGTCTTTGGTTTGGCAAAGCTTGAGGAGACCCGCCGCTTAATCACCAATGTTGTTTTGGGAATTAAGAAAAACGAGATGGAAGCCAAACCGAATATCTTCGCCTGTACCTGGTGTGCCTTTCGGGGGATCTGTCCGGATTCAATCGCAAGGTAGCAAGATTGACCCACTCGAGACTCTTGGGGTAAAATTAATATGGTCAATAACCAAGATACGACATTGATGATTGCCTGCGGCTAGTTTTTTTGTTTCTTGGTGTTTGGTTATTCTCCGCCTTCGGCGGAGGGAGGGGTATGTCAGAGCTCGTTATTATTTTAGCGGCGGCGCTCATTAGCTCAATCTTAATAATACTGGGTCTGATTTTTTATTTTTCCAAAAAATTTTCTACCCTGGCCCAAGACAGGGCGGGAGAAAACGGACTTCAGTTCTTAAACCAGAACATCCAATCCCTGGGGCATAATGTGGCCCAGTCAATGCAAAACACCACTCGGGCCATGAATGAACGGCTTGATAACGCCACTCGCGTCATTATGGCTGTAAATAGCGAACTGGGCCAAATGCGCGAGATCGGCTCCGACCTCAAGAATATCCAGGGGTTCTTAAAGTCGCCCAAGCTTCGCGGGAATCTTGGCGAACAGGGCCTAAAGGAGCTTCTGACGCAAGCCCTGCCGGCAAAGTATTTTAATCTGCAGTACTCTTTTCGCAATGGCGCTGTTGTTGACGCCATCATTAACTTAGAGGCCGGCAAGATCCCCATTGATGCCAAGTTCCCTCTGGAAAACTTTCACCGTATGATCCAGGCGGAATTGGAAAACGAGAGAGCGGCGGCGCGGCGGAAGTTTCGCGATGATTTCCGCCGTCACGTTCTGGCTATTTCGCGCAAATATATCAATCCGGACGAGGGCACGGCAGAGTTCGCCTTTATGTATATACCCGCAGAAACAATCTACTTTGAGGTCATAAACAACGAGGCCGATCTTTTCGAGTTGGCTGCCAATGAGCACGTTGTTTTAAGCTCTCCCTCAACATTTTTTTATTACCTTCGCACCATTATGCTGGGCCTCGAGGGGAAACGAATCACTGAAATCAGCCGAGAAATATTAAAGGCTTTGCGCACAGTAAAACAGCAGTCCCGCTCTCTGGGCGATAACATTTCTGTCCTAAACCGCCACCTCGGCAACGCCGGCAAATCCATGAGTCAGGTTAGCGACCAGTATCTCAAATTAGCCAACCGTATTAACCGAATTGATCTTCTAGATGGCGAGCAGCTCCAAAGGCTTGATAGCGATAATGAAAAGTAGCACTCTTAAAATTTCTACCCTTTTTTTGGCGCTGTCTCTGGCTGTCCTGGCCCTCTTTGTCTTGGCTCGAAGTGAAATTGCCGCCTCAAGTCGCTTTATTGGAAGCAAAAGCTACACCTTTCAATACGTCCAGCCGAGCACCCCCCTTGCATCGCTCGAAACCGGAAACAAGGAGGGTGCACCGCAAACCAAAAACGACCCGGCCGTGCCGATCTTGATGTATCATCACATCCGCAACTACAACAACCCGAGCGACCAGGCCGGCCAAATCCTCTCGGTCTCGCCGCAACGATTTAGCGAGCAGCTTGATCTCCTGATTAAAATGGGCTATACTACGGTGACCTTCGCCGATATTAAAGAAAACAGGCTCCCGGCCAAACCCATTATCCTAACTTTTGATGACGGATACGCCAACTTCTACAAGCATGCTTATCCGGAACTTCAAAAACGACAAATGAAGGCGGTAGTCTATGTTATAATTAATTTTGTTGGCAAAGACGGTTATTTAAACTGGAACGAGATAGCTGAGATAGCCCGAAACCAGATTGAGGTCGGTTCACACACCCTGACACACCTTAATCTGGCCGCCGCCTCGCGCAACCGGACGGTCCAAGAACTGACCGAGAGCAAGAAGATAATCGAGAATAAAACCGGCCGGGAGGTTTTAAGCCTGTGTTATCCGAGCGGCAAGTACTCCGACGAGGTTATCTCTGTTGCAGCGGAGAGTGAATACGCTTACGCCGTCACCACCAGGCGCGGATCAGCCGATTTCAGTTCCCCCCTGGAGCTAAAACGCTACCGGATTAACTCCGACACATCCATTTTGCCCTTATTAGAAAAATGAAAAAGGCTCAAGTTAAGATCAGCAGAGAGGAAGCAGGCAAGCGGATCGATCTCCTTCTTGCTCAAAAATACCCCGAGTTTTCTCGGGCTTATTTTCAGTTTTTAATCAAAAATGGGCACATTCTGATAAATGGTCAAGGAGTCAAACCGCAAACTTCGGTAAAAACTGATGATCAGATTGAGATATCTTTTCTGGAAAAGGCGATTAATCCAAGCCTGGCGGGCGAGGAGATTCCGCTAAACATTATATTTGAAAACGAGGATGTCCTGGTCGTAAACAAACAAGCCGGTCTTGTGACTCACCCGGCAGCCGGAAACCTAAGTGGAACACTGGTTAACGCCCTGGTTAAATATCTTCCGTCAATTAAGGAGATAGGGGAGAACGCGACAGTTCGACCCGGTCTGGTCCATCGCCTCGACAAAGACACCTCCGGTGTTATGATCATTGCCAAAAACTCCGCCGCAATGGCACATTTGACCAAGGAGATCAAGACGAGGTCGGTCCGGAAAATTTATTGGGCACTCTGCTTTGGCTGGCCAAAAAACGAACAGGGCGAAATTATCAGCCATCTGGCCCGACACCCCCGTCACCGTCAAAAGATCGCCGTAGTCGACCCAAAAAGGGGCAGAGAAGCGATTAGCTGTTACAGAGTTATTGAATACTTGTCTGACGCGAAGGGCAACAGGGCCGGCCTGATTGAATTTAACATCAAAACCGGCCGGACACACCAAATTCGTGTCCAGGGCAAGAGCCTTGGTCATCCGATTCTGGGTGACTCTCTCTACGGCTCCAAATCCAGCTTGCTGCTTTCAAGGCAAAAGGGGATTGGGCGGCAAATGCTTCACGCCAAGTCATTAAGCATCCGTCTGCCCGACGAGACAAATGTTTCTAAATTTGAGGCCGAACTGCCAACAGATTTCAAAGAAGCCCTGGCAAGATTTAAGGAGGGTTAAAAAAAGATTAATTCTCCTGTTCTATTGCAAAAAATCCCAACCCCAAACCCCTGCGGTTTGAGTTGAGATCAGACCCACCGGCATAATCTGTAATAAGTATCCATCATCCCTCTCTACCCTTTATTTCCCAACCGCTTGGTGGTATAGTGAGTGGGAAATTATTTAGTCCTGTTTTTAACTATGCAAAAAGTTTACACTGAGCCGAGTCGAAGTGAAGCAAGACAATTTATTGATTCGGTAAAATGGACTTTTACCAAAACGATGCCCGAGATTCCTCACGAGTATATCGTCACTGATCGTTACCCAAAAAAAACGGAGGAGGTTAAAGCCTTTATCGCCGAAATCGAGAAAAACGGCTACACAAAATCGTTTTACAGTAAAGAGTACAAGTACCTGGAAATTGACGGTTATAAATATTGGGTAATCGGAAACATTATCAATAGGGCAAAATCAGAGGAACAAGAATGACAAAAAGCTATTATCGAATCATGCTTGGACGAAAGAGCGCCTATGCCGAGGAAGCACATGGTGGCAATTTTATTGGTGCCGGCTGGTTTGAAAATACTGATCTCACAAATAAATTGCCTGACAACTGGCGTGATTTTAACAAAGTAATGATTCCTGAATACATCAAACTTGAACCGGAAGCTTCTAAAGTTGCTGCCGGTCTTGCCTGCGGAATGCTCTGGACAATTACAAAAGGGATTCAGACTGGTGATATTGTCCTATGCCCTGATGGCGGCGGTTCGTACTATGTCGGCGAAGTTGCTGGTGGTTATGAGTACCACCCGGGTCAGATTTTACCTCATCGCAGAAGTGTCCGTTGGTTTTCCAATACTATCGCCCGAGATGAGATGAGCGAGCCGCTACGCCGCTCTGCCGGCGCGATTGGCACGGTTAGCAACGTCTCCACCTATGCCGAAGAAATAGAAAAACTGATTACCGGAGAGCGTCCACCAACGATAATTGCAACCGATGAAACCATCGAAGACCCATCAGTTTTTGCTTTGGAAAAACATCTCGAGGATTTTTTGGTTCAAAACTGGAAACATACCGAGCTTGGTAAAAAATACGACATCTTTGAAGAAGACGGCGAACTGGTGGGGCAGCAGTATCCCAGCGACACCGGACCGATTGACATTCTGGCAATCAGTAAAGATAAAAAAGAGTTATTGGTTGTAGAACTTAAAAAGGGCAGGGTCAGCGATGCTGTTATCGGTCAAATTCAACGGTATATGGGGTATGTTAAGGAGGAATTGGCTGAGAAAAGGCAGGAAGTTAAGGGCTTGATCATCGCGTTGGAAGACGATCTTCGTCTTAATCGAGCCCTCTCGGTAACCCGAAATATTGATTTTTATACATATGAAGTCAGGTTTAAATTGAACAAGAGTTAATTCATGCAAAAAGAAGCAAGCGCTCGAATTAAGTAGGAAATAAAAAATAGCCCGTTGGGGCTACTTCCGACCACGTTCCTAGACTGGTTGTCTCAGACACACCACCATCCGGTGATATAGCCATTCCAAAACAAAATGTCATGGCTTGGGCCGATTTTACCACCTTGAGAGATAGAAATTTTTCTCGATTGATGCCATTTGGTTTTAGGATCGCTATAGAATATCCCCATTGTCCACATTAACTTCAGGACTAACTATTTTTACGCACCTTGTGGCTTCCTCTCGTACTTAATACGGGGCCGGCTCTGGAGGGCGGACAAAGGTTCTCAAACAAACGTCCCGTGGCAAATTTGACATAAAGGCTTGAATAATTATACAATAACCGAGACTGTTGCAGTCAAATCGTCCGGATAGGAGGGGATAAATATGGCCGGCTTTGACAGTGACGAGCGCCTCAAAGAGGCGCTGGCGGGACTGGAGTCAGCGGTTCGCGACTATGGGTCGTGTTTACTGTTGCTCGTCATCCCGCACTCGGGAGACGAGGCGATCGTCTTCCGCACCTCGTTCCGCGAACTTGATAGACAGGAACTCTCTGACGCCTGCGGGGAGGCCGTCAGCCTGCGGCACTCAAGGACATCGTTCCTTTCACGGCTGAAGTATTGGCAACAGGCACAGGCGGTCATGACCGCCTGGCAGCGGTTCAACGACGAGATCACGAGTTACGAACGGGCCACCGAACGCGAGTACACGACGATCCTCGTTGCCGGATACCGCGAAGATCCGACTCTCACATCGGTCAATGGGGTCGAGGCAGTGACGCAAGGGATCACCGATCTCGAGCTGATCGAGAATGCCCTGACCCGGCGCGCTGCCTGAATGCCTGAACCCGCGCCCGTCCCGCGCCCAAGGATGGCCCGTGCCATCCTTTTTCATTCTAAGATAGAAACCAGCAGCGTTAGCTGGTGAGTGCGTTTAAAAGCGTAGCAATTATTCTTACGACCAATATTGAGGCAAATTAAAATCACCGCCGGGGTTGCCTTTTTGCTCATTGAAACTTGGATTTTTTCTCTTTCGGCAACTGTTGTGTACTCGATTGCCGTGTATTCGCTGCCCTGGTCGGAGTGAAGGTATATTGGAATCGTTTTGGTTTTATCCAGGGCATTAAGCAAAGCTCCGATCGTTAACTCCTTGTTGTGAAATCTCGAAACATTAAAGCTAATAATCTCTCTGGTGAATAAATCTATAATGGTGGCTAAGTAAATGAATCTACCCTGGAAACTCAAGTAGGTAAAATCGCTTATCCAGACAACATTTGGTCTAATGGGGCAGAAGCCTTTGATTAAGTTTTGATACTTAGCCGGTTCTTTGCCAACGTCCTCTTTTTTGTTTGGTTTTCTGCTTCTTCGCCGGTATGGTTTTAAATTGAACTTTTTCATCACCCGGCGGATTCTCTTTTTGTTCATCTTAAGCTCTAATGCAATTCGTTTGTGACCGTATAAGGGATTATCAACCAAGACTGACTCAATTTGGGCTTTCAGTTCCAAGTCAAGGGCCGGGCGCTTCGGCTGATAGTAGAGGCTCGAACAAGAGATTCCCAACGATTCGGCCAGTTCTGTTTTGGTTGTCTTTTTAATGGCATCGATCTCCGTTTTCTTTTCCCGGGCAATAGTCATTTTCGCCCCCTTTTTAACTGCTCAATTTCAGCAGTCAGTTTACCGATGATGGCGTAAAGTTTCTCGTTTTGGCGCTGTAACTTGTTGTTAGCTAAGACATTTGGAACACCAGGGGACGCTCCCGAAATAGCTACGAGTTTAGCGATAAGACGGAAAATCATTAGAACCACTATAACGTCAATATATAATGTCAATATATTTTACAATAGTGGTAAAAAATATTGACAAGTGGTGCCATGTGGTGTAGTCTGGTGAGCAGGAGGACAAAAAATAATGATTACATTTGCGGAAAAAATCAAGTCTTTAAGATTGGGTCTGAAACTGAGTCAAAACGAGGTTGCTGACCGAATCGGATTGAGCCGGCCTTCATATATTGCAGTGGAGAGCGGCGAGAAAGACTTAACCCTCAATCAATTGCGGCAGTTAGCCGCAATTTTTGGCATACCGCTTGAAGAATTAATTTTTGACACCATCTCGGTTTCCTCGAACGATTATAATCTAGAGAAGTACAAGCAAATAATTCTAAACTCCCTCGAATATGGCGGGGATGGCAAAGATGGTAAAATTACTAAAACAAAATTAGCAAAGCTTGCATACCTGGCCGATTTTGCCTGGTTCTACAAAAATTTGGTCCCAATGAGCGGACTGGCTTATAGACGAATCCAGCAAGGTCCCGTTCCGGACCAGTATTTTCGTATAATCGATGAGCTTTTTGATTCCGGCACCATTACCGTTGAAAACAAGGGTGCCGCTTTTATGATCCAACTCAACGAGAAAGCCTCAAGCGACCGGTTGAGCAAAGAAGAACTTGAGTTGATCAAAGCGATCGGAAAAAAATGGAAGGATAAAAATACGGCCGAAGTAGTCAAATTTACCCACGCGCAGCTGCCCTGGAAGATCTGCCGGGCCGGTGAATTAATTCCTTACGAACTGATAACACAGGAAGAGCCGGCCAATGTCTTCTGATCCTCAAAATTATGAGGTAGAGATTGATCAGTATGCCGAAAAACATTTCATTAAGGTTTTTCGCAAAAAACATAAAAGGGCTTGGGAAATAACTGAAACGGCGATCATTCAGGAGCTGCATAGGATTGATAATCTTCTGGGACTGACCGATCGGGCTGAGACAATTTCATGTACCGGTCAAGAGCTTCTGGCTAAACTTGATTTTAAGATTGCCGGCACGAACGAATCAGCTAAGGGTTCCGGAAATCGGGCCATCGTATAAAGGGGGCTAAGGGGACAGTTCTCCGACAGGCTTGGTTTTTAGACTTTTTAACTTTTAAATGGAATCAAAATAGGAAAAAATTGCTGCTTTGGCGGAGAGATTTTAAGCTCAAATACCTACATTTGGAAGGGACTACTCCAAATAGCACTTTCACATTTTTTTGTGTTATGATAAGTTATGAATGAGTCTTAAATCATAATACAAGGAGCATTATGGAGAGAGAAAGAGTCACCATTTCAATTAAGAAAGACGTTCTGGCCAGGGTCGACCAAACTGTCGACGGTGTTTCTATCAGAAATCGCTCTCACGCCATTGAGCACCTAATTACAAGCGCTGTCGGACCGGCCAACACCAAAAACGCCGTCATCCTGGTCGGGGGCAGGGGAGCGGTCAAGATCCTGCCGGCCATTCGCGATATCCTCTACGGTTTACGTGATAATGGTTTCGGGCGCGTCTATATTGCCCTCGGCTCGATGGCCGGGAATTTCAAAAATGACCTTGGCAACGGCGAGAACTTTGATCTCGATATTGAGTATCTTGAGGGCGGAGAGGGCAGCGGCGGCGCCCTTCTGCCGCTCAAGAAGAAATTCAAAGACACATTCATTGTCATTAATCCCGATGAAGATACTCCCAAGATTAATCTGGCCGGTTTAGTCCAGTTTCACAAGAACCATCGTGTTATTGCCACTATCGGCACAGACAATCTAAATGAGATGCGCGGCATCTACGTCTTTGAACCGGAGCTGTTTAACCATCTTCCCAAAGATTTCTCTATGCTGGAAGATGATATTTTCCCCAAACTCGCCGGGGTAAACCAACTGATCGTCTATCCCACTATCGCTGCCAAAGGATAGGGGACACCGCACCGTTGACGCCAAGTAAAACATAATTTATTATAGAGCTAACTGAATTAAAATTTACCGATTATGAGAAGAAACCTTTGGATTCTGTTTGCCGGCAGTATTGTTCTGATTGTTTTGGCAATTGGCGTTGACCTGCCGAAAAGTCCTCTCTTGGGAGAAAAAATCAAGGCTCAGCTCGGCCTCGATCTTGTTGGCGGCACCGAACTCGTTTATGAGGCGGATCTTGGCGGCTCGCAAGACAAAGTCAAGGATCTCAACAACCTTGTCAGTGTTTTTCGCCGCCGGATTGACGAGCTGGGTGTTTCTGAACCAAGCCTCCAGACCCAGGGCGGAAGCAATGTTATCATTGAATTACCCGGAATTAAAAATATCAATGAAGCTATTGGCAAGATCGGCGCCACGTATGAACTGGTCTTTATGGAGGAGTCAACCGCTGAGGAGGGGGGCGGCCAGTTGGCTGATTATTACGATCCCGCTTACACTTACCCTCGATACTGGAAGGCGACGGATTTAACCGGGCGTGATCTGGCCAAAGCAGAAGCGACTTTCCAGGGACAAGACGGCACCAGCATTCAAAGCGAACCGGTCGTCTCTATTAGTTTCTCTAACTCCGGCCGGGAAAAGTTCCGGGAAATTACCAAGAAAAATTTAAATAAACAGGTAGCGATTATTCTTGACAACAAAATCGTCTCGGCGCCAAATGTCCAAACAGAGATAACTGACGGTAATGCCGTTATCACCGGATCCAAGGACATCAAGGAGGCCCAACAGTTGGCCAAGCGCCTGGACGAGGGTATGCTGCCGGTTCCGGCCAAGCTTGTGGGCGAGCGAAATATCGGAGCGACACTTGGCCAAGATTCGCTCAAAAAAAGCATCGTTGCCGGCGCAATCAGCCTCCTTCTTATCGGTGTTTTTATGCTGGCTTATTATAAAACAAGCGGTCTGATTGCGATTGTTGCCCTGGTTTCTTATGCCGTCTTGACCTTGGCAATTTACAAACTTGTTCCGGTCACCCTGACTTTGGCCGGTGTCGCCGGCTTTATCCTGTCGATCGGTATGGCCATTGATGCCAATATTTTAATATTTGAGCGAATGAAGGAGGAGCTCAAGGCTGGAAAGGTTCTAAATCTGGCGATTACCGATGGCTTTAAGCGCGCCTGGAGTTCGGTTCGAGATTCAAACTTTTCCTCGCTTCTAACCTGCCTGGTGCTCTACTATACTGCCGGCACCGGCCCGGTTCGCGGCTTTGCCCTAACGCTTGGCCTTGGCATCCTGGTCAGTATGTTCACCGCCATTACCCTTACTCGCACCCTCATTCATTTAATTGCCGGCAGTCGGCTTAAGGGAGTGATCCGTGTTTAGATTGATTAGAAACGCTAAAATCTGGTTTATCGTCTCGGCACTGGGTATCCTTTTATCGCTCGCCGCCATACTTACTCTTGGCCTTCGCGTCGGAATTGATTATCGCGGCGGCACAGTTATTGAGCTGGAGTCCAACAACACCGCTCGTCTGGCCGGCATCAGCGATGTCCTCAAAGAGAGAGGTTATAACAATCCCCAGATAAAAGAGAGTGGCGGCAATAAGGTTATCCTCAGGCTCCCTCATCTCTCCAATGAGGAGCATACAAGTCTTAGTGCGGCCCTAACAGAGAAAATTCCCGACCTTAGGGAGGTTCGCTATGACACGGTTGGCCCGACAATCGGCCGCGACCTGACCAACCGGTCAATCATCGCTGTTGTTCTAGCCTCCCTTGGAATAATTTTCTATATTGCTTACGCCTTCCGCAAACTGCCCCGGCCGCTCTCTTCCTGGATTTTCGGCCTTTCCGCGATTGTTGCCCTAATTCATGACCTCTTAATTACAACCGGCATTGTGGCCATCCTCGGTTACTTTTTCCACTGGATGGAGGTTGACGCACTCTTTATCACCGCCCTCTTAACAATTATGGGTTTCTCCGTTCACGACACAATTGTCGTTTACGATCGACTGCGGGAGAACTTCCTCAAAAACCCCCATCGCGCAATCGGCCTCTCGGCCGAAGAGAGCGTTAACCAAACGCTTGTTCGCTCAATCAACACCTCCCTGACAGTCATCCTTGTGCTTTTGACCCTCATTATTCTGGGAAGCGAGTCAATTCGCCACTTTACCCTTACTTTGGCTGTTGGCGTATTTATCGGGACATATTCATCTGTCTTTGTCGCCTCACCTCTGGTCGTCATCTGGCACAAGCGCAAAGCTATGCCCCAAAAAGCAAGATCAAGGCGTTTGGCCGCCGCCTGACAACCTGAGAGTAGGGGAGGGGGGTAAATCAAAAAACATATATAATTTAGCAAGTTAGCAGTTTAGTAATTTAGCCAACTAGCTAGCGTGCTAATCTGCTAGCAAGCTGTTTGATCTTTGACTTTTGAGGTTTGACTATTATGTATTTAATCATATTTGGTTTATCACTTGGACTTATAATTGGCGGTTTCCTCCAGTTTGATATTCCACCCGAACTTACCCGATACACCGCTGTCGCAATTGTCGGTTTGCTTGACTCTCTTTTTGGCGCCATCCGCGCGACAATTGAGAAAAAGTACGACACGACGGTTTTTCTCTCCGGCTTGGCGCTTAATATGCTTGTTGCCGTGCTTATCACCTTTGTCGGCGACAAATTGAGCCTGGATCTCTATTTGGCCATTCTTGTCGCCTTCACCATCCGCATCTTTGCCAACATCGGTGTTATTAAGACAACAACCCTAAGCAAGATCATCAGCGCAAGTGGCGAAACCGCCAAGTAGGAACAATATTAACCGCCTTGAGGCAAAAATCCCCGGAAAATCGATTCTGGGGGTTTTTGCCTGTAGTGCTTACTAATTGCCCGAGAAAAGATCATGGGTGCAATTTTTGGTAAAATAATGTCACATTATGTATGTTATGCGACATAATTCACATTGAGTCCCTGCGCTCTTAGGTTTGACCTGAGCAGTCTCGCTTACTATTCAAATTGATTAGCCTCACAATCGTTTGTGAACATATTTTATGTCATGACACTTATCTTTGATGCACTGTCGCCCAATTGCGCCTCGGGTTTGCGCCCCCTCCCCCGGCGGTTTGAGCGGGGGAGAGCTAAAAGCAAAAAATTGTCTCTGTCTTTTAGGTGTACCAAAGGATATTTTTACCATAAATCAATGGTAAGTTACGGTACGGTTTTTGGAGAGATTTATTTGCAACAAAAAAACGCCGAAAAATGACGTTTATTTTTGTTTTTATTCTGATGGAATCCCAAGCCTAACTTTGTCCGGGTGTTGTACCGGTTTGGCTAAAAAAATAAAAATCCGAATATTCGGCCACTCCCCCGGTCTCCCCCAATTCGCCCTCCCCTGCCTTATTTTTGAGCGTAATCACCTGCTCTCAATCCTTTGATGATTTCTTGGGCGGCGTCCTTATCGCAAATTTAGCTTCGAAATGTGAAATGTCCCCAAATTCCAAATTCCGAAACACACACGAGCATCCATGGGTGCGGTTTGCTCTTCCACAAGCCAAGCGATAGCCTTATGTAGTCCATCAATATGAAGAAAATTTCCATCGACAAATTCTAAAATTAGCGGATGTAATTTTCGATTCTTTTTTATAGATCCCCTGATACCCTCTATTGTTTCGATACATTTCCCTCCTGAGGTTTTATCAGCTGATTTATAATGTCTAGCTATCTCGAAAAAATTATCCCCCGCATTCACGATTAACTTAAAACCCTCATGATCATGAATCTGGCCCATTCTTGTTTTAACTGTTTTTATAACACTGATAGGAATTTTGCATTTATACCACTCATGGTTTGCGGTCTGGCTTACGAGTAACTGAGTATATAGTTTTGAACCATCAAATCCCAAGGGGTGTACTTTATCTATCAGCTTCCAAACTTGTTGAAATTGAATACTTTTGCATCCTAGCAAATAGGCCGATCTAATATACTCATCAAGCGGCCACGGAATTCTGATGATCATTTTGTCAATTTGAGCACATTTATCATTGAATAAATATGTTGGGCTGCGATAAGTTATTTCTTGAGAACAGTGAGTAAATTCTTTACCATCTAACTTTAAAAAAACAAACTCATATCTACGACTGTCCTCTTTTTTGGCGTTGATTTGTATTTTATAACCCTTGTTTTGCTCGATATGGTAGCCACCTTTCTGGATAGCGTTCTCCAGCTTTTTTCTGTCGCTTTCCAATATGTGAAAATCGATGTCATGATATATCTCGTCATCATCAACAATCCCTCGAAAAACTTGTAGTACCAGCCCCCTACCCAACCACGATTTGATGTCATAAAGATTTAGAAAATCGACAATTTCTTTAAAGCTTTTCCGCAACTTCCCTATTTCTGGTTGTGCTACAACATTAGACATGGTTCATTACCACTATTTTATTCTTGATCTCCTGCTTGTTAATTCAAGCATTGTTGATTAAACTCTCTTCAACTTTAGGATAAAGGTTATCTATTTCTTTTTGAATCTCGATGGTGGATTTGAGGGCGGTGGCGATGCGGCAGTAGGTTTTGATCTCCTCGTTCGCGAGATAGCGGCCTTTGCGGTCTTTGAGCCACTTGTGAAGAACTTGGTATCCGCCAATATGGTAATCCCAAACTTCGCGGGGTACGGGACCAAAAAATTGCTTTTCATCATTCAGCATGACAATACCCGCACTTTTGTACTTGGGCTTTTCACCGCTCTCTGGCCAAAACGTCTCAATTTGGATGTCGTGGTATTCAACAGCTTCATCTATACCAATAAATTTCGCTATACCAACAAGGTTGCTCCCAGTGCCATGGCATTTCGTGCCAGGATTATCAAGCTCCGGCGACCGAAGTAAATGCAAATCGACCAATCCCCTGCCTAATTCGGCCAGTTTCTGGAAAAGCTGATAGTTCTGGGTGAAAGGAATTCGCGGAAAATCAACCTTCAAAAACTCGGCGTATTTTTGGCGGTAGGTGTTTGAATAAAGCACGGCATATATATAGTTAAAAATGTCTTCTGGATGAGTAGCAACGTATTGGTCACCGAGATAATCCCAAATTTCCGGATTTAAATTTGGATTCGTCGCATGACTTATTTGCTGGAAAAGTCCTTGTTGCTCATCATCTCTACTATAACTGTAAAGGGGGAGGACTTGATTGCCTCCCCGTCTAAATAAATTAAGATCAGGGATTGAGTCGGTTACAAATACGACATCCCAACCATCAACGTTTGCGACAATGCCTGACCGGCCAATATTTAAAGCAAGGTTTGGTTTAATCATATTCCTCATTACCTCCGGTCTCGGCATACAATGGAAACCGCGGGAGTGGCCGGTATAGTAAGTATAACGAATATCAAACGGGCGGTAAGCTATTGGAACAACAAGTTCTCTTTTTAGTCCGCTGTCGTGGAGATCTTTTTGGGCCAACTCAACTTTCCAATCCCGGGCATCTTTGCCCAGTTGATAAAAAGCACGCGCTTGCTCGGGTTCATAATTGGCAAAAGTCAAAACCCTATTCCAAATCTCGTTTTCTGTCCAGCCGATTGTCAGATCGTCGCGCGCTGTCACAATGCCGACGCTGTTGACTGGAAAGATGTCGGTGATCTTCCAGAAATTTTGGTACTGCTCCCAGCCGGCGTCGTCCTTGGGAACGAAGAAGTAATAAGGAGATTTCGGGTCCAGCTCCTGCCATTTGGTATCGGAAAAATCGTGGTTATCCAACCAGTCATATTTTTCTTTCCTCAGTCCCCATAAATCGGCATATTTAATTTTCTTGGTGTTTTTTATTGACATAAATCTTACCTTTTTGGTAATATTTAACTGCTCGAAAGTCTCCGTCTTGGAGATTGCCGCAAGGATAGAGCCAGCCAGCCAGGACCTCTGAGTGTATGTCTATGCTGGGTTGCTAGGTCCAGACAGCCTAGCTTTTTATATTTCTCTGGCTTTGGCAAATAACTTTCGGTAACATTTTGCAACATTCTTATTGTTTAAATCTCGACACAAGCCGCACATTGCATCAGCCAGACGAATCAGAGCATTCGACTCATCTTTGATGCCGCGCATCTTTTTGTAGTGGATATGGTAAGACTTGATCTCTTTTTTTAATTTCATCATTTCTTGATTACTGATCCTATCCATAAAAATCTTTGCGGTGTAACTTCTGTTACTGGCATAAGCCAGAATCGCTTTTGCAACATGTGCTCCAATCAGATTGATATAATCTTTTTTATTCTGGTAAACGGTATAATAAATTTTGATCTGGTTGAGAATATTTTTCTCGCACAGAAGATTTATATACTTATGGCGACGTTTATTCCCTGTATCATACCATTTCTTTAATTTTTCACTCTCTTGCTCGATATCCAACAAAGCTGTTTCAACTTCCTTATTTTTCTCAGATTGGCATATTATTGTACAGACAACAAAGTATTTTCCCTGTGTGTCTTGACCCGACTCATCAGTATATGATGAAATCTTTAACTCTTTCATTTCTTAACCATCAAAACTATTGCTACGCCGGGCTGGATGTCGAAAACGTTTTCGTCTTTGCCGCCATTGGGTGTTTTTTCTTTCTTAAGCAAACTGCCATGGAGGTTTAAGATATAAATTTCATCGAAGGTGCCAAGAAGCGAGGCACGCATACCGCGAAAGGTCGGATTGTCGAGCCAAGCGTGGTTGGTAATAAAACCCAGGATCCCCCGGCCGGTTTGTTCGATCTTCCACTGGGCGAAACGAAAGAACTTAACATAATCGTCTTGTAGCCACTTGGGATTTTTCTCGCCCAGCGGCGCCCCGTCAACCTGCTTGTACGCGGCCAACTGCTCCAATATCCAGTCGCCTTTATTCTCAGAGGTACCAGAATAAGGCGGATTGCCCATTATGACCATAACGGGAATGTCCTCTTTCACCTTGAGGGCGTCCTGTGCCTCCTGAGCGATCTCTCTCTCGATGAAACCAAGGGTATTTGGATCTTCCCTGTTGAACTCAAGGGTGTTGGTAAGGTAGAGATTGAAACGCTCCTGGTCGGAGAGATCGTAATCATTTTCTTTCAGAATAAAGCCGGCTTTGAGGTGGCCGATGGCATAGGGCGCCATCATCAGCTCAAAAGCAAAGAAATCTTTGAGGATGTGGTCTCTAATAAAACTCTTGATGCCGCCATCGCCGTATTTGTTGCGATACTCCTCGACAGCCAGGCGGATTGCTTCTACCGGAAAGGTCAGGGTGCCGGAAGCCGGATCCAAAATCGTAACATTGTCGGTGGCAAAACCGTCAGTTTTATTAAATTTTTCCTTGAGAAGTTTATTAATCGAGCGCACGATGTAGCCGACAACCGGCTCGGGAGTATAATAAACGCCGCGTTTCCCCCGTTCCGCCGGATCATATTCGGACAGAAAGGTCTCGTAAAAGTGAACAATCGGGTCTCGTCCCCGACCCTCTTTGTGAAAACCTTCAATAATTTTGTTGACATCGGTTGCCGCCAATACCTCGACAATTTCATCAACAATCCATTCAACTGTTTTGGTCAACTCGCTTGAGGAAATAAATCGAAAGACATCCCGCAAAATTCCGATAGTGTGGGGAATGTGATCAAAGGCGGTGTGGCGGGTAAAATCGCCGCTTGCCCGCGAACGGGCGGCAAAAAGGCCGTAAGTAATAGTTTGAGCGAAGAGGTTAGCAAAATCCTGAAGAGTCAAAGCAGAAATAAGGTGCTTCTTGAAAGCAGCATAAAAAGCCTCAAGTGTTTGGACACCCTCAATCGCCTCTTCCTTGTGTTCTTCTGAAATAATTTGATCGCGCAGGAAACGGGTTTTCTTGGCCAGCTCGATGGCCAATTGCTTGGCGGTGAGAGTACGGGGCGTGGAGTAATCAATGAATCTTTTTAGAAGACTTTGAAATTTGTCGGTATTTTCCAGAGGCGGAACAGTATTTAACTGTTGAATAAGAAATTGCCGGCCAATGAAGGTCTTGTTAATAAGCGTTGCCGGTTTATCAGCCTCCGTTTGACGATAGAGACGGAACTCGAAAAAGTTAGTCAGTATCAAATTAGGAAAAGTGGCTCGATAACGCTTGAGTTGAACCGTATCCTCAATGCGATCCAGGTCGGTAAAAATATCCTTGGCTTCAATGTAGCCGATCAGTTTTTTATCCTTGGAGAGAATACGAAAATCTGGATTGCCGCCCTCCGTCTTCTTGGGTAAGGCCGTAATTACAAGACCAAGATTTTCCTTTTCCGACCAAGCTTCAAGTAATTTTTTGAGATCAGGATAATAGCTCTCTTCACGGGCGCCGGCTTGATGTGTCTTAAAGATGTTTTCAAGATACTGGCTAAACATTTAGGTTGCTGCTGACTTTGACTGGTTAACGGCGAACGAGATCTCCCGACAACTGATCTCGTATTAACATGCCATTCTTGTTACGGGATTTTGACCTCTTCGCCCTCGCTTAAGTCCCCGCTCATCACCTCGTTACCCGAATCAGAGGTCGAATTTATCTTCGGGTGCACCGGCGCTTGCATAGATTGATCAATCTCTATCGGTTCATCTTGGTTGAGCACTTGGGCTCCGGAAACTGAGGCGGCGGTTTGCGGCTCTGTCTGACTCCCCTCTTTCGGCGCGGATTCTTTGGGCGGATCACTCTTTGGCGCCTTGTTTTTGGTCGCGGCGGCTGAGCCGGAGACCGCCCGGACCGCCAATTTAATCATTTTGCGGGCGTTTTCATCCAGAGAGAGACCCTCTTTGGCAATCCTCTCCTCATCAATTGCATCGCCGACATACCACTTTACCCCGCCGCGCGCGGTCTGCTCCTTGTAAATCTTATCGCCGACAATATTCTGGTAGCGAAAAATGCGAGAGTAGCGCTTCTTTTTGTTCTCACTCTCCCCCGCTTCCATATCCGAAATCTCGGGTTCCAAACGGGCCATAGATCCCCCGTTTTCTCTCGTCTGCTCCATCTTCTCTGCTCCATTTTCTGTGTTCTGTTCTCTCGGTTCCGTGCTCCGTGCTTCGTCTTCTGTATTCTGTGTTTCCTGTCCCAAATCATCCTTCGGCCTTGGGCCTTCGGCCTTGGGCCTTCGGCCTTGGTCACGAGCGAAACCCTCTCCCCCATCGCCGTTATTTTTTTTAATAGAGCTAAAACTGCCCTCACTAATGGTTGCTCCCTTCTGCGTCAGCAGCGCCTGAAGGCCGCCCTGCTTAAACAGTTCGGCCTCCTTTTTCATCTCGACTTCCTCTTGCCGGGTTCGATCGGCAATCTGGTTTTCAACCGCACTTCGAGCATTCGAGTAGTGTTGCCGCGAGTAATCAATCACCTTCTCGATGTTGCCGGAGAGCTTCTGGACCGGCGGCAAAGTCCCCGCCGAAAAGGCCGGGGAAGAGATTCCGTTGACAAGAAGTTTAATATAAACACTATATTTATCAAGATTGACAAGATCATTCTGATCAAAGATCGGCTCAAACTCCTTAACCAGAAAGGTGGCATCGGTGCCGCCCACCCGAAACGTGACAATCGTGCCGGCGTTGCCAAAAACCGCGTTTCTTACCTCCTCCGGCATCTGTTCAATATACTGGTTGGCCATCATTAAACAGAGATTATATTTCCTCGCTTCAGAGAGGATAACGGCAAAGGAGTCGGTGGCAAAGTTTTGAAACTCATCGACATAAAGGAAGCAATCGGTGCGCTTATCGATGGTAACATCGGCCCGGCTCATCGCGGCAAGCTGAATCTTGGTGATCATCATTGCCCCCAAGAGAGCTGAGTTGTCCTCGCCGATCTTGCCGCGCGAGAGGTTGACAACCATAATCTTGCCCTGATCCATAATCTCGCGAATGTCAATGCGCGAGTGCGGCTGGCCAACGATGTTCCTGATCGTCGAGCTCGCCAAAAATTGGCCGACCTTATTTAAGATCGGGCTCACCGCCTCGGTCCGAAACTTGCTGTCATATTGAGCAAATTCATTGACCCAGAAGTCTTTAATCACCGGATCCCTAACCTTGTCGACAACCCTCTCCCTAAACCGGTTGTCTGTCAGCATCTTGGGAATGTCTAACATCGTCGAGTCCGGGAAGTCGAGCAAGGCCAAGACGGTGTTGCGCAGAATGTGCTCCAGGCGCGGTCCCCATGAATCACCAAAGATTTTTTTAAAGATGCCGACAAAGCCGGAGGCAACCATTCCCTTAAAGTCATCGTCAACGTGTTCCAAGAGATTAAAGGCAATGGGGTAAGAGCGATCGGCCGGATCAAAGACAACCACATCGCTCACCCGATCATCGGGCACACACGAGAGAACCTTGTCGGCCAAATCACCGTGAGGATCAACCACGATCACTCCCCTGCCCTCGACAATATCATCAACAGCCATATTTTCGATTAGGGTTGACTTGCCCACTCCCGATTTACCGATAATGTAGACATGACGCCGCCGGTCATCCTTCCGGATACCGAACTTCTTAAACTGGTTGCGGAAGTTTGTTTGGCCGATCACCGTCAGCTCATCGGCCGAAGTGTTCTCCGGCGTGGGTAAATCGGCCGGCGGTTCAGCCTTTTTTGAGCCCGACCAGACAATGTTGGGCGTGGAGACGGACTGGTGGGGAAAGTGAAATATGGAAGCCAGCTCGGATATATTCAAAACATTTCCCGGAGAGACAAAAACCCTCTCGGCGTACTGCTGCCACCTGACCGGACTGTTCACATTGATCTCTCCCACCTTAAAGCCGTTTAGGTTGGTTGTGTTGTACTGCTTGAAGGCGGCCGCCACGTTTTGACACTTTACCTGGGCCGTGACCGGATCATTTGCCAACGATAAAACCCGAAGGTTTGTCTCAAACCCAAGTTTCATAATTTTATATTCAATTGCTTTGAGCGCGTCCTCAACCGTGCCGGGAAGCTTCACCTCGGCCGGCTTCGCCTCGGGCATCTCCGTGCCCGGCTTCATTGTTTGCCAAAGAACCATCTGAAGAAACCTGCTCGTATTTCCAAGGGTTTTATTGAACAGCTCTCCCCCGCCGGACTTTTTGCCGGAACGCACAGCCGAGATAATGCTGTTTCCCCTATCCTGCCACTCATCCCCGACCGGTCGAATCACGGCCTGAAGCCAGACCTCCTCGCCCGGCGCCAGGTTGGACATAACCGAAGTAATGCCGGAGATGGGATCAACTTCAAAATCAGAAAAGAGCTTGATCGGGTAAGCATCGGGCTTGGTCATTGAGAGCTCGGCGGCGGCGTAATTAAGACTCTTTGGTTCGTACTCCTTGACATAATCTAGGACCTCCAAAATCTCCACGTTGGGATATTGCGCATAAATCTGGCCCTCGACAAAATCCTTAAGCTCCTTGGGCAAGTGAACATAGAACTGGATAAACTTATTCTTGGCCACAATTTCAAAGCTCAAGTGGTATTGAAGCATAGCCTTCTCCGAGTAGATACCGTGAATCGAGGCGAACATCTGCTCGGCCGCCAATGGCGCCTTTTCGTTATTGCGCGGCACATCAATGCGCAAGGTTGTAGGGCGCAAGCTCTGAAGCCAGGCTTCCTTCTCTTTCTCCTCTCTGGCCTGTTTCCACGTCAAATAGAGATAAATCGGTGTGGCCACGAGAACAAGAACAATGAGATAAATAATGGGGTTCATCGCAATATATCAAAAATCAAATGTCAAAAAAATAAACAAGGTAATAAAGCTTTACTGCTGATTTAATATTATTTTACCACTTTTGCCCAATCTCAACAATAATTTAGGCGAGAACGTAGCGATCATTACGGAGACGTTTAAATTGAGGACGAGTCTTTAGGTTGATGAGAATCGTGTTTCGCTTAACAACGCGTTTTTTTAGAACAGCTTGAATAATATCTTCGGTGGCCATACCCTCTTTGGCTTGCGCCAGAATGCCAATAATTACCTCCATAACGGTACCCGGATCATAGCCCCACTCGGCCAGCGCATAGATGCCTCGGCCAACCAGAACAAATCGCTCATCGGCAATCAATTCGTTGTGAACGGTCGCCCGAACAATCCGCTTCTTATCAAAATTCTGCTCGGCAATACGCCGGGCGATCTCCTCAAAATGAAGGGGATGGCCGGACCGCTTTAGAATATAATAAATCTTGTCCCGGACATTCTTGGGGTTAATCTCCGACCAACTCGATAAGCCGATTTGACCCTCATCCGTCTTAATGATTTTTTTGCTGATCGAGGGCAGTTCAGAGAGAAAAGCAACCTCGTATTGCTGATGATGCGGGTGGGCTTTGAGTAAAACGTCGAGCGTGGCTGGCACGCTGGTTTTGTTAAGATGGGAAACCCATTCATTAATAACCTTAACCGCTTCCTCGCGCTGGATCTTGGCCAGGATCCAACCCTCCTCCAACTCTCGCGTCTTTTTAATCCGGCGGATCTCCGGCAAGATAAAAAGGATGAGGTTTAGGGAGTTGAACTGGTTGACATCGCCCTGATACGCCTCTGCTAAAAACTTTTCCGCCATTTTGTGGCCGACTGCCACCCCGCCGCTCTTCTCAAAGACCTCAACCATTTTGGCTGTAACTCCACGATGCTTCTCTAAAATAGCGCCCGCCAACCGGCGCAAACCCTCTCGCTCGATCTGTCGAACTCTCTCGCGAGAAAGGCCAAGCGACTTGCCAATCATCGAAAGAGTCTGGCGCGGGGAGGCAATCCCAAAACGTCCGGACACCACTTTGCGTTCGTTTTCTCTGAGACAGACCAGCGCTTCGCTAACTATATTGTAAGGAGAAAAGTCTTTCATATTACGTTCTCAACAGCAGCCCACTCCGATTCACCCTCGGCCGGCAAAACAATAGTCAATTTATCCCCCACCCTGGCCTTGAAATAGGTTACGGAAGCAAAGAGGATGCGATAACGCTTGCCTTCGACGCTAACTTCATATTTTCCGGACTCAACCTCTTCGAGAACACCAACCGCCTTGCGCCGCCTCATCGGACCGATTTGTTTAAAAATAAATCCTCCGTCTTCCAGTATCGTTAGTTTCAAGACATCGCCCGGGATTAACTTTGACTTGGAAGCATAATTGGGCGGAACCGGAAATTTCTTATTTTCGGCCGAGACCATCATCTCGCCGTCAAAGACACCCTCAATTACCGAATCGTTCCCGGTCTCGCCAACTTCCAGAGCCCGCTTTTTAATTTCACCTGCAAAGAGCAGGCTTTTGGCTTGGCGAATCTGGCTCTCAGCCGAATCCAGAAGCTGTTTGATGACTTGTAGGTCTTTGTTTTTTGCTGCCATATTACTGCTCTGGCATTAATAACGGATCCGCCTCCGGAATCCGTTATGTATCGTAACATATTTGTTATATGGCGTCAATACCTCCGCCTAACGATTAGCGGGCACTTGAGCAACACTCAAGCCGGGCAGATCAATCGCGTCGACCTTGGAGCGCTCCAGAATCTCGGCGGCCACCTCCTCTTTGGACCGACCGTATTTCAACCGTGAAAGCTCCCCCACCGCCCGGGCCAGCTTAATATTCTCGTTGGGGTCTGGCGGCAAGCTCTGGGCATTAAACGGCCGGGCCGGCGCACCGTCAATCAACATCTTAATGTAGAAATTATACTTGTCAATATTGGTCATATCATCCATTTGAAGCGGGTCGAACTCCTTAACCAGAAACTCCGCGTCGGCCGCCCCGATACGGAAAGCAATCAGCGTGCCGGCGTTGCCGATAACCGCGTTTCTGATCTTCTCGTCAAGTTGCGCGATGTACTGGTTAGTGATATTTAATGAGAGCTTATACTTGCGTGACTCCGAGAGAATGGTCGCAAAAACATCGGTAATAAAGTTTTGAAACTCATCAACATACAGGTAAAAGGGCGTGCGCTGGCTCTCGGGCAAATCCTGCCGCGAAAAGGCCCCCATTGCCAGCTTGGAGACAATAATCATTCCCAGCAAAAAGGCGTTCATCTCACCAATTAATCCCTTGGAGAGATTACAAATTAGAATTTTTTGCCCGTCCATAACCTCGCGGAAATCAAAGGAGGATTTGGTCTGGCCGATAATATTTCTCATCATATCATTGGTCATAAAACGACCAAACTTGGAGGTAAAGTAGTTGAGCATTTCGGACTTGTGAAAATCAGCCGTTTTAGCCATCTGCTTCTCCCAAAAGGTTTTCACCATCGGGTCGATCACGTATTGAACCCGGCTCTTCTCAAACTCCGGATCAACAAAGAGCCTGGGTATATCAATTAGTGTCCCGCCCTCCGGATGAGACATTAAGGTTAAAGCGGCATTGCGCATCCAATGCTCAAACTGCGGCCCGACAATGCCGGTTTGGTTCGGGTCGAATAGTTTGTAGAACATCTGGATGGACTCCTGAATAAGAAAGTCACGCTGCTCCGGCGTTCGCCACTCCAGAAGGTTTAAGCCCATCGGTCGCTCGATATCGGCCGGGTTAAAGTAGATAACATCCTCGGCCCGCTCCTTAGGAATGCGGCCCAAAATGTACTCGGCGGCATCGCCGTTAGGATCAAGATAGCAGACTCCCCTGCCCTCCTTGATATCCTGCATAATCATATTTTCAAAGAGCACGGTCTTGCCGACACCGGTCTTGCCAATCATATAAACATGACGCAAGCGATCTTCTGGCCTAATCCGAACCGGCTTTTGTTCTCCACGGTAGTTGCTCGTGCCGACAATTGTGCCCTCGGCGGGAAGATTGGCTGGCGGCGCCTCCTTCTTGGCCAACAGCCAGGCAATATTGGGCGTCTCGATGAAGCGGTTGGGCAAGTGGTAAAGCGTTGCCAGCTCCTCGGTGTTTAAGATCATCCGCCGGTTGGGACTAAAGGTTCTCATAATATAGCAAGCGATCTCCTCGGCCTTGGCCCGCGGATACACCGGCAGGAAACCGTTGGAGTCGGGCGCATTGAACTGATTGAAGGTGGTGAGAATATTTTTAGTGATCTGGCGGGCGGCCGCATCAGTTGGCGCCACGCTGATTATTCTGACCTGGCAGTCAAAGCCAAGCTTCCCGGCCTTCTCGCCCAACAACTTGATCTGGTTCTCCTGCTGAGGTGTCAACTTATAGGGATTCTTCGGATCATAAAATTCACTCTTGCCCTCGCTCCCCTTACCCTGGGCACTCTGGCCGGCAGCACCGACAAAGTTAAAAAAACTCTCCGAGGCCCGGATAAGTTTGGAGTCGGAATAAGAGATACGCGAGTTGCCATGCTGAATATTGTAAGCATAGCGCTCAGCCGGCACCCGCCAAAGAGGTGAGGCCGGACGAACAACCAGCTGAATGCCTGCCAGCTCCTCCGGGCCAAGCCTTGAGAGCGAGTTGGTAATGGCGTTGAGCGGATCTTCCTCCAGGATTTTATAGGTCTTGGTCGGAAAAACATGACGCTTAATTAATCTCAGATTCACAATGTCTATCTTGAGCGGTTTGGCCGGAAAGATAGAATAATCGTTATCCTCAACAATTTCCGCGTTGGGGTATTGGGCATGAAGATTTTTAATGACTATTTCGACGATGCGCTTGGGACAACCGACGTAAAAATAAATCCGTCCTTCTTTGGCTACCGTCTCCACCGAAAAGTGATCTTGACCGGTAATCTTCTTATTGATGAGCTCGGAAAAGATTGCGTTCATATTGGCGTAAAAGGGCTCGATCACCGCCAGCATCTCCTGGAAGTTTTTGCGCTGATCATCCTCGCTGGCATGACGCTCTTTGGGGACACTGATGCGGTACATCACCCAGTCCTGTGTCAGATTAATCTGATTTTTGTGAATAAAGCGGGCGCGGAACGAACGGTAAATCAACCAGAGAGCCAAACCAAGTAGGGGAAGGGTAATTATGGTCAACCACAGCCAAAATGGCCAACCACCACTAAGAGTTGCCCCGGTCGCCTCATATGAAGTGTAGTCGTATCCCTCCATAAAACACCGTTTAAGTATTGCGTATCACGCAGCACACAGAGAGACTGCTTGCGAGTCTCTCCAATCAACCATAATACATAATACGTGATACTTAATATATATAGTTTAGGCTGCTTGCTGCGGTTTTTCCTCTCCGGCCGTCTCGGGCGAAGCACCGGCGATGCTCTCGAGCGGATTTGCCGGAATCGGCGGTGTCGCCACTCCCCGGCCCAGGCCCTGCTCGAGTTCATGTGCGGCCAGGGCATCCGCACGGCCGCCCAGCTTGGCAAAACCCTTTAATTTTTGCCAAAAACCACTCTTATCCCGATCCTCATTTATTATTGGAGGTTCAACGCCTGGCGACTTGGGCAAAATTTGTGCTTTGGGTCTCTCGGCGGCTGAATCTTGAGGGTTGGGGTTTGGGACTTGCACCGGTTCCGGGTTCTCTGTTCCGGGTTCTGCCATTCCCGCCTCGGTTGGCAAAAGCGAACCTGTTTCAACACTATCCTGATCCGGCAAGACCAACTCCCTGCCGTCAGCATCTCTGATCTCCTCCGGATTTGCTGTTTGAACCCGGGACTCGGCAGGTGGCGCGATCAAACTCTCATAGGGGCTCTCTTCCTCGTCGTCGTCTTGCTCGGAGGCCGGTTTTCGAACTTCATTGCCGGCGGCATCAAAGGTTGCGACCGGAATCCGGCCTTCGGCCTCCACTTCCCCCGTTCCGGGTTCCGGGTTCCGCGCTCCAGCATCCTGGCCTCCCCCGCCGCCCAGCTTCTCTGTCAAATCAGTTAAGTCATTGGTGTTTATCGCGTTCTCCGGCGCCTTTGGCGGCGGCGCAACCGAAACTTGAGGAGACGGAACAGCTTCGGTCAAGCCGGCAACCGGCTCTTGCCGGCTGCGCCGGCGAGCGGCCAGATCGTGTTTTAAGTGCCCGTCATACCGTTCGAGCGGCTTGACGTTTTGACCCTCCTCTTGCGCCCTTGCCGCAGCCTCACTGCCCGCCCTCAGCTCCCGATCCTTTTTTATCACCAGTTTATTCAGGCCCTCGAGCCACTGCTGGCGCGCTTCATCGGTCACGGCAGAGTCGGCACCATAGTTGTCCGGATCGCCGATATACTCCGCCATCCTGGCGATTTCCTCCATAGTCAGAGTCTCCGCCTTTGCCAAAAATTCGCCAAAGACCAGCTTTCCCTCAACCACGGCAGGAAAATCTTGCTCAACAATCTCCTGCCAGGTGACAGGCGCAGCCTCTCGTTTTTCTGAATTAATGATTTGTGTTGGATTTTGTGTCGGCATATTTTTACTGTATTAATTCTTTAATTTTCTTTTCTAATCCTGCCGGAAGGAGGTCGCTGAATTCAAACTCGGCTTTGATCTCCTTGGTATAGCTCTCAAGGCGCCCCTTGATTGCTCTTGTCTTTTGTTCCGCCGGCATCTCCACCTTTGCGGCCCGGTCTTCGAGATGTTTAACCAGTCTCTCAAACTCCCTAACCACATCCCTTAAGTAATCAACGTCAATGTTGTCCCCCGCTTCCTCGAGCGCTCTTTTAAATGATCTAACCAGATCGTTGGCTTCATCAATGATCTTGTTTCTCTTGGTCGAATTGTGCTCATGCTTCGTCTCCGACCTCTTTTCTTCTGTTGTGCTATTACTGTTTAAGCCTGCCCCGAACTCTTGGTCTTTTGGTTTCTCCGCCAACTCGGTCAATTTGTCTGGAACATCTTCTTTTTCTTCATCCGATCCGTCTTTTTGATCCTTCGGCAGGCTCAGGACGGGTTCTTTGATATTTGACTTTTGATCTTCCCCCTCATACTCTCTGTTAATATCAATATTATCCGGAGTGTCCCACTGGCCAATGGTACCGTAAGCCCCGTTCCACCCCGTCGCCGGCGTTTCGTCATCCCTTTTCTCCACTTTTTCCTCTGAGTCCGGCAAAGTGTTTAGTTGAGCCGGGGCGCCGGCGAAGGGATTAACCGGTACCGCCAGCCCTAAACCTTGATTCTCAATCTGCGGCTTCGGATTCTCGACTGCACTACCGCCTTCGGCCTTGGGCTTTTCGCCTTCGACTATATCGGAGCCTTCGGCTTTCAGCCTCTGACCTTCAGCCTCCGGCAGACTTGTCTTGCTCTCATTCTCCATCTGGTGCGCCAGCGCTTTGAGTTCGATTAAACGAGCGGCGAGCCGCTCTTTTTCCTCTTTAATACTCGGCGGCAAAAACTTATAGCCGCCAATCTCTTTGAGGCGATTTTCAATTCGAGCAACCTCCGCCGCATTATTAACAATGGCATTATCGCTAATCCCCATCTGACCCTCCTAGTCTGTAATCAATTGTTTTGGTTATCTACATTTTACAAAAAAAGAAAAACTATTGCAACAACTTTGTTGATTAGCCCCCCACCTGGAAGGTGAAAAGGGCAAGGTGGCCAAAAATATCTACTCTAGTACATCGTGCTTGATAAGATCTAGCTGCCGCGCATAATCAGCATAATTACCAACAAAAGTCTTGAAGCTCTCTTTGGTTGAAAAACGACTATTAATTTCATCGAAATTGCAGATAAGACCCGAATTGTCCAGATACTCCCGAAAAGATGACCAGCGATACTGTCCAAAATCTTTTACCAAGCCTCCAGCAAAGGGATTAAGTAACACATATCGCAAAACGTGTACAAACTGTTCGTCGGTTAGAATACAAACTGATTTAAAGGTGCCTTGAAACAGAGGCCCAACCCTACCATATTTCATATTAAAATAGCGCGTGTAGCTATTAAGAATGTCGGAAAGTCCCCGCCTCACACCACCCTCGGCAAGCTGTTTTAAGATCAGATGAAAATGATTAGGCATAAGACAATAAGCAACGACATTAAATTTTAATTCTGGTGCGCGATCAACCAAAGCATAACCACTCTTTGAGAGTTTGCCTGCAGAATTGAGCTGCTGATAAAAAGATAAAGTTAAAAGAAAATGCCTGAAGTCGGCATCATCAAGAAAAACGGTTCTTTTTTCAACACCTCTGTTATAAATATGGTAAAGCGATCCGTTTAGAAATATTCGAGAAGCCTGTGCCATGCACCCATCATACCACAACAGTCTAACACCGTAACTGCCCCAGGCACTTTTTTTGACCACCTTATCCCTTCCACCTTCCAGGTGGGGAGTTCATCTTTTTTACGATTGACGCACGATTGACGCTGTCACCATAAAACAAAAGTTGCAGCGGTGTTAAGCTGTTTTCTTTTCCAGGTACCAGCAGACATATCTGTCTTGAATCAACCGGCTAAGGTTTTCTCGCCTCTCTTCACCAACCGTTCCCCTGCCCTCGACCAATTTAAGTTTAAATGGCATTGCGTATGCATTTGTTACCGAAAAATCACCCCGAGGGTCCTCCGCATCAACAATCTGCCACAACGCACTATTGAACCAGATATATACAACCGGATTTCTCGCGTCTGCTTGGTGTCTTAGTACCGCTCGCGCTAAATTATCATACCGCGGGATACCATTATTTTCGAATTGAGGATATTCAGGCGGCGGATTCCCCTTGATTGAGAAACGCTCAATAACTTGCGGATCTTCGCTGTAATAAATTGCTCTTGGCTGAACTGCCACTGCCATCTGACCCGCGCCGGCGCTTTCCCCGTTCCAGACAACAAAACCGCCATCAAATCCAATGATTTTACGATAATCAGCGGGGTCATCTGCCGGAATTGCTTTCATGTTACGATCATTCACCATTCTCAGAAAATCGCGATCTTTGCTGGCTTCGTCAAGACTGAGACCGATAAATTTTGCCGGCACAGGTATGCAAGCATATTGCTCGGCTAAAATTTTGCTTATGCGGCGGCGGATTGGCTCGATGTCGGCGATCATCAGCTCAATCTCCACCGGGGTTAATTGACTGCTGTAGTAAGATCGGATTCGATCGTCATCAAAGTCGCCGGCTAATATAGTGTTCAAAAAGACTCCTGCCACTCGCGCTTTTTCAAAAAAACCCTCTCGGTCTTCGGGCCTCGGTATGTTGCCGCTTTTATCTCCCCCAATGATCTCGGAGCAGACTCCCCGGCCTCGCCACCTCCTTTTGTCACAACTGATTCATCAGGAGCCGTTGGAGCAGGAACATCGGGTTGAGGTAAGATTTCTTGCTGCTTCAGCTTCTGGACAGTAGCGTCGAGGGAACGGAGAGCGTTTTCAACCGTCGCCCGAATATTCTGCGGATCGCCCTCGGACAACACGTTCTCGTAGCGCTGTTTGACTAAATTAAGCGCCCGTCTCATTTTGTTCACGTCCCGATAGCTAGCCTCGTCTCGAAGCAAGACCCCGAGTTCTTTGGTCTCATCCGCTGTCAATGGTCGAGACGGATTGATCTTGTGAAGTTCAAGCAGGGCGATTTCCTTAGTCGCCCCTGTCTCCATCTCAATGATGGTTACGGTTCTGTCCTCATTAACACTCTTAACACACCAAGATTCTTTGGTCTGATCCCCTGGCATGGCAACAGAGTGGCCAGCAGCCCACCCCTCGCCGTTTATATACTCCTCAATCGGCGGCCGGGGAACCTGATTAACGGCGTATTCCCAAAAAGCAGACTTGTCAACTTCGCCCCTCTTAGCTTTTTCCAGAAGGTGAGCGCCCTCCTCGTCGCTCAATGGAGCGGGAAGATTGAGCATTGCCAATAACTCTACTAGTCTCTGTCGATGTCGCGGAAGGTCATCTTTATCTTCTCTGATGTTTTTGAGCTCTTCCCTAGTCGATCCAAACAAATCTTTACTCTTATCGTAGCTTAAATAAAAAACTCTCAATAAATCCCGAAACTCATTACCAAGGCCACAATGTACAGCCTCAATCTTACCAGGGATAGTTTCCCTCCGCCATCGTTCCCTTTCTTCCCTTGCTCTCTGAGCTAAATCACTCTCCATCTCCCGGCGGGCGTCTTTGATCTGGCCGGGAGAAGCGAGGGGTTGATAGATGGTTTCCTTCTGGCCGGTGTGCCAGTTTGTCGTCTCAATCGGGGCAATGCGCATTGGTGAAAAGGGACCAAAAGAAGGGGTGAAGCCACCTTGTTCTATTGCGCGAGCTTTGTCATCCTGGCGGGCATCGATCTCCGCGTGCCAGGCGGCATCCTCGGTGGACATTTTCGGTTCTTCTTCTGTCATTTTTCTCTTGATAAATATTAACTCTGGCCTTGTTCACTATCTTGCGGTTGCTGATCGGCCGGTGCTGGTGCCTTGCTTGCTTCTGCTCCTCCCAAGAGGACATCGATGGCGGCTGGATCCAGCGGTTGACCGGGCGCTGGTGCGAGTACCGGTTCGGCGGTAGGCGGGGCAGTTGACAATTCGAGCACTGGCGGAGGCGATTCTTCGGTTGTAGAAACGAGTTTAAGCTGTCTCCGAGCACTCTCGAGTTCGCCGCTACGAAAGGTAATATAGACTAAACCATCAGTGTGGCGCTGATTATCATCGATTGATGTCCACTCCGATGGAAAAGCAGTCGTAGCAATCCGGTCGGGCGCATAAAATGCATAATCACCTTTAATTTCAACGCGCGCATCCTTTGCAATCCTTCCCCGTTTGCCACGGGCAGGGAAAGATTCGTGATAGATAATTGCTATTAAATCTTCTTGTGCTTCGTACATTCCAGACGGGAAGGCGGTCTTAGCTCGGTCTATAGCAGCAATTTTAGCCTCTTCCCTGGCGGCTTCTTCAGCGTTTGCTCTCTCAAAAGAGGCAGGCTCCTCTGGTGATAATTCCCCCGGTTGACGCTCGTCACTTGGCGGCGGGGAATCTAGGAGTGAATAAGCTGGCGACAGCGCCGCGACCGGACCGGCCGCCACCGGCGAACCCGGCACTGATTCATCGGGAGATTCCGATCCGGACGAAGGAGGTGGAGCTTCAACATAAGCTTCAGCAACAGCTGGTCGTGGAACGCCAGACAACGGCGGGTTATCAGAAATTGGCGGTTCCGGCGGCGGCTCGGTTGATTCCTGAGGAGCAGAGTGGCTAAAAAGACCCTCTTTTTTAATAAACCAAAACTCCGGTTTTAGGGCTGCTAGTTTCTTTAGGGAAACCGATTGACTTTTTTCTTTGCTGTCCAGGGGAACAAGACGAAATCGTGTCCAGCTTCCCACCCCAACATAATCATGCCGCTCCAGAGAGTAGTGTTTCCCCTTTATCTCAATTGCGATATTAAATTGAGTGTAATCATAAAAACCGCGAGCAAGTCTCTCGAGAATTTTCCCACCACCTGTCCGTGAGTCAAGTGGACGCCATCTCCAAAGGTAGCGCTCAAACCGCTCTCGATCATCCGGGAGCCGGCCAGCAAATTCATAATCATTTTTCTCCGCCCACTCCCTGGCCGCTCTCTCCCGTTCTGCCGCCCGCTGATCTTCCCGATTGTCTGATACTTCTTTACCGTCATTATCTGCATCGGTTTTTTTCTTTCTCTCCGGCTTGACTCCTGTTGCAGGAGAAATTAATTCTCCAGTATCAGCACCTGACGCCGAGCCGGCACCAGAGGGCGAAGTTGGTGGAAGCGGGGGGCCAGGATGATTGAGCAAACCGGAACCATCCGAATCGCCACCAGATGAGACGGAAGCGTCTTGGGTCTGTTCGGCTGTCCTTCCTTTGTACGCACTAGCCGCTTCAGCCAATTCCTTCAACCCGCCAGACTCAATTCTCAAATCGTCCCGCGGAGACCGAACTGTTGTTATGTTATCAACTAATTCATTGGCAATGATTCCTGCCCCAACGCCAACCAAAGCTTCGGTTGTATATCCATCAACCTGTGTTTCCGCAACTTCAGCCACACGGTGAAGAAATGCTTCCTTGGTCATCGATCCACCCATAGTATGCATTGCTTGCTGCCCTTGCTCTACTTTATCAGCTAGGGCTCGCAATAATCTCTCCATCCCACCCTGCCCGAGCATATTAGACAAACCAAGCAGTTCTTGTGCCTGTTGTGTTGTGGCAATGTTGTTGGCAAGCTGAGGATACTCTTCCACTGCGTCAGCCAAACTATCAAGGTCAGGAGCTTTAACATCAAACACGACTTCACCTTCATGTAAATGCACGTTGTGACCTTCATGGCCCCGGAGGTGTTCATAAATCCCGTTCCAAATTCTCGCATTTTCCGCGGTCATCCCCTCAACTCCCGGCTGATGCATCAGCCCCCCACCATGCATCTCGATGCCACGCTCAGAGAGAACTGATTGGGCTTTTTCCATAAGATCAGAGTGCTGAAAATGGGTCATTCCTTCGGCAGCGGCACCCCCAAAGAGCAATCCGCCAGCTAACGAGGCGCCAAACTTGGACCAACCCCATTTGCGCCGAATCCCTTTGAGCTCTTTGCTCTTGCTTTGAATATGTGCTTCCGAGGTTTGCTGTTGTACTTCCGTCAATTTATCAATAAAACCAAAAAGGGCGGACCGATCAATTTGCCCCAAACCCTCTTTCTTTATCCGCGTCGCCGCAGTTCGCATCTTTTTTGCGTCTAATGATTCTGGCCCGGCTTCACCGCTGTTTAATACCGAACTTAAACAATCTTTCGCGGCACTTTGAAGTTTGCCAACGGCTTGGCGGTTAAACTTTACAACATCGTCCTCGAGTGCATGTTCCCGCTCTACTACTGTCTGATCGCCAATTTTGGATTTATTTTTCCGCCAATCAACGAGTAATCGTCCAATGTTAGAGCCGATAATTCCTCCAGCAATGCCTGCCCCTGCCACCGGCGCGGCCGTGCCAAGCAAAAAGGCAACTGCCGCACCAACACCAGCACTGATGCCGGCACGCTTCAAAAATTGAATGATCTCTTCCCTTCGTTCGGCTTTTTTGTCACCGGCAAATCGCTCTGTGTGGCTGTGCCGGTTTAATTGTTTCTCGGAAACTGCCGCCATACGCAAAATAAGCTTTTGCAACTCTCTTTGTCGACGTTTTGACTCTTTTTCAAGTTTCCCCTGCTCGGGCGCCGGAACTCTCTCGCTCAAATCAGTCGGAGAATTCAGGCTCGCCTCAACGGGGACACTGCCGCCTTCTGCCATTACCCCTCCGGGTTATCATCATCCTTTATTGTTAAACCCATTGAAACCATATCCGCCGCAGTTTTTAACTCTGCTTTATACCTGACTGCTTCTTCGATAATTATCGCTTCAACGGGAATTGCGTGCTCGCTGAAAAATTTTACAGCTGCTTCCTCGTCGGCAGCATCGCTAACCGCTTCTAAAAGCTGCTTTTGTTCCAACTCCTCGAGTAATCTCAGATTAACGCGATTCTCGATGGTTTGGAGCATTTTTGCTTTCAATGCACTCTTCTCCTCGTCGGACAGACCGCTTAACCCGATCAAGGTAAAAATATCACTATCGACAAATTTCTCAACATCAACAATCTTACTTGAGTTCATATCCCGCTCCTTATTACCTTTTATCACCATTAGTATACAAAAGATCCTTATGAAAAGCAAAAAGGCTTTCGCTAGTTAGATACAGTCTAACCTCAGCGAAAGCCTTTAGCGGTACTTGCCCCGCGGCGGCCTCATCCGCCCGGGAAGGTTGGTCCAGGGAAACTCCTTGTCGTTGTTCCCGAACTGCTCCTCCCCGAGCTTCTGCCGCCACGAGGCGATCTCGTCAGAGAGAAGGTGGAGATTGCGCTCCACCTCCTCGGGTTGGCCCAGTCAACTGCCCTCTTTGCCGCGCTTCTCGCGCAGGGCGGCCAGACCGGTCTTGGGCTTGGAGGCCGGCGGTGCCGAGGTTGCCATCTCCGGCGATGCCGGCTCCTTGCTCTCCTTGAGCGGGGACTCCGGCTCCGAAGACTTCTTCTCCTCCTTCTCCGCGGCCGGTTTGGGCGCAACGATCGGCTTGGGAAGCTCCGAGTTGTGACCTTCCCGGGGACCAATCGCCAACGCTTCCCGGCCGGCCTTGACGGCCAGCCAGAGATCGAGGATGTATCCGCCCGCCAGGGTGTAGTTGAACCCCTGGGGACTCACCTCGACCGAGCCGGCCGGCTCGTCCAGCCGAACCTGCTTCTCCTCGCCGGCCTTCTGAAGGAAGACGCCCTTTGCCTTGGTCGCCACCGTGTTAGTGGGACCCTGGAAAAGGACATGGCCTTCGGCCGGGTCGGCGCCCTCGTTCTCAACGCGGATGCAAAGGAGATAGATATTCCCTTCTGGCACCCCGGCCTGGTTGATCGGCTGCTTTATCTCCGCGTCCCACGCGAAAGCAGTCACCTCTGTCATATCACTCCTCCTCCTTCTCCGCCTCGGCCTCGGCGACCTTGCGGACCGCTCGTGCCAACGGATCCGGCAAAACCTTCTCCCCTCGCAGGATCGAGAGCATAGCGGGCATTGTCACGTAGGCCTCGCCGCTCATGATGTACGGGGAGTAGTCCTGCCCAGCGTCGCCGACAACCTCGTAGGTCCAGCGGCCGCTCTGGCGGGAGCGCTTGATGACGACCTCGGCGCCGTCACCATCAACCCAGGCCGGCTTACTGCCGCGCTCGACACCGTGAGGGTAATCGGCCTCCACAGCGATCGGAGCGATCAGCGCTTCCTCGCCACTTGACCGCTTCGCCTTAACAGCGAAATCAGGAAAGTAGTTGAGGAAGAGATCGGCCGCGATGTCGCCGAGATTCTTGCCCCCATACCGTCGCTGGTTGTTGGGCTGAGCAATCTCGGCGATCTCCGAGAGCCTGAAGTAGAGCCAACCAAGCGGGCCGCGAACAGCCGGCGGCTGAACTCTTGGGAAAACCGTACTCTTGGCCATTTCTGTAAACCCTCCTCCGGTTTTAGAGGACCGGAAACCTGTCACGCGTTTCAGATTTGACAGCGTAATGGAAAGAAGCTACTCACATTCTATGAGTAATTTTTTTTCATTAATAGGTCGGATGAGACCGAGCCGCTTGGCGGCTCGGTCTCCAAATCCCCTGATTAGAAGTACGAGTTGCTTGGACAGGGATAAGTCCCCAAGCAACTCTTGGCGCTAAAAAGTCGGTACGCGGGCGGGCGGTCGGGCCGGACCGCCCAGGGGTGCGGCGGAAACGGCCACGGTGCCGGCCAGCAACGGACCTGGATTCATCTGCTGCTGCCAGTCGTTGCCCTGAAGGGGCAACAAAGCCGGTGCTGCCGGATTGTGGCCGACGCTCCAGCCAATACTGATCGGCTGGCCGTTGGCGTCCGCCCGAATCGAGACGGTCACCTCGATCAGTGTCCGGGGCGGCAAGGTGAAGTTGAAGCCCCACCCCGCTGGATCGATCATCCCGGTCTTGTTCTGTGGCACCTGGCCACGGGGCTCACCGCTCGGCCCACACTCACAGGAGACATACGTTGCCGTCGCATTGGCAACATTGCTGACTCCCGCTGGGTGGATGAAGGCGATGTTACCCTTGCCCCTGCCAGTAGAGACAGGATTGGCAATCCGGATCACGACCTTGTAGTCGCAATCCGGAGGTACTACCGCGCCGATCAGGCTGTACAGCGCGGGCTGGTTAGCGTCGTTCAGCCCGAGCAGACTGGCTTGAACGTGAAACATTTACCCCTCCTTCTCATGGGTGGTGGCCAATGAAGTGTCCCGTGTTTGGCGATGGAACCCGGTGAGTGTTGGCCACCGTGGTTGTTACCTGGGCACCCGCGACGGTCGTGCCGGGAGCCAGCGGCTGGGTAGTCGCTGGAGCGCCCGGCTGGTTGACGGTTGGTGCCATCGGTTGAACGACGACCCCCTGCGTCACCAACTGATGACGGTTCCTGATCGCCCAAGCTACTGCGAGAGCGATGGCGGCAAGCACCACGATACCAGCGATGATCCACATATCCGTGTGGGAGGGACCATCATCCGGCATGGCGATGTAAGTCGGAGCCGGAACCGCTACGGTTGGAGCAGGTGCCGAACTGGGGGGTGCAAGTGCAACCCTAGCCGGCGACAGTGCCTTACTGGGCTCTGCCGAGTGTGCGACCGCAGCCGGCGTTGTCTGCTGGCGACGCGCCGCCATCTCCCTCAAACTCCACCAGGAGACGAGGAGGACGGTGAGCGCCATGGAAGCCAGCAAAGCCGTCCTTCTTGATATCCTTGGTATCCTCATCTTACCCCTCGTTTCCCTAGCGTGAGACCAGCAAGAGGGTGAGAAAGACCAGAATGGCCATAATGCCCGCGGCAATGAACGCCTTGGGCCATGTCATTCCGAGTTCTCGCCAAATCTGCTGATGCTCGACGCTGTTTTGGAGCTCGCGGCGATCCTCCCGTCGATCCTGGGCCTCGTCCCGCACATCGCTGTGCAGGTTGGCCCGCTCAATCGAGCGGTTAACGGCAGTCGCCAGCTCCTCGCGAGTTGTAAACGACTGCCATTCCCGGCTTCGCCAAGTGGTGTAGGGGCGGCGGCCCACCAGGCGGTTGTTGGCAAGCGCCCGCTGAACCTCACCCATCGCCCACTCGCTCGCCGCACCGGATGGCAGTTTGGCCGGGACAATTCTGATGAATGTCCGGCCTTGTACTATCCGCCGCTCCACGACCTTCATGTGGCGACCATGTCCGACCACTGTCGTGGTAACACGGCCGCCGTGGTTGGCGGTGCCGGCTTGGCCGGCGGTCGGCACAGTGGGCTGGTCGGCGGACGAACCAACGGGCGGGTTTTGATGCCCCTCGCTGTCCTCCAGCCGCACTCTCGGCTCGCCCTTCTCTTCGGGCGAACCGAGTGACGACGGGCCACCACGATGGGTCGTCATCACCTCTGCTCGCGCCCAGACGGGCGCGGCGTTGCTGGCAAACAGGGCTGCCAGCAGGCCCGCGATGAGAACTCCTCTCATAGAGTTCTCCTTCCTCCGCTTAAGAATTATCCCCGCCTTTCGTTGTGGGATCCTTGGAGCGGATGGAGGGAGCCGATGCTGGCGTGCCCTCCCGTCAAATAGATACTAAGGCCAAAGGCATTAAGCCTCCATTTGATGAAAGGGCACTATTTTCTTGTCAAGGTGCTAATTCGCGCCAGAACGAACCCAGTTTTTGATGGCGTGAATTCGGTGTCTGACGCAAAAGTGTGCTGCACGGTATAAATACGGGCGGAGGGGGAACCCGTATTCCTTCGGCTTGCGCCAAAGGAGTACCGCACAGCACACTTTCGCCTCCAGACAATTCGTCATCTGCTAGCTCTATATTTAGAGCCCAAAGTCATACTACTGGATCCCCGATCGAGTCGGGGATGACAACATTTCATTGTTCATTCCCGGTTGGTCAGTGTAACAGCGCATTATAGCATAGCAAGTGGTCGCTGTCAAGGTTTTATCCACAGAAAACTTTGTTGACAGTAACATCCTGAAGGCTTAATATCTTATCATAAGGAGAAAAATGGCACTCGACAAAAACGACATTAAAATTATCAACGATCTCTTAATGAAGTCGGAAGATCGAATAATCTCCAAGGTTGATTCGAAGATTGATTTTGCTGTTGAAAAACTTGAACTTCGACTCGAGAATGTCGAACATCGATTGGAGAATGTTGAGCTTCGACTCAAGAACGTCGAAAGAAGCATCGACGATCTAATTGAAACAAATCAAGCCTTTCTTGAGCTCTTCAATGACCACGAAAAAAGAATTACCCGCCTTGAAACAAAAGTACTCTAGTTGACAATCCTCCTTCTCTTGGGTTCGTCTCAAAACCTGCGGGGTTGCCGGCGAATCTGCGCTATGGAGGGTTGTTTTATCTCTCTGACGGGAGAAAACAAAAAGTGCGGCAAGGCGCTGTATAGTCAAACGCAGGCGGAGGGGGAACCTACGACTCGCCGAAGCGAGTAAGACTACACAGCGCGCTACCGCACTGATTTGCTCTAATTGCTCAGAACATCTGATGTTATCATACCTAAATTTTTTTGTCAAGAGGATTATTCTTGGCGCAACTCCCGCATCAGGTTTAGATATTGCCAGAGGTTGTGGAGCGTGGCCAGACGCAAACCCAAAATCTCATTGGATCGCAGAAGATGGGAGATGTAAGCACGAGAGAAACCGGCGGTGCAAGCGGGACAGGCGCAATTTTCATCAATCACTTTTGGATCCTCGCGATATCGGGAGTTTAGGAGATTAATTAACTCGTAGCCCTCACCCCCACCCTCTCCCCGGAGGGGCGAGGGGATTTGTTGTTGGTCGTTGGAACGTTCGTCGTCCATTTCTGATTTGCAAACATAGACAGAACCGTGCCTCGCTAAACGTGTCGGCAGGACGCAGTCAAACATATCCATACCCAAACGGGTTGCCTGAATAATATCATCGGGGGTTCCCACACCCATAAGATAGCGCGGTTTGTCTTGGGGTAGAATCTCCCCCATTAATTTAACTATGTCCCACATATCGCGCGTCTCCAGATCAACCGCCAAACCGCCCACGGCATAACCGTCAAAGCCGATCTCCGCCAGTGCTGCGGCGCACTCTTGCCGCAAAGTAAGATCCAACCCACCCTGGACAATAGCAAACAGCAGCGGCCGGAGGCTGGAGGCCTGTCCGTTGAGCCTTGGGCCTTGGGCGCGGGCAAGAAAATGTTTTTTTGCCCGCTTCGCCCATTCGATCGTTAGTTGTGTCGCGCGCTTGATCTCCTCCGGCGTCGCCTTGCCGCTCGGGCACACGTCAAGCGGCATTAAGATGTCCACGCCCAGATCGAGCTGAATATCGATAACCCTTTCCGGTGTGAAAAAATGCTTCGAGCCGTCAAGGTGAGAAGTGAACTCGACGCCATCATCACAAATTTGCACCAACCCATCCGCCTGAGGCCTGAGGCCTGAGGCCTGAGACGAGTTTTTAGCCAGGCTAAAAACCTGGTAGCCGCCGGAGTCCGTAAGAATCGGTTTATCCCAGCGCATAAAGGAGTGCAGACCACCCAATTTTTTAATAAGCCTCTCGCCCGGCCGGAGATAGAGATGATAAGTGTTGGCCAAAATAATTTCGGCCCCAAGTTCTTTGAGCTCCCGCGGCGCCACCCCCTTGACACTGCCCGCTGTCCCCACCGGCATAAAAAAGGGAGTGCGAATAAGACCGTGGGGAATAGTCAACTCGCCAACGCGAACAGCGCTTTCTAGTTTTTTAATCAGTGAAAATGGCATAGGTTAATATTACCAAAAAAGCCCTTCTGCGGCTTTCTTGGTTTTAATTCGTTTATTACAAGATACGATAATGCCCGAAGGGCGACAGAGCGTAAAAAAAGGTATGGCTCTGGTTCAATACCGCGGAGCTTGCTCCGCTACAAGGTGAGTCCAGAGCTTGCTCTGGGGTTAATACCTTTTATATTCGTGCGCACTATCTGTGTCATCTGTGTCTTACTTAAGTTCGACTGTGGCGCCGGCGGCTTCAAGCTTAGCCTTGGCGGCTTCGGCCTCTTCCTTCTTGGCACCCTTTAAAACCTCTTTGGGTGCACTCTCCACCAAAGTCTTGGCCTCAACCAAACCAAGATCGGGCTTAACTTCGCGAACTGCCTTGATCACTTGGATCTTCTGGGCACCGGCGTTAGTCAGAACAACATCAAAGATCGTCTTCTCCTCAACTTCGGGCGCGGAGACGCCAGCGGCGGGAGCACCCGCCATAGCAACGGGCGCGGCGGCGGAGACACCGAACCGATCCTCAAGCGCCTTGACCAGCTCAGACAACTCCAAAACCGACAAGCCCTCGATCTGCTTGATGAGATCGGCGAATTTACCCGAGAGTTCCCTCGACTCCGCTCGGGATGAATCCTCCGGATTCACCTTCTTTTCTTCAACTACCTTAGTGGCAGTCTTAGTTTTTTCTTCCTCAGCCATAATACTTCCTTTCCGTCTAGCAATCTAGTATTTAGTAGGCTAGCTAATTAGCTAACTTGCTAGCACGCTAACTTGCTGAATAACTATTTACTTTCCCGATAATTACTTAAAACATTAACCAACCCCCGAATGTTCCCGGCCAGGACATTAACCAGACCCGACATTGGCGCGGCAACTGTTCCCACGACTCGAGCATAAAGCTCTTCGCGCGACGGCAAAGCCGCCAGACGCCCTACTCCCTCAACATCAATAAAGCGGCGCCCCAAGAGACCGCCCAGAATCTCAAGAAATTCGTGGCTCTTGGTATAAGTATTTATCTCTTTAGCCGGCGCAACCTCGTCGGCGTGGGCAAAAGCAATGGCGATCGGTTTATCAAAAATATCCTCCGGCATCTCGATGCCCTCTTCTCTTAAGGCAATCCGAGCCAGAGAAGCCTTAACAACATGAAAATCAATCTGCTGCTGATGCAATTTGCGGCGCAACTCCTCGGTCTCGCTAACCTTTAATCCCTTGTAATCAACAACAACAGCCGACTTGGCACCGGAAAATTCACTCTTAAGTCGCCGAAGCTCATCTGCTTTTTGTTCCTTTGTCTTTGCCATACAGTTCCTTAAACAAAAAATCCTGCCGGTGCAGGAAACATAAGCAAAAACACTTATATTGTCTCCTGCACAAGGTTGAAAGTTTAATTCGCCACAGCGAACCTTGTGGTCTTGGGAATTCAATTGCTAATTTACCAAAACCGGGGGCAATTGTCAATTATTTCTTGGTGCTCTTGATATCCATCTTTATACTCGGACCCATCGAAGTCGTCAGAAAGAGCGAATCGATTCGGCGCGGCAAATGACCAAGAAGAGCGTCGATGTTCTGTTTGATTCTCTCGGGACCAAAGGAGATTTTGCCGACCGGCATATGAACAATATTAAATTTATCTGCCCGGTACTCAACCTTGCCGCCCTTGAGTTCGGAGATGGCCGCCGGAACATCGGCGGCGGCGGTTCCGGCTTTGAGCGAGGGCATCAACCCCTTTGGACCGAGCGTTTTGGCGACAGCCGCCAACTTGGGCATAACTTTTAAATCAGCCACCAAAAGATCGAAATCAATCTCGCCGCGCTTGACTTTGGCGACTAGCTCATCAATATTTTTTTCAGTCGCACCAAAAATCCTCTTCTCTTTGGCCACGCCGCCCGGAAATGTGACTGTGCCGCGGATATTTTTTTCCTTTTCGTTAACCTTGGCGTGCAGTTCGACTGTGGCATCGAATTTGGCCGGTGAGGTTTGGAGAGCAAGATCGATTGCCTCTGCGACCAGATACTCTCTCTCCGCCTCAATCCGGCCGGCCAGGGTCCGATAGCGCTTGCCGTGGAGCAACCGCTTGGGCTGTTCGGTTGCCGTTGGTTCTGCCGCCTTCTCCGCCTTCTCCGCCTTCTCCTCTTTTTCGGCTTTCTTAATTTCTTCCCTCTTAACTTCTTCGGTTTCTTTGCGCTCCCTTTCCCGCTCCTCCGCCTCCTTGAGAATCTTCTTTTCGTCGCCAACCTCATCCGGGACAATTTCCTTAACCTTTTTGCGAGCCATCTTATCTCCCTGTGGTACCAGCGATCACTCTTGCGATCTCCCACATTAATTTGTGATACTCAAGTCTAACATATCTAGAACAACGAATCAAGATGGACTAGACAACTTGAACGGTATGAGCTGGTATCTCGCTCTCCTTCTGCCCCAAAAAGGGCACGATGTATTCAATAACTTCATCCGTGATTCGCGCCAAAATGGGCGTCTCCCGATCCGAAAACGGCTGAAGAACAAAGCTGGCCGTATCAATTTGAGTGTCGGGGCTCTGATCTTTCGCAACATTACCCCTGAGCTCAGAGATCCCCAGGCGGATCCGGGTAAACTCATCCGTACCCAACAGGTCGATAATATTCTGCAGACCTTTGTGTCCGCCGCTTCCGCCGCCGTGGCGGACGCGGGCGTAACCCAGCGGCAGATCAACATCGTCGCTGACAACAATGATGTCCGCCGGAGCGATTTTGTAAAAGTTAATAATTTTTCTCACGGCCTCGCCGGAGAGATTCATAAAAGTTTGCGGTTTGACCAGCAGCACATCCTCGCCGTCAGCACTTGTTTTAATAATCTCGGCCCTAAAATCTTTTTTAAGCTCAAATAAGCAGGGTCCCGTTGCCGGTGCCAATTCGGGATGTTTGGCCAGTTTAGTCACAAAGTAAAATCCGGCATTATGGCGCGTGCCGTCGTACTGCTCCCCCGAGTTTCCCAATCCGACTATTATTTTCATTATCACAATCCGGGGATGTTGAGGTTGCCCATCACGCCCTTCATCTTCTCGGCGGCGTGAGCTTGGGCGCGGGCAACAGCCTGCGAAACGGTGTTTTTAATCTCCTTCTCCAACTCTCTTTTATTTTCCGGCCGAAGCGCGTTCTCGTCAATATCAATCTCCGTCATATGCTGTTCGCCATTAAAAATAACGGTGACCCAACCGCTATTGCTCTTTGCCTCGATCTCGGTCTCTTTTAGTTCCTTCTGAATCTGGCGCGCTTTCTTTTGCAGCTCATACAGATCCTTCATCTTGCCAAAATCAACCATAAAACTCCTTTTATATCGGTTTAATAATTTTTGAAACAGCGAATATGATTATACTTAAACCGAGACTTAAAATCAACAAAATGACAACAGTCGAGAGAACGAGAGCGAGTTGATCGGGAATGTAGGGGGTGATATCGGGGCGAATGCTGGTGTAACGATAGAGACCATAACCGATCAGGCCAAGTAATCCGACCGTAAAAGCAATGTTCATTAAATCCTGGGCGCTCGGATTCATTGTCACTGTAATTGAGAGCAAAAGGTAGACCAGAATTAGCGTCTTCTTGCTCTCCATATCGAGACTGCGGGCTAAATCAATGATATGATTAAGTATGCTCTGGTATGAAAAGTTCACAACATCAAACTCAACCTGCCTAAAACCGATAAATTTGGAGAGGACATAGATTGCCGCCACCCCCACAACCAGCGGTGCCAGCGAGATAATAATCTGGCCGAAGATCGGGACCTTGGGCCGCTTGTGCTCGACACTGCCGCCCTTAGGATCAAAAAGATTAACGGCGTGGAGCTTGGCCCCGGTCAGCAGGCAGGCAGTGGTATGAGCCATCTCGTGAAGTATGACGCCGGGCGCGACAAACCAGCGGTAACGGCCGCCCAAAAGAGAACGCGACAAGAAGAAGTCGATCATTATAGCAATGACCGGTATCGCTCCCAATAATATCGCTATTTCCTTCATCACCCCTCCTAAGCACACAAACTAGGTAGCCCAAACCCAGCTTACCAAATATTAACCAGGGAGGCAATTTTACTTTAAAGGTGTGTGCAGATAAGCAATGAGGCAATGAGAATGAGTGTGAGGGGAGAGTGAGGCAAGAGTGAGGGGACGGTTCTCTTTTAGATACAGTTTTACACTTTTTAAGTCTTTATCTTCCGATCTATCTTGTCTTGTTCTCTATAACGTTGAATGTCGCTACCCCAGATGGGTTTCCGATATGATTCCTCGATTATTTGAGCAACGAGCAATCCTTGGTAGTTGGTTTGTCGCTCCGCTTCGTTCTTTCCCATTGCCTCGTACATGAAATCAGGTGTGATAAGAGGATTTTTCTCACCCATAGAATAAAATCGATAACTGGAGTAAAGATACTCCTCTGGACTTTTTGCCAGATCGGCTCTGATTGGATTGAGTTCAATATATTTTCCGCACTGGATAAAGTAAGCATCTTTGCCAATAGTTTGGCTTTTAAAACGATCCTGCCAAAAGTGGCCCACCCAATTATATTTTTGTTGGTAATGGTGAAAATATGCCAAGTTTATTTTTTTCATAAAGACAGAGAACTCGCTGGCATGCTTTGTCTGAATCTGAAAATGGGTATGCGTTGGCATAAGACAATAATGATAGAGGTCAAAAGGGTGTTCTATCTTGTATTTCGCAAGTAATTCCAAATAGTACAAGTAGTCATCGGGCGACCTAAAGACAACACTGCGGTTATTGCCTCGCGTCATAATATGATAGTAACTTTGTGACAAGAGAAGCCTTTTTGCCCTGGGCATATAGCAATAATACCAAGATTGACAAAAAAGTGTAATTTTGTAATCAAAAGAGAACCGTCCCCTTTCCGCAGTCCCCTTTCCGCAAGCGTCCCCTTTCCGCAAGCTTCCTGAGGCAGAATCAGTGATTGCTTTGTAGTTTAAAATTCTAAATTTGTTGAGCTTCATAGAATTATAGTTTGCTTTTCATATAATATTGGCAAAGCGTCCTGCCTCATACGAAATTTTGTGCCGTGGTTATGGCCGGTGCGGGCGTCGAAATCCACAAGAATTTTTCCTTCTTCCAGCGCTTTCAAAAATCCTTCAAAACTGAATTTCTGCAACATCATAACTTTTGTGTAATGATAAAATTCTTTTTTCCGAACGATTTTGACTTCGGCTTGAACATAAAAACAGTTCAGCAATTTTGTTCCCGCTTTGTGTTTCAAGTCATCAAAACCCCAATACGGTTGTGGATTTAATTCACTTAGACCGACCCTCTTTTTGACTAATTTTTTCCAACCGGAATGTTTTTCAGCTATTTTTTTGCTGTTGAAAGAAATTAAAACCTTCTGCTCCTTTTTGTCTATCTTCACAAAAAACCCTCGGTCGGAAACCGATGAACCACAGATTGTTTGCCTAAAACTCATTTCTTCAGATTTATATTTTGTCCCGGCTTCTTGGTGCCCCCAGCCATAAAGGGGTAAAAGAATTTTTGGGACAAATCCTACTGCTCGAGGTGATGGCTCCATATGAAAAAGTGTTGTGAGAGAACAGGTATTTATCCTCTGGGTCTTGAGTTCCCACTCTGCTGCGTTTGGAATTGGTAAATTATTTTCCTGTATCCCGAGTAAATCCTCAAGCGTATTACCAATTCCACCGCTATTACCATGTCTCGCATTTGGAATCCAACCCTTTTTAACAATTTCCTTGAACTTTTCAATGAGTGATTCTTTGGAAAATAGTACCGGTTTCTTTATCATCACGCTCCTTATATTAGCTTACCCTGAGCAGTATGTTTTTTTATTCTCTCTTCTGCCATTTTGCAGTACTCTGGCGATACATCTATTCCGATATAGTTCCGATTAAAATTAATCGCAGACAGAGCAGTCGTACCTGAACCCATAAATGGATCGAGGACTACATTTGCATTTGTTGAGGAAATTATGCGGTTGATTAGCTTTACAGGAAAAGGTGCGGGGTGGCCATTTTTCATTTCTTGGGTAAATTCCCAAATATCACCATAAGCATTAGCCTTAGGAGACAGTTTAAATTTGGGCTTAGCAATCAAATAGATAACTTCGTAAGTCGGTAAAAAATATCCGGCGTTGAAGTTGAGCCCGCCTTTTCTTTTCCAAATGATAATTTGCCTTACAGGAAAGCCGCTAACTATATCTTGACGATCTTGCAAAAGTCCTGCTTGCACCCTCCATTTATGGTTATAAAAAATGGCTCCATTCTCGGGAATAATACGCATTGCCTCATTCAGAAATTCTCTTTGCCATTGAGCGTATAACTCGTGGGGCATATTGTCATCATAATTTGCGTATCCTTTTTGCAAAGCAGCATTTGCCCATTTGCCGCCACGCCCATCTTTCATACCATTACCGGTTGAATTCTTTAAATTATATGGCGGTGAAGTGATTACCAAGTCAACTACTCCATTAGGAATCTGCTTCATCACTTCAACGACATCACCACAGATTATTTTGTTGATAAAATCATCCGGATATTTCATTTTCACTCTACCCTCACTAAACTGACCTGACCGATACCGAGGCGGCTAAATTAGAAACAGATTAATTTGGTGGACTGGGAGGGACTCGGACCCTCTACCTCCGCAATGCGCCCCGTACCACATTGGTGGACTTAGCGAGAATCGGACTCGCGTCTCCACAATGCGAATGTGGCGTCGTACCACTAGACCATAAGCCCAAGTGGGTACGGGGTAAAAATGCAGCGTTCTAAATTTAAATATTAATTACCAGCCCCTAACTTTGCTTGCCACTTGAGCTCGGCTTCGATGAAGGGATCGATCTCGCCGAGTAAAACCTTATCGGGATCTTTGGATTCATAATTCGTCCGATGGTCCTTAACCAATTTATAGGGATGCAGGACGTAGGAGCGAATCTGATTCCCCCACTCCGGCGCCGCAAATTCACCCCGGATCTCCTCGATCTTCTCCCGCCGCTGATCAAGCATCAGTTTGGCCAGACGGGAACGCAAAACCTTGAGGGCATTCTCCTTATTTTGGAGCTGACTTCGCTCGTTTTGGCAAGTGACAACAATGCCGGTCGGCAGGTGGGTCAGCCGCACCGCCGAATCAGTCGTGTTAACGGATTGGCCGCCGTGACCGCTGGCCCGAAAGACATCAACCCGCAGATCCTTGGGGTCAATACTTATCTCCCTGTCTGTTTCGATCTCGGGCAAAACCTCAACCAGCGCGAAGGAGGTTTGACGCAGGGCCTTGGCGTTAAAGGGCGACTGCCGCACCAGGCGATGGACACCGGACTCGCCCTTGAGCTTGCCAAAAACGTAAGAGCCGGCAATCTCCAAGGTGGCACTTTTAATACCCGCCTCGCCGCCGCTTGACCGGTCAAGGATTTGGGCCGCCAGATTGTTCTGCTCGGCCCAGCGCAGATACATCTCAAAAAGCATCTCCGTCCAGTCCTGAGCATCAACGCCACCCGCGCCGGCATAGAAGTTAAGGAGGGCATTGTGATCGTCGTACTTGCCGCCAAGATAAGTATAAATCTCAAGCTCGGCGATCTCAGCGTGAAGCGCCGCCAGCTCCTCTGGCGAGGCAATTTGGGCAATCTCATAAATATCGTCAAACTTTCTGATCTCTTCCCCGAGTTTCTTGAGTTCCTGCGACTTGGCCTGGGCCGTTTTTTCGTCCAACCAAAAATCAGACGATTGCATCTCTGCCTCGATCGCCGCAACCATGGATTTCTTTTCATCAATTTTCAAAATGTCTCGCAACTCCTCGAGACGATTTTTGATGTCGGTCATACGATCACATTCTATCAAATCTGAAACAAAAAATCACCCTTCGACTGCTTGCTATTGTTGGATCCCGCATCAAGTGCGGGATAACAAAAGGGTAAATCAGGGTGACTTTTATCGTTATTCACCTCCGAGGTGTTTGGGCACATTCATCTCGGAGGTGTTTTAACTACATTCCCAGGATGTCGTTGGCGGCGCCGAGAACTTCGAGTTGGCCGCTAATAAGGCGGCGATACTTGACGTAAGTTCCGGCAATACCGGCCATCATCGTTGCCAGAAAGCTGGCCCCGGCGGCGGCGCCGCTTGGCGGCAAAACGGGTGTCGGCGGAGCAGGCGGCGCCAACGCGGCCTTAACTTTAGTTTTGGCAATACTGGTCAGCGTGATCTTGTCAAAAGTCAGGGTGACAGTGTTAACCAGGACTTCGTCGGGGGCTAGAGTGGGAGCAAGAACAGCTCGAAACTTAATGTAGCCCGACTCATCCGGCCCAATCATATCCAGCTTAAAGCCGACACCGGTAATACCGTTGATAATGGTCTTCTCCGCGCCGCCGGCAATCGACAAAACGGTTGTGCCCTCAAGGTATTGAACATTTGGCGGCAGAGTGTCGACAAACTTGACGAGATCGGCAAAAGCATTGCCCCTGTTGCTAAAATCAATCTTATATTCCAGAATATCACCGGGGAAAGCCTCGTTCTCTTTAGCAAAATCACTTTGGCTCGCCGTCACATTCCGAACCGTTTTATCCAGCGCCAGCTCAACTTTCTTGGCCGGCCGCACCAGTGTGATCAGAATCTCGTCGCCGTATTTGTTGTAGAGCTTGTCGTCGAAGCTAAAACCGCGCGCCGGGTTAGCCGGCAGAGGATCCTTAACTTTAACGGTAAATTTCCGCTCGATTGTCGCGCCGGGATCTAACGTCACGGTCGGATATTTGACCGCTCCGCCAGCGACCGTACCGCCATCCGAAACAGATACAACATTGGCATATTCCAGAATATCGGCAATATTATCTTCGACTTGATATTCCAGCGGCGCAACGCCGTTATTTTTGGTAATCAGCGCATATTCAATCTCATCACCGGCCTTGGCCGTTGCCGTAGAGACGTTCCCGTCTCGAGGCGCCGCCTGCTCACCCGAAGTCAAATTCACAGCCCGTTTGTGCTGTTCAACATTTGCCGCCGCCGGCAAAATCTTAACCTGCGCCGTGTCGGTAAGCGTAATCGCACCGGCAATCAGCTGGGCCGTATTGGTAACGATCGTCGGGGCGGAGACGTTGGCGACAACTTTGGCTTGAAAGCGAAGAGAGTGGGTCTCGCCGGGATTTAAGGGATGCCCCATCGGCCAGCCGCCCCAAAAAAACTGGCCGGCATTCGGATCGTCGGGCAATGGCGTAACCGTTGTGCCGGCAATATGAGCCAGCGTACCGGGAACGTATTGAAGTTCCGGCGGCAGAAGATCGCTCAGCAGAATATTATCAACCGGAGCCGAGCCGGGGTTAGTCGCAGCCACATCGAACTCGACAACCTCGCCAAAGAGGGCGGCAGTGAGCTCGGAGAAATTTGTCTCTGCCTTGACGGGAGCAATATTGCGAACGGTCTTGTTGAGATCGAGATTAATCGCCTGCGGCATCGCCCTAAACTTAAAGGTGATAAAACCGGCAAAGTCCCAACAGCCATTGATATCACCAATGTTAGCGGAAAAACCATCAAGAGTTGGCGCGACTATAATCGGCTGGGGATTAGTCGAACCCAAATCGGTTGAATTAGGAAACCAGTTTACGGAGTTAAGATCAAGACCAATATCGGCATTTGCGTTTAGCGCCACCGTCAAGCCCGGCCGGCCGACAACGGTACCGTCAGGCAGAATTGTATCAGTAACGGTCTCCGCGTTATCGGCCGAAATTGCCGCCTCAAAGAAAGCGACTTTGTTTGTCGTCTGCTTTGGCGCCGCCACGGTGATAGTGGTGTTGCGGGCCACCGTGCCCTCAATAATATTATGATAATAGATGACACCAAGAAACTCATCGCCGACAGTGCCAACTACCGGATCGCGCGGCACAACTTGCGGCGGCACGGCCGAGATGTTGCGGCCAGTAAAGAGCTCGTGATCGCCAACAAGGCCGTTAAAGCGCGGTGTGTCAGCCCGGCTTGAAAGTGCCGGCCAGACCGCAAGAGAGAGAAGCGACAACAGTACAGAGGCGCCAACAATCTTTTTTAGCTTTGTCGCAAGATATTGACCGTAACTCATCTTACCTCACGTAGTATTAATTAATGATATCGGGAAAAGCTGGAAGCGGCACAATAACCGAAATCGCCGCACTGCTCGAAATCGGTGCGATTCCCTGGGCGCTGGCGTAAGCGGTGTTAATTAGCTCCTCGCCATTATTGGGACAGCCGATAATCTTAACTTGAAGGGTAATATCGGCGCTGGTGCCGACCGGAATGGTGCCCAAGGCCAAACCGGCGGGGGTAAAGATATCGTCTCCACTGGGAACAATCTGGCCGCCAAGACGAACGCTGCCGAGCCCCGGAATAGTGTTTTTGGGGATAATATCGCGCACGACCAGACCGGGCAGATCGGCACTGCCGGTGTTGGCAATGGTGATTTTATAGGTAACAATATCATTTAGCCGGAAAGTCGGTCCGCCGATAACCGTCTTATCGATCTTTAAGTTCGGCACCCCGACAAAAACATGAATGGTCGCCTGATCGCGATCCTGTTCGATATTGTTCACATAAAGGATGGCCAGATTAACCAAGTGAGACCAGCCCGCCGGAAAGCTCGGGGATAACTTAACCCGGTAGGTAATCGTCAAGAGGCCAGCCGGTCCGGGTAGAACATCGGGCAGAGCCAGGCCGCCGGTAAATATAGTCTCGCCGCCGCCAAGCAGATTGCCATTAATATCTTTGATTTGCAGCGAACCGGGAACATAAGCCGAGAGCGGCGGCAGATGGTCAACGACCGCAACATTTGTCGCCACGGTCTGGCCGTCATTGCGAACCCGAAGCCGGTAGATTGCCTCCCCGCCCGGAGCAGCCTCTGTTTCTTTGAGTGAAAAATCGGGATTGGCCGCGGCCGGCGAAACAAATTTATCCATCACCAGCTGGGCCGGCGCCAGAACCTTTACTTTAAAGTAAACAAAACCGGAGTACTGCCAGCAGCCGGCAATATCACCAATGCTGATGCCGTAAGAGTTGGTGGCGATGCCGTCGGGCAGGTCGGAAATAATCAAATTATCAAGATTGTTCAGATCACGGGTCATAAGTTTGGTGGAACCCGGCATGTACTCAACCCGGGCCGGCGTATTTAAATTAATCGTACCGCCGGAGAGACCAATGGTGCCCAATCCGGGCACGACGGTGTCGGTAATATAGGGAGTCTCCTGCGACCAGAGATAGCTGGCGGCGACAATCTGATTGGAAACGCCGGAGGGAATGTCGACGCGAACCGAGGTCTGGTGAGCAACCGTGCCGGGGACACCGTTATGAAAATAAAGCAAAAAAGCAACTTCGTCACCGATATCGGCCGAGACCGGATCAACCCAGTCCGTCCGCTTGGTCACGTTGCTCACCCGCAGCATCTCCAGATCGCCCTGGTTGGAACCATCGGGCGCCGGACCAAGGAAGTTAAAACGAGGACTTGTTCCCAGGCTGGGGGCACTCTGAGTGTTGGCCTGAACACCCTGATCAATCGAGCGCGGTGCGGCAACAGCCAGTAAGAGGGCCGAAATTGCCACCGAACCCAAAATGATCCGCTTGACCTTCGTCCAGAGAATCAGTGATTCGATTGAGGGTCGCTTTCGTTTAAATATTCGACTAAGCATTCTATCCTTTCCTTGGCGCCAATGGTGTTTGTGCTTTGGCGCTCTAAATTATCATAAGCAAGTAATAATTGTAAAGCGAGAACTCCATATTTTATTCGCTCTATAATTTAATTCTATTCCCAAGCAATAATTTTTCAATTATTACTGCTGTCGTGCAGTTGTCATCCTCAACCTGATTCAGAAATCACTGTATGGATCCTACATCCCATTCGACTGCGCTCAGGGTCTGAGTGAAATCGAAGACAAGTGCGGGATGACAGAGAAGGAGAATGACACAACGTGGGTAATTATTGCCTCGGAATAGTCCAGCACCACTCGCCGCAGCGAGTGGTGCTGGGAAACGGATCTTCCCTCCTTTCTCCTATTACTGGATGCCGCCGTTGAGGTTGCTCGGCGGCGGCAGAGGCGGAGCAGTTGGTCCGTCATAACCTGGTAGGGTGGTGCCGCCTACACCACTCCAACTACCCGGCACGTTCAGCGCCGGATCCCAGGACAGCGGCGGCGGCCCGATCCCGGACTTAAACGTCCCCGCTTGCTTGGGATTGATGATCTTCGTCTGGGACGGCACCCGCCGTCCCAGAATAGCCGCCGTCCGGATGAGCGGACGGGTTGTGACCGTCCGCGTTCCGACAGCCACGGTTCGAGCTGGGGCAGAGGGCTTCCAACCAACCATCGGCACCCGAGCGCGTTCCTGCGGCGATATCACCGTCACCTGTGCCGGCGGCGCAGTGACATTCACTACCGGTGCTGGACAGGGTTGTAGCGACGGCGCTGGAGCGGGTTGAACTCCCGGCGTCAGCGTAGCCGACACCGAGAGAAACGTCTCTGCCTTCTTGGTCTCGCCCCAGCAGCCCCAAGAGGGGTTGCCGCAGTCGAGCCGGCGGACGATGCTGTACTTGCCGGCGGCGCAGGTGTACTCCACCCACGTTCCGGCCAAGTGCACGGCGTTGTGTGGTTTGGGCCGACCCCTCTCCCAGCGCCAAACTCCACCGACAACCGCCGCCGGCAGGCGGCCGTAGAAGTGGCCGGCCGGGGGCTGCCGCGCCGGCCCTGACCAACCCGGCCAGGGATCCCAGCAATAGATGGCGGCATCGGGCAGGGCCGCTTGTGCCACCCCACCGATGCCGACGATTAACGCCGCAAGCACTATCACTCTCACTGCCCACCTCCTTATCGCCCAACCCAACCTGTGGCCGTGATGGTCAGGGTTGGCGTCGGGCTTGATGCTGAAAGCTCGAACCAGCCGGAACAGGTCCGGCCGGTGCCGACGATGGAGTGCCGCCACTTGTACTTGCCTGGCGGCAGTTCGATTGGCGGCGCGTTGGGATTGGCACAGGAGCGCGCCGGACAGACCGGCTGACCCATCACGCTCAGGATCTCGATCGTCTGCACCGACAGGGCGCAGTTCATCTGGTTAATGATCCTGATTGTAAGGCGGATACTCCCGGTCGGAACGTTTGGCACATCCGATGACGGCTGGCCGGCCTCGACCCGAGACACTCTAGTCTTGAGGTTGGCAATGTCGCCCTCAACCTGCTCCAACCTGGTGCCGATGCCGTCGACCTTGACGTTCAACGCACCAAACCCGTTCTGTATCTGCTGGGAGAGATCTCCCGCCGGCAGATGGTCGGCCGGATGGGCGGACGCGCCTTCCGGTAATGGCAGCTCGGTTAGCCCGGCTGTTGCTGTTCCCTCAGCAAGCAACGCCTCGAGGCGTTGCGCTTCCTGCTCCTGCGTCATGAAGCCGCCCCGGGCAAACTTGGCATTACTGAGGTGTTCTCGCATGGCCGACGTAACGGCCACTCTCCATGCCTGCTTCCAGAGCCTAAACCTCGGGTCACAGTCAGCCTGGTCCTCGTCGATCAAGTACGGGTCGGTCAGGCCGGGCGGGAGCGGACAGATACCGCTAATGTATCGCTTACTGCTCGCGGTTTGGTCGATCACGTCAAACCCGGACCCGCTGACGTTGGCCGTCCTTCCCCGGTCAACGAAACGAAACAGTAACAGGTATCTCCTTTCTCTCCGCACGACCGAGAAAGACCGGACCAGGAAGTCACAGTTGACGCCGGCTGTGATCGACTCGGTTTCGATCACATACCGGTTTCGGTCAATCTTCTGCCACTTGTCGTCAGCGGATGCTCCGCGGATCACGACCTCCGGCCGGGTATCAACGACATCACCCCTCGAGTTAACGATGGTGAGGTCGGCCCGCAGATAGCGGAACATTGGCCAGAAGACAGGGTCATACTTGATGACCGTGATCGCCCCCGGGTCCCACAGCACATCGGCACCATCTCCGACCGCGGAACGGCTCGCGCTTAACTTGACGGCGATGCCGAAAGTCTCGGCAGTGACCTTCTCTCTCGCGATCAGCTTACTGACCTCTTCGCTCTCGACAACCAGTTCAGTGGTGCCGAGAAAACGAGCCTGCACGGGCATGATGCTGACCGGCACTACGAGGGCCGTCAGCACCAACACAGAAAGCCAGATGGCTCTTGTGCCTCTCATTTTACCCATCCCTCCCTTCCCCTTGCGGGGCGAATATCACGCCTGAAACCTCGCCCCGCTGGGGATAGGGCGGATCGAGCGTGAAATATCTTCTGCCCACCTGGAAGATGAATGTGACCAAACATCTTCCAGGTGAGATTCATATGTAAGGTACCCCCGCCAAACCTGACCCCAGATCGGCCGGGCGGGAGAATTCGCTTTGGCAAGCGACGGGTACCCTCGCACTTCATCCCCCGCCAAAGATAATTAGGACAGAGCAAGTAAATTTATTTCATTATGATAAGCTTGTCAAGCTGTCACTGATCTGCCGGAAACAGATAGCAGGTACCCCGGATGATCAGACAGAGAATTTATGATGGCAGGTGCAGTAAAAAACAGTACACCCGGCCTTTGGCTTGATTTTGACCTTTGACATTTGAGATTTGCGATAACACCTGCTATTATGCTTTGCCGCCCTTTAATTCAGCCAGGAAGATGGCGAGGAATAATAGAGGCCGGCTAGGCCAAGCCCAGGCAATTTGTGGGGCTATCAATGCCAACCGACCCGTAAAACCTATCATCCTAATTTCCCAGTCTTCCCAGCCGAGTTAGAAAACGGCAAGAACCTTATAATTTAGCAAGTTAGCATTTTAGCAATTTAGCTAACTAGCTAGCGTGCTAATCTGCTAGCAAGCTACTTGTATCTTGGTTGTTGAAATGGTCCTGGCAGTAAAAAAACAAAAGACGAACCACCTGTTGTGGGCTATTTCTGAGTCCTCTCCCGCCACTCTCAAAAACAAAGCTACCTTAGCATTAATTTAGATTTTTGTCAATAAGTAGCCCGTTTTTTTGTCCTCGATCCGCCACCCCTTCCCTTCGAGTTCTTGGCGGATTTTATCAGATAGAGCATAGTCTTTTTGCCGGCGAGCCTCTTCTCTCTTGGCGGCTAATTTTTTGATCTCGGGCGGGATGGCAAGTTCTTCTTTTTCTCCTAATTTGAGCCCTAAAACCTCATCCATTTTTTGCGCCGTCGCAGTCCTAATTTCGGCCGAAACGGATTCGTCTCGCGCCATCTCCCAAAGAGTCGCCAGCCCGCCGGGCGTGTCCAGGTCGTCTGAGATACGATCGTAAAATTTATTGAGGTAATCCTGGTTAACCTCTGCGCCACCACCTCGGAGGTGTTTAGGCACATTCACCTCCGAGGTGATCTCCGGCATCAACCGATTCAACCGCTCGCGGGCATTTTTGGCCGCTTCGAGACCAGCCCAGGTAAAGTTCAGCTTGGTTCGATAGTGCGCTCCAAGCACGAGATAGCGAAAATCCAGCGGCGAAAAGCCGCGCTCCGTCAAATCCTTAAGATTATAGACATTGCCCAAACTTTTGGCCATCTTCTGGCTGTCAACCAATAAATGTTCGCCATGGACCCAAAAACGGACAAAGTCTTTGCTGCTCAGCGCCTCCGATTGAGCAATTTCATTTTCGTGATGAGGAAAGATCAGATCAACCGCGCCGGTGTGAATATCAATCGTCTGACCCAGAGTCTCCCCGGCCATAACAGAACACTCAATGTGCCAACCGGGCCGGCCCCGGCCAATCTTTGTCTCCCAATAAATATCGCCGTCATCTTTATCCCAAGCCTTCCAGAGAACAAAGTCGGCGGGGTTTTCCTTGGTATATTCATCCTGGCTAACACGCGCCCCCGCCCTAATCCCGGCCCGATCCAGTTTGGCAAGCTTGCCGTAATCCTTGAACTTATCAATAGAGAAGTAAACAGAACCGTCTTCGCCCCGATAAGCAAAACCGCGCCGCAGAAGTTCAGCAACAAAGTCAGCCATCCTCTCAACATACGCTGTTGCCCGGGTAACGAGATCGGGGAGGAGAATATTAAGCGCGGAGAGATCCTCAAAAAAAATCTTCTCATAGCGCCGGGTGAGCTCCCGCAGCCTGGTCTTGTCGCCGCCGCTCTTTTTAATCGTCTTGTCATCAACGTCGGTCACATTCATAACGTGCTTAACGCGAAAATCGTTAGCCAAGAGGGTTCGCTTCAAGACATCATTAAAAAGATAGGTCCTAAGGTTCCCGATATGGGCAACATCGTAGACGGTCGGGCCGCAGCTGTATAAGGTGGCAAGGCGATTATGGAGCGGCGCAAACTCCTCCAAGCGATTGGTCAGGGTGTTGTAAAACTTCATATCTAGAACTTAACAGGATTAGACCGTGGCGGCAAGGTTTTCATCCTCCAACCCGAAGCTCTCCATCTCAAAGGAGTCAATGAGGTCAAGATCGTCGTCATCCAAATCATCAAACTTTTTAAAGAGACGCTTCCCCGACCGAGACCGCGGCAGACTCCCCGCTTCATCCTCTCCCTCGTCATCCAAATCATCAGCCGAATCATCATCGCTCGCCGCCTCGATAATGCCTCTGTCCAGAGCCGGATAACCGCAAATCTCGCAAACCGGCCCGGGCGCATCGATCCCGCAATTCTCGCAAAAGTACTGTTCCATCTCTTCTTTCTCCGTCACACTCCTCCTTTTTTAGCTTTTGTTTTTGGCAATCCCTCAGATTTTATCCAGCAGCGCTTGCATATGTCAAGAAGAAGTTATCCACCACCAAAAATATCAAAAATCAAGCATCAAATCACAAATAAGTTCCAAATTACAAATACCGGATAATAAGCGTTTAAAGATTGATTATTGGAAACTGGGATTTATTTGGGATTTGTTATTTGGATTTTGGAATTTACCTAGTATTCTCTTCTTCCCTCGAGCGATCTTTTGATCGTCACCTCGTCGGCATACTCCAGATCGCCGCCGACCGGTAAACCGCGAGCAATGCGTGTTGTCTTGATGTTTATTGCGGCGGAACGCATCTTGTCCCGGATGTAGGCGGCCGTGGCCTCGCCCTCAAAGTCAGGATCGGTCGCCAGGACAACCTCGCTGATACCGTCGCCATGGAGGCGATCAAGCAACTGGTTAATGCGCAACTGTTCCGGTCCAATGCCCTCAATCGGCGAGATTGCTCCACCCAACACGTGGTAGAGGCCGGTAAAGCCGCCGGCTCTCTCCAGGGCGATAACATCAAGCGGCTCCTCAACCACTGCCAGGAGGTGGCGATCACGCCGCTCGTCGGAGCAGATCGGGCACACCTCCGCCTCGGCAATGTTAAAACAGTGCCGGCAGAATTTAAGGTTCTCTCGCAAACCAAGAACTGCCCGGCCCAAGCTTGCAATATCATCCTTGGGCTTGGTCAGCAAATAAAAAACCAGCCGGGCGGCTGTTTTGGGTCCGATTCCCGGAAACCTGGAGAATTCATCAATTAAATTTTGAACCGCTTTGGGTAGCATCACTTAAGTACTAAGTGTGAAAGAAATTCCTTATTAACTCAGTACTTGGAACTTTCACACTATTTTGCGGGGTCTTCCCAGGTCGCGTATTTGCACTTGGGATAGCGGGAACAGCCCCAAAAAACCCGGCCCTTCTTCGTCCGGCGCTGAATAACCTCGCCCTCTTGGCACTCTGGACACTTCTGACCGAATTTCTCAACAATTGATTTTGTGTTCTTGCACTTGGGGTAATTCTCGCAAGCCAAAAATTTACCAAAGCGCCCCTCCTTAATAATCATCCGGCTGGAGCATTTCTCGCACTTCTCACCCTCGGCCTCGGAGAGTTTTTGAACTTCGCCGTCATCAACCACCAGAGAAGATTTCTTTTCCGCTTTTGATTCGAGGGGCTTGGAAAACTTACACTCCGGATAGCCGGAACAAGCCATAAATTTGCCGAAGCGCCCCAGACGAATGACAATCGGCTTGCCGCACTCCGGGCACTTCTCCTTCGTCTCCTCCACCGGCACAATATCGCTCTTGTCGATCTCCTTGTTTTTCGCGCTGAGATTTTTAGCAAAGGGCTCGTAAAAATCGCGGATAACCGGCACCCACTCCCGCTTGCCCTCGGCCACATCATCCAGTTCATCCTCCATCTTGGCCGTAAATTGATAGTCGACGATATCGGCAAAGTGTTTGATCAAAAGATCGGTCACAATCTCGGCAATCTCGGTGGGCAGCAACCTTTTTTGCTCGGAGACGACATAACCGCGATCCTGAATGGTGGAGATCGTCGGGGCGTAGGTGGAGGGTCGGCCAATACCCAGACTCTCCAGCTTTTTGACCAGGGTCGCCTCGGTGTAGCGCTTGGACGGCTCGGTGAATTTTTGATCGGCAATCAAATTATGGCATTCCAGCTTTTCGTTATTGGCTAGTTGCGGCAATTCACCGCCCGAGGCTTCAATTTCGTCATCCTTGCCCTCGGTATAGAGCCTGATAAAACCATCAAAAAACAAACGCTCCCCCTTGGCGAGAAAAACGAATTTTTCTTTAGTCTCGGGGGATATTCTGGCGTCAATTACCTCAAAGACGGCCGGTCTCATCTGCGAGGCAAGGGTTCTCCGCCAGATAATATCATAAAGTTTCTGTTCCCTGGCATCGCTCGAGACCTTCTCTCCGCCAGCCGGCGGATCAAAATGGGTTGGTCGGATCGCCTCGTGCGCTTCCTGCGCCCGCTTGGTTTTAGTGTGGTATGTTTGAGATACGGCCGGCAGGTATGCGGCGCCAAAGCGACTGCTTATAATACCGCGAATTGCTTTCACGGCTTCAGTTGAGAGATTGGTGGAGTCGGTACGCATATAGGTAATGTGACCGTTTTCGTAGAGTTTCTGGGCCAGCATCATTGTCTGTTTGGCGGAAAACCCGAGCTTGCGCGAGGCCTCCATCTGTAGAGTTGAGGTGATAAAAGGGGCCGCCGGCCGACGCTCCGCCTCCCGCTTCTCCACCGCCAGAACTTTATAGTTTGCATCCTTAAGGGCACGTTTGATTTCCTCAGCCGTTTTCTTGTCTTTGATGTCGAGCTTGCCGACCGATTTGCCGTCCCACTCAATTAAAAACGCCCGAAAGATTTGATCGTCATTGATTTTAGAGAGGTCGACAGCCAAAACCCAGTACTCCCTGGGCTTAAAACCTCTGATCTCCCGCTCCCGCTCAACAATCAATCGAACGGCGACCGACTGGACCCGGCCGGCTGACAAGCCCGATTTCACCTTTCGCCACAACAGGGGTGAGAGCTTGTAGCCAACCAGGCGGTCCAAGACGCGGCGGGCCTGCTGGGCATCAACCAAACGAAGATCAATCCCCCGCGGCTGTGCCACCGCCCGCTCGATAGCCGACTTGGTTATCTCCGAAAAAACGATGCGCTTCACCCGCGAGTCATCCGGTTTAATTTTAAGCGCATAAAGCAAATGCCAAGAGATGGCTTCACCTTCGCGGTCTAAATCAGTGGCTAGATATATCGAGCCGGCATTGTTGGCAGCTTTTTTTAACTCCGATATAACTTTCTTAACCTTGGGCACGATTTGGTAATCAGGGACAAAATCATTCTTGATATCAACACCGAGTTCTTTCTGCGGCAAATCGCGCACATGACCAAAAGAGGCCAGAACCTTAAAATCCTTGCCCAAGTATTTTTCGATTGTCTTCGCCTTCGCCGGCGATTCTACAATAACAAGATTCATAGATTTAATTGTCCCAGAATTCTTATATCACCATTTGCTTAACTGATTTTTCTGTAACGACCGCCGCCAATATTTTCAATCATACCTTTCATCTCCAACATTGTCAAAGCGGTGTTGATGGCAATGATGTTTAATTTGCTCTCTAAAACCAAGTTATCAACCGCCTGTTCGCCTGAGCTCAATAGGGCTAATATTACGCTCTCCTCCGCCGTTTCCGGCAAAATTTCCCTGGCCTTAACCTGCGCCTCTTTAAGCTGAACCGGCAGCTCCTCCAAAATGTCCTCGATCGACATAACCAGCTTGGCGCCTTTCTGAATTAGTAAGTTTGTACCCTTGGAATAAGGCGAATCAATCGGTCCGGGCACGGCAAAGACCTCGCGGTTGTACTCCAGGGCCGCCAGCGCGGTGATAAGCGACCCCGACTCCTCCCCCGCTTCGATAACGAGAGTGCCGAGAGTTAAGCCGGCGATGATGCGATTACGAGCCGGGAAATTGGAGGGATAAGCAGGCGTGCCGGGTGGAAATTCCGAGACAACTGCCCCGCCCGAATCGATAATTTCGCGGGCCAAAGAAAGGTGGCTTCCGGGATAAACCCGATCCAGGCCGCAACCCAGCACTGCAACGGTAGTGCCGGCCGATTTGAGAGCAACCCGATGGGCCTCGCCATCGATTCCCAGGGCCAAGCCAGACACAATAGAGAGATCGGCCCCAACGCACTGGCGGGTCAACTCCCCCACGACCCTCCGGCCATAGTGAGTGTATTTGCGGCTGCCCACAATGGAGATTCCGGTCGCCTTGAGAGCCGCAGCATCGCCCCGGAGGTAGAGAATCGCCGGAGCGTCGGGAATTTCGGCCAAAAGCGGCGGATAAACCTTATCATACAAAGTAAGATAACCGATATTTAGCTTTTGTAGGCGCTCAATCTCCTGAGCCGGGGAAAACCTGGATCGAGCCTCCAGAAACAGACCGGCGATTTTGGGCCCAAGACTCTGACTGATTGCCGTCTCGCCTAACCGCCAAGCTTTTTCCAGATCAGAAAAAACCGCCAGGATCTTCTTGATTGTCTGACCACCGATCTTTTCGTGAGCGCTTAGAGCTAAAATAAAAGGAGTATTTTTTTCTTTCATCCGTGTTTCATAATATCAATTTTTACCCAAGAGAGTAAGTCAGGGGGTTGGCTATTTTTTCGTTCTCATATATCACTTTGGGTGAAAATGTGGTAATATTTTCTTCGAAGTCCACAAGAAGGGAGGTAGCGAACGTGGCCTATGTTGCTGTTTTCGTGGTTGATGGGCAAAACCGGATTCTGGCAATTCAGTCACCGCCCCAAACCAACTGGAATGTTCCATTAATGGAAAAATCCGGCAGTGGGACACCAATAAGTCAGGCTCGGTTCCTGCTTAGACAACTAGGCGTACCCAACCAACCCAATCTCATTCTGGGCGGTAAATGTGATCCGAGTAAGAGAACACCTGATCACTTTTGTCTGGTGTCGGTCCGGGATGGTCAACCCATTTCTCTGCCCCGGGGAACACAACATCGCTGGGTAACATTGAGGGAATTCTACCAGCTGCATCCCGAGTCCCAGACATGGGAGGGACTCAGTCGAATGGCGGTCCCCCTGACAGCGGGGGGTATTTCGTGAGTATGCACTTCTCGCTCCGCACTGACCATTGGTCGGTCCGGAGCAAGACCGGAGAAATTAATCAGAATTTGATTGATGGTTCCGGTCTTTTTTGATGCGATCGACCGCCATTTTTAAGAGTTTCGAGTAAAGAACGAGTCCGACCGCTTCCATGCTGCCGTGCTGTTCACGCCCCAGGATGTTGCCGCCGCCGCGGATTTCCAAATCAGAAAGGGCGATATTAAAACCGGAACCCAGTTCGGTGTTTTCCGCCAGGGACTTGAGTCGCTTCACCGCATTATCGGTGATTTTTTTATTGCCGTAAGTTAGAAGAGCGTAAGCTTGGCGAGCACTCCGGCCGATCCGGCCGCGAATCTGATAGAGTTGAGCCAAACCAAAATGATCGGCCTCCTCTACAATTAAAGTGTTGACATTCGATAAATCAAGACCGTTCTCAATAATGGTCGAGCAAACAAGAAGCTGAATCTGACCGGCGGTAAACCGGCTCATCACCCGGGCCAACCTCTCCTCCGGCAATTGACCGTGCGCCACCTCGATGGCAACTCCCGGAAAAAGTTTTTTGAGTTGAATTTTTTTGCCCTCAATTGTCGCCACCTCGTTGTGGAGGTAATAAATCTGCCCGCCCCGGGCAACTTCGCGGTTGATATAGCCCCTGATCTTGTCCTCGTTCCAACGCGTAATCTCCGTCGTAATTGCCTTGCGGCCGCCGGGCGGTGTGTTGATTTGCGAGATGTCGCGAATACCCGCAAGAGACATAAAGAGTGTCCGGGGAATTGGCGTGGCAGAGAGCGTCAAGACATTCACCTCGGCACGCATCCTTTTAAGCCTCTCCTTCTGCTTGACTCCGAAACGCTGCTCTTCATCAATAATGAAGAGGCCGAGATTTTTAAGATTGATATCCTTGCCCAGCAATCGATGAGTACCGATTAGAATATCGATTCGACCCGCCGCTAATAATTCGGTAATTTTCTGCTGTTCCGCCGATTGAACAAAACGGCTTAAATGTTCAATCACCGCCGGTAAGTTCGAAAATCGCTGGCGAAAATTGACGAGGTGCTGCTCGACTAAAATTGTCGTTGGTACCAGCATCACCACCTGATAACCGTTAGCCGCCGCTTGAGCCGCGGCGCGAATTGCTACTTCGGTCTTGCCAAAACCGACATCGCCGGAGATGAGTCGATCCATCGGAACATTTTTGACCAGGTCGCCGAATGTCGCCGCGACCGCTTCGGCCTGATCCGGCGTATCGATATAGGGAAAGGTCCCGATTATCTCCTCATTCCAATGCTTGTCGATTTTCCACCTCTCCCGCTGAGATATTTCCCGCGCGGCATATAAATCAAGCAGTTCTCGTGCCAACTTTATGACATTTTCATACGTTTTTTTGTAGGTCTTCTGCCAGCTCTGACTGCCAAGGCGACTCAATTTTGGCTTGCGCCGCCCAACACCGATATAGGAGGAGAGTTTTTCTGCCATCTCCGGCGGCACGTAGAGCATATCGCCATTTAGATATTCAAGGAAAAGATAGGCCCTATCCTGCCTGTCAACCTGCTTGGTACCAATGCAGCGAAAGCGGCCGACGCCATGGTCTTCGTGAACAATGAATTCGCCCGGACGGATTCGGCTGCCATCCGGCAAGATCAGAACATTGGCCGCAATCTCCGCCTCCTCCGTCTGAGAGATTTTCTTGCCCGTGCTTCCATCAAAACTTGCGATGGATTCAAGCTCCGGACCAAAAAACTCTAACCGAAGCGGGACAGCGGCAGAAGCGGCGAAAATCGAGAGTGTCCCGCCAAGAAGACTAAACTGCCCCGGAAACTCGATTGTCTCGACCCGTTCATAACCAAAATCGATCAGTTTGCCTGCTAAATCACCGGGGTTGTATTTTTCGCCAACTTTTAGCTTAAAGTCCTTAGCCATCGTTCGATTTTAACACATCTTGCCGTACCCTGTCAGGCGCCGCCACAAGACCCTTGGCTGTACGGTATCATCTTATAGATACAAAAAATACTCACTTGCTCACGATCGGAAACAAAATGAGTAATTTTTATCGAAGTTGTTTTGTTATAATGACTTGTTTAAATTGGCGCCAACTTTAACCTTTTTCAACTTCAACGCCCATACTGCGGGCGGTGCCGGCAACTATCTTCATCGCCGCCTCAACATCGTTGGCATTAAGATCAGTCATTTTCGTTTCGGCAATCTCTCTCAGTTGAGCCTGTGTCAACTTCTTGGCCAATTTATTTTTTTTGGAGTTGTCGGCCCCCTTTGGCACACCAAGCGCCTTTTTAATCAGCACTGCCGCCGGAGGTGTCTTTAGGCGAAAAGCATAGGTGCGATCCTCGTAAACCGTGATCTCAACCGGAATAATAGTATCACCCAGTCCCCTCGTCTGCTCGTTAAACGCCTGAGTAAACTCCATAATATTCAAACCATGCTGGCCCAAGGCCGGGCCAACCGGCGGTGCCGGAGTTGCTTTGCCCGCCGGAATCTGAAGTTTTAAAATTGTTTTAACTGTCTTCGCCATCGTTACTCCGTAACCGCACAAATGGATAACTAATAACCTAAATGACTAATGACGAATGAATTTATTAGTTATTCGTCATTAGGACTAATTTGTCATCCGTTTCTGCTTTAAACTTTTTTAACTTGCAAAAAATCTAATGCCACTGGTGTCTCGCGGCCGAACATACTAACCAAAACCTTAATCTTGCCGCGATCCTGATCAATCTCTTCAACCTTGCCCTCAAAACCCTTGAGTGCCCCGTCGGTAATCTTGACTAAATCTCCCTCACGGAAATCAATTTTGAACTTCGGCTCCTCAACACCCATTCTCTTTCGAATCCGGTCAATCTCCTCTTTAGACATCGGTGTCGGCCGAACGCCAAAACCGATAAATCCGGTCACATTGGGCGTGTTTCGGACAACGTACCAGGAGTCATCAGTCACCACCATATCAACCAAGACATAGCCCGGGAAAATCCTCTTTTCGACCACGCGGCGCTTACCGTTTTTTATCTCAATCTGTTTCTCCTTGGGCACAATAACATTGAAAATCTTGTCTTGCATTCCCATTGAGTCTATTCTCTGCCGCAACGAGTCCTTAACCTGATCTTCGTAGCCGGAATAGGTATGAATAACATACCAGTTGCGCTCCCCTGATTGCTTTAGGGTTAGAAACTTCTTCTGGGGCGGCTTAGCTATCCCGTCGGCCCCATTCGGTAACTCGGCAATTTTAACCTCTTGGTCTTTTTCTTGATCTTTTTTACTCACGCTATCCCCTTTCTACAAGGTATTCAACCACTTGAGCCAGGCCGTAATCAACGGCGGCAGTGGTTGCTGTTGCGGTAACAACCGCCAAAATAACAATGACGGTGTTGTTGATCACCTCGGTTCGCGAGGGCCACTTAACCTTTTTTAACTCGCCCCAAGAATCAACAAAATATCGGGTTAGACGATTATTTTTCATCTTTTCTTATTTCCAAAACTTTAATGCGAGTCAAATCTTCACGCTGGCCCAGAGTCCGCTTGTAGCGCTTTTTGGCGTGAAACTTAAAAACCCTGAGTTTTTTGCCGTGAAAATCACCCAGAACTTCGGCTGCCACTTTGGCTTGACCCAGAGAGGGTTGACCGATGTTAACGTTTTTTTCATCGGCAATCAACAAAACATTATCAAAAATGATTTGATTGCCGCTTCTGTCAGCAGGCGCAACGAGATCGATCTCGCACTCCCTGCCCGGTGTCAGTTTGTATTGGTTTCCTTTATATGAAACTATGGCGAACATTATTACCCTGTTTCCTGTAAACTTACAAGGGCACAAAGCCCGGTTCAAACTAAAAAAGCCTGCTGGCCTATCTAGTAGATAGTTTAACAGAGACGCTCAAAAAGTCAAGGGCTAAAAGGTGAGTTTGTTGTGACGGATAAAAACACTCTGGACCAGGCCGATAAGAAAGAGGGTCATAATTAAAGACGTTCCGCCGGCCGAGAGGAGAGGCAGGGGTATGCCCGTCACCGGTGCAATGCCCAAATTCATACCAACGTTAATCGCAACCTGGAAGAAAAGCATGCCGGCACTCCCCAGAGAAAGCAGGACACCAAAATTATCCCGGGCAAAGCGAGCCAGACTAATCAACTTGCTAATAAGCGAAAGATACAAGAGAAGAAAAACGCTCGAACCGAGAAAGCCAAGGGACTCCGCCAAGCCGGCGAAGATAAAATCCGTGTGCGGTTCCGGCAAGAACCGCAACTGGCTCTGGCTCCCCCGCCCCAAACCCCTCCCCCACAGTTCACCCGCACCGGCAGAGATTTGAGCTTGGCGCACATTGTATCCGCTCCCGTAAGGATCAGAGTTGGGAAAAATAAAAGTTAAAATCCGGTTTCGCTGATAATCTTTAAGGATATCCTCAAAGGGTCCAATACGAAAAGCGGAAAGGAAAAAGGTGCTTGATATCAGAATAATAAGACAAGCAAATGTGGCAATCTGCCAACGTGTTGGCCGAGAGGCCAAAAGGATAACAAAATAGACAAAACAAATCACGATCGCCGTACCCAAGTCGGGTTCGCGCAGAATCAGGACGAGAGGCAAAGCCAGAATGATAATCGAGAGCAAGATATCAAACCATTTTATCTTTTTGATTCGCCTGGAAAAAAACGCGGAGAGATAAACCACCATAAAAACTTTTGCCACCTCGGATGGCTGAATTTGAAAAAACCCGAGATAGAGCCAGTTTCTGGCACCATTGACCGTTTTGCCGAAAAGCTCGACAGCGATCAAGAGAATAATCGAACAAAGATAAAAAACCCAACTTGTTCCGCGGAAAAAGCGATAATCAACAAAACCAATCGCTATCATCACAAACACGCCAATCAGCGCGTAAATCAACTGGCGAGTTGCCACCACGATCTCGTCGCTGCCAAAGACAAGACTATAGATCATTGAAACGCTGGTAGTGACAAAAATAAGAGGAATAAGATAGAGGGCAATATCAAATGTTTTAATTTTCTTCGGCACTCTACCTCCCTACCGAAATTTTTGGCTAGTGCGGGAGAGACCGACCCAGATCTTCTCGCCATCAATATCGTACTCCTTTTCGCCCTCCACTCGAAACTTGCCCCGATTGATGCCCTTGGCCAATATCTCCGAGGCAATCAGCTCTCCTTTCTTCTCCAAGACCTGAGTAAGCGGAGACGAACTCGTTTCGTAAAACATCATAATCCGATCTTCTACCTCAAAACCACTCTCCTTGCGAAGAGATTGAATGTTTCGAATCAGCTCGCGCATCAAACCCTCCTGCTTTAATTCGGGAGTGATGGTAAAATCCAACTCGACATCGCCGCTCTCCTGCCAAATGACCGCCTTGACATTAACCTCTTCTTTAATTATCTCCTCTAAGTTGGCATCGAGTTTCTTGCCGCTGTAAGTTAATGACTTTAGGGGCTGGCGAATCTTAATGTTTTGTTCCGCCCGTCGGCTCAAGCCCCGCTCAACAACCTGCCGGACATTCGCCATTTCGGCCAGAATCGTGCTGTCGTAGCTTCTCTTCTTGGGAAAGTCGGTCAGATGGACCGACTCCGGATCGCTCTCTTGGCGCAAACCAAGATAAACTTTCTCGGCAAACATCGGTGTGAATGGTGCTGACAATTTCATAAATTCGCTTAAGACGTAATACAATGTCTCATAAGCAGACTTTTTATCCTCGTCATCTTCCGTTTTCCAGAAACGGCGCCGTGAACGGCGAACATACCACGTCGACAACTCGGCGACAAAATCACTCATCGCCCTTGCCGGACGATATGTTTCAAACCTGTTGAGATCCTCCGTCACCTCGCTTGCCAGTAACCGGAACCTCGCCGTTATCCAGCGATCAAGAACATTTTTGGAAACCGTTTTTCCGGCTGGGCTAAATTTATCAATCGAGGCGTACGTCACAAAAAATGAATATACGTTCCAGAGCGTCAAAAAGAAATTCCGCGACAGCGCCACCATCTCTTTGTCGGAGTAGAGCTTGGAATCACCGGGCTGATTAACGGAGTAGAAAAACATTCTGGCCGCATCGGCGCCATACTTGTCAAAAACCTCACGCGGAAAAACAATATTCCCCTTTGACTTGGACATCTTTTTACCATGCTCGTCGAGGAGATGCCCCAAGGAAATAACATTTTTGTAGGCAGGCTCATCACTTATAGCGGTCGAGACGGCCAGTAGAGTATAGAACCAGCCTCTGGTCTGATCAACCGCCTCGGCGATAAAATCGGCCGGAAACTGACACGTCCTTGGCGTGTCATCCCGAGCGGTGCTGCCTGAAGTCAAGGGATCTTTACAATCAATAAGCTCCTTGTTTTCAAAAGGATAGTGCCACTGGGCATAGGGCATCACCCCGGAATCCAGCCAAACATCCATCACCTCGGCCACCCGCTTCATTTGGCCGCCGCAGCTGCAATCAAAAACCACTTCGTCAATTTGGGGTTTGTGCGGATCAATATCGCCAACATCGCCCAAGGATGTTACAACTCTATGTGCCTTGCACTTGCCGCACTCCCAAATCGGCAGAGGCGTTCCCCAGTAGCGGTCGCGAGAGATGGCCCAATCATTAATATTCTCCAGCCAGTTACCGAAACGACCCTCTTTGAGATGGCCGGGGATCCAGTTTATCTTTTTGTTGTTAGCCAAGAGCCTGTCGCGCAACTTGCTCATAGCAATATACCAGGAGTCGCGAGCAAAATAGAGAAGGGGCGAGTCGCAGCGCCAGCAAAAAGGATAGTCGTGAGCAATCTCTTCCCGCTTAAACAAAAGGTTTCGCTCGGTTAAATCAACTTTAATTTCGGAGTCAGCGTCCTTAACAAAACTTCCCTGCCCCGCTCCGGCCAGAAGCGTACCCTTCTCGTCAACGGTTTTTAAAACTTTTATATTATTTTTTTGATGGCCCCAAATATAGTCGTCCTCGCCAAAAGCGGGAGCGGTATGGACAACACCGGTGCCATCAGTGTCGGAGACAAAATCAGCCAAAATTAATTTGTAAATTTTCTCGCCGGCCTCGGCAAATTCCTCTCCTTCGGGATAAAGCGGTTTATAATCACGCTGATCATCTCTAGAATATTTTTCGATAACTTCCCGACCGGAATAAGAACCAAGAATTTTTGCGCTATCTTTATCGCCCTTTAGCGCCCCGCTCAATACCTCCCCTACCCGATTCCGAGCAATGACTAATTTATCCCCCCGATATTCAACAATTTGATAGTCAATGTTCGGCCCCAAAGAGAGGGCGGCATTGCCGGGCAGTGTCCAGGGTGTTGTTGTCCAAACCAGAAAATATGTTCCGGGCTCCTTCTCTGATTCAAGTTTAACATAGACGGACTCTTCGACTACCTCTTTGTAGCCAAGCGCAACCTCGTGCGAGGAGAGAGCGGTGCCGCAACGCGGGCAGTAAGGCACAACTTTGTGGCCCCGATACAACAGGCCCCTTTTGTCGATCTCGCCGATCGCCCACCAGACCGTCTCGATATATTTTGGGTCATAGGTAATATAGGGGTCGGAGAGATCGAGCCAGTAGCCCATCCTCTGCGTTAGCCACTCCCACTCCGATTTGTACTTCCAAACCGATTCCCGGCAAAGCTGATTAAATTTGGCGATTGAGGCCTTTTTGTCGCCCGGCACCAGGTTTTCGATCTCACCCTTGCCGGAGATGCCGAGTGACTTTTCAACCTCAAGCTCAACCGGCAATCCGTGCGTATCCCAGCCGGCCTTGCGCCAAACCATATAGCCTTGCATGGTTTTGTAACGGGGGAAAAGGTCCTTAAAGGAGCGCGCCTCAACATGATGCAAGCCCGGCCGGCCGTTAGCCGTTGGCGGGCCCTCATAGAAAACAAAGTTCTTTTTGCCCTTGTTTTTGGCTAAAGATTTTTTAAAGATATCGTTCTTTTGCCAAAACTCCAGAACATCTTCCTCGGCTTTGGGCAAATCCAATTTTGGGTTAACTTTCTTGAACATCACAATCATCAAAAATCCACAAAAAAACGCTTGCTTGTGTTTTTATCATACTCGAATCAGCCCTCTATTTCAACAGTCTTGCTCCGTGATTTCAGTCCGGAGACTATTCTTATCGAGCTTTTGGGTACTTGATAATATTCCGATAGGGCATCGGTCACCGCTCGGTTGGCCTCTCCCTCCACCGGCTTGGCTCGCACCCACAGTTTGGCATGCCATCCAGCCCCATCTGCAACTGCTCAACCTTCGCCCCCGGCACCACTTTTATATTTATTCTCGGCATAACTACAACAACTTTGACCACTTATGGTGCGACCGCATCACAAGTGATCATTTTGGGCCGAAAACCTTCAATAGTATTCATTTATCTTTACTTTCGGGTCCTAGCGGCTTCGTCCAGGGCCTCGTTGACGAGTTTGTCGGCGAGTTTGTTTTGCTCACGCGGAACGTGAATAAAAGAGATCCTTATTTTATGCGTTTGAACAAAGTTCTTAATTTTATCAATGAGTTCGCGCAAATGATCCTGCTTGATCTTATAATTACCGCCGAGCTGTTCAACGACAAGCTTGCTGTCCAGGCGGCAGACAACCTCACCGCCATTACCGTCATTTTCCTTGAGCCACTTGCTTTTACCCAAAATTTCACAAGCTCTAATAAGGGCTTGGTACTCCGCCTCGTTATTAGTGGCCTTGCCAATATACTCCTTGTGAGTGTGAATAATATTGCCGGCCTCATCACTAAAAACAACCCCGATCGCCGCCGGACCGGGATTGCCTCTTGAACCGCCATCTGTATTGATAAAAATAGTTTTCATGCCGCAATGAGAATACTCCCTTTCGATTATTATTCTACCTCCCCTAACCCCTCCTGCTCCAGGAGGGGAACTAAAATCCACGAAAATTATAGGCCGAGGCCGACTTTATTCTTGACGTCTTCGAGGGTGCGCTGAGCCACGAGGGCAACCTCCTCGGCGCCGCGGTTTAAAATCTCCAGCAAACTGCTGTAATTCTCAATATACTTGTAGTAGCGCACCTGAATCGGACGCAGGAATTCAATCACCGCTTCGGCTAGCGCCTCCTTGAACTCGGCGTAGCTTTTGCCGCTAAATTTCTTCTCAAGTTCACTGATGCTCCGACCGCTTACTTCACTGTAGATATTCAACAGGTTAGTCAGGGCCGGCTTGTCTGCATCCGCCCGCACCTCTGTGCCAGAATCGGTGACAGCTCGCTTAATTTTATTGCGGATGGTGTCAACATCGTCGGTCAGAGCAATATAGTTGCTGGGCGAAGCGGACTTGCTCATCTTCTTTACCGGATCATCAAGACCCATTATCCGGGCGGATTCTTTTTTAATCATCGGCTCGGGAACCGCAAAGGTCTGGCCATAGCGACTATTAAACCGTGTTGCCAGATCGCGCGTCAGCTCGACGTGCTGTTTCTGATCTTCTCCTACCGGCACGTGAGTCGTCTGATATAAAAGGATATCTGCCGCCATCAGCACCGGATAATCAAAGAGGCCGACCAAGGCGCCCTGCCGGGAAAATTGCCCGGTCTTATCCTTAAACTGCGTCATACGGCTAAGTTCGCCCATTGAGGTGAAGGTTTTTAATATCCAGGCCAGTTCGGTATGTTCGGGACGGGTTGATTGAACAAAGATATGAGACCTCTTGGGGTCGATTCCCGCTGCCAAATATATTGCCGCCACCGCCAAAATATTTTTTTTGAGCTCTTTGGGGTCTTGGGGCACAGTGATAGCATGAAGGTCGACAACACAAAATACGCACTCTGTGCGTCCCGAACTTGATTCGGGATCCATTCCGTACTTGTCCTGGAGTTCGACCCACTGCTTAATCGCTCCAAGATAGTTGCCCAGATGCAAAATCCCTGACGGCTGAATACCGGAAAAAATTCTTCTCATAGAATATTCCTCTTTGTCCAAAAACATAAATCGAAGATTTCTCTCGCCGACGGCGAATCGAAATGACTGTTATAATCTTAATCGTAATTTCGCGAAGTGGCAAGAGATTTGATCGTAACGGCGGCATTATCGGCAATATTTTCGCCCCTCCGAATGACCTCAACCGAAAATCCGACGAAGGGCTGGCGGGTTGCCGGCATAACCGAGGGCGCAAAACCGGACAGCCGCAATGTTGTCTCAAACTCCTCGTCAACAATCGCCGGAGTGCTGGCTACCTCGCTAATTATCGCCTGGTTAATCTGGTTTAGGGAGGAATATTTTTTATAGCGAAGGCGGCCGGCGGAGTTTAGGTAAAAACCAACACCGTCTGAGAGCCCGACAACGAGCGCGTTGGCCTCGGTCGTCTCCGGCGCCGTATTGCCAACCGCCTGGCAACTGTTGTCGCTGCAATTTAAAATCGCCAAACCCCGAAACTCCAGCGAATGAAGGCTGAATCTTCGACTGTCGTCAGCCTGGCGAATATCGCGCGTCAGCATATCGGTAATGCGCCGAGCATTTTCCGATACTCCCCGCATTGCTTTGAGCTTGCGCTGATAGGTGATCGCCTGAGTTGTTGTCGCCGTTACCAAAACCATCATCACGGCAAAAATCGTGGCGGCAATTAATATCTCCATTAGAGTAAAGCCGGGGGTCTTTTTATGGATTTTTTGCGTCATCTTTTTTTATGGATTTTTTGCGTCCTAATAGTTTGGCCGCCAGTTAGTCAAAATCTCGCTGAGACGATATGAATCACTCCGCCAGCGCACCTCGATATCAACCCGGAGAGCATTACTGTCGCGATTTGTAATCCCCCGGGCCAAAAGGTCGCCGGCGGGTCGGCTGATTCTAACCGAACGGATAAACTCCAAGCCGTCTACTGTTGTTGCGTCCTGGTTGGCCGAACCATCGGCAATTAGATAATAGCGGTCGCCCGATAAGCGCAGATAACCGGCAATATCGCCGTCCGTTGTAATCCGGGAGAGGGCAGAGGCCTTGTCCGGCGTCAGCGAGTCCCAGCCAGTGGCGTTGTCGCCATCGATCCAGTTAGTATCTCTAATCTGCCGGACAATCTCAATCCCCTCCCCCGCCAGGTAGGCGGCTTGAGCCCGTTCGGTCAGATGGTCGCTGGTATCCATCGCCGCCCGGCCAACTGTTACCAGTGCGCCCAGCAAAGTCATAATGATAACGGCCGAGATTAGAACTTCGAGCAGACCAAAACCGGATTTTGTCTTTAGGGGGAGGAAACTCCTTACTTTTGAATGATGATTCGCCATGGGTCGGGCACTATTGAATAAGAAACGTTTTTATTAATCTTGGTGTCGGAGTAAATAAAGATCACTGTGCTCTCCGTTGGGCGCACGACATTGTCGAGCGCGTCTCTCAGTTGGCAAATTTGACCCGGCGAAAGACACTCCAGGCGATAATTTCCAGCCACCGACTCATTTTCGCCCAGATTTATCGCGCCCACAACCTGAGACAGATTATTGGTTAACTCGATTGTCCCGCCGGCCGCATCCGGCACCAAACGATAACTCTCGACATCTTTTTCCGGATTTTTCGCCCGCGTAATTGCCTGGGCGGCAAGCGACTCGATTTCGGCCGCGCGGTTATCGAAGCGATTCTTCTGGCCGTAATCCTCCATCGCCGGAATCGCCGCCAGGGCCATCATCACAATAATGGCAGTTGTGATTGCCACCTCAATAAAGGTAAACCCCCTTTTCCGAACTGGACTCATATTAATAACCGAACAAATTATTGAAGTACCAATTAATAATACTCCGGCCGGAGACTAAAGCCAGAAGCATAGCAACAATCAGAAAGGGAGCAAAGGGCAGGGCATCCTTGAGCTTTTTCCCGCCAAAGGCGATTAAGCCGACGCCAAGGACTGAGCCGAGAACAAAGGAGAGAAAGAGGCCCAAAATAACCAGGGGGTAACCCAGCAGTAAACCAAGTATGGCGCCGATCTTGATATCGCCCGACCCCATCCATCTTTCTCGGGAAACAAGTACTAAAAGACCGGGAACGCCGCCGCCAATCAAACCGCCGGCAAGAGACTGGCCAAAACCCATATTGCCAAAGTACCAGCCAAAGAGAAGTGTCAGACCAAGCGTTGCCCAAGCAAACTCCTCCGGAATAAGCTGGCGGAGAAGATCGTAGACAAAGACCACGGCCAAGAGGGCGAAGACGGCACCATAAAAAAGAAGGTGCCAGGAAAAGCCGAACTCCAGATAAAGCAGGGTGACCACCAGCGCAAAACCGGCCTCAACCAGAGGATATTGCCAGGAGATCGGCTGACTGCAGTGCCGGCAACGCGCTTTCAGCAAAGCAAAGGAGAGAAGCGGCACAAGATCATACCACGCCAGATTCTTTTTGCAGTTGGGGCAATGAGACCGGCCGCGCCAAATTGAATGCAGATCATCGATGCGGGCAATAACCACATTTAAAAAACTGCCGGCCGCCAAACCAAGCAAAACCGATAAAATCAAGCCGTTGTACATTATTTATCCTCAATTCAAAACCTGCTCAACCCCCCAGCCCCGAGGGCAATAATCAAGATACAAGCTCTAGTCTAGCAGCACATTAGCAAGCTAGCATATTAGCTGATTAGCTATCTTACTAACACGCTAACCACTGATTGGTTATTGCATCCTGGTCGTTGCCCATAGGGCTAGGGAGTCTTAGCAGGGCCTAAAATTCCGGCCTAACCTCTAATCGTTGCCGACATAGTAATCGGCGGTATAGCCGGTTGCGGCACCGTAGCCGGTTGGCGGAGTGGTCAACCTGTCCGGATCATTATTGTTTTCCAGGTCGGCCATAAGATAATAGTTGACCGCCGGATTGGCATCCGACTGATACGAATAGGCGGTGTCAGCATCGGCCTGGGGATCATTCGGGATCGTCTTAATATACGGCGAGGAACCACCCGAAAGCGGAGTCGTCAGGGTAGCGGCAACAGTCGCGGCAGTCGTACTCGCAACATAGGTGCCGTTAGCCTGATCGGCAGCGTAAACCTCCAAGGCGGTTTTAAGCTGGCGCAGATCGCTCTTTCGGGTCGCGTCCCGGGCTTTAGCGCGGGCGCCGCCCAGAGCAACCAGAACCATCGACGCCAGGATGCCGATAATAGCAATAACAACCAAAAGCTCAATTAAGGTAAAACCCTTTTTGTTCATTGTCTCCTCCTTTTCATTCTAAATTCCAGGACTGTATCGACCTACCCTCCTGCCAGCCGCGTTTGACGCGGCACTCAGGAGAACAATCCTCGATACTTAATAAAACACGATTTGTATTTGGTAGTTTGTATTTAGTAATTACGCTTGATGTGCAATTGTCATCCCCGACCCGATCGGGGATGACAGATTAAGGGAGAGGTTTGGTATTTTGTATTCAGGTGATACGTGATCACTGTATCTGAGCCAGGTTATAGATGGGCACAAGAATAGCAAAGACCAGGAAAGCAACACCAATACCTATTATAACTAAAACAACCGGTTCAATCAAAGTGGATATCGTCTTAATGCGGTTAGACGTGTCCTCCTCAAAGTAATCGGCCACTCGCCCGAGCACCTTGTCGAGCTGGCCCGTCTCCTCGCCAACCGCAACCATCTGGCCGAGCATTTGAGGAAAAACGGGATTTTTGATCAGTTCGGTCGAAAGCGGCACCCCCCGCTCAATCCGGGTAATCATATTAAGAATGCTCTCTTCGTAGATCTCATTATTCACAATTGTAGCACTAGTCCGCAAAGAGTCCAAGAGGGAAACGCCAGCGCCAATAAGCATCTCCAAGACACGAGAAAAACGACCGATATAGATGCCCTCAATAAATTTTCCCAGGACAGGCACCTCGATTTTGGCCAAATTGACGGTTCTCGATCCTGACTCCGAAGCAAGCCAAAGCCGCAAAACCAGGCCGATGATCAGCAAAACAATCAACAGGGCCCACCAGTAAACAACAAAGAAATCCGAAATCGCCAAGAGCATCCGGGTCGCCAGCGGCAGTGTTGCCTGCGCCTGCTCAAACATCTGTTTTAGCTGCGGCACAATCGTCATAAGCATATAAACAGCGACACCAATCATTGCCAGGAGTAAAAAGACGGGATAATACAAAACGCTCTTTATGCAATTGGTAAAGGAGTGCTGCTTCTCCAGCTGATTCGCCAACTGATTCAAAACCACATCCAACCGGCCGGTTGTTTCGCCGGAGTTAATAACGCTGACAAAAACACGGTCAAAAGCCTCGGGGTGCTTGGCAAGAGCGCGCGAGAAACTCGCCCCCTCCTCAAGATCACGGTAGAGGTCGTGATAGATGCGACGCAAACGCTCGTTTTGGGCTTGAGCCGCCACAATCGTAAGCGCCTTGGTCAGCGGCAATCCGGCCGATATCATCGTGGAGAGCAAGCGGGCAAAAATCGCTTTGTCGCGCAAAGTGATGCGCCGGCCAAACGGCAAAATAAAGCGGTGCCTCTCTGCCGCCACAACCTCCAGGGGGACAAGGCTATGATGAAGCAGGATTTGCTCCGCGTCGGATTGACCGGGAGCCTTAACGGTCCCGGTAACGACTTCTCCCTTGCTGTCTTTTGCTTTATATAAAAATCTCATCGCACTACGTGCTCCAGAAATGGATGACTAATATTCATACCCCATCCAACTTCCCCTATCTCAGGGGGAAGAGCCATTCGTTATTCGCCATTTGGTTAATTCGTTATCCGTTTTTGTTTTAATAAACCATCATCTTAAAACTCTTGGTGTCTAGGGACCATCCCAATGCATCCTCGAGACTAATATCGCCCCGAGAGACAAATTCAGCCAAAACCTTGTCCAGACTTATCATACCCTCTGAGGCAGATGTCTGGATGACATTGGGAATCTGGTAATTTTTGCCCTCGCGAATCAAGCTCTTGATCGCCGAGTTGGCCATCATAATCTCCGCCGCCAAGACCCGGCCGCCGCCGATTCGCGGAATAAGGCGCTGCGAGACAACACCAAGCAGAACCGAGGCGAGCTGGCTTGAGATTTGCTGTTGGAGGTGGGGCGGAAAGACGGAGACAACACGATCGGCCGTCTGAGCCGCCGAATTGGTATGAGCCGTTGTAAAAACCAGGTGGCCGGTTTCAGCAATAGTTAAAACCGCCTCGATCGTCTCAAGATCGCGCATTTCACCGACAAGCACAACATCGGGATCTTCGCGCAAAGCGGCTCGAAGCGCTCGAGCAAAGGTGTTGGTGTCATTGCCGACTTCCCGCTGTGAGATAATACTCTTTTTGTGCTCAAAGACGTACTCGATCGGATCCTCGATCGCAATAATATGTTTGCGTTGTTCCTGGTTGATCTTGTCAACAATGGCGGCGAGCGTCGTTGATTTACCCGAACCGGTCGGGCCGGCCACAACAACCAGGCCTTGGCTGTGTTCGGAGAATCGCTCCAGTATCGGCGGCAAACCCAGATCCCCGAAACCGCGAATTTCTTTAGGAATAAGACGAAGCGAGGCGGACAAACTGCCCCGCTGGTAGTAGATATTTGCCCGGAAACGAATCTCTTTGTAGCCGAAGGAAAAATCAACCTCCTTCTTTTGCTTGACGGTATTGAGCATCTCAGCTGTTGCAAAGGAAGAGATAATATCTAAAACTTTCTCGGCGGTTAAGACCGGCACGTCCGGAATATCGAGCAGTTTTCCATCAATCCGAACCGCCACCGGCACACCGACATTAAAGTGAATGTCTGAGGCACCCTTCTCCAGGGCATAGTTAAGATAGCTGGCAATCTCGGACGCGGCTTTTTCACTCACATTCCCTCCTAGTTCCTTGTTTTTATCTTTCCCCATTATAACACATTACCAATGTATCTCAGCCTCCGCACGTGTTCTTTGTGTTTATGTATTATTCAATGTTGCCTGCAAAACCTCATCGATCGTGGTTAATCCCTGCAGGGCCTTTAATATTCCATCCTGGCGCATAGTAATCATCCCCGACCTGATTGCCGCCTCCTTTATTTCGTTGGCCGATCGCCGGGAAATGGCCAGCTCCTCAATCTCGGGGGTTATTCCCATAACTTCAAAAACCCCAACCCTCCCCCGAAAACCCTGCGAACAATTCTCGCAACCCCGACCGTAGTAAAAGTGAATATCGCCGCTAAAGCGACTCCGGTCAGCATAATTCCGGGGCGGTATCTTTTGCAATTCGGCCGCAACCTCTTCCTTTAGCTTCTCCGGCACCTTCATCTCCTCTTTGCATTTAACGCAGATGCGCCGGACCAGACGCTGGGCAACAACAACATTAATCGATGAGGTAATCAGAAACGGCTCAACACCCATATTAATCAAACGCGGCAGGGTTCCGGCCGTGTCGTTGGTGTGCAAGGTTGTCAGTACCAGGTGGCCGGTTAGGGCGGCGTGCGTGGCCATTCCCGCCGTCTCGACATCTCTCACCTCTCCCACCATAATAACGTTTGGATCCTGGCGCAAAACGCTTCTTAAGCCCGTCGCAAAATTAAATCCGATCTCCGGCTTAACCTGACACTGGCTTACACCCGGCACTTCATATTCGACAGGATCCTCAAGCGTCACAATATTGATTCCGGGAATGCTTAAGCGGCTAAGCAGAGCATAGAGAGTCGTCGACTTGCCGGAGCCGGTCGGGCCGGTGGCTAGAATAATCCCATAAGGCTGACCGATTGCCTGAATGGTCAAATTAAAGGCGCTACCCTGCATACCCAAGTCTTCGAGCGAGAGAATAGTCTGGTCTTTGTCCAGTATCCTCAGCACAACCTTCTCGCCGTGAATGGTCGGCAAGGTCGAAACCCGAACATCAACGTTTCTGCTCTTAAAGATCAGACCGAATCGTCCGTCTTGGGGGATTCGGGTTTCATCAATTTTGAGGCGCGACATAATTTTTATCCGGCTGATAATTGGAGGATGGAGCTTGAGTGGAACCTTAACGATGTCGCGCAAGATCCCGTCTACCCGGCAGCGTACGCGCAAGTGCTTGCTCCCCGGCTCAAGGTGAACATCGGATGCTTTATTAACGAGAGCATAATCAATCACCCCGGCCACAATCTTGGGTACATATGCCTCGCTTACGATCTCTCCCAGGTCTTTATCGGTGGAGATCTCGCGGCCGTCCAGTAAAACATCCAGTTTGTTCTCCTCGAGTGCCTGCTGGTCGCGCTTTTCCTTAACAGAAACCTCCTCTGCCGCCGCCGGAACCTTTAGTCGGTCCCCCTCCGCACCTGCCGGCAACTCTGCCGCTTGAATCGGCTCATTCTCAATCTTCACCTCTTTTTCTGTCTCCCCTCCGGGTGATTTGGCTGATTCTTCGGCCTTCGGCCTTTGGCCTTCGGCTATTTGCCTTTCCCCCTCCTTGGGTTCGCCCTCCTCAAAAGCACGGAGTTGGGGCACCTCGTCAATGGTAATGGCGGGATCGTCTTTGGGCACAAAAAGAGACTCAAGAAAAGATGCGGACCATGCCTTATTTCCCCCCTCCCGGACCGGCTCCTCTTCAACCTGAGATTCCGTCTCCTCTTGGCTGCCCTGATCGTATTTTTTTAAGACGTAGTCAATATCCTCACGGGAAGTTGCAAAGAGTTCAATCGCAACCCCGTTTTCCTTAACAATATAATCAATAATCTTTTTGGTCAAAACAGAATCAGGCTCCTCGCAGGCAATCATTAAGCCGCCCGTCTGTTTTTCAGCAAAGACCACCAGACGATATTTGGCAATAAAATCCTTGGGCATCTTGTGCAAAAGATGAACGGAAATATTTTGGTTGCGCAAATAAACAACCGGCAGACTTCCCCTCTTCATCAGCAAAGCGCTTTTGTTTTGGCTGCCGTATTGTTTTAGGGCGCTGATAAAATCATTTTCGCCGGTAATATACAATTCAACCGTCAATTCCCTTTTTTCCAACAAATTAGCCAAGCCCACGGCATATTGAGCCAAAAGATCCGCCGGACGAGCAACGGCAAGCCTTAAAATGTTGTCATTTAGACCAAAGGGCACAACACCGTATTTTCGGGCAAATTTTTCCGGTACTGCCGCCAAAGCCTCCTTGGAGATCTCAAAATTTTGCAGGGAGACAAAGGGGAGTTTTAAGAGAATGCCGTAAGCTTTATTTATGGTGTCGCGAGTAACCAGGCGGTTTTTGGTTAAAAAGTTTTCAATCTCGCGATTAGTCCGAAAGTGTTTTTTAAGTTTGTCGGCATCGCTTAGATCCAAGGTATTCTGCACGACAAAAACATCCAGGATCGATTGACCGGAGGCATTGTAACCGTTAAGCAACCGAAGGGCGTTTTGCGGCTTTTGGGTAATTTGAGACATCGTGTTTCTAAAATCAAAACACTAACCGAGTAATAATCAATGAAAGAGATGAGGTATAAACAATAACCAAACAGTTTGGTAATTGCCGCTTAGTGATTGGTTATTGTTTTTTGATTATTGGATTTAGGGTTGTTCAAACGGATTTTCGCGCCCCATTTTATTGATCGGCACCGCCAGCGGCAAATTGCTGAGATTCTCCCGGCCGTCCAAGAGCCCCTTGGCCTTAATCTTTATCGTTTCGATCTCCACCGGCTGAAGATCAAGCGAAACGGCATAACTCTCCAGCGAGGCCCGAGAAAGCGTCCAGAGCCAGAAAAAAACCGCCAATGTACCGGCCAGAATAATCATTCCGCCAAACAAACCCAAAGTTCTGATCATATTCATCTCCCGCTAAACTCCCCCCTCGGAAACGCCGCTAGCAGAGACACTCGGCGATACGCCAGCCCGGCGATATGCTTCGATCTGAAGCGACAAGGATAAGCCGTTGTCGCCCTCAGACAGGCTCAGGGATTTAATATTCATAAAGCGAATACTTTTCTCAAGAGAGGTAATAAATTGATTCAGCTCCGTAAAACTACCCTTAACACTAAATGAAATCTGAATTGCTCCGGGCGTTGCCGCTGCGGTACTGCTTGAAGCGGCAGTGTTGTCGCTAATTTGAATTGAGGGAATGTAGGTATTATGCTTGGCCGCGATTGCCTCCAGCTCAACTATTAAATCCTCCTTGCCGGTGCCTTCGGGAACCGCCACCAGCATTTGATCAACGATCGCGCCCAGGTCGCTCATGCTTTGCTTGGCTGTCTTGAGCGACTCCAGCTTTGCCCGGGCTGACTCTATCTCGCTTTTGGCTAAATAGTAGTCGCGCCGGTTCTGCTTATACCCGGGAATAATTAAACTAAAGGAGAGATAAAAACAGACACCAACGGCAAAGATAGTCAAAGCCAGAAAAGACGTCTTGTTGTCCCGCCTCATTGGACCCCCTTTGTTGTGCTGGAAACAGCCTCCGGTGAGACCGATTTATCAATTTTAGCCGTAATTGAAAAGCTGGCCGTGGCCTTACCCTCGGTACTAAGAGAGACGGCTGAGGTGCCAATGTCAACATCCTTGAGCGCCGACCAGCTCTTTAGCGCCAGGGAGAGATCGGCAATCGAGCGATAGGATGAGGTCTTGCCGTCAATCGCCAGGGTGCCATCGGATTTCATAGAAATAGCACTAACCTCAACATCCGATGTTACCCGCTTGTAAAGTTGAGTCAAAAAGGTTGAGGCGGGATAACTTTTCGTTTTGGCCTCGGAGAGTTTCTCCACCGCGGCCTTAAAACCGGCCGCCTTCTCCTCGACATCGGCATAAGTGGGACTGGCTATCTCGGAGATAATTTCGTTTCGCTCCTGTTGCTTCTCGGCCAATGTGCCGGCCAGATTGCGGCTGGCGAGCCAAAAATACGCTGTCGCGCCGATAGCGGCAAAAATTGCCAGCCAACAAAAAAGAACACCGAAATCAAACCCCGGTCGCTCACCAAAAGTAACCAGATCGTCCTTACCCTTTGCCGCCTTGGTCGGCGAAGCAAACTCCATAAACCCTCCTAGACTCTAACCCAATGCAACGATACTATCAATATAATAAACCCTATCCGGCAACCGGTCAATGCTTTAGAGGAATTGTGCGACATTGGTGTTGTCTTAGAAACGCTTGGTTGCCCCCAAGAATAGCCCGGAGATTGTAAATTTGGGAGGTTTGCCGCTTCGCATTGACCTACCGTCCGGCGAGACGGCAAACTGAAAGAAAACATGGGTACCCTCGCCGCCCTTTTTTAAATAAATCCTCGGCAACAGTAGAGTTTCATTTCCCGTATAGACCTTCATATTATTCAAACAAGCGAATGCCTCCATCGCCAGATGAGCGCCGGTAATAAGGCGGCGAGTTGCGGCGCTCATATTGCCGCCCTCAACTTCTTCATTGAGAAGGTTGAAGATGTCTTTTGTGCCCTTAGTGTGTACTCGTTCTAGAACAGAAAACTCCTGGTCCGTTATTAAGCCTTTATCCTTCATCCTTTGCAACACTGCAATATAAGGATTTAGTCCCTCGCGCCCTCGACCCTGATTGATGGCGAATTCGGTTGTAGCATAATCAACATTAGTAAAAAAGAAATCAAGCGCTTCTATAACGCTATCAAAATTGGTGTCTTTAACTTTGATCGCCATTTCTTCTTCCAGGGTGTTTGTGACATAGTCTTCAAGCTGGCGATATGCCCTGCTGGTTTCACCGGTTTTATTGGCATCAGCCAAGGTGTCAAGTATTACTTTCTGAAAGTTTTGATTAAATTCCTGATCTGGATTTCGGCCCGAATCCCGATTGTCTCGATTAAATTGCTCGATAGTTTCCCTGACATATTGTTGGTATTCGGCCATTCTTGCGGCGGCAGTGGAGATGGTAGCGCTTTGCGTTTCAGGGCTGTTGATGGTTTCTGCAACCTCCCTTTCAAGAGTAGGCGCTATTGTTTCAATTGCGGTTGGATCCGGCGCGTCTTTGGCGAGTGTTTGTATTTGCTGTTCCGTTTTTTTGATTGCGCGCTCGGTGTGTCCCGGTGTTCCGATCTCAGTTAAATTTTCCTCTGTTTCATATAGATAATCGGCTAGCTTGTCATCAAGTGATTCAAGGGGGCAATCTGTTTTAGTGCAGCGGACACCGTTTACAGTCACTTCCTCGCTTTTGGCCCCGGTGAATCTTTCTGCGAGACTGGCTGTTGCTCTTGCTACTGCCGCTTCTGTGGCGACGTGTTCGTTTTCTGCTTTTACTCCAGAGACCGAGAGACTGAGTAGGAAGGGAACAAGAACCCTGACAAAGCGATTATTTTTATTATCCCTTAACCACTGCATAAAACGGTTATTTCCGCTATCTCCTTCTCTGTTTTCTGTTTGCGATACAGGGCTGTCAATAGTGCTTGGACCAAATTCACTCATATTTCCTCCATCCTTAATTTATTCTTTTGTTTAAATAAAAGGTATCACCTATTTTTCCTTCGTCAGCGGAATATTTAAATACCTAAATCCCGGCGGCCAAAATTGGCTCAGCATATAATCATAAACGAAGCGGACATTGTTTATGCCGGCGATATCAAACTTATTGGCGACAAAAGAACCGCGAAACTCGACGTTGCCGGGATCATCAACAATGATATCGTCTTGGCAAAAGAGAGATGCTTCAATGGCGTTATTGCCGCCAAAATAACAATCTCCTGCTTCAAGGCTAACTATCATGATCGTGCTAACTACAACTGAATCCTCAACCGTGCCGGCGGCGGAATTGCAACGTAAAACAAAACGCGTGTTGGTATTAACGGTTGTTGAATATATCCCGGTCAAATTCGTCGAAGAAATCAATTGCGCCCGCCAACCTGAATCACCGCTTAGAGGAGTACAGGTTGTAACGGAGGTTAAGTTCCAGGAAATGTTCACTGCCGATCCCCGCTCCACTGTAATTTGATTATCCTGACCATTAGCCAGGAGGCTCACCGCCGCCGGAGGCGGGGGCGGCAACGTGCTGGTTAACACAAAATCATCAGATGCACTATTGTTGGCCTTGTCGACAGCTGCTAGTCTCAGTGTATATCTCCCAGGGCCATCGGTTTGAACTGCCGTGACCGGAGAGTTCGGCTGGCCGAATGACACATTCCCCGGCCCCGACACTTTCGACCACGAGTAGCTGGCGATACCAGACCCCGGCGCCGGATCAGTAGCACTCCCCTCTTGGGTAAAAGCACCGCTTACGCTTTTATCTGCGCCAGCACTTACCACCGGAGCAACACTATCATAAAAAAGGGTAAGCTGACTGGAGGCAATATTGCCATTTCCTTCGCTATCATTTGCAGTATTAGCTAAAATATTCACCGAAACATTACCTTGATTTATCGGATATACAAAGAAAGAATATTCTTTGTTGTCGGCGGTTGTCAAACCGGATACCGTTCCATTAACAACCTGAATATCAGACAACTCAAACCCCGAGACGGCCCGATCAAAAACCGCTGTTACCGGAATCGGAACATCTCTATTGAACTCCCGTGAAACAGACAGTGTCACCGAGGGATTGGTCTTTACCGGCACCTCAAAAGTATATTCCAGCAAATTGCCGCTCTCGTCAAAACCGCCGATTCTAAATGTGATAATATCATTTGTCGTTAAGCCTACCGGTATTTCAGCCTTATACCCCCCAAGATCTGCCAGCACAAGAGCCATGTCATTAAAATTGGTTCCGTCAGTCGAGTAAGCGGAATTAACATTGGCAACAGCTTTATACTCACCTAATCCGCCATCGTCCAGCTCGAATTCAAGAGAGTTGCTCTTTTGGGGGTAGTAAAATTCGCTATATTTCCCCGCCGTAAAGAAATTAAGCCGAGCTATACTGGGAGGATTCGGATCAGTTTTCCCTGAATCAAATTTGGCATAAACCTTGGCATGAAACTCTTTCCCGTCGACGTGACTAATCAAAGAATCATGATAGAACTCATAAACTGAACCGGGAATATTAGAAAACTGGGAAAACTCCTCGATGATTTTTGGATAATCACCAATCATAAATCCTGACAAATTCTTATTAACAACTTCAGTGCCCTCTTTAACCAACCTAATTTTTGAAGCATCAGAATCAGTAACCGAATAATCCTGACCAATAAAATAACTACTATCAGCCGGCCAATATGTCCAAACATTTAAACGGTAAAAGTTATCAACAAACATTCCGTTCCAGTGCTTTGGTGTAAAGCCGCTTTGAAACCTGCCACCAACTAGGGTACGGATGCGACTTTCATCTGCAAAATAATATGAAGTGATTTTGTTACTAGATGGATTAAACTGGTATGAATGCTGAACAGGCATACCACGATCTTTCGATAGAATACTATGTTGGCCCACCATATCCTCAAAAGGAAGCGCGTATATTCTTACAGTATTCCAAACCCTGGATGATTTCCTGGAAATAAAAGCTGTAAACGCACTCCCTCCACCCAGTGGGGCATAAATAACTGACAACACAGAATTTAGTATATCTGTAGGATACTTGCTCTGATAATAATCAGTATTTCTAACATCTATTTCCCTTGTAATAAAATCACTCGGTTCATTTTTAATAAGAATATCATCATTAATGCCGTTAAAAGACAGGGAAAATAAGTGGGCAACTTGTGTCGGCTGAGGTTCTCGAACGCTAACCAATCCAAATGAATAATCAGAACTCATGTCGCTAAAATAAAAATCATTAAAAAAGGAATCGTTGGGCTCGTTCCAACTCCAAGTCCCGTACAATCTTATCCCCCTTCCATGAGGGCGATAAAATGCCCCCATGGAATAACTGCCCAGATCGTTTATCCTATTTCCGTTTATATCTTTGAACTCTTTTTTTACCTTATGATTAGCCGAATTAAAGTCAACCGTAAACTCGATACTTCCATCACCATCATTCTGCTTAAGTGATTCATTAAAGATAAAATAGGTAGACGATCCAACAAAGTTAGGGTCATAATGCAACACCGATACCCTTGTTATCACATCATAAGGACCGCTTCCGTCTGTAAAAATATCGTTATCTCCCTCGGTTACAAATTTTTCAACTATATCATTTGCCCAGTCGTTCTGCTGGTTGCTTCTATCATAAAAAAAGGATTCTGCTCTAACAACGAGTTGGTTACTGCTAGCGGGCAGATTGATCATTTTGGCCACAGCTTTAAAGTATTTGGTAAATTTAACGTGAATTTTATAGTCGCCGGCAATCATAATACCCTTGTATTGGCCGTTTGCCAGATTCCCGTTGGCAACCGAGATTGCAACCGGAACCTCTCTGGTTTCAGACGGTAAGAGTGTTACAGCGCTCGCCGCTTCTCCAGTAATCGCTACAGCAGAAGGAAACTGAGAAAGAGAAAAGGGCACTTCTTTGCTAATATCTGTCCTAAAATTTTTTAGAGTAAAATTCCTGCTTGAAGTCCACTGCGTCTGCGAGGGGGGATCAATACCATAATCCATCTCCAGAGAGGGCGATATTTCTATGGTAGGCAAGATATGTATTTTAACCGGAATGGAATATTTTACCGCTCCGTCAAGCCGAAGCAGTATTGATGCACTATAGTATCCGGCCCGGACAATATCATTATCAACATTTAGAGTAAGTGTAAAACTGTCAGATGGCGCCAAATTTAAAGTTTCTTTGTTGGCACTCAAAACAACGCCGGCAATATCCGCACTGACAATAAGATCCACCGGATTTGCGGCCTGCCCCGTCTTGCTAATAGTAAAGGCCTGACTTGAAGCTGAGTATCTGTTTTGTGGGTTGCTGTCAACGCTCCAGTTTGAAGGAGAAGCGCTTAAATCTGATGTCTTCTGAAGCAACGAAGCAACATTAACCAGGCCGGCACCCTGAGCTTCATACTCCAAGCCCAGACTAATAGCAGAATCCTTTATTCTTTGCTTAATCTGTGCCGGTGTAAGTGTCGGCTCGGATTGTTTTAACAGCGCCGCCGCGCCGGCAAGGTGAGGTGTCGCCATACTGGTGCCGGAGAGTCTTACGTGAGTATCATTTAAGCAGGTATCCGCTTCTCCGGCAAAGGCTGTTCCCTGACGAGCGGCACAAATGCTTACTCCGGGCGCTGAAATATCAGGCTTTGGGATATCCTCCCCGTTATAATTTAGCGGCCCTCGAGAGCTAAATTCAGCGACCGCTTGAATACAGTAGCCATCTCCAATTTGTGACGGCTGGCAAGACGCCGCTACGGTTATGGCCGTTCTGGCCGTGCCGGGCGACTCTATTGTTGAATCTCTTGGGCCTGAATTTCCGGCAGCGACTACTACCACAACCCCCAAAGCAGAGATTTTATCAACCGCTTTGCTTGTCAGGTCGTCAGGGTTGCCGCGACCCCCCAAGCTTAAATTAACAACATCGAGACGATCCGAACTGTCGCCATTCTGATCAGGATCCCCCGACCGTTCGATTGCCGCAATTACATCAGATATGAGGCCCGACCCATTAGTGTCTAGAACCTTATAGGCGACTACCGAGGCGTCCGGGGCAACGCCATCCAGCATCCCGCTGCCTGCCGCTATTGCCGCAACATGAGTTCCATGACCATGGTCATCTATCGGATCGTTATCACGTCCGACAAAATCATATCCGCCGATAACCTTACACCCTTCTCCCAGACAGCCACCTAAATCAGAATGAGAATAATCGACACCCGTGTCTATTATCCCTATTTTAATTCCCCTGCCCCTAATTGGATTGCTGTTATTATCAATAAAGTTATATACCTCGCCAGCATGGATTTCGGAAACCGAAGTATTAAGTGTCGCTCTCACCTGGCGGTCAAGCCAAACTCTTCTTATATCGGGACTCTGCCTAAGATCATCAACAGCATCTGCATTAATTTCAGCCGAAACAGCATTCGCAATCAACAGATCGTCCTTAATTAATCCGTTCGCTTTTCTTCTTAGAAAACCGTCCTCAAAAAGCCGTTTTGTTCTTCTTTTGTCTCGCTCCAATTCCTTCTCTATTTCTTTCTTTTCAGACAAGTCAGGCTCTTCGTAATAAGTTTTTCCTTTTTTTTCGTATTCGATAATCACCGGAACGGTTGTCTTGGGATCTTTTGCAAATCGATTCTCAATTGCCGGCTCGATTTTTTCTTCGCCCGTCCCGGCATCCTCTTCTAGATCTATAATAGTTGTGTCTGGCCCCTTGGGCACCAAATCGCCCCCGCCAAACAGCTGAGCATCAACATCGCCGGCCGCCTCGATGGTGTAGGTCGATCCCTCCGGCAGCAATATGTTTTCGCTTTTTTTCTCTCCGGTTTCATGAGGTTGTTTTTTTTGAACAATTGCCGCCTGCCCCGTCTCAAGATAAGATGAATTATTTGCGTTAGCCAGCGAGATTTTCTCCTTTCGAATCTGCTCCCGGGTTAAAACAAATGGCTCTGTTTTAAAATATCCTTGTGAATAAAAATAATACGCTGCTCCGACAACAAGAAGCGCAATAATTAGGATGCCAGCAACCAAGCGTTTTTTTTCTTTTACCTGCTTCAACAACCTCATTCTGGTTTCAGTTTAATTTTCTAAAGCAACAATCCCAAGCTGATCGCTTTCTTTGGCACGTTTTATTTTGGTCATAACAGGAACGGTTAATCTGCCCTTAATAATAATTGTGCCGCGGCCATGGTAGGTGTAGATCTGATTAGGATTTAATACTAAATCGCCGTTCACTATCCACGTCTTACCCTCGGGGTAATTGGCGGCATCGCTGTTATCCATATCGGCAATGCCGGAGATTCCCCCGTTATCCTTGCCCTGCAGATGCCACTCCGTTTGCGATGCCAGAATTGCGGCATTAACCGGCGGCGCCTCGGCGGCCAGAACTTTCATCTTCTTCTCAAATGACCGATAAGCCTCGCCGGAGATGGCGGATTGGGATTGGTTATTGAGTGAATAGTTCTCCACCTGCCAGGTGGCGTCGACAATCTCGGAGAGAGTGCGGCCGGATTGGGCCAAATTCTTGCCCCAGTATTTGAAGTTATCCGCGCCGTAAGTGTCGCCGATGACGGTCGTTTCCCTGGGATAAAACAGTGTTGCCAGTTCGGTTTTCGGTTTATCGTTAATGTAGCTCTTGCCGGTCATTGCCTTGAGGCCGACATTGAGGCCGGCCGGCACGGTCACGCCAGTAAAACAAGCCGGGGTTTCCAGGTTGCAACCGGCAATACTTTCATTAAAGCCAAAGAGAATATCGGGGTAAAAGTTAATCACCGCCTCATTCCCCTGCCACCCGCCGTAATAGGTCTTTTGGTTTGGCGTGCCGGGTTCCTGCACCAATGTAGTCTGACCGACCATCACCTCGGGTAAGCGATAAGACGCTGCCCTGACGGACGAGAAAGGCAAAATCAGGATTGTAAATAATGACAAAATACCAAAATATTTCATTGCACCTTGCACTCATAAACAAATTCTTCCGATGCCTGTACCGGCGTTCTTTGCCAAACATACGTGTCGCCTTCACGCACCCCGGCCGGATTAGCATAGGCGGTCGGCAAACATTTTTCCCCCGAAGATGATTTGAGGAGTTCGTCGGTAATTTTAACCGACAAGCCGGGCGTCAGTTGTTCGACTCGAAGATGAACATATATCGTGTCTCCAACCTGCAGAGCGTAGGGATTAAAATCGCCTCCTTGTCCCGGCCGATCCCTTGCTTCAAGCCATTTTTTGATAGCAATACCCTGATCGGCCTCGGTTTTATTAACCAGAGCGATCACACCCTTCTCCGCACCGGTGGCAGAGATCCCGCTATCCTGCTGACAGATCGTGTGAACATCGATCTTTGATTTGATTGTATCGTAACTTTGAGCGCTTTTACTGTAAACAATCGTGACATAGCCGCCGCTGCCGCCGGAGATCTTGCTGCAGAAATTAGGATCGGACCAGCTGATTTCCTCGGTTTGCTCGCTTTTAGCCGATATCGGCAAGTTCGCCGGAGTATTGGCAGTAATGCTTATTTCCCCGACCTTAATAACAATTTTTCCGGCCGCACCGTAGGCATGGTATTTATTCCGGGGCGCCGATTCCGGGTAATAGCCGACAAAACCGGCTGTGCTGTCCGCGCCGATAAAATCAAAGGCCGAAAAACCAACGATCTCCAGCTTGTTAGCCGTCAACTTTAGCGCGCCGCCGCCCGAGCCGCCGGTCATAAAATAACGTATGGGATCAATAAGTTCAGAAGAACCGCCGCCGCCCGAGCCGATATAAGGCTGGTTAATTGAAATAATCATCTCGCCGGCATCACTATAATGGGTGGGCTCGCCCTTTGCCGCGGCATCAGTACACACCAGCGCCCGACAGGAGGAACCGCTCCGGCTGTGCCAGCCGCCGCCGCCCGGACCATTAAGGGGATTAACAAAGGGATTAATACTGGCACCGACTGATAGTCCGCCGCCCAATCCGGCTCCGCGCTCATTTTCGGTAAGGGCACTGCTGTGGCCGTAACCCCAGCCCGGGTAGCCGACACCGTTCAAGTCGATCAGCGGCTGGGACGGTCCGCCGCCGCCATCAAGTGTGACGGTGCCGGCAACATTTAACGTCAAACCGGAGTAGATCCGCCGCTCAGCCGTCCCGCCGGGCAAGTCAAAGGCATGATAGTTTAGAGGCCAATTGCCGTGACGGGAGGAAACATAGCGCGTCGGAGCGTTTATCTCCGTCCGCGAGTCACCCAGGGGGGTAGCATCCTGCAGTGCGCCGGCGGCATTGTTGGCCCCATAGGTTAGGCGAAATTTATTTGATTCGTTCGGGTAATAAATTCCGTATCGAGCACCAGCCAGATCAACACCAACATCCATCTCCGCCTTTTCAGCCGTTTTCCGATAATCATCGTTAAAGTTAAGTGACTGGAGGTTGAACCCCCGATTTAAATAATAGGCAAATTTTAATTTACCATTCACATTGGAACTGTCAGTGGAATATTGAGAACTTAACAAGTAATCGTGGGAACGAATGTACCAATTGTTGGTGCCCGCGACGTTCCGGAGGTTGGTTTGGAAAAGGCTGAGATTGGCGGAACCGGTGGTATTAACAAACCTGGCCCGGAACTGCAAAACCTTCTGGCTCCCGCTGCTGTTGCACATATCAACCGGAGTACCCACCTGACCAAAGGTAGTGTTAACATTGGACCCGTACGCTGCCGGATTGTTGCTTCTCCGATAAACAGTCCACCAGCGGTCCTGGTAAACCTGAATCTGAACGGCGTCGTCAACCGCCGGATCACTTGATTGTTCGCTAATTCGATCTGCCTCATACGGCATATTAGACGGAAGAATATTAGTCGGCGCAAAGTGCAGCCAAGCGCACTGGCTGTTCGAAGGAAGAAACAGGTAACCCTCAAATTCCGCCCCCCAGTAACCCTTGGTGTACATCGGGCGGTTTAGCTTGCCCTCGGCATCAGCGTAGGGTTGGGTAATGCGGCCATTATCCTTAACGGTGATGTTTCCGAAGTTTTGCTCGCCCTCCATAATAACGGTAGCGCCGGTGATTGTTAAATTCTTATCAAGGCCAGCTATATTACAAGGGGAAACCCTGCTGGGCGGCGTAGTACTGTAATCATCACAAACGATTGGTTGCGCCAAGTATGAATAATGGCGGATATCTACTCCGGAAATTATATCAGGATTGGGAATGGCATAAATCACGCCGTTCTTGTCAACAACATAATTTCGGTAATCCAATCTTGAATCAGAACCAAAGATTTCAACATTGCCGCTGCCCCCATAGTTCATCCTCACCGCCGCTTCTGTTACCTGCGGCTTATCCAGAACAACCAGTTGAACCAAAATGGCCGTGACAAAAAGACCGGCGATGATGGTTGCCAGTCTGATCCGGCGGCGTTTGGCAAAACGTTCCGAGAGCGAAATCTGCGCCATAAACCCCTCACTTTAAAAACCACAAGCACTAAATCCAAATTACTTACCATTATAGAACAAGCAGCAACTGTTGACAATAAGCCAAAGTAAAAGTATAAATGGTTGCTTATCTGATTATTTAAACCGAAAGGAGAAATCGTGGTAATACGCACATACCTACACCGGATCATCCGCACCGGATTTTTGCTCTCTGCCGGGTTGGTTGTAGCGGCGGCGGCGGGCCAGTTTGCCAGGGGCGAGGAGATGCCAACCAAGCGGCCGATTGAGCAACCGCTGATGAAGAAATTTACGAAGAAGGCAAAGAGGAACCGGATTATCGTTCAGACAAACAAGGAGGTCTATGCCCCCGGCGAATCAGTCGTTTTCACGATTATAAACAAAAGCAAACAAACGGTCTTTCTTCGCAACTCCGCCCCCTGGCAAGTCGTTAACTTCCGCGCCGCCGCCGTCTTTACTCCGATTGCTGTCCAAGCCATTGTCCCGCTCTATCCCGGACAAGAAAAAAGCTGGGTCTGGCAACAGAATGGCAACCAAGCAAAACCGATTCTCCCCGAAAACTACCAAATAGTTTTCCCCCGTCTTGGCGCCGCCTCTCCCCCCTTTTCCATCACATCCGCCCTCAGACCGCCCTTCGTGCCTCTGCCGCTTGATCCCCCCTTCAAAATGCCCCAGATATTTCCTGGCTAAGACAAGAAATTTTCATCTTATAGCGACCCGGGTCGTTTTCCGGCCCGGGTTTTTTCCTTGGGACCAGAAATGAGATTAATTTGTGCACCTCGTTGATTTATTCGGCGCAAAATGTTACAATTACAGACGTTGCGGGGATATTTTTTGGTTTCTGCCGATGTAGCTCAGCTGGTAGAGCACACCCTTGGTAAGGGTGAGGTCACGGATTCGAGCTCCGTCATCGGCTCCATCCGTGCCGGGTTGGCGGAGTAGTCAATCGCACTTGACTGTAAATCAAGCGCCTTCGGGCTTCGGGAGTGCAAATCTCTCACCCGGCACCACGCCGTCTTAGCTCAACGGTAGAGCAACTGTTTTGTAAACAGTAGGTTATCGGTTCAAATCCGATAGACGGCTCCACGAAATAAGTATTATGTATCAAGCAGTTATTCAGCAAGTTAGCGTGCTAGCAAGTTAGCTAATTAGCTAGCCTGCTAAGGTACTAGATTGCTAGGCGGAAAGGAAATATTATGGCCAAAGAAGCACGAAAATTAGTTACTCTTGAGTGTACTGAATGCAAATCAAGAAATTACCACACAGAGAAACGCCTTAAAGGACAGGGTGTGATTTCTCGTTTGGAGTTTGAAAAATACTGCCCGAAAGATCGCAAGAGAACTGTACATAAAGAGACAAAATAAGTGTGAAAGTTAATAGAGGAAGGGAATCTATTATATAAATCTGCTTCCATTAAACTTGGCACTTTCACACTTTCACACTCACTCAGGGGAGTAGCTCAATTGGTAGAGTAACGGTCTCCAAAACCGTCGGTTGTGGGTCCGAGTCCCGCCTCCCCTGCCAATAAAATCCCATTCTAAAAAATGGGATTTTATTGATTAATTAGCCGCATTTTAGTAGTATGATGGTACTATGCAAGAAAAATTGGAAAAACTGGCGGGAGACTGGAAGTCGCGGCAATGGTTTAAAATTTGTCAGAGAAAACGTCAGTTTGAAAAATTATCATCTGGTGTTTATCTCCGGCCAGGCAGCAGCGTCATTGAATGATAAAATGGAGATTGAAGGAACAGAAAGACCTGTCCATGGCACGCTAGCAATTATCGAGAAGACAATATGAAAATTGAATTAAAAAAATTTGGCGAATTATTGATTTCCCGGCCGGCCGGCAGAGAGGCATTTTTAGCAATGTCTGCCTACCTAACTCGGGATCTTCGGGAAGACGAGACAATCGAGCTGGATTTCTCCGGCGTGAAGGTTTTGACTCCATCTTGGGCTGACGAAGTGATTACAAAACTGGCAGAAAAATTTCCGCATATTCAACTCGCAAATACCGACAATGCAACCGTCCAGGCAACTCTAAAAACCTTGAGGGAATATTCCGGTTTAAAACTCTGACTTGCTCAAAAATTAATTTTTCCCTTCGCTTATCACATCCTGCCAAAAATAACTCAGCAATTGCCGGGTTATTTTTGTGGTACTCAAATTTTAAACTCTTATCGTAAAATTGGCAGCTAATTGAGGAGTGTTCCCGGTTCCCCCGGTTCCGCAACTCTCGCAACCCCCTGTTATAACCGAGGGGATCGCGATGTATGGCCGCGCTGATAACAACTCGCACTCTGGCAATATTTAGTGTTTTCTGCTAAATTAGCCTTGCCACTACGGCGGAGGGAGAGAACCGATGCTGATAATGCCGACGGGCGCAATGCACGCCCATATCACGTTAGGTCAGGATGAGACTGTGCGGATCAAGTTCACGGACGACAACCGACCCAGTCTCTCGATTGCGGTCGGAAGGGATGGTAAGATCTCGCTCAATGGCGAGGGACTCACGCCTGACAACTTCTCGCTCACCGAAAGAACTCCGCTCGACTGGAAGGAGACGAGAGATCCGGTCAGGGAGATAGCAGGACATAGTCTTGTCCTTTTGCTCGAGGGCAAGGATGAACAGGTCTCGGCCCGCGATCTGCAAACCGACCTCAGATACTTCGCCACCCGGGTGAGGCAGATCTGCACTGATGTGCCCAGTCGGATCCTGGACCACCAGCGCCGCCGGAAGATTATCGAGATCCTCTGTCAGCTTGATAAAGCATTCCAGCAGTTCTGATCGTCTCCACCCACCCGGCCTCAGCCGCCGCGCGCTGAGGCCATTTTTTTATCACAAAAATCCAGGCGCTTAGTCCTGGATTAGGTCGTCGCTTTTCGGTTCAACACTGCTCCCTGTTTATTATTCAATGCAAAAAATCACCGCTTTCCCGCCAACCACTCCGCCTCGTCTGAAATGTAAGATGGATAAAAATCAAGCTGTTCTGCTGAGATATTCATCTTGGCGGCGCCATACTCTGCCGCTTCTCTCCAAGCTGTTTGGTCGTTAGGATCCAAGCGAAAAACTCGATCTCGGAAAACCACGATCAGAGTTTTGCCCTCATCAAAGATGTGCCAATAGTACGGTTCATTACTAACCATTGCCGGCTGAATCTTTTTTATCGCAGCTTCCGGTTCCGGTATCTTGATTATGTGCAGATGCCAATCATCATCAATCTTTGTGTTTAGAATATTATAATTTTCCAGGACCGTTTTGTCTGCCAGCGACTCCTCAATAATAACAGCGTGATACACAACACTCCTTGCCTTGGTTGCCTATAAATTTACTGGGCGAAAAATCCGAGCGCTTCGTAGACCAGAGTGGCTGGCCAGACGATGGCCTTGAGAACTCCGAGAATACCCACCCAAAACGATGTCGCCACGCTAATATAATAGATAGCCGCCCCAATAAAACCCAAACCGTAAACAGCGTTGCTGCCTCCGCCGCAAGCACCGCACATCTTTTCCTTCATCTTTCCTCCAATCTGCTGCTCCCCTTACTTCTCGCTTCGCTCGAAGAATATTATCGAGCATGTTTAACTTACCGCACCCTAAAAGCCTGAGAGTGGGAGCGCTGTTTGTCCTCGGCTTGAGAAGCCAGGACCCGATATTCCTTATTCTCCATATCCAGTGCGGCAGCGCGTTTGAGAGATTTAGCCGCCTTGGCAAACTGGCGCACCTCCATATAGGCCTTGCCGAGAGCGGCGTGCCAGTCGGCCCGGCCGCGATCCAGATTAACCGCCTTGTGAAAATTATCAATCGTCCCCGATTTATTCTCGTCTTTTAGGTCAAGTTGGCCTAGGCCAAAGTAGGCCTCACCGTTTTCCGGATTGCATTTGACGGCAGTTTTGTACGCCTCGCGAGCATCATCAAAAGCGCCGCGCAGTTGAGCAACCCGGCCGACAATGACATAGGCTTGAGAGCACTTTTTGTCGCGGACAATGGCTTGCAGGGCCAGACTCTCCGCCTCCCGCAGATCTTGTGCCTGCAGAGCCTTGTCGGATTCATACAGGAGCTGAGCGATCTCCGGGTCATTCTCAAGATAGCGCTGTCGGGCCAGATCGATCTCGCTTGGGGCAACAATCTTCTCCTGGCCGCGGATTATCTCCCGCTGGATCTCCTCGATATTATCTCGTTTCACCCGAAAAACCTTTTGCCACAAGCCAGCCACCCTCACTCCCGAATTTGGCCCGTCAACTTTGGTCTGCGGAAAGTGCCGAAGCATCAAAAACAGTGCTAAGGCCAAACAAATTACGATTAGTATTTCGATCAACTAACCTCCAACCCCCGCTAATGCCGAATTGACAAGAGAAGGTTTTCTAAAACTAAGCGCATATTCGCATTGCCGCCGATCACTCGGCGTGCCCGTTCGACCTCTCTGATCGCCCAAACCAGATGCACCTGCGGTGTCCGGCACAGCCGGGTCCGCAGAAAAGCCTCCAGTTGATCCAAAAACCGGTCAACCTGATTATCCTTGGCAATCTTTTCGACTTCGCGAAAAGCTTCCGAATTGTTAAGGTTAAGAATCATCTCTATCCTTCGCTCATCTTCTCCGGTGCAATCTTCCTCGCCGGTCACGCGAATCAGCCGGCAACGCGATCTGATTGTCACTAAGACCGCTTCCGTCCGCGCCACCAATATGAACATCGCGCCCCGCGGCGGCTCCTCCAGCGTCTTTAAAAGAATATTGCCCGAGGACTGGTTTAGACGCTGACTTTCATAAATTACCGCCAAGCGCCCGCCTCCGGCCGAACTCAAATGGAGCCAGTGGAGCAAATTGCGAATCTCCTCAACCTTAATCTCGCCGGCCCGCCCCGACTCGCCGGCCGGCCGAAGCTCTTTGACATCAAAGCGGTCAAAGCCCCGAGCGCGGATGACGTAATCAAGCAAGCCTCGAATTCTCCTCTCAGCCGAGCCGACAATAAGGTATGCATGAGACCAGGAATTTCGCGCCTGTTCAAGCTCTAAAAAATCTTGCGCTTTCATCATCACCAATCTAGCAAACCGCCCTCAAATTGACAAGGGAGGAGAGAAAGCGTAATTTTAAATATTGACAGAGATAACTATATTGGAGAAAAAGAGATGGGAGCAAAAGTAAAAGAGTCCGACCTGGAGGACAAGACACTCATCTGTAAAGATTGCGGTAAAAAATTCCTCTGGACCGCCGGAGAGCAGAAATTCTTTCTGGATAAGGGCCTGCAAAATATTCCCAAGCGCTGCAAGATCTGCACCGCCAACTATAAGGACAAATTACACGAGAAGCATCCGGTTTGGCCGATCAAGTGCCGCCTCTGCGGCAAAAAATCCGAGGTCTCCTTTGAGCCGGCAACGGATGATATTCTTTGTGAAAATTGTTTTCAAGCGGAGATCAATAGGCGCAACAAGGCCATCGAGGTCCTGGGGGAGAAAGTGCCGGAGTAACCAAACCAGGAATGGATGACAAATAATCCAAATAACTAATAACGAATATGTTAGTCGTTCGTCATCTGAAGAAATTAGTTATCCATTCGTGGCTAAGAAATATTACCGGGCATTTGTTTTAGCTATCTCTGACTGAGGTCTGCCGCTCACTTCTTCTCTGGCCGCGCGTTTGATTGTTCTCAAACACTGAGTACACAAAAGAAGACCGTTAACCTTTTGCAGGTTCGGTCGGAATTTACGTTTGGTGTGAATTTGAGAGTGAGAAACCAGACTGCCGCTGGTTGCTCGCTTCCGGCACAAAGTGCAAACCGCCATATCGCTTATCCTCAAAATTGTGGTAAGATACTACTTGGTTACCGGTTCATCATAACAGAAAACCAACCCTTAATCAACATTAAGATCCCTTCCTTATTTTTGAGATTTGATTTTTGATATTTGATATTTCCCATGTTATTATCCGCTCTCTTTCAAAATCCGATCTATCTCGTTATCTTTATTGCCTTTTTTGTCTTTGCTCTAACGATTCATGAGTTAGCGCACGCTTGGATCGCTTACCGCTCCGGTGACCCGACCGCCAAATATATGGGGCGATTAACACTCAATCCTCTTGCCCACCTTGATCCGCTGGGCACCCTCTTCTTTCTGATCGCCGGATTCGGCTGGGCCAAGCCGGTACCCATTAATCCGAATAATTTCCACCGGCGGGAGGACGAGATTAAGGTCTCCCTGGCCGGCATTACCGCCAATATTGTCGCCGCCTTTATCCTGGCCATACCCATCCGTTATGCCCTCTTTCAGGGCCAGACAATTGATTCCTCGCTTACGTTGACGATATTAAACTTTGCGGTTGAGATAAATCTTATTCTGGCCGCTTTTAATCTTCTGCCGATTTTTCCGCTCGACGGCTCCCACCTCGTGAGCTATTTTCTCTCGCCCCGAGCCCGGGAGACTTTTGAGTCGGCCGGAATGCCGATCCTCTTTGGCTTACTGATCCTCGGCCGGTTCTCCAACTTTTCCATCATCGCCGTGGCGATGGAGCCGGTTTTGAGGTTCCTCTCCTTCCTGGTCCGCGGCACCTTCATCTCCGGCTAAAACACCAAAAAACCGGGGATCACGCGTGATCCCCGGTCGGTACGGTCTCGCCGCTACGCGGACTGGGTAAGCGGTAGCAACTGAGCGATGGCTTCGGGCAGTTTGGTGTCCCGGGCTACCGCCCCGGCGATCGCCGGCAGGGCGTTACTGTCCCGTGGCGCAAGCATATTTCTTGCCCACCCTGCCCCCGGGACATGATCTTTTGTCGGGTACGCAAGCAATATCCCCCTTGTCCTGTTGTCGACGAAACATCTTCTCCTCTATCGATCTGATCGCGTCGGCCAGATCTTTGTGGGTCGTCCCCCTCTTGCCATCGAAAGTAACCCACCATCCCCCATCGGTTGGCTTCATTGTCGCCTCGATCACCGCAAGCCTCCCTTTGCCCAGAAGGGCGATGTGGCCATGAGGTCGATTGCGCCTCATAGACACATTACCGCTCTGAAATTCCGGCATTAAAAATCCGCGGTTTGGCCGCGGTTTTATTGATCTTACTTTTATTTGGGAACAATCAGGCCGCGGCACCTCCAGGCAAAATGTTAACAAGGGTCCAAAGAGACTTGTTATAAAAGCGGTCGTTTAATTTTGCCATTATTATTTTTGCCACGCTATTTATTTTATCAGTCCCAAGATTTTTGTCAATACTACACCGCTCTTGCCGCAAATTATCACGCTCCGGCCTCAAACCACCCAAGCTATCCACAAGATGATATTCCTCGGGCCCGCCAATCTGGGTGGACCCGAGGAGGAAAAATCGGGAGGAGACTTTAACTGTTCCGTTATACAGACCAGCAACCGCCCTAGAGGTGTTGTCTCCGAGCAGCAATTGGTCATTTAGGCTTTTTGGCCGGTAAAACCATACGCCTAACCCGTGCCCTTTGTAGAGCTTTTGGCCTCCCGAAAGTGAAGCGTTCCAGCCCCTGACACATTGCCAGGAACTCGAAATTTCACCGCGGTGACAAAAAAACCGCGGGGTTGCCGCGGCGACGTTTACTTTAACAAACTTTATGAACTTTTAACTAAAACAGTCACCGCGGGTATCGGGGGTAATAAGGGCGACCAAAATCATATTGGTGCAACAATTTTTAGTCATTAATTCTGTCATTGCTCTTAATTTAATCAAAGCCGCAAACGCCTGTCAAGAGACCGGGTTCCGACCGCACCACGATCGGAACACGGATCACCTGACAGATCAGGCGGCTAACGGCAGGCGGTTGTGCACCAGCCGCATCGCGGTTTCGTACGCTTCGGCAATGATGTCGCTTCCGCCCTGCCGAACGGAGGCATCGACCAAGCAGGCCTTCTGGCCCGACATTTGGCCAAGAATAACCTGTCGCTGAACCGGCGTCAGAATTCGGCTGTCGCTGCCTTCCAGAAAGGCAACGGCCGGTATCCCCGATCGATTGCAGTGGCGCAGCACATAGGCAGTGTACGCCACACTCCGGTCCAGGATTGGAAAGGCGGTGGCTTGATAATAGGATTGCTTAAGGTCAATAACCACCGCCCAAATCGCCGGCTCGGTTTTTAGGTGGCGCACTGCCCGGCCCAAACGCGCCTCAACCCACAACCGGACGGCTTCATGGCAATTGATCCGCGCGGCAACTTCTTCCGGCGTCAGCCGACCACTGACAAAAAGCACTGTCCACTCGACCGGTTTCATAACTCTCCCCCTTTCTCACTCCTGTCTTGATAATATACAGTAATATTAAAAAAATATCAAACTAGAGATGCGATAGGTGGTCGCGGAAATACTCAAGACCGCCAGGCAGATCGGAGAAGCTGCCCTCAAGCTGAGCTTCAAAGAGGCGGGCCAGGATCACTCCCAGCCGTAGCCCCGGCGGGATTCCCTCTTTTAACAAGTGCCGGCCCATCACGATCGGCTTGGGGGCTCGATCTTCAACTTCCAGCAACTTCGCCCGCAGAAGGAGCGCTCGGCCTTCGGGAAAATCAAACTCAAGCGATGGTGCACGCCCCCGGCGATCCGCCTCGGAAGCCCAAACCAGATCCTCAATCGTCGCCGGCTGAAGCCGGACCGCCAAGCGGCGAATTGCCGCCGCGGAAACATCTTTATTAAAAGCCGGATACATATGCTCCCTGACCAGACTAAGAACCGGCCTTGTGATCTCTTCTGATAAGGCCAGTGACTCCAGGAATTTCTTAGCCGGAGCCAAGCCCGCCTTAGCGTGGCCGTAGGAGGTAATCCGCCCCTCCGGCCAGATTTTGGTCGTAGGCGGTTTACCCAAGTCGTGGACCAGGGCCGTCAAAAGCAAAATTAGGGCGCGCTTCTCGTCCAGCTTTTCTCGCCGGATGATATTCGCCGTCGCATCCAGCACCAACAGGGTGTGCGTCCAAACATCACCCTCGGGATGCCATTTCGGCGACTGGGGCACCCCGACCATCGCCTCAACCTCGGGATGAAGCTTTTTTATCACCAGGAGGTCATAAGACGCGCTGAGCCCAATGCTCGGCCGAGGCGACTTGAGAAGAAGTTTGCGCCACTCCTCGCCAATCCGCTCCCGTGATAGCGGCAAGAGGTCAAGATCTCGGCACACCTCCATCGTTTTCTCTTCAATTTTAAAATCAAAACGCGCCGCCAACTGCATCGCCCGAAGAACGCGCAGAGGGTCATCGCCAAAGAGTTTGTAGTCAGTGGCGCGCAAAATCCGGTTTTTAATATCAGACATTCCCCCGTGAGCATCCAGCATCTCGCCGGTCAGCGGATCGAGAGCCAGGGAATTAATTGTGAAGTCGCGGCGGCGGGAAGCCTCGGCGAAACCCAGATCGGGATCGGTTTCAACGCGAAAATCGCGGTGACCCGCACCGGTTTTTGAATCCCGCCGCGGCAGTGAAACGTCGAGGTCGCTCAATTTAAACACGGCGAAACTGGCGCCAACCTCATTGACCCGGCCAAACTCCGACAGAAGTTTGAAAAGTCGATCGGCGCTCAGGCCAAAGACCTCCAGGTCGATATCCTTGGGCTTGATATCAAATCCCTCTTTAGCTAAAACCGTATCGCGAGGGTAACCGCCGACAACTAGAGCTCGGCCGGCGGCCGTTTTGACGGCAACCGCAATTTTGCAAGCCAATTTAAACTGAGAATCGTCTCGATTTTTTTTACCAGGCACATTCATCGCAATACGACACCTCGAAGGTGTCTTGGTTAAGATAACCTAAACCGCCTCACCGCGACTGTATAGCCCGACAAACTCCTCGCTCGCCAAAACGTGGCCATCCATTGCTTCGATTAACTCGTCTTTTCCCGAATCCGGCCCGATCTCCAAAACCTTATCAAGAGCGTAAAACCGAAAGTGGTAGTGATGAGTGCCGGAGGGCGGACAGGGTCCGAAATAGCCGATTGTATTAGCGCTGTTAATACCCTCAACACTATTACTTGGCACCTCACCCTCGGCAATCATACCAACTCCGGCATCGATGTTCCAAATAACCCAGTGAGTAAATAAACCGCCGGGCGCATCGGGATCATCCATAATAATAGCCAGGCTCTGGGTCTCCGCCGGCGCATCCAAAACAGAAAGCGGCGGGTTGATGTTCTCACCATCGCAAGTGTACTTCTTAGGTATCATTCCAAAATGTTGAAAGGCCGAACTGGTTATCTCCATCTTACTCCTTCCTATCTCAATCCTCAATGACAATTTTCATCTTGCCGGTTGAAACAGCCAGTATCTCTTTGTCGGTAAATCCACTCACGCTACGCCAATATTTTGACAATTCATGATTAGGATAACGACGGGCGAACTCGAGGCAAGCCATAAGCAGATACTCGCCATAACTGTTAACCCAGCCGTTTTTCTTCGCGATATGGGGAGGAATGTTTGAGAAAAAGGGAATATAGCTTTGGCCGGCCGGCGCCTCTCCCCCCTCCTCCCAGTGCTGGACAACCGTTAACTCAATAGGTTCCCGGCTGAAATCGGGTCGGGGCCGGAGATTGCCCTCGCCAAAAACTCTTGCTAAAGCCGACCTGGTTTTTTTAAAAAATTCTTTGATTTCCATGAGGCTCTCAATAGTATCACAGGAGAATTCAAAGTGATACAATAGAGCCAACAATGCAAATGCCGGGCCGATTAGCAAAATTTATCTCCCTGATCGCCAGTCCCTTTTTTACAATCAGTCTCGCCGCCCTGCTCCTAATTAACCGCTTTTCGCCCAACCGGCAGGAGATGCTGTTTTGGGGTGCCGTCTTTATTTTTATGCTTATCGTTGTTCCCTTTTTGTTTATCTATCTTTCTGTTCGAGCCGGCGCCATCTCCGATATTCACGTGTCCGTCCGTAAGCAGAGAATCAAGCCGTTTCTCCTGGCTTTTCTCTGCGCCATCATTGTTTTTGCGGTGTTTTATGCGGCTGGCGCCCCCTGGCCGCTGATCTCGATGCTCTGGGTTATGCTTGCCAACGGTATTATATTCCTGATCATTACGAGTTTCTGGAAGATCAGCATCCACATTGCCGCGCTGGCCGGCGCCGCAACCCTGGTCTCTGTTCTGGTCAACCCCGCCGCTACCCTCCTCTTCCTCCTGGTCCCCATTGTTGCCTGGGCGCGTGTCCGGGAGCATCGCCACACCTTCTGGCAGGTTGTCGCGCCGGCAATCCTCGCTCCCCTGGTTACTTTAACTGTTCTCTACAATAATATTAATGAGATCCGCCAGCTTGTCCCGACTGATTCTCTCAATCTCTGAAATAATATCCTTCGCCGGATTGTTCATCGAACCAATTTTCATATCTTGCCTATCGTAAGCAAGATACTGTAGCAAACGGGAGAGTCCTGTCAAATCTGCTTTTGACGCAAGAGATCAAGTTCCAATTGAATATAACCCAAAGCAATAACAAGCAGTCCCCCGATGATCTTTTCCGAGGGATAGACAAAACTGCAGGAAGTACCAAAAACATTCCAGAGCCAGCCGACTGCGCCATAAGTAAAGATAAAGGCGCCGGCTAAAATTATCGCCATCGCCACGCTGTAAAACTGATGGCTTGTATCCTTCTTCTTAAACATCCCGCCTCCTTATTGAATCCTTATATTCTTTAGTCCCCGCCGGGACTTGTCGCAGCTTGGACAAATTCGGCGCACCTCGCTCCAAAAATCATTCGAGTGGTTCGGGTGGCGCAAGTGAGCCAGCTCGTGGCAAATCACATAATCCAGCAACTCCGGTATCAGCAAAATTAAGCGCCAGTTAAAGGAGAGATTCTTTTGCCGGCTGCAGCTGCCCCAAATCGTCTTCTGGTCTCTAACAGTGATCTTATTGTATGAAAAATTATGATTGCAAGCCAAGCGCTTAACACGCTCGATGATTTTAACTCCGGCAATCTCCCGCGCTTCTTCCCGTGTCACTTCTTGACCGTCAATTATAATCGAACCTTCAGCCTTGAGCCTTCGGCTACCTGCTATCTTCCGCCAGAGCTTAGGCCGCGACATCTTCATTAGAGCTGGCTGATTATGGCTGCGGCCTGTTTATTGTCGGGATGGAGATCAAGAAAAGCCTGAGCCGTCTTTTTTGCCTGAGTCAAATCGCCCATCGCCCGATAGGTTGAGATCAATTGCAGACCAATCTCGCTTTGCGCCGCCGTGCCCTGGTAATACTCCAAGAGAAGCCGGACAGATTCATCATATTTCTGCTGAATATTATAGAGGTGGCTTAAATTAACAATCGCCGCCGAGAAACCCCGGCCGGCAGTTACGGCTTTTTTGTAATAATCTTCGGCTTTATCATAATGCCCGGCATCGCGATAAAGATTGCCTAAATTATTCAATACTCCGGCGTTGTCGGTACCGTCCCGAACGGCGCTTTCATAAGCGCTGATCGCCTCGCTTTTCTTCTGTTCCATCTGGTAAACATAGGCCAGTTCGGACCACTCCTTGGCCGTTGGCACCTTTGTTTCAAACGCCTTTTTGTACTCCTCTTCGGCTTTGGCAAAATCGCCCGTGCCTGAAGCATTGCGAGCCTGCTCAAGGTGATCAACACTCTCGGGCGCCGATTGCCGCTGCTCGCTCCGACCGGCCGCAAACCAGAGAATGCCGCCCGTAATCACTGCGGCGGCAAGAACGATAATCCCCTTTTTATAAACGTTAAATCTTGGCATAATTTAAGTATTGCTTAGATAGGTAGAAATAAAACGACCCAGCACCAGACCCAAAACCACCACAAAAACGTAAATGAAGATGATGGAAAACAGCCAGACGTAGAAAAGGGTCATGCGGCTCTTGTTATTCATAGCGCAGGGCCTCCAGAGGATTAAGGCGCGAAGCCCGCCGGGCCGGCAAAAAACCGGTCGAGACTCCTACCAGAAAAGAAAACGCCAACATAATTATAACAAACATCATTGGCGTCGTGAAAAGATCAACCGCCTCCCCGCCGACACTCCGGGCCAAACTATTAACCGCAAAGTTGACAAAAATCGTCGTCACCCAACCCAGAGCCAGGCCCATTGCTCCGCCCAAGCCCGAAATCAGGATCGCCTCAGTCAAAAAGATCAGGTACACAGCCGAATCATCGGTGCCCGTCGACTTCATAATGCCGACATCGCGCGTCCGCTCGAGGAGGGCGATGGTCATAGTGTTAAACATACCGATTGAGGCCACCACCAGAGCAACACCGCCAAAGACCGCCAGAATAATCTTTATAATGTTAAAGATTAAGTCAAGCTGGCCAATGGTGTCGGCCACCGAGGAAACCGAGTAACCGTTTCCCTCAATTTCACTTTTTACCGGCACAAGATCATTTTTGCTCTTCAACTTCACCTTGACCTGGTTAATCGCCAGGTTGCCCGTTTTCTTTAGAGTATCCGGCGTCAGGTAGGCGGCGGCTGTCGCGTCATCCAGGTAAGCGCCATAAACTTTATATGTCCCGTCAACCGGCACCACCTTGCTTGTGGCGGCGTCTTTGACAAACAGCTTCATCGCCACTTCTTGGCCGATCAGCTCCGCTATCGGTTTGCCCACGCCCTTGGCAAACCCGGTTGAGATAACCGTTCCTCCGGCCGTTTCGTTGCCATAGAAATCGCCGGCCTCCGGCTTGAGCCCCTCGAGACCGAAAAAGTCGCCCGGGACGATATTGGCAACGGCGTCAATTGCCGTACCGCTAAACGTTCCCTTCACCGGCACGGAGTTAACGACAACAACCTTTTCAACCCGGGCATCGCTCTGATATTTTTCGGCAAATGCCTTGTCCGGAGACGATATTTTACCAGCGGAAACATTTAGCGTTGTGACCGCGCCGATTGAGGCAATGCGCCGCATCGAGAGATCCTGGAGACCGTAACCCAGGGAAACCAGAAAAACAATGGTGGCAATGCCGACACCGATGCCGGTAACCGTCAAAGCGGTCCGCATAGTGCTGCCGCGGAGGTTGCTCGAAGAAATTCTAACGACATCAATCGCTCTCATTTTGTCTCGCTCTTGGTTTTATCAACAATATCCGGCTCTCGAGTCTCTATAACCCCATCCGCTTTCTTTTTCTTTTTAATTTCATTCTCGTCGTCTTTGTCGCTAAAGGTAAGGGTCTTTATGTCCGAAAGCTCGCCGACACCCTTGACGTCACCGGCAAACTCCGGCGGATGGCTGTTGACCTCTACCTTTTCGATCAAGCCGTCCTTGATGTAATAAACCTTATCCGCTTCCTTGAGATAATCGGGGTTATGCGTCACCATAATAATCGTGCGGTGGCTTTTTTTGTTGAGGAGACGGAAAACCATCATAACATCATTGGCTGATTTGCTGTCCAAGTTGCCTGTCGGCTCGTCCGCAATAAGAATCCAGGCATTAGAGGCGAGCGCTCTGGCCATCGCCACACGCTGCTGCTGGCCGCCGGAGAGCTCGGTTGGACGGCGGTTTACCATCTTGGCCAAGCCAAAGAGTCCAAGCAACATTAGCGCCCGATCATGCCGGCGGTTGTAGGTAACCCCGTCATTTATCAGGGGGAAAGCGACATTTTCCCAAACTTTAAATGATTTGACTAAGTTGAATTGCTGAAAGACAATCCCGATCTTGCTTCGACGGTACTTGGCCAACTCTTTGCTTGAGAACTTGGCAATGTTCTCGCCGCGGATAACAACATCACCTGTTGTAGTAGGCTCAAGCCCGGCGATGGTGTTTAAAATAGTGCTTTTACCCGAACCGGAGGGACCAAAAAGAATTACATACTCGCCGGCAAAAACCTCCATGTCGACCCCCTTTAGAATCGTGAGTTCGTCGTTGCCCAAAAAAAACTTTTTGACAACCTTCTTCAGTTGGATAACCGGCGTTCGCGCCATTGCCTTCCCTCCAATTCCATATCACCCTTGTTGTTTGTTTACCATTATATAGGATTTAGAAATTTATGCAAATTAACCCCCAATCTAACTCATCAAATACAACGGTATCCGGATAAGGAAGATGAGCTTCCAGAGTATG
>ERZ1292629.46-Hain-H43-01um-R1-46-length-118284-cov-33_pt1 | contig 118284 bp, 183 predicted proteins | sample MGYA00564399_ERZ1292629 | MGnify/ENA primary metagenome ERZ1292629 (study PRJEB36523, sample SAMEA6512636) | groundwater metagenome | collected 2019-01-08 | study: AquaDiva: Metagenomics assemblies of 32 groundwater samples | reverse complement strand
TTCGGCGAGGATAGGCCTCGACGCGGCCGCGATTGACCATGGCGCTCTCTCTGGCTTGGCAGATGACGACCACGGCCATTACCTGAAGGGGCTGGAGGCGTACAAGGACTCCGACCAGGAGATCACAAACACGACCCTCGCCGATGACAGCGAACTTTCGCTGATACTCGGCACCGGAAGCAAGTACGGGTTTGAATTCAGGCTATTTGTCTTGAACGACGGGGTTGCTGAGGGATACAAAGTCGCGCTCGGAGGATCAGTAGGTTTCTCTGACTTAAAGGCTCAGATTCTCATTTACGACGACACGCTCAATGCTCTCGCGGCGTTCGCGCGAATAACCGCAACCGGAACATCGGTGGGCGGTGGATTGGGAATTGGGAATAACTACGCTGAAGTGAAGGGTAGCATCAGGACTACAACCTCTGGAACTTTCGTGCTCCAGTTCGCCCAGAATGCCGTAGGTGCATCTGCGGGTGTGCATAACGAAATTGGCTCTACTTTAGTAGTGACGCAACTGGAATAGGAAATGGCGACGCTTAGGCAGCTTTTTGACGACGGAAGATTGGTTCCTTGGTGGCGATATCTCGCGCCGACTGAGGCACCAGCAGACTGGATTTCCGAATTTTCCAGCCCCCCGAGCGGCACGTTCGCGGTTACTCCATCCGGGACACTCTGGGTCTATCCTGGCAACAACTGGTACCGCGTGGGGGACCAGGGCAGTCCATTCGGGGCGTCCATCTCCAATTCCAGCCTATCGCAGATGAGCGGGCATACCATCAAGGCAAACCCGAGCGGGACGTTTGGCCAGCCTCAGGACGTTGCGCCGACGGGATCGTTGATAATTGATGGACTGGGTCTGCGGTTTGTCAATGATTCCGGCACACCTGGAACGAACAAGGTCTATGGCACGGATTCCGGCGGAGCCAAGGGATGGAAGAACGATCCGATCGGTGGAAGTGATTCTTCTTTGCCGAGTAGCAGCTTGATCCTGGTGGACGATTTTATTGCTGGAGGACTGACCAGTCCAAATGTCGGTGAATTGCGCTGGAGTTTTACCAACGGCACCGTTGAGGGTTCGGCCAGTCCGGATTCTAATCATCCCGGTCACATAAGGAGAGTTACTGGTACACAAAACAACCAAGTCGCGTCGATGTGGCTCTCAACTGGCCTAGGCAACGGAAGATTCAGATTCGACCAGTTTGACACGATGTATTGGGTTCTCAGATTGACGATACTCGCCGCTGAGTATACAATCAGGTTCGGAATAGGACTGAACTGGGGAGAAAATCCTCCGACGAACAGAGTCCTGATAGAGCGATTGTCTACAGACACAGGATTCTTTGGCGTCACGGCTAACGGCGGAATTCAGACAAGAACCGCCCAATTGATAGCTCAGACAACTGCCTATATCACATTTCGGATCAGGCGCATTTCGGCATCTGAGGTTGGATTCCAGGTCAATGGCGGAACTGAGGTTACTTTGTCTACAAACATTCCTGCTGCAGGCGTCACATTCAATCCTGGCCTCCAGATCATCAAGACCAGCGGCAGTGGGAATAAATCGGCCGACATTGACTTTTTCTCGTTGAAGTTCCTATCGCAGAATAGGTAGGTGCAAACAATCTGGACCAAGACGATAGATACCCATATCATGTATGCAATCCGATTACCTACACAGTCTTCTGCGTAGGTCCAAAATCGAAAGGCTACTAGGGTGGCTTGACCACCCTGTTCGCCTATCTATCATTGAAGGATTGAAATATGGTCAATGGACATCTGAGAACACGAGCCGTTGAGATCATTGAGGGCGGTCTAGCTACTGTAGATGAGAAGTTAGATTTGCTGTTACAGATTACCCTTGACAACATTGATTCCATTGAAGCAGTTCGAAAAGATGTGAACGCAAATCCTCTCGCGTGGGTACCCGAGACATGGCGTAAACGAGTAGCCATCGTATTCGCTGGTTGGGCTGGATGGGTGACCTTGAATTTATCCGGAGTTCCAATTGGCATCCCCGCAATTCTTGATTGGCTGAACAAGCTCAAATAGTTGATTTGACACAATTCCCCAATCTGGTATAATTCTCAGGCTTAATCCTACAAGGAGGTTAAAACCATGGATGGTCTTCTACAGGCACTACAGGCAGGGTTCGAACTTGCCATCGGCGGCGTGCCGATCGCGTTGAGTGTGGCCTTTGTCGTTCAGGGAGCCAAGGTTCTTGGCTTCGTGAGCGCAGAAACCGCACCCAAAGCAGCGATAGCAGCCGCAGGATTCTTCGGTCTCGGATGGCTCGCAACCTACCTGTTCAGCGGCGCAGACTTGACTGTTGGATACGTTGTCAGCGGGATCAATCAGTACGTCGTCGGCGCGCTGGAAGCTGGCTTGCTCTATGAGGCGTTCAAGTTCGGCCTGGGCAAGGTCGGCGTCAATCTCGGAAGCGAGTAACTTCAGAGCACTTCGTAGTTCAAATGCAAAAGGGCCGGAAAACCGGCCCTTTTTGTTTGTGTGGTATAGAACACCTGTTTGGGCTGAAAGGGGCCTATTTGCCCTGTAATAGTGCCCGATTCGGGCAAGCTAGGCGTCTTCGAGGGGAACTATTTCGCCGTCCGGGAAGGGTATCTTTTCGGGATCGAGCAGTTTCCAAGTCATAGCTCTCGCGACTGCTGCCGCCCTGGTCCGGACCGAAAGTTTTTCGCACACGCTCTGGACTCGTCTTCGTACCGCTGCCTCTGTTTTTCCAATCCGCTCGGCTGCTTCTGCGCTGCTGAATCCAGCCGCTATGAGGTAAAGAGCTTCCCGTTCCGCGGGTCCTAGATATTCAACATCACGTTCAGAATACCCTCTGAGTTCCAAAGCCTTTCTGATATTGTCTATCATGGCGAACGGATTTCCAATTATGTCGTCGTGGGCAAATCTCAATAGAAGCCAACCCTGAACAGCTAATGAGTTATATTTCGCGAGATTTGGCAAAAACGCACTTCTACCGTGCGCGCCCGGTATCATCAAAGGTTTACCTACTCCGCCATCTTTAGTTCTTGCTCTGACTACCTGTTCGCAATTGTGGCATTTGATTATTCTTGGATGCGATCCACCCTCGATTTCGAGCGCAATCCTGTGTTCTGGCCAAGCCCGATCAATTCGCCATTTTCGTTCTGAATCAAATTTGTACTCCGCTACTGGTTTGGGAAGTTCTGGGGCCAGTCTATGAAACTGGGTATCAAAGGCAGCCTCCAAGTCGCTTTTTGTTTGTGTCATGTGTCAGACTTGCCGGTCATGGGTTGTATCCAAAAGTCGAGCATAAATTCTGATCTGATCGTCAAGCTGCTTCGCATAATCTGATCCGGCAGCTAAGGTGTCCATAAAGGCCACGTATTGATCGAAGTGAGAGCAGGGTTCCTCTGAGTTAAAACCTTCGTGGCAGATTCGCTCGAAGTCTAGCAACCCAAGACCCTTTTTGTTGGAGGTATCTATCTCCTCAATGGTAAACGGTCGACGCATGGCCGTATCGCAGACCACACAAGCCACTTGGTAGACTTCGGCTCTGTCTGCAATCATTCGCATTGAGACCATCTGATCGAGAACTTGAGGGTCCAGCCATCCGGACATGATGCCGAATGCGAGTCCTCGCGCACGCGCGTAATAACCAAGTCCCTCGCTGAGATATACGTTGTCTGGAAATTGTTCGAAGTTGATGTTCATGCCATTGTCCTGCGAAATCCCGGTCCCTGGATTTCCACTATTGCAAATCTACCATCCTCAATTCGGTCAACTAGATAAGCATCTACGCCCTCGTTGGTTAGTTGGTCGGGCGATTTGTTTGATGCCATAATAGTAACACTTCTTTCTCGAATCGCGCTCTCGTATCTTCGATCCAGAAGAACGAATTGCCGCTCGGTAGAAAAACTGGTAGCGCGAACTCGGTCGAATTCATCTATAGCAAGGAACGGAATCTCGGCCCACCAGTCAAGTTTGTTTTGGTCCACGATTCCGCGATCATTGTTCTTTTCGTCGAACGCGCTGCGCAGATTATCAATGATTGTAGCCATGCGTACATAGGCAGCCTCTTCACCGGCGCGCAAGAGTTTTGCAATCGCGCTCTTGAGCAGAAACGTTTTCGCTACTCCAAACGTGCCATATATGTAAATCCATCCGAAGCCATTTCGGATTGCCGATTCGATTTGAGCGATAGCTGGTTCTACATATTGTCTGATCGCTATGCTCCCCCAATCCATGGTCATGATTTCCTCGCGCGTGAGTCCGTATCTATCCGCACCAGGTAGTCCCCATCTATCCACGTTGGGACAAAAGTCTACTTTTCCAAAATCCTTGTGGCCAAGAGGGGCGTCGTTAAGGACGTACCCGATTCCTCTACAAATAGGGCAAGTTGAATTACAAAGCAACTCTGCCGCTTTAGCGAATTTGGTCATGTGGTTGCCTTGACGCGAGCATCAAGTTCGATCTGTTTTCGGTTGGCTGCTCGTTCCACGTAGATTTCCTGTGAAGCATAGAAGACATCGCGACTAGCTTTCTTTCCGAACGATTCCATTGCAAACTCTATTTGCGTATTGAGTTGTTGTGGATTGATACCGCGTTGGCGAAGATTACCACACCGGGCTTGGGTCCATTTCAAAACTGCCGCTGGCCTTGCGACCGTGAATGGATCACCGTCTGTCTTAAGCCAATCACCACCCCAATAGACAAGATCAAGAAGCTCGGGGCCGTACTCGGCATACGCGGTCATAAGATCGCGAGCGCCATTGATCCAGTCTCCGAAAGCACCTGACTTGCCTGCGACCTTCTCCGGGACTGGCACACGCCAAAGCCGACAGAATCTCTCAATGGTAATCTGATAAGGTTCTGGAAAGTTCGAGACATCAACACGGTCTTGATTTATGCGGGAGGTTCCAACATGGGACAGCAAATCCGTAGTATCAATGCCCTGAGTTTCAAGGATTGCTCTGATTCGGGCTTTTTGATTTTCTTCGCTAGTTGGGTGCTGCGCCTGGCGCATGTTTGTTTCTTTAGGGGTTTCTTTAGAGCTTTCTTTAATAGATGGCGTTCCAGTTAAGCCAAAATCGGAATCCGATTTGGCGGCTTCCGCGTTCCATTCAGGCGGAATCTCAGGTGTTTCCAAGATGCCCATTTCTACTCGATCAAATGGCACATCACTCCAGTTTATTCTCCACTCAGTAGTACCGTGTTTATTGATCTTGATAAGCAGTCCACGCGCAGCAGCCGCGCTTGCGCCAGCATAGATAGCGTCTGTAGAAAGGCCGGTCATTTCCTGCATCTCTCGTATGTCGATCCGAGCGGCTTTTCTATGGAATCCAAGAGTTCTGCGGATCACCGCAAGTACAACTTTCAACTCGGATTTATTCATGTCTTTCATTAGGTGGTCAAACAGATCGTTCGGAGTTTGCGTGTATTTTGGGGATTGGAAGCTTGTCATCCTCTCTCTCCTGGTATGAAAGACAACCCCCTTCGGGCCGCCGGAGACTGGAACCTCTTCGCCCATCAGGTTCAAGTCGCTCGGCGGAGCAATGGTAATCAGCGTTGCGGGGGACCGGAGACTCTTGGTCTGCGCAGATTGCCAGTGCCCGGAGGGGGCCGTCTAAATTGTAAGTGACACATTCGGCAATCTCTCCATGCAACATCATAGTAGCACTGGATTCAAGTAGGTGCAACCCCTATTTGGTCCGCGATTGCCCTATCCGGTTTTAAGGTTAGCGGTATGATTGGTCTGAGATTGGGTAGGCTTCGCGGTTCACGAATTAGTGACGCGCCAGCCGAAACTTGACAAACTATTCCACCTATGGTACACTTTTGTCAATGAGGAAACGAGAACGAGACAATCAGAAAGAACGAGTTTATGCCGCGGAAAGAAGCCTGTTGTCTCATGCTCCAATTTCAGTTTGGACTGCTTGGGACCGAAACGAGAGGCACATCAGACATCTTGATGCGTACTATCGTCGTCATCCTGACTTGGGTTGTTATGATACGTCAGCCTCTCGGCCCGAACCTGAGCTTAGACCCATGACGCTTCCCCAAGTTCGAAGCTATGTAAACGATAAGGTCAAGTCCGCGTGGTTTCAAAAGACCTTTACTCCCTGGTTTGGTCGAATGATCGTTCAGACTCGAAAGAGCAACGCGGGCGCGTGTTGTCAATTGAGTGGCCCAACATTATCATTTCCAAAATGGAGCCGCTGGCCTATCGTGATCTTACACGAAATGGCGCACGCGGTGACCTCTGAGTATAGTGCCTGGCACGGATCGGAATTTGCGCGAAACTTTATCACTCTTGTCAGTCACTACTTGGGCACGGAAGCAGCCCGAGAACTCAAAGCCGCGTTCCGAAAATATCGAGTAGATTACAGGAGATCAAGCAATGGCACACACAGAATTGGATGAAGAACTGGAGTTAGAGGAAGAGGTTGAGGAAGCCCAGATTCCGGTCGGGCCTAGTTCGGGCCAGGCCTCCCAACTTGAGTACAAAGAGATCAAGCCTCTCAAGCAGAATCTCAAATGTGGGTTTTGTGGAAAGCCGTTCAGCGAGGTTCCCAAGAAGGGTTACCTCTATCCTCACACGAAGATGGAGGATGAGACTGACGGCAGGAACGCGTGCGAGGATTGTCATCCAATCGAACTCGCTGCAGCTATCGCGGCGGGATTGATCCTCCCGGTCATCAAGATTACTTTGACCAAGAAACACGCCAAGGCCCGAGCCGAGGAATTGGCTGTTGCCGAAACTCCTAAGAAGAAACGCGGTCGGCCGCGGAAGGTCCGGCCTGTTGTTGCTTGACAGGATTACCACTCAAGGGTAGAATTAGCCCACTTACCTACGGAGATCACATGCCGAAAACAGTCTCAGAAATCCTAGAAGCTCTCCAAGCACCAACTCCCCCAACCGAAATCAGGTATATTCCTCGTGGCCCAAAGGCTGATGGCAACAGTACCAATTCGGGTAAGGCCGTTGCGATTCCGTATGTGGGATCGGAGTTCGTTGAGGGCAGACTTGATCAAGCCTGCGGTCCGTTTGGCTGGCAATCTCAGATCATGTTTGCTGGTAACACCATCGCGGTCGGTGTTGGTATTATCAATCCCGAAACCAATGAATGGCTCTGGCGATGGGATGTCGGGAAAGAGGGTGATGCAGATACCGAGCATGGTGAGAAGGCTGAGGTCACGGCTGCGCTTAAGCGCGCTGCCCGGCAGTGGGGGGTTGGTCGTGACCTCAAAGACATTCCCAAGTTGAATGTCAAGTGCGAAATTTACAAGCAGGGTGATAAGGTTAAGTTCTCTCGTTGGTCCGAAGACCCCTGGCAGACCATCCAGAGATTCCTTACAAGCAGGACCACAACCAAGCCAGGCAATGGAAATGCTCAGGCCGATCCTGGAGCAGCCAAATCCTCGGCTCCTGCTGTCCAAGTTGAGTCTCAGACAGTCACCGCGGAGCAAGCCAAGAAGATCGTGTTCGATTTCATGATGCTGCCAATGGAAAAAGGTGGCGTCGGGTATGAGACTGTAGGAAGCGCGATAGCCTGGATCAAGCAACAAGAGGCTGGTCTGGGCAAGACAGTTGAGGCTTACCAGACCATGTATAACGTCATGCTCGAAAAAACCAAGCCACCGAAAGAGGCTGCTTGATGTTTACGTTCTGGTATCTGATCCTGACGTTCTGCGCATTGTTCTGCATCCGGATTCTACTGGTTGCTCTGGAGAGACAGAACGAACAGGACAAAGCCGAACTCGAAGCAGTCATCGGTTTCTTGTGGGGTCGTCGTTTTGCTGGCGCGTCCGGCTATCGTTGGCCATTTGACGAACGCGGCCAGAGTAAACACCCGTCGAGTAGAATCAGTTAGGGCCAGCGCAAGGCATGCCCGCCGAACATTGGGAGGACTCCCGAATGTCCCAAGAGGGAATAGGCGGAATAGTCGGTTCAAGTCCGACCTGGTCCACTCCAGCGCCATGCCCGCTAAGAAAGGCGCTGAGACTAAAACCAAGGAATGTGCAATGGATCAACTCGTGGGAGAGAAGGTCCCTTAGCGGGCGCAATCATGAAACTCAAAATCCGTAGTGACACAAGCAAGGCGTCTGATCGTACAGAAATCTTCAGCGATGTTAAAGACGGTCCAGGCATGGTGGAGATTGTTCTGTCCGATGGCGCAACGTTTCAGATCATGGAGCGCCACAGAGGAATTCTTGAGCTTCGATCAGTCAGGAAAGGCAAGTGGCACACAACTGAACTTTTGATAATCCCTCGCTCCAGCAACTTGGCCGATGTCGAATCCAGAAAACTCTGAGGACATTATCCTCATTGACGATACCAAAACGATTCGAGACGAACTTGAACGTCGTCGACTCTGGACGCATTTTCAAATCAAGACCGGCTTACCTGGTTCCGGCGATCAACTACTGATTGACAGGAATACCGATCCTCTTAGGATTGATCTGTTCCTTCACTTTAAAAATCATCCTGATCCGAGTGACAACGGATGGCTCTGGATTAGTCTTAGCAGAACTCCAAACAACATGGACAATATCATGAGGGTACTAGGAGATACCATCAATTCCCTCGGTCCACTAGCAGCTATGGAAGCGATCATTCCTGGTGATCAGATTATCAAGAAAGGTGATCAAGGTGGACACGGACAAACTGCTTAGAGAAAACGGGATCGGGCCTTCGAACGTCTCCAGCTATGGCGAAGTCGCCAAATTGGCGGCATCTTTGGCGAGATTTGGGAAAACGGAGAACGAGATCATCGAAGCCGTGCGCGCACATTTCGTGATTCCCGAGAGAACGAAGACTCCATTCAGGGAAACTCCGAAGGGTGCTCTGTGGATTCTCGGAGACTTGGGAACCGACATCGAATACAGCGCCCTCGAACAAATGCAGAACGTGATGCGCATTCCACCTGCGACTTATGGATCGCTGATGCCCGATGCCCACCAGGGTTACGCGATGCCCATCGGTGGAGTTGTGGCTTTGGAAAATGCCGTCTCTCCGTCGTTCGTCGGCTACGATATCGCGTGTCGAATGACGATGAGCATCCTGGACATTCCGCCCGAGGCTTTTCTGGCCAGTCGCTCTGGATTGGCCAGGAACATGCAAGCCGTGACTCTATTTGGGATTGGCCAGGGCAAATTCCCTGACGGCAACCTCCGAAAACATGAGGTAATGGAAAACCACAGATGGGAGGAAGTGCCTCCCGCGAAAGCCCTGAAAACCAAGGCTGCCAATCAGCTTGGTAGCAGCGGTGGAGGTAATCATTTCTTCGACGCGCTGATTGGCAAGGTGGTTACTCAGGCTGTATGGCCGTCTTGGCTGCCAGTCAATGAAAATGGCGAGTTCGTCGCGATCATGACCCACTCGGGATCACGAGGAACAGGTCACAACCTCGCCACACATTACCAAAAACTAGCTCAGGAGTATACGAAGCAAGTGGCTTCTGGAATTCCGAAGGGCTACGAGTGGCTGGCCATGGACACCGATGCAGGTAGAGAATATTGGGAGGCCATGGAACTGATGGGTCTCTACGCGCAGGCGAATCATCATCTGATTCACGATCACTTCATGCAAAGATCAGGAATCGCTCAACTTGCGCGCTACGAGAACCATCACAACTTCGCGTGGAAGGACGGCGACAACTACATCCACAGGAAAGGCGCGACCCCGGCAGCGAAGGGTCAGGTTGGAATCATCCCCGGCTCCTCTGGATCGCCGAGTTATCTAGTCGAGGGTCTTGGCCACGCGCCGAGTCTGAATAGTTCTTCGCACGGCGCGGGCAGAACGATGAGCCGGACTAGGGCCAAGGCTGAGTACGATGCCGAGAAATTTGATGCCCACATGAAGAATGCGGATGTTCTCCACTTCGGAATTGGAGCAGACGAAACCCCGTTTTGCTACAAGAATATCGAGCGGATCATCGCGCTGCAGGAAGGATTGCTTGTACGCGTGATCGCGGAGTTACAACCAACGATTGTCATTATGGCTGGTTCAGGAAAGAGGGCGGATGATGGCGATTGACAGACCTATGCTACCTGGCTTGCCTGAACCCGAGCCGATTGACAGAAGTCATATTAACGTGCGCGGCCATTTGCGTGCGCGTGCCCATGCGCGAAGAACTGATCCTGAGACTAGCCATGAGGCGGCGGAGAGTGTGACAAATTTGACCTCCAAGCAGGCAGCCGTGTTGGAGATGTTGAAAAATTCCGGGCCGATGTGTGACGAACAAATTTTTGACGCGCTCTGGGATGCCGGATTCAAAATGAGTCCTAGTGGAGCCAGGACGCGGCGAGATGAGCTAGTGGGACAGGGATTGCTAGAATTCTCTGGTCGCTATGTGACGCTTAGAAGTGGGCGGCGATCGAGGGTTTGGAAGTCCACCTCCTGATGGTAGACCAAAAGATAACCAAGCAGATCGCAGACGAAATGCTGAGGGTTTCAGTAACCGTGAATGCCGTGAATATAAGAGTCAGGGCAAGCTTAGCCAAGGAAGGAAAAGTCATTATGAAAATGGCTCCTGGATCATCTAAGTATTTCATCCTTGATGTTCGACGTGACAAGGTGGTCGCGACCGATGTTGTTCTGGAGATCATAGCACGCGAGCTTGGTTGTCTGAGAACTTGGGAAACGATGGACAAGCCTCCCGTATTGAGACCTCGAACGAGGAGATCGCATCCTTGAAAAGTGGGTGGCGGTCGCGAGTCTGGCTGGCTAAGTAAAGCCCCGTTTGGGGTCTTTTACTTTGCGGTGCATCTGTAGCTTGTTCTACCCTCAGAACTGAGGTAGAATCAATCAATCGCCGAGGAGAGCGCCTAGACCGTTGCCAACCGACTGGAAACCATGGGGTGATACGCCAACTGGCTTTGGCCTCACGACCCTCGAACTAATTCGCCTCTGGACTGAGACGACTCTTTCTCTCCAAGAGATCGCCGATAAACTAGGACGCACGCGTAAATCCTGCGAGCGCAAAATTGCCGAGGTCCGTAAGCGATATAAGAAAGACGGCCTATCCATTCAACGACCTCAGTTAGACATTCCCAAGCAGCAAGTTATCGAAGGCACAGTTTCCCCACCAGCAGATTCGAATAAAGCAACCCGAGAACGAGAGAGTGAGAACGTTGAGACCATAGAGAGCTATGGCAATCAACGCATCCATACGCTCGAAGAATTGTTGGAATTCTTCGAAGTTGACCAAGCGGTTTGGAAGGTGGATCATTGGATCGCAAACAAATGGGAAGTCGGCGCGAAGATGGGCCGCGACGGTCCGCTTGTCACCCATCCTCTCTATCAAGTAAAAGCCTGGCTCGTTCGCATTCAACCTCTCCAGATCGAGCCTGTTATCAGCCCGGTCAACATCACATTCGTAGCTCCTCCGCGTGTCGCTCTCGTTGATCAGTCTGGCATGTTCCGGGGCTTTGTGTGGCCCGACCCGCAGTTCGGATTTCAGAAGTCCCTTCGTACCGCCAAACTGACTCCGTTTCACGATAGAGCAGCATTGGATATCGCGCTCCAGATCGCGCAGAATCATCCCGAGGCCGAGTACGCAGCTTGGCTTGGAGACTTCATGGACCTGGCCGATTGGTCTGATAAGTTCACGCGGGACCCGAATTTCTACTGGACGACTCAGCCCGCAGCTATTGAGGGGAAGTGGTGGCTTACTCAATTCAGATCAGCATTACCAAAATCTCGCATGAAGCTCATCGAGGGCAACCATGAGGCACGCCTGCGCAAGCAACTCACCGAGCATCTGAAAGAAGCATTCGGACTCAGATCAGTAGATGCCCTCGATCTTCCTCCACTTATGAGCATCCCAAGAATCCTTGCACTTCACGAACTCGATATCGAATGGATTGAGGACTATCCCAATGGTCAAAGTTGGATCAACGATTTTATTGTTGCCGAGCATGGCAACATAGCTCGATCAGGCTCCGGCGCTACAGTGTCCTCGATGGTAAGTGACGCCGACGAAACCAAGATCATCGGGCACATTCATAGGATTGAATGTGCGATGAGAACCATACATGGTCGCCTGGGTCAACGGACTGCCGCGGTGTGGTCGGCGGGGTGTTTATGCAGGGTGGACGGAATCGTTCCCGGCGTCAAAGATCGTGAGAACTGGCAGCAGGGGTTCGCGGTTGTGGACTACTACCTGGATGGACGGCCCAATCATTCGGTGAATGTTGTCCAGATTACCAACGGAGAAGCCTTCTTCGAAGGCCAGCACTATGTAGCTCGGGATCGGGTCGAGGAAATGCGTGAGAGTGTTTCTGGGAAATACGAGGACGGAGTTGGCTGGAATTTCTAACTTGACAGAGCGTACCGTTTGAGGTAGGATTACCACCATAGGGTCCAAACCTCTCCTCCGGTCTCCGTGTAAGACCCTGATTACTGCAGTCCCCGCCTTCGGCAGCGGGGACTCGCATTTTCACTGGAATCCCTATATTCACAACGTCAGTGAAGAACGAGATTTTTACCCAACAAAGCGTGATGCGCAGTACGGTTAAAAACAGCGACCGCCCTTGCGAGCGGTCCCCGATCTCACCGTACCTCCATTGGTACGAGAGAATGACGCCTCTATTGTAGCATCATTCTTTCCAACCCGATCCTATTCCCTTCTTGAGTGGCGTCACCACGACTCGCAGCGCCCGCTCCGTCCACATCGTAAGAACCAGTGCGTTGGCTATATCACTGGCTGGTACTTCCAGGATGATCTTCATGCTGCCATCACCGCGCATTGTGATCGCGGCTGCGTTGGTTGGGAAGGACGCGAGGAATGTGGCCTTCTGAATCGTTTCGTCTTTTGGTTGATCTGTGTCGCCGCTCATTTCTGGGTTGTCAACTCCTTAGCTTGAGTAGCATACAAGAATGCCTGCTTCATTGCATCATCGGGTCTGATCAGATGCCACTCATCTTCGAACCAGACATTGACACCGCGAATTCCAGTTAGGTACATTTCTGTCGCGCATCGGATGCAAGTGAATTCGGTTCCCTGCCTAGTCAGATGTTCGCCACCGGGTTTCACGCCCTGAATGAAAATCTCGCAAAGGTGGAGATTGACGCCCATAGAGGCAGCCGCGAACATGCACTTCTCTTCCGCATGTGCGCAAGCTCCAATCATGGACTCGGTTCGAGAGGGAATCTTGTTACGAATACACTCCGGCTCGCAGATGTGGGCAAGAGGTTTCATGGGACCATTGGATGCTCGCGTGACGATCTTCTGTGCAACGACGTCGACCAGAATAGCGCCGAAGCCAAGTTTTTTGCACTTCGATTCCTTAGCCAGGTCTATGCACTCCTCGTAAAGCTTCACTGGATCAAGCATTTCCAATCTCCTTGAACAGGGGTAATCCATCCAGTTGCTTAGATGGGTTTCCTAGTCCTGTTCTCACTTTGGCTTGTTCGTCAAGATACTCAAAGCTGATGTCGATTCCTATGAAGCTTACCCCAAATTCTTTGGCCGCGAGACCTGTAGTTCCGCTTCCCATGAATGGATCGAACACCCATCCCGGCCCGGCGTCTTCGTCAGCCGCGAAAGCACAATCGCAGGTAGGTCTATATCCAGTTACCGATTTTCCATCCAATTCAGGTGCCCATGGTTTTTGGCACAGCCCACAGGTATGCTTAGGAACAGACGCCTGGATCATGGGAGCTATCAACTCGGCAGGGAACACTGCGAAGTGCTTGCCGCTGTAGTTTGTGCGAGAGGGATGGAGAACATCGCGAGGGTTTGATCCTGTTTCTGTTGCAACGCGAGTGTGGTCTGAAAAGTAGTGCATGGCTTTAACTAGCTGAAAGACGTATTCATGGCTCGCAGTATGTCTCCACGATTCTGGAATGAAGACATCGGGATTATCAACTAGGCGGCCCGTACCGTGACAGTTGGGACAGTTGGGATCGGGTTTAAACTTGGTTCCGGCCATGTCGGAGATGCGGCTACGATCGGTTCCTTGTTCTTCGATCTGCTTGGCAATATGCGCCTCGCGTTGTTCTGTCACACACGAACATGGCGGTTTCTGCCAACGCCAGCCTTTACGAGGTTCCGGCATCGCGTTTTTGGCCCAGATCACATCACGCCTAACGATCCAGCCGTCTGCCTGCAGAGCAAGAGCGAGTCGCTGAGGTATGAAAATCATGTCGCCCTCTTGAAGACCAGGAAAGCTGCGACCTGGATAGTGCGCCATTTCTCCCCCGCGATTGCTGATGCCCGGAGTTGTACCTAATCCCCCAGAACCGTTGTAGCTATCCGCGATGTTCAGCCAGAACGTGCCATCGGGCCTAAGAGTTCTAGCAATCTCGCGGCAAATTAAGATCATGTGCCCGATGTACATTTCGATGGTTGGTTCACTTCCTAGTCCGCCTCTCCAGCTTTCACATTTATGGGTGGCATCCAGGCCGACCATTGGAGTGTAGAGAACTTGCGGCCATTCGATTTTCTGTTGGCCTGTGTAAGCACGCAAGCCGAAGTATGGTGGGCTGGTCACGCACGCATTGAAAAAGCCTGCGCGGATCGGCAGTCTATGAGAACTGGCTTGGATTAATAAACCGTTGGGCTTGATAGTGCTTTCCTTAGTCTGGGAAATCTTGCTTCGAGGCCTCTGATTCGTCTTGGATCAACGACTAGAAGCTGCTGTTTTTCTCCCACGCTTCCCCAGATTTCGTAAATCTTCTTGTCATGATCGTTGAGCCAAAGACTGCCCGATGGCATTACCCCGGTATCTAGGTTCTTTTTCAACTCAACTTCGTAGAAATAGGAGCCTAAGTAACAATTATCGGGATCAGCAACACAACGGAGAGAGGGAAATATCTTGTTTCTGGATTCGCCATTGACGAGTCTAGCTTGCATGGCGAGACGAAGACCATCTTCCCGGCCAATTCTTCCCTTGAAGTCCGATCTGCACGACTTACAGAATGGCATCCTTTCGGTTGCCTTAGCCATTTCTTTTGGATCGTCTTCTCTACAGGAAGCACAGAAAACGATCTTACGTTGTTTGGCCAAGTTAGGACGCTGATGGTCTGCCGGTCTTTCGTGGTGCTTCCAAGAATTCAGTGATGACACTCATTGGAATTCTGTAGGAGCCTTTGTATTCGACGGCTCGAAGCCTAGATGGCACGTGTCCCGTTCCCTTGCATTCTCTGCAGTTGAGATCAGGAACGGGTGGAAGCTTAGCGCGTCTCTTGCGGATTACACAGTTGCACTCGGGCTTGATAAAAGCTCTGACGCGTCGGCTGCTTATTCCGAGGGCTTGGGCGGCGTCTTCTACTGTCACCGTATCCAAAAGTGCTTTGGATTCACGGGCAGCTACTCTCAGTTTGGCTAGGGCCACATCTTTTCTTGTGCTCATGGTGAGCTTATTATACCACCGAAGGTAGACTCCAGTCTACCTGGCCTGGTCCACAGTTGGAAGATAGAAGGTCCAGACGCCAGCCCCGCCGCGCCAGAACAGGCGTGTGTAGTCTACCCGGACATCTACCCGGACATCTTGGCCAGTTGGGATCGTGGAAAACGGATTGGCGTCACAATTGGGAGAGATCGTGACTTCCCAAGTTGCGCTCATGAGCCACGGATTTCCAATCGCGTTGATCGCGTCGTTGCGGCAATTCCTGAAACCATCGGGAGTGTAAATTGCTGCCGCCCTGGCTCCTCGCGCTGACATTTGCTTGGCGGTGTAGACATTGAAGATCGCCGGGGCGATGTCAATCATTCCCGCCACGATCCCGATCAAGATCACCAAACTCAGCGCGAACTCCACCATTCCTTGGCCCTTCTGTAGCTTCTTCATGCTATGTACCCTCCTTCATAGATTGGGATCGCTTCCCAAGGGAAGCGTATGTCTACTCCAAGCGCGTTGGTTGCTATGGCAACTCCGACCAGCATGCCGATTATCAAGCCGACCAAAATTCCAAATAGCAGCCAGGGGATTTGTTTGGTCATGGTTCTACCGGTCCTAACCAGTCCCACGGAACTGTTCTGACCCACAGATCAAGGGCGATATCATCTAGCGAGAAAACGGGATCACCGACAAAGGTTGCCCACAGGGTATTGGCATCCATGTGGTCAATCTCGGCTATGTAATAGTACAGGACCTCAAGATTCTCCCAAGGGGAGTTTTCGGTGATTGAACCATCGTAGACAATGACCACAATCTTGTCGCCAGGTCCATAACCCGCGTCGTCCATGGCCTGTACTAGAAAGTGATCTGATACCCCACTGATTTGAGGTATCCTGCCGCCAATTGGAACAAGGGGAGAACCAACCTCGCCCTCTATGATGTCCCTCACCACATCTTTTTCGGTGTTAGGAGAGTTGGTTTCAGTAGAAGGCTCGAAGTACAGTCTGTCATCGCAGGTTTCATCCTGGCACCAGATGTTCGGAATGACTGCACCAGCGAAGTCCTCGCCTTTGCAGTTGTCACATTCAGCACCTTGACCAAATATTGGATAGGGACCAACGTCCTCGATCACCCAAGGCTCTTTGACCGCGATTGGTAATACGCTCAAGGTAGAGATAGTACAGCGCGACCTCACAGCTAAATCCATACTGGTTATTCCCATGAACTGAGCCAAGTAGAAACTGTGAGGTCCCTGTAATCCAGTAAAAAGGCTTCCGCCGTTCCAGTGCCATTGAACGCCACGGATTACCAAGCCGTCCGGTCCATTCTCGTAAGGTTCATAGTAGAAGCTCTGAACCTCATTCGCTTGGAGGCTAGTGACAAATGCAGTATGTCCATCGGCTCCCTTGGATTCCGCGAGCGCGGCCGCGAGACAAGCGTTATCGAGATCAACCTGCAGGGATTGCCAATGCCACATATAGATACCGCCGTCCATGACCAGCGCGGTCAGAGCAAGGAACACGATCAGTAGCGCCGAAAACAGAACGAGCGTTTGACCCTGTTGCTTGATACTCATGATCGCACGACCTCGAAGTCGAAGTCATCGAGCAGAAGGAAATCCTGATTGGGATCGTATCTCTTGACCCCGCGCTCTCTGTTCTCAACCTTCCTTAGTTCCTCCGGCGTCGCTCGGTCGTCCATCTTTCCGAGAGGGACACGGAGACCGCTTTCGGCGTCCTGGCCGTAGAGTATGAAGGCCCCGGTGATGGTCTCATAGACTGATAAGGTCCCTTTCACGATCCTAGTCATTTCGGTATTACCTCCCATTCGTCAATGTCGTAGCCATCTTCGGATTCCCAATCGACCCATTCGGTTCCGTCCCAAACGATGAGGCCGAATGCGTTGGCTTCGATCCATGGGCTGTTCAACTGATGTTGCGCCATCTTGTCAATCAGACGCTTCGCAATTGTTGGTGAATCTACCGGAGCCAGAATAGGCTCAGCCGGAGGATTGATTATGTTCCAGACCTTGAGTTCGCCGATCTTCGTTCCTGGTTGCATTAACCAAGCCTCTTTAATCTACTGAGAGCATGCTGCTCGGCCATTTCGTCACTCCATTGGCGCGCTCTTTCTAAGTCCGCAGTCGCGCTTCGTAGGTCAGACGCAAGTCTGGATCGCTCATCTTCGGCGCGTTGTTCGGCATTCTCCGCGTTCCACTCTGCGCGTCGAATTGCCCAAGATGCCCGTGAAGCTGCTTCGTCGGCTGCGTACATGGTTTCCGCGGCGCTGGCCTCGGCGTTGGCCAATCGCTGTTCCAATTCCCTGACATTGATGGCCAATTGGGCCGCGGCCTCGCGCTCGTTGCGCAAGAGCAGGATCAGATCGCGAGTGAGCTTTCGGTAGTCCATCAGCTAACACCCTTTTTTCCAAGCCACTTAAGTACCTGTTCCGCTTCGCTATGAAAGTTGGAGTCTTCCAGAGCGGCAGCGAAAACGATCATGATGGCGCGGCCGTCGTATTCTGCCCACTGAGATATTCGGATTCCAAGCCCCTCTTGGCGGCGTAGTTCGAGAGACATGGTTTGTAGCCCGCGTTCGCTGAATACATTTTCTGCCGCCTCATCCGCGACACTACTCAGAGTCAGTTTTGGGTCCATTGCTCTCTCTCCCTGCTTCCAGGATTTTGTTTGCGATTGAGAAGATGCGCCGCGCAGAGTCTTCCGGGATTTCGTTTCCGAGACCCCACCAGTGCTGAATGTAGCCTCGGCTGTATTCCTCGCCGGGTAGACCTAGCGCGGCAATGACAATCAACGCTACTCCCTCGGCTTCGACTTCGGCGATTTCATGAGTTAACTGCTCGCGATCTACCAGAGTGCCCTTTTCGATATGGCCATGGAGAACGTGCGCGATCTCATGGACTGCGGTCTTCATCGGATTGACTGCAATTGGACTGACGGCGATCTTTTTGATGCCGTCGAATAACTGGTAGGCTACGCCCTGAATATTCCCGTTAGTCTCAGTGAACTCGACGTTTGAGATTTCCAAGTCGGCTAGGGCACGATCAAGGTCCCAACCGGTGATCTCGGGAAACTTCGCGTCCTCGCCATCGGTCTGAGAGACCACGAACCACCGCGGCATCAACTTGAAGTAGAGGAAGGGCACCTTCTTTTCCTCGCCGGTTTCCTCATCGACTTCGGTTTTCTTCCCGGCGAACGGCTGCCATAGATAGAGGGCCTTTTCGCCTCTCTTGACATACCGGCCCTTTTCTTTCCAGCCAAGAAACGTATCGATGGGTCCGGCAGATATTCCAAGTTCCAAGCACTGGAACATGGCTAAGATTTGATTTCCAATCGAGAAGTTGTGGAAGCTGGAATAGGCCTCGTGGATCAGGCCGGGATCGTTCACGGCCCGTTTCAGAATTGTGTCCCAACCGAGTTCCTGGATTTCCTCTTTGGTCATGCCAACTCCAAGTCTGTGACGATGCTCCGGGTCAACTTGAACCTGTGATACGGACCCTGCTTGAAAATCCTTCGCCTGGCGTCATCAACCTCGAAGGTCTCTCCGGCTTTGATCGTCCTGAGATCATAGGGAAGCTTCACCTGAACGCCGGTCGTGAGCTTTGGTCGATTTTTCATTCGAGCGTGATGGGCCTCGACTCTCTGCCGCCATTCCTTGGCCCATCGGGGGCTGGAGTCCGCCTCGAAATCAGCGTCGGGGTATACCTCTTCCAGCGGGCTTAACAGCTTGTAGATGCGCTCGGGCATGTCCGAGATATTCGGCCCCATGGATTCGTCCATGTCTTTCCAGCCGAAGTTGTACGCGCTTCGGGGTGACCATTTTGTTAGGTAGGCCACTCCGATTACCACTCCGCGTGGGAGTCTTAGAGCCATGTAGACGTTGGAGCGATCAATGCTGCCCGCGGCCACGTCCAGGACCTCGAAGCCGTCTTCCCTTGCGTATTCCTGCGTGAAAAATTCCTTGTGCGTCTGTCCCTTTGCTCGGTAGGTCGTAGTCCAGCCCATGTTATCCTTCCTTTCCTCTGAAAGTATACCAGATTTGGAACACTTTGTCAACCGGAACTATCCGGTCCCTTATGTCTAACGGGATCGAAGTGTTTTACGCACACTGCGCCGGTGTAACTGAACCTCTTGAATTCCTTGACCCACTCGCCGTCCTCGGAGCACTTGACCTCACCCACGGCTATGTGGTCGTTGATGATCCTGGCGATGTCTTCCGGGATTTCAGCGAAGTCTCCTAGGCTGGTGCCATGGTTGGCTTCCCACATGTCGATTCCATCGTCGCGGACCAAGAAACTGATGGCTGGCTTGCCGTAGATGTCATCTACATAGAAGTGGGAGTTGTCCCAGAAGTACCCGGCTGCTTCCTTCATTCTGATTCTCAAGTCATTGAGTTCCTTGGCGAGGTCTGTTAACTTCACTCCTCGCCGTCTCCAAGTCTCCATTTGGCTGTATGAGAAGTGGATTTGCGGCTCGAAGAAGCCAAGTTCAACCGTCTCTGTTTTCTTGTTCATGCTGCCTCCATTATCTTGCATCGGGTTAGGACTGTCTGCTTCTGGGCCTTGAAGTTCGTGTGTTCCTTGATCGTGCCGCGGAGTTGGTAGGTTTCACCTTCGTCCAGGTGTTCGCTCGCGGTTTTCCAGACGTAGACATTCCCACTCTCGTCTTCCATGATCGTGATGCTGTAGGTGCCACCATGTCTGCTGTAGTCGTTTGAGAAGTCGAGTCTCCTCGTGACCGTCAAGGTTACTTCGATCTTCTGGCCTACTTCACCTTGATGCTGGCTGATCGGTCGGGGCTTGCCGTTCTTCTCGGGCAGTTCGCCCTTTTCTCGTTTGTAGGCCATGATGCCGCTCGCGGCCAGGCCGATGTTCTTGTAGTGGACGTATTCCTCTGAGAGACTTGCCACCAAGTTCCACTGGTAATCGTTCAAGCTTTCCTGGACCGACAATTCCTCCACGATCCAGGTCTTGACTGCCTTCGCGAGTTCGATGTCTTCCGCGATGGGCTTGGCTGCTTCTTTGTATTCATCCGGTGCCTGCGGATTGTTCATGACGTTCAGGAGCATGTCGGCAGTTGCATACTTCTGATGCTCCTGCGCCGTTTTGCGGCTGACCCAACCGTAGTTTCGGATCAGCGCCGCGGTGCTTCCCAGGACAGTCATCGTCAGGTGATACTGAGAATGGTAGCCTCGATCCTGGTCGCTATTCTCGGCATCGTCCAGGGCGCTTTTCAGATACTCCGCCCATTTTGCTAAAGCCTGCGGATTTTTGTGGCCCGTGAAGTCTTTGAGGCAGTCGCGGCCGATCAATTTCCATTCGCCGGTCTCACTCACCAACGCGAAGGTGTCTCTTCGATACCGGGTGCTTTCACAATGATCGCATCGCTGCTCGACCGTTCGATACTCCTCAGGGAGTTCTACGGTCTCGGTATTTGGTAGGCGTCTGATGATGTTGGTGCCCCGGACGCCGCTCGTGAAATGGTCAACTACTGCGATCAATTTCCAACCTGCCAGCTTGGGAGCCTTACCGGTGACCCTCACGTCATAGACTTTGTACGTTACCTTCGCGCCGGTTACTTCATTGACAATTCGTTCGGCGAACCGGCTTTCCAGGATTTCCAAAGTAGGAGGCTCGAAGCCAAGTTGCTCAGCTTTGCGAGCCAGCTTCTCGATCTCGGCTTTCAGCCGCGGGAGGTTTTCTTCGGGGACTGTCCAGAGGGTCTTTTCTGTCTCGCTCATTCCACCAAAATCATACCCCGAAAGGTACGCTTTGTCAAGTGGAACTGGGCGGTTTACTTACGAAGTGCTGCAGAGTGCCCAAAACGGGGTGTTTTACGGAGCAAATTGCCCTGTAATTGGGTTTTTTGGGTCTCCCTACCGCCTGCGCTCGGAAAGGCGCTTTTTGAACCATTCAGGCACCTTTACGGCGTCTCTTCCCCTGGCCCAAAACCCTTCCTTCCCTGCTGTGTTATTGTAAAGCTGGCGATTGTAGGCCCTCCACATGTCTTCGTCGCTGACAGGAAGCTCCGGCTCAGCCAAGAATGGAAATCCAGTCTGCCTTGTAGCCTAGTGGTTCCGCGTACCAGCCTCCAAGGTCGGTATTGATGACCTTGGTGGGTTGCGCTTTCCGGAACTCCAGCCTCACTGCGTCGCCTGGAACAATAGGACCGCCAACCTTGAATCTCTCGATGGTCAATCTTGGATTTGGCGCACTGTGCGACCGGATGGTGACAAGCTCGCGATCCGAATTCATGACAACTCCCCACCACTTGAATTCAACCGGCGTGAAGATCAGGGCCGTCTTGATTATTTGGTGCTGCTTTTCTTTCAACACACCTTCTTTGACGTGCCTTCTCATGTGATTGCGCCATGGGGTTTGTCCTGCGCTGACCCTCTTCTCGCAAATGTCGCAGAATCGCCACTCCTTCGCGTATTTACCTTGCCATGACATCATCTGATCCTTTCTAGCCATTGAGGGCGTACTTCAAAACTACGACCAACCAAGTTTGATTGTTTCGTCATGATCTCTATCGTGTAGTACACGTGCCTTCCAAGCTTTCGCTTACTGGTAACAGCACTCGTTGGAGTTCCAGTTAATGACAATGCCCTAACCAGCGTTCCGTTCGGTGCTCCCCTAATCATGCGCGTAGCCACTCACCTTTCGTTCACTCGCAACTGTTCCTATCGGTTTTACTCTCTCTCCCCGCTCCCCATTTCCTTCACCCCCGCCGCCATACCCCTGCCCGCCCGGACGCTTGAATAGATGTTCATGCTGTTTCCAGTTTGATTAGGGTCTTGTTTTTCTTGTTGAGCTTCCACTTAATTCCGGTCTTTGTGTCAATCAGCAAGCAGACTTCTTGACCCTCGATCGTTGGATAAGCTACTCGTAGATTTTGGCCATCCGGGTCTTTGACAAGCATGCCCTCAGCCCAGACTTTACCCTCAAGGCTGCAAAGGAAGTCGTACTTTGGAAAATGGCTTGAGACGAAGAGATCGTCAGGATCGGCCAGGACCCGATATTTCGAGCCAATGGCGCTTACTTGCCGCCTCATATTGAAAAAATTCCTTGATCGGCGTGGAATATGTACCAGGGCATTAGATGTTGACTCTCAACCACTTCACTAGAAGGCGCATATTCTTGGCACGGTAAGCTGCCTTGGTTCCTTCGTTCCATGGAAAGGCTAGGGTCACCGCGGTTGCTCCAAGGTCCGCCGCGTAGTCAATCGTGCTTGGCTTGTCATCGATTACCAGTGCGCCGGGCTGGATCAGGAACAGTTTGTCGGAGCCGGTGTAGAGTCCAGAGTAGGGTAGCAGTTCTCGGCGTTCTAGCCACCGCGCTAATCCCTGGCCTAGTTGTTCCGGTTTGTGGCTGGCCACGATTACCTCATAGCCGGACTTGTTGAGCCACGCAAACAAAGTCTTAGCTCCATCGTAAGCTGGATAGAGAGCCATCGCGTCATGCGCGTATTCGATTGCTCTCCTAAACTGTCTCTCTGTGATTCCATAGTCGAGATACCAATCCCATTTGCGATGGAGTTCGACAGGAAGCCCATGGCGCTCATGAAGGATTTTCAACAGAGGTTCGTCGAAGTCCCACAGGGTATCGTCGACGTCTACGATCGCAAGTTTTCTCACATCTCATCTTCTTTGGATATCGTATCTAAGAGCATCCGGCATTCTGGACTGAGAGTCATTTGTTGAACCACACGACATGCGTGAACTCTCGTTCGACTTCGCCAGCCTGAATCGCAGATGGTCTGGCTTGAAGCGCGGATATTTCGGTTTCGGTTGCGTAGTAGCCGCTACCGTCCCAATCAATGATCAAGCCATCATGTACCTGTTCCTCGAATTCCTCGCGGGTCATCTTGTGGCCATACTCCGGGATTGGCCGAAGGTCACTAGCCAAATGGCGTTTGGCTGCGTGGGTCACATCCTCGATCCATCGCTTGACGACGCGGATGATGCCTGGAGTAGCTTTCTTGATTTCCAAGCCGAGCATCATTACATTTTCGGCGTACATATTACCGACTGCCCTTTCTCTCCGCAGCCGTGCCTGGAGAACCAAGATGATTTCCAGGGCCTTATCTATGTCGGCGCTGTTCCATTCATCGGCCTCGACGCTAGCCGTCGCCCAATCAAGGATAGCTTGCGGAGTCCAGCGTTGTTCAATCTGAGCGTCGTACTTCATCGCGATCTCTCCCAAGTCTCTACATTGGTCGGGTCTACTTCCGTGCCGAGATTACCAACCCCAACACGATGAGTCGTCCGTCGATTTGGGTCCACATTCCATCCGCGATAGCTCTGGCGCGTCTCAACAAGATTCGCGATCCTAGCGGCCTCTTCCCGGAATTTGCGGACCGATTCCTCATTGGCCAATCTTTCCCGCCGAGTTCTGAATGACTGGTCTGTCTTTCCAACCTCCATGTTGGAGTAAGCCTGTGTTGGAGATTGGCCATTGCCGTTTGGAGTAGTAAGTCTAATCAGCAGATGGATAAGCGCGGTCTGCGCAAGTCCGACCGCGAATAGATCATCGTTCCTCCGCATGAGAGTTTTCGGAGTCGCGACTGATCTTAGCCGTCCCTCTTCGAGCGCCCATCCAACCTCTCGATTGATCCACGTCCGACGCTGATTGATGTCGGTGATCTTGGGTAGCGCGCGGCCAAGTGACTGCAGGCGATAGAGAACAAGCAGTTCGTCTATCTTCGCTTGCTTAGTTTGGCAGAGTGCGCGACTAGCCTGATAGGATTTTCTGAGGGTTGAGTAAGTCAGGTTCATACGTGTGTGATCCTCTCCGCGAACTCTCGTCCGCAATTCCGATTAGCTTCTTGACTACCGATCGCCACTTCTGGCCGGTTTCCACCATGACCAATTCATCCATCTCTGGACGTCCTTTCGGCAAGTGGAACTTGACTAGCATGTAATGCGTCGGGAAATAATGCCAGGGCATATAGTTCCCGCTCCAGATCGCGTGGCCCGGCCACTTTACCACCCCGTAGTCGCCCGATCGATGGATCAGGATGATTCCCTTCGGACCCCAATCGACCCCCAAAGTCGGGATACGCTTTCCGACCTCGATTACTGTGCCGTCACGTAGATCGTGTCTGATGCCCATCTAGCCCTTCCCGTTCTCGGTTTTCTTGAGCATTCCATCCAATTCGCGTATGAAAGCTGTGCCTACAACATCGCCCGGATGTAGACTTCTGAGCACGAAGCCCATGGCAGCATGGAGCCTGATGTGATCTCGCTTAACTCGACGTAGTGTTTCGTTCATGCCGTTGAAGATTTCGGTAGCGGTTTTCGTTTCAGTGTACTTTCCGACCGGCATACGTTCTGTATGAACGAACGTGGCGATTACGGCCGCGTTTAGCAGGAAAGCTACCCATGCCAAGACCTCGGATCGAACTGGCATTTGCGTGTAGTAAGAGGCCAGAATGAAACCGCCTCCACTGACCAGCGCCAAGCTGCCAGTAATCCAGCGGATTGCCATTGCCCAATTCGATCTCATTTCAAAAAAGCCCCAAGATCAACACGATCTTCGACCCAAGACCAATGAGGGAGGCTAGGACTCCGAATACTGAGACGCTGAATAGGAACAGGAACATGAGATTGTCAAGTTGAGCTTTCAACTTGTCCATGCGATCCCTAGGTGTATGAGAATTTCGGAGGCCAGTATCATGCCAAATGGAATGGCCCCGAACCAGATTACGAATGCCAGCGCCGGAGCGGCCTCAAGTGCCATGATCGCATCGGCTCCGAGATCGCTAACCTTCCATAACCAGAGGATGAGCATGATGAGGATTAAGACGAACGGAAGCAAGTCTTTGGCAGTCATGGGATTTTTTCAGCAGGCCAGAAAGCCGCGAGCGTCTGATCAAGTTCGCGTATTGCTAATCCGAGATCAAGTAGTTCGTCCCAATTGGAGCGATCATAGATGGCTACATCAACGAAGCCATGATCGTTATTGTGGACGATGAACGAAAACCGCTTGCCCTCAATCAGCCCGTTCCAATCCATATGGCCATCGCCGCGGCCGAAGTCCCATTCCTTGGAAGCTCCATCTGAGGCAGCCGCGTAGACGATTTCAGCTATAAGCTGAGAGGTATTCCTTTCGTATTTGCCAGGCAACGGGTGATGGGTATACATACTTAGGCGCGTTCTACTGAGGCGTCTAATCCACAGTGGCGGCAGCGATAGTGAAAGACCTGGCCAAGTTGGCCGAGGTACGTCCATTCCTCGCTGTTGCATCCGACACAGAGATCAGGCCACAAGAGAGGATCGAAAAACGGTTCGTCGGGATAGAGGTTGGCCGTCATTGTGTCTATGGCTGCTTCGACTGCTTTTCTGTCCATTCGTGCCTACCTTTCGCAAAAAGTATACCATGATTGGCAGGATTGTCAATAGCCGTAGTGCTTCCGCAACGCGGCTTCGATTCCTCGCAGTCTCCGTTCCAAAAAGTTGTAGGCGCGTGCCGAGTCGTCCTCGATGGCTGGCTCGGCATTCATGCTAGCTCGGGTGATGGCTGCTTCGGTCACCAGTTGAGCCTCATCATGGTCGTTGAGTAGCCGGGCTTCATACGACCCGTCCGGCGCAATTTCCAATCGGTGAGTTCCGGCCGCGACCTTGTTCAGCGCGATCAAGCTCTTGATTGCTCTGGGTTCATACATTCAAGCCACCTCTTTCAATTGCGCGAGCGTCCGCGGCTCGAAGTAGAAGTCCAATTCAGCCCCTACCTCAAGCAACTCCACGATAGAAATGTAGCCAAGCTCGGCATCCTGGTCGTTCGGGCCTCCGAAGATGTTGGCTAGTCCAAAGGCTTGGTGCTGGCCGGGTTCGTCCGCGGTCTCAACGTCTCTTTCGGTGATCCACCAGTTGGCGGAACCTCCCGCGAAGTAGTGGAGATAGACCATGGCCTGATCGCCCTTGCCGTCCTGCTCGTAGGTCTTCGGCATGGCCGAGACGATCCCGGCAAGCTCAACAGCCTTGTCGAAGAAGAACTGCTTCTCCTCGGATCGCATTGCGTCTGCGATTGCCCTGAGTTGGCTGTTCCCGATGAAATCTCGAAGCTCTTTCAGCGCGTTCACTGCGTCCATCTTGGTAGCTGTCATTTTGTCTCCTAGCTTAGTTGTTTGATCTGGCCGAGGCATCGGTGGCAACTTATCCATTTCCGACTGCCGATTTGCTTGACTTCAGTTGGGTCTTTGAGCATTCTCTGACATACGCATCGACCTTTGACAACTGCTCGATGCCGGGCTTTCACTGTTGCGAAGCTCGGACCGTAGGGTGTTTCGGTGGAGTATTTGTCTTCGTACATTTTCGCCTTCCTTTCCACCTAAATCATACCATAAACGGAAGGCTTGTCAAGGACCTTATGTAAGGTAAACAAAAGGGCCGGATCGATCCGGCCCTTGATTTCCATTCGCTCTCGCCTTAGTTCAGCCTGAGGCTACCGCGTAGATCACAAGCCGCTCTGACCAGGAGTTCGTAACCGGGTCGTAGTTCCGGCAGGTGACCAAGATCAGGTCTGGATTGGTTGAGTAAATCAGGCCGACTTCGCTCGGGTCCGCGATAATGTAGTCGGTAACTCGATACCAACCTGGACTTTCGCCGTAGCTCCAGTAGAACTCCAGCCCATCCCAAAGCTTCCACCACTCACCCGCGGGCCAGCCCTGTTGATTGTGAGCAGCCCATACCACGGTCCCCTCGTTGAACATCACAACCCAAGGCTCACCGTTCATGATCTCAACTTGGGAAGTGAAGCCCGCGCTCGGAAGCTTAGGCTCATCGGTCGGAGGCGGAGGAGGCGGTGGTTCGTCGGTCGGCGGAGACGGTTCGTTGGTAGGAGTAGGCGGAGGCATCTCGCAGTTCTGCAATTCCTCGCAACTTGGTTCCTCGGTAGGAGTCGGCGGCGGAGGCGTCTCGCAGTTCTCAAGTTCCTCGCAGTCTGGAGGTTCCTCGGTTGGAGTAGGCGGAATATCGGTCGGCGTCGGGTCCGGTGGGACATCGGTTGGGATCGGGGTCGGCTGCGGAACATTACAGTTGTTGTTGTAGATTGCCTGACCGGCAGTGTCCCAATTCTTCCCTGGATACAATCCATCCTTGTAGTAGAAAGGCGGGATGATATCGTTCGGGTGGCCGTCGTGACCCGCTACGTCTCCTGATTTGTCGGGTTGATTCTTTACGTAGGGATTGCTGTCGCTGCCAGTAGCATGACAGATGTCGATCTTGTCACCAGCGAAACCCGGAAGTGTGAACAGCAGCACCATTACCAACGCAAGCAAAAACGCAGCCAATGGCCATAGGCGCTTTCGTTTCACTTGGATTGGGAGAACCTTGGAAAGCAAGTCAATCATACGTTCCTCCATTTGTAGGTTGCTGAAATTCTACCATACATGGAATGTTTGTCAAGTGCCTGATTTCATGAGCTTTTCGAGCTTTGCGGCGTATTCGTACAGGATAACGAAGACATCCCAGTAGCGCCGCCCGTTCATGTCAATCAAGAATTCCCCGTGCTGCTTGGAGGTCAGGTAGAGGATTTCTAGCTGCCCGAGAGGAGAATTGGGGAGTTCTCGACCAGTTCCTCTAGGGTTGTCAGCCATGAATCAATCCAATCTTGCTTGTCTGCAAATTTCTTTCCGGTGCCGATCAATATTTCGATCATCTCTGGTTCGAGCACATCTTTTTCCCAAGCCAACTGCGCGGCCATTTGTAGCATGCGATCGGTTTTACTTTCCTCCATACACTGACGCAAATACACAAGCAAGTCTTGGATACTTCGATACGTTCTAGCTGCCACTTCGTCTGCAGCATACATGCTATCCTCGGCGTAGGTTTTAGCATCGGCCAATCTCTCTCTAAGCTCAGCCGTGACTTCACGCTCGTTGCGCAAGAGCAGGATCAGATCGCGAGTGAGCTTTCGGTAGTCCATCAGCTAACACCCTTTTTTCCAAGCCACTTAAGTACCTGTTCCGCTTCGCTATGAAAGTTGGAGTCTTCCAGAGCGGCAGCGAAAACGATCATGATGGCGCGGCCGTCGTATTCTGCCCACTGAGATATTCGGATTCCAAGCCCCTCTCGGCTTTGCTCTCTTCCATATACTGACGGAGGTATACCAAGAGGTCGATGAGTTCCTGGTAAGCATCCACCAACGGGTCCCTTCCGTTGAATGCCCTCAGCGGTTCTCCGTACTTCTGAGTTCCGAACGCCTGGCGCTCTGCGAGATCACGGATCAACAAGTCCGTGATTGCTGGTCCTTTACCTTTCGGTTCAGCTTGTTGTTCTGTCGCCTTTCCCATTTTCTATCCTCATAAGACGGTAATTGTGACCCTTTCCGGTTGGTTGAAACAGAGCGCCATCAGAACGTTTCAAAAGTGCATGATCGGAGCCTTTCATGAATTGTACTGTGTACTTCCGTTGTTTACTGTCTTTGATAATCAACCCATCTGGCCATGCGTCCATCATTAGACTAGCAAGGAAATCGCGTCTGATGAATCTTGATCCGATTACCAGGTCGTCATTTGGATTGGAGACTATGGCGAAGAATTCTGCACCGGCTCGGCTGGTTATCCCGTCGCCGTAGACGCTAGTTGTGCGATTGATTGCATGATAATCCTTGCCTCGAATAGCCGAGGGGCTTGGTTCGATGCCATCGCTATGGTTGTAGCACGACTTGCACATACCTCGCGCGAAGTGCTTACGTTCAGTATGCTTGCAGTCGGTGACCTCAGCCCTAGCTCTTGGCACTGAGTTTTTTGTATTCGGTGTAGGTGATCGGGCGAATTCCGGGAGTAACCAACACGGCGATCCAATGGTCTGCCCAAAGCTGCTCAGCGTATTCAGCCAGTTCGGAAGTGGCCCCGAGTGTCCAGCCATCTTTCCTTATGAAGATGATGTCGACTGGACGATCTTGCAAACGATATGCTCTCTCTGGAGAAACGGCAGTGCCTTCCTTGTCAATCAACACGCGCCTCGGACCCCATCGTTTGATTTCAGTCTCGGCTGCCAACATGACATCACTGTCGCTTTTCATTTTCCTTCCTCTCCAATGGTCTAGCTCGATAGGTAAAGATTATCATTAGCAGGCACACGACGGCCAATGTTGTATTGATGATGCCTCCATATTGCCAGATAATCCCAAGTGAACATAGAAACATTGAACCCCAGGTAACTAGCGCGATTCTACGGACACCCTTCATGAACAACTTGATTTGAAATTCGGGATCAGGCTGGTTCGGTTCGTGATTGAACATTGTCTCTAGCCTCTCGTTCTTCCTCTCTCTGTAGTCGTTCTGTCTCTGCTTCCTCGTAGCATTTCAAATGTGAAAAGGATATTTTGTAGTAGCCGCGTTTTCCGGCTTTGTCAAACAATGCTGGCACGGGCAGCCTCACAATAATGTCACCAACTTTAATACCGCCACAATGATACCAACCATCGGCACATTGACCAGGGTGTTTTGCTTTGAATGATCGGGGAGGATTTGGGTTCTGGTCGGTCATAGATCAATTGAGTAGATTTCTTCCAATGGACTCGTGGTTCGGACATATTTAGCATCAAGACTCTCGAAAAACGCCCGGAGAACCTCGATGGATGTGTTGTCCAAATGATACCTGATGTCAGAGGGTGCAATGCTGAGGTTTACAACTCTAAGCATACCCTTGTTTCCGTTCTCGATAAGTAACTCTATTGATCCTTCGGTGTCACTGTTGTCCTGATCCTCTCCCCAGTTGCCGGTGATGTGGCGATCAAGCTCGCGTCGCATTCTGGAATCCATGGTGGCAAATCATACCTTACTAAGATTGGAAGTCAAGGGCATCCTCAAACATTTGTGCTAAAGCTCACTTTCTGCTATACTGTGGCCAGCGGGTATCTGCTCTATCTATCTAGGAAAGGATGATCGAACGAACCGCATTACTGACCGGCGCAAATGGCCAAGATGGTTCTTACCTCTCAGAGCTTCTTCTGGAGAAAGGCTATCGAGTCTATGGCCTGGTACGCCGCCACTCCTACGCCGGGCTTGGTAATCTTTCTTCCTGTCTGAGCAACCCCAACTTTGTTTTAGTCAATGGCGACGTTACTGATCCCACCAGTCTGATTTCCATCATCAGTCAGGTTCAGCCTGACGAAATCTACAACTTAGCAGCCATGTCGTTCGTAGGAGAATCCTGGAATCAACCCAGACTGACCAATGAAGTCAACTATCTTGGTTTCTTGAATCTCCTTGAAGCCGTGCGAGGACTTGGCCCAGAATACCAAAAGCATATGCGTATCTATCAAGCAAGTTCTTCTGAAATGTACGGAAACCAATTACCACCACAGAACGAGGAAACCCTGATGATCCCTCGCAGTCCCTACGGGGTTTCGAAACTGGCAGCGCATCGATTAGCAAATGTCTACAGAGAATCCTTTGGGATGTTTGTTGCCTCCGGCATTTGTTTCAATCACGAGAGTCCGCGTAGAGGGGTGGAGTTCGTTACTAGAAAGATCGCTAAGAGTGTTGCTGCGATCAAGCGTGGTGAGATCAGTCACATTCACCTTGGCACAGTAGCAGCTTCCAGAGATTGGGGATTCGCTGGTGACTATGTACGTGCTATGTGGATGATGCTTCAAGTTAATGAGCCTCAAGATTTCGTGATAGCGACCGGTTACGCTTCAACAGTCGGCCAATTCATGACTGCCGCGGTCAAGGTTGCTGGCTTGCCCGAGCCACCCGAGGCATACGTGATAGAAGAAGTATCACAACGAAGACCGGCGGAGATATGGACACTCGTTGGCGATCCTAGTAAGATTTCTAATCGGTTAGGCTGGCATGCAGAATGTGGTTTCGAAGAACTTGTTAGGATAATGGTGGAGGCAGAGCTATGAAAGTCTCACATGCTGACGCATTGGTAATCCAGCTTGCACTCATTACTAAAGCTCTCTCAATCACGATGGCAAAACGTGCCGACTATAGTAGCGATTCCGATCCCTACGAGAACTTCCGTGAAGGGAATGACATGGCTGAGATTAAACATGCCTGGCAGTATGCAGTCAGGCGGAACATGGAAAAGTTCACGCGGCGCAAGAACATCATGAGGTTTGGTCATGGATTTGCTAAATCAACAGATGACGCGTTCATAGATGCTGCTGTGGATTCAATCAATCTAGTTCACATCGAATTCGCCCTCCAACTAGAGGAGATCGCAGGCGGGCTTGACATTTTGCTAGACATGCGTTCAATGATTGGAAATCTACCCATCCTGGTCCAAGCTTTCATGAAGAGGATCGAAGCGGCAGAGTCCGCGGTTGGAAATACCAGTGCGGCTACTTTCACGTATGTAAAGGCAGCCGACGATTCTGTGCTTCAGGGACCAATGCAAGACGGTGATTGATCTTGCCCGAATGCGAACAGTGCGGCCGCGACTTCAAGGGCAAGTTTTGGATGACAAAATGCTCAAGCTGCTATCATGGAGGCGAATCTGATGGTGTTACCAGACAGACCTTTTACGAACAGCGGGGAGCGGGTGCGGAATCCAATTGCCGAGGATGCGGCAGATGCTTTGTTGTACGCTTTCAATCCGACCCCGGTTGCTCAAGCTGCATCGAACGAGCGATCGAAACTCTCAAGAGGAGATATGCAAATGTCCAGAACTAGAGCTTACTTGAATGCGCTGTTAGCAATTCTTGTGACCACTCTTTTGGTCCTCTTCATTTCTATGGTACTGGGCGCTGGTTTTTGGCTTGGTGTGTCCCTGGCAGGGTACATTTTGAAATGACGGCGCTTCAACGACGCGTATACATGATGATCTTGAGGTGCCTCTTTATCATCATGCACCACATCTTTCATCATGTTCCAGGAACTCCAGTTGTAGAAGGTACGAAGCTCACGGACGAAATGACTAAGTTACTCGTAGAGCTTGACAAGTACAAAAAGGTGAAGGAATGAGGGTTATCAAGATTGATCCCAGATGCAAGTACGTAATTCAGACCTCTGAGGAATTAGACGATGAGGCTGTCGCTTTCATGGGCAAGCAACTCAATGATTGGTGGAATGAACCTCGTAATCCCCTCATTGTTGGAAGCGCAAAGTTCAAAATCGTCAGGATTGGAGGTCCGTCATGGGCACAAAGATTACTAACCATGCTTCGATTGAAGAAATCGTAGAAGCCTTCCTAAATTCTCATCCAGAGCTTTGGGTGAAACCTGAGACTGGCCCGGCAGTCAATCTCGTGGACTTCATTGTTAGACATCTTCGAACACAACACAGGATTCTGTGCATGCAGCACATTCACGACATGCTTGGAAGCACGATTTGCAAACATTGCGGGTTCGGTGGCGGCTTGTTCGTCGGAGCAATGAGCGGCTCCTATGACTTTGGAGTGACAATTTGAACAAGCCGAAGCTCGAAGTAAAGCCAACTCCATTGCAGACCAGGCTGCTTCTGGTCCTCTATCGGTTTCCTGGTATGGCTATCCGAGACAAGTCGCGCTACAACCGGTTGGTTGATTTACGGGCTACTCATGAGGACGCCAGAGAGGCCTTTGCTTTGATGGGAGGTAATCCAAAGCTTTCCACAATCAAATCTTGTGTAAAGGAAGGCTGGATCGGCCCGCCGTTCTCGTGGAGTAACGAGTTAGATTTGACCCCGTTAGGAACAGAGACAGCAACTAAGTTGAACAACGAAGACATGATCCAAGTTCCCAAGGCAGGTTATACTGCGCGGGCCATTGTAGAAATTCTCCGCAAGCAACATCCTAAGACAGATTGGGTATTCGCTGCTGAGGTCAGATTATCAAGCGGCTACGGCAACACTCGATATCATCTGCAAGGCCACGAGCATTCTATTCATGGTGAACAGAGGATAGACGCCTTCGCAATGCACTGCTGGCCTAGTAAGAAGTTCAAGAGAATCGGATACGAGATCAAGATCAGTAGAAACGACTTCTTGAATGAGATCAAGAAGCCCGACAAGAGAATGGCTACTGAATTGTTCACGAACTTGGCTTACTTCGTAGCTCCCGCAGGATTGATAAAGCCCGACGAAATCCCCGACAGTTGGGGCTTGATTGAAGTGAGCGGCGACATGACAACCATAGTGACCGACGCAGTTTGGAGAGACGTTGGCCGAGAACTTCCATTGAGCTTCGTAGCCTCATTGGGTAGAAGCCTGAGCTACGAATAGGAGCTACCTAAATGAGTGGTTTTGAAGAACCCATTGACGTTCCAGACGCACAGTGGCGGGTCAGTGTGCTAGAAGAGGAACTGGCACGTATTGAGCAGCAACTTGCGGACCCTAGACGCAAAACCGATCGGGCCTCGGGTCGGCCTCTCGCGGAAGCCGATTATCAAGCCTGGAGGGCCAAGGCCGATGATGCGCTATACCACAAGCGCCGGGAACTTGGCTATCTTCAAGCCTGGTTGCAACGAAAAGGCGTGGTCGCTCAAGATTCGTCCAAAGAACTTGTTATCGCGGTCGAGGAGGCGATTCCTATCTTGCATGGGCTTGGCTCGCTTGTGGAATCCCCGACGATTAAGCGGCTCTTTGAGGTCTTCGGCATGATCACTGGCGCGTTCAAAAGATAGTAACGTGGCTATAAGAGTTACCACTGATGACGTGATCGAGCAATTGAAGGCTACTTCTGCTGCCCTCAGTTCACTCTCTTATTCACTCAGTGCTTTGTCTGGAACATTCAACAATGAGACCGAACCTAGATACAGTTACGTCATTTATCAAGTAGTAGAGTCTGCAACTGGTTTGCATAATCGAATCAACGAACTCATCATTAAGATGAGCCAGAAATGAAACTCAAGCTTTCGCCCAATCTCTCGATACCAGCGGATGCCGTTACTAGGACGTTCGGTATCTTAGCTACCAGAGGCGCTGGCAAATCGACTACCGCGGTCGTTTTGGCCGAGGAAATGTATGAAGCTGGTTTGCCATTTGTCGTCATTGATCCAGAGGGTAGTTGGTGGGGATTGCGGGCAAGTGCTGATGGGAAATCCCCTGGCTTGTCGATTCCAATCCTTGGTGGTAGACACGGAGACATCCCGTTAGAGCGCGAGGGTGGTCGACTCGTTGCTGATCTTATCGTAGATAGCCGTCTTTCTTGTGTGCTTGATCTGGATAGTTTCGAATCCGAAAAAGCCCGTAAGCAGTTCCTTCTGGACTTCGCTGTACAACTCTATAAGCGCAATTCAGACCCACTCCATCTATTCTTAGAAGAGGCCGACGATTACATTCCACAGAAGCCGATCCGCGAAGAGGCTATGCTTCTGAGAGCTTGGGAGAACATCGTTCGCCGGGGTAGAAAACGCGGTCTCGGAATGACAATGATCTCGCAGCGAAGTGCGGTGATCAACAAGAATGTGCTCACTCAAATTGAAACCTTGATCGTCATGCGTACTACCAGCCCTCAAGATAGAAAAGCAATTCAAGCTTGGGTTGACTATCATGGACAAAGCCGAGAAATCCTAGACTCGCTTCCGTCTCTAGAAGATGGCGAGGCTTGGGTATGGTCTCCTCAGTGGCTTAAGAAGGTGGTTAGGGTCCAGATACGGATGCGCGAGACCTATGATAGTGCTGCTACTCCAAAGCAAATGAGCAAGAGACCAGTGGCTACATTGGCTGACGTAGACTTGGCAGCTTTTCAGAAACGCATGGCGGCTACAATTGAAAGGGCTAAGACCGAAGACCCAAAGGAATTGAAGCGTGAGGTTGCCAGACTTAAGGCCCAATTGGCCAAGGCCCCGGTCTCAGTACCAAAACCAGTGATTCAAGTAATCGAGAAACCGATTCTACGCGACGGAGAACTCGACGCCCTTCGTGAAATGTCAGGTAAGATGAATGCCGCTATCCAGGGGATCATAAGTGCTGCCAATGGTAATTTTTCTGTACCTTTGTTACCCGCTCGACTCAACAAAACAATGCCCGTTGTGCCCATTCAGCGCCCCTCTACTGAATCGTTGTTGGTATCTATGAGACGCGGAGAGCGCAAGATTCTGATTGCTTTGGCTCAGCACCCAGAAGGATGTACTCGCGAACAAATCACAGTGCTGACCGGATACAAGCGATCCAGTCGAGATACCTACTTGCAGAGATTGCTATCGGGTGGTCTCGTTGAAAGACATCATGGTCGTTTGCTTTGTACGGAAAGTGGTTTGGCTGAGCTTGGTAACGACTTTGAACTATTGCCCAAGGGTTATGAATTGCAAGCCTACTGGCTAAAGCGATTGCCTGCTGGTGAAGCAAGGCTTCTTATGGTTCTAGTGGATGCGTATCCACAATCTGTAGACAAGGAAGTGCTCAGTGAACAGACTGGCTATAAGCGATCTAGTCGTGATACCTATCTGCAACGCTTATCTGCCCGAGAACTGATTGATCGAGTGGATGGCTCAATTCGGGCCAGTGAGCAGCTATTCATATGAAGGAAGCCCCTTGACAAAGCATTCCTAAGCGGGTACGATCCTGTCTACACATGAACAAACAAAACACACTCGCCCTAACCCTCTTAGGTATTGGACTGATTATCAATGTCCTCGTTGATCTTGGTCAAGGATCACAGATCGACAAGTTAGACGAACGAGTAGGCCACGCCGAAGAATGGATCGCTCGTCTCGACGCCGATATTGTCGGCCTCCGACAATCCGTAGTGAGACTCAATGAGAAAATTGACGTAACCGCCGCAATGGTCAAGGATGTCAGTAGTTCTCTCAGCAAAGCCATCGTTGATCTATCTGATGCCAGTCTAATCCACACGAATCACATCAAGACGATTGAGGACTTTCTGATTTGGTTGGGCGGATTCCTGAGAGACAAGGGAATTCTGACAAACTCATGAATCTCCAGTTATCAACTCCAAAAACATGCCCAGATTGTGGGGCCGACCAAATCAGCCTCGTGTTCCAGTACAAGCCTGATCTTGTGCCATTCGGTGTATTGGAGAGGATAGATGACTTTGGTAATCAGTTTGGCGAGAGAGTCGTTCGCTTCATCCGTTGTGGCAATCCCATGGGCTATGCCCACTACTCAGAAAGGATTGAGAGCGCATCATGAAAAGCGCCCCAGAGCACATCACAAAAAGCGCCCCAGAACACATACTGGACCTATTCACATGAAAAAGCAAATCGTCATTTTCCTCCTGGTGCTGCTGGTAATCGCCTTCTTGTTCAAACCAAACCCTCATCACCCGCGCCCGAGACAGATACTTACCTTGCGAAAACAGAAGCGTTCCCTGTTTGCTGGCCGGGTGCCGTTAGGTGCTCTGCATGGCTAAGAACCTCGGGTACATCGCTATTGGCCTGATCGTGACTTTCGTGGTCACTTGGCCCCTCTCATTGCTCGGGCAGCAGGTCGCCCCGATCGTGAGTCTTGATTATGGCGAATCCGAATACCTGTGGAACGCGTTCATTGGTCTGATGACCTTGGTCTTCACGATGTTCATGGTCTATGTGATGTGGGGATTAGGCAAGTTCATCGACGAGCTTTTCAGTGAACCCAAATCCAAGTCCAGGAAGAAGTGATGGACGTGTACGATACATACGGTCCACATGGGCTACAACTTAAAGTCTCCAACGACAACGGGCTGAGCATGCGCCATTTCAAATACGGCCAAGAGGTTCCGCTGGATGATGGCGTTTACATGACGGGCGGAGCAATCATCGTTGTGATCGGAGGCAAGTTCGTCGCAGAATTCATCTATCTCACTGATAAATGGGGTAGCATCATTGACATGGACGACATTCTGAACGAGCGCAATCCGGTTGCGCAGGCTATCCAGGAGTTGAAGGAGGAATAAGATGCAAACGCTGAGCGAGATCGTTGAGTTGGCCCATCCCGAGCTTTCGGTCCTGGACGACGCGATTTCAATGGGCAGGCAACTATCCAGTATCCAGGATTTGCAACGCCAGGAGATAAGCCTAGTTAGACTGGCGAAAGCGGCGGACAAGCGTCTGCCCATCATTGATATAAGGGTCGCGCTCACCGCTGGCGGAATGCGTAGCGACGCGAGAATTCCAAGGCTTGCTTTGGCTTGGGCCAACCTATCAGGTTGTCTTGTGGTAGTGGAACACGAAGGAACGGTGAGGTGGTACTTCGACGGCAGATGGGGCAGCGATAACCTGCGTATCGAGCACATGGCAAGTGACGGGGGCATAATGGCACGCTTCCGGGAAAATTCTGCTTATGTAGCCGCGATGCCCTTGATCCATCCAAGTGTGCGTCCTAAGAAACTGGCCGACGATCACTACGTTTTGTGGGAACCTGAGACATGGACTGAGGCTCGGAGCTTGCCGGATGGCGATCCTTACCTACTGCGAAGGCTCTACGGCGATTACTTCGCGGTGCTGGCTTCTTGGGAACTCACTGAGACCGAGGTCAAGGCTCTAAGAGCCGCTCGTCTCTAGCCCCTAACATCATACCGGGGGAGGGAACGAAATGAAGGACAGGTTGCTTCGCGGGTCCATGCGCATTGTCCTCATCCTCATGCTGGCCCTGGTCGGCCTGTTGTGGTGGTTCGGCCACCCGGCCCATCCCGGCCACACCGCCGAACTTCCCATCATTCTTGTTTCCACCACTTGGGATACAATCCTGATTATGCTAAGCTCGATTGGTATAGGCTCAACTATCAGGCGGTTCCTAGCGCATGCCAAAAAAGCTTGAGCGGCCATATTGGCAGCCTAATCCACAAGCCAACAGTCACAGCACGCCGGAGAAGACTCCTCGTCACGAGGCCCTGCACGCGGCAGTGGCCTATATCCTTGGTTATGAACCATATCGGATCAGGGTCAACAAGGACGGAAGCGGTATCGTAGACCGTAGGTGGGAGAATGAGATTGGCTGGCATCGGGCCGCGATACACATGGCCCCAGTCCTCATAGATGATCTTGCGAAGACGGATGCCGAACAATTGGTGCACGTCAATCCACACACGCGCGGCTACGCGTGGCGCTGGCTAAAACAGAACAGGCGCAAGATTATGAGGGAGGCTAACAAAATGGTGCGTAACATGGGCAAGCCCGGTGGGACCCTGTGGCTGCTGGATGATGGGACCATGGAGTGGATGCCTAGGAAAAGGACTAAGCGATGACCGTTTTTTTCACTGCGGATCAGCACTTTTCCCACGGCCTGCTTGCCCAGATTCGAGGCTTCCCCGACATCGACAGCATGGACCGCGCGCTAATCAAAGCCTGGAACGACCGGGTCAAGCCCAATGATATAGTTTACAGCGTCGGCGACTTCACGCTTGAGAACCCGATCCATGCCTGCGGACTCCTGAGGCAGTTGAACGGACGGATCAAGATCGTGCCAGCCGACCCCGGCCACGATCGCAATTGGGTCGAAGGCCCGTTCGACTTTCAGGAGCCGTTTGAGGGCGTGCCAGGCTGGCCGGATCATGTAGAATTGATGCGCGCCATAGAGACGATCAAGGTTCCTAAGATCGAGACCAAGACCGGTGTTAAGCGCAACGAGATCATCTGTCTCTGTCATTATCCGATGAAGACTTGGGATCGCAGCCACTATGGTAGTTGGCATTTGCATGGTCATAGTCACGGCAAGATGGGAATTGTGACCGGTAAGTACAGCCTAGACGTTGGGGTAGACAACTGTTATGATCTAGCCCCGGTGCCCGCCTGGCGTATTGGTGAAGTCATGATGGATGCCGAGACCTACAAAGCTACGTTAGGATGGAAGCTATAAGCGATACCACGTGTTTTATCCTGGCCATGTTAGTTGTCCTGGCCGTGGTAATATTAGCTAGCAACGATGAACCGCTTCCGTACCGATGGTGTGTGAAACATCCAGATGAAGAACTCAGCGAATATGGCTATTGTTTGCTCTGCAAAAAGACTTACGATTATGGACGGACAAGACCACGATGCTAGTTTTTGGTCGCGTCTCAAAGCAACGCGCGACGGTTGTTGGGAATGGACCGGGGCCATATTGCCAAGTGGCTATGGAAGACTTCATCGTAGGCGAATCGACGGTAACAGATTTTTTCTCGCGCATCGTTATGCTTATGAACAAATTAATGGATCGATTCCTCCTGGGTTACTCGTTCTCCATCGTTGCGATAATCCTCCGTGTTGTCATCCTTTCCATCTATTCCTCGGTACCCATCAAGATAATCATGATGACAGTAAGGCTAAGGGTCGAGCGCGCAAAGGTATTTGTTGGGGAAAATTGAACGGAAGATGGAAACATGGCTTGTGTGCCAAAGCGAGGCCTCTATGAACCTAGACGATTATCAACAGACAGCACACGAAACCGCGATCTATGGTGGTGTTACCGAAATGATCGCGGAGAGAATTCGGATGGATGGCTCAGATCAGATCGCTACCGAATTTCTACCCCTGGCCTATTGCGCGCTTGGTCTTTCGGGCGAGGCAGGTGAATTCTCAAACAAGATCAAGAAGGTTCTCAGAGATCGTGAAGGTAAGCTGGACCCCGAGATCATTGAGGACCTCATTGACGAACTTGGCGACGTTCTGTGGTACGCGGCTGAGGCAGCTTCACGCCTCAATGCCACGCTCTCTGTTGTAGCCGAGCAAAATTTGGCAAAGCTCCAGGCGCGACGGACCCACGGTAGAATTTCAGGCTCAGGAGATCAACGATGAATCTTCATTCCGCGAAAGAAATCCACGATGCGCTCGACGGCTTGCGGGATAACGTGAATCCTGGTCTGCTTGCCAATGCCATTCCGTCGAATGATCCATTACAGGTGATCGCCACCTTATTTGCCACGTCGATCACTCTTGCCTTGATTCAGGCAAGAGCTATTGCTTTGCTACTAGAGAGGGTCGAGCGGCTTGAGGCCATAACCGAAATACCGGAGGTCAAATGAAAGCAAGATTCCCGAGAGGCAAGCCAGTCAAGAAACCAACGGCTGATGAGTTGGTCGAGACCGCCCGCGTGGCAGTACAGGCCGCGAGCGACGCGGCAAATGAGGAACTTCGTGAAAAGGGCATGAGCAAGCGCGATGTCCTCATGTGGGAATTACGTAAGGCACAGGCGGAGCTATGGGGCGCGGTGGATAAGTTCAGCGTGACACATCACAATCTCGCTAGTGGCGGAGCAAATGACCCGGCATCGCTCAAAGTCCGTGCTCGGTCTGCCACTGGAGTTCTGATCGTGTACGACGATGGCGCTACTTATTTCGCAGATCGGCGACTCGGCGGGCTTCAGTACCGGCCTTACCTACTCTCGTTCGACCATTCTGACGTTGCAAATCCAGGCACCGTCGAGGACGCGATCAAGTTTCAGACGCTCACCGATCCTGATGTGAAGTCTTCTTGAAAGGAATCGAGGATGGCAAAGACAAAAAAGCAGAAACAAGATAGCTTCACGGTAAGGGTGAAGTATGTAAGCAATGTGAGCGTGAGACGAATCAGGAACGCCCTCTTCGGTGGCTTGGTGACGGCTTGGCTCTTAGCTGGCGTGCAGGCAGTACACCTAGCGAGCTACATTTGCAACGACAGGGGAGGATTTGACTATGACCGTTGCAACGAGCCAGGCTGGATCATTGTATGGTTGATCATTTCGGCTATCGGCCTGGTTTGGTGGGCTGATGTTATTCCTCATATTGATTACTCACTTCCTGTTGATTAATCCTCGTGTACTGTCCTAACTGCGGCTACGAACAAGCTTGCGGCTGTCCGAATTGTGTGGACAAACTTCGGACAGACCAGAAGCCCTATGAACCCACCGAGGACGGTAATGGAATCAGATGCGGCAACTGTGGCATGGCTGCTAGTGCGGATTGGTGGGAAGAACTTGGCATGGACGTTGCGTTGTTCAGTGAAGGCGTGAAGACTCTGACCGAGCTTGCCGAGAAACATGCGAAGGAAGCTCTCCAGGTCCAGTTCCCTGAAGTTGACCTGAGTAGGAACCTAACAGCAAATTGGGGTAATGACTCTCCCGCGTGATCTAGTCGCAGAACATCCGGGCCTCGGTGAGTGGGCTTTCCTCACAGTCTACCGAGGCTCTATCGCGCATGGCACATACATGCCGAACTCCGATCCAGCCTCGATTGACGATAAAGATGTCATGGCCCTGTGCGTACCTCCGCGCGAGTATTTCATTGGGTTAGATCAGTTCGGCAGTCGAGGTACACAAGAAGTCAAGCGCAATGAGTGGGACATTACCATCTATGAGGTTAGGAAAGCCCTCTCGCTGCTAGCTCAAGGCAACCCTAACATCCTCCAAATTCTGTGGCTGGAGTCGAGGCACATCATTCAAGAGACTAGCGCGGGAACACTGCTGCTTGATAGCCGCGATCTGTTTGTAGGCAAGCATGTCTATAAGCCCTTCATTGGATACGCGCGAGCACAGTTCGAGAAAATGCGCCGAGTTCAGTTCCACGGGCGTATGGGCGCGAAGCGAAAGGCCCTAGTTGAACAATTCGGGTACGATACAAAGAACGCCGCGCACCTAGTTCGGCTCCTGCGCATGGGCATCGAATTCCTAGCCACAGGTGAACTATTGGTCGAGCGGCCTGACGCGAGTGAGATAGTCGGCATCAAGCGCGGGGAGTGGACCTTAGAGGCAATCGAGAAAGAGGCCGATAACCTGTTCTTTGAAATTCAACGTGCTCTCATGTTGTCTACCTTGCCAGACAGACCGGATCGAGATAAGATTAGCAACCTATGTCGCCAGATCGTGGAGAGAGAATGGGGACGCCAAGAGTTCGAAGCCGGTTTCTAGTGAAGAAATGGACCCGTAGGCAATTAGCAAACAGAGCGATGGATGCTGGCCTGCTCACGTCCGTACTTTGTCTGTTTGCAATTTTTGCCGCCTTCGCGGTGGATCAGCCTATCATGAGCGTATTCTTTGTCGTGATCACAGTCACCAACTCGATCTTGATGGGAAGATTGTGGAGGGCGATCAAGGCAGGAGAATACAACGATGAATGATCCTTGGAATGTTCTGTTCAAGGATACCGGCGATGGCGTTAGCGTGAACATTGGCTCCGGCTGCTGTGCGATCATACTTGGCCTCTTTGCCATTTTGTGTGTCGCGACTGGTCTAATATTCCGTGGAAGCTGAGAACCTCAACTGTTGGTGTTGTGAGGCCGAGCAAGTTGATTCGGAGGGGGATTATCCTTGGCCGTGTACGTGCATTGACGCGACGATTTGTGGCATCTGCTTTTTGTGTTTCGTTCATTGTGAGTGCGAGAACCGAATAAGCTTGCGCGACTTGTTGATCAAGGCTGGACAAGATTTCTCAGACGAACTTTTTGGAACAAATGATACCGACATTTCTCCAATAGGCGACATCTCGTGGGCGAAGTAACGCCATGATAATCATAGACTGCGAGACCACCGGCCTCGATCCAGTCAAGAATGGAATCGTCTCCATCGGAGCAGTAGCTTGGCCCATTGAATCACAATACTACGCAGAGCCAAGGTTGTCTCTTGGGGCCATTGTTGATGATGAGGCATTGCGCATCAACGGATTTACTCATGCTGATATCAATAGTCTCACACGGCAACCCATGGCTGAGGTCCTGGCCGAGTTCTTGACGTGGGCCAAATCCAGCACAGACGATTTGATGCTCGCTGGTTGGAATACCAACTTTGATGTTCGGTTTCTGCGTGAGGAATTCAGACGAAACAATATAGACTGGCCATTCGGCTATAGATTAGAGGACATACACTCTGTCGCTTATTTCCTTTTGCAAACGATTGACAAGTTCACTCCCAAGCATGACGGCGTTAGTACAATAGGTCTTAACTACATCATGAAGTGGGCCGACCTCCCTCCCGAACCCGAGCCTCACAACGCGCTCACGGGCGCGCAATGCAACCTGGCTGTTTGGAAACACTTCATGGGCGTCATTGAAAACGGCAAGGTTGAAATGCCTGACATACCTCAATGTCCTAAGTGTGGTGCGCCGATGAGCCTCAAGAAACCTAAGCCTGACCAGAACTGGGATTCCTTCTACGGTTGCACTCGTTATCCAGATTGCAAAGGAACGATCAGTATATGAAGTCGCTATGGTGTCGACTTACCCATCGTCCTATTCCTTATCCACTGGCCTCGTGGGGCTATTGGCACTACTCGCACTGCAACAAATGTGATGTCCATCGCTGGTCTCTTATTGATCTTGTATCGGGCTGGTTGCTAGGCTATACTTTTGGACGATATCCTCCGGGTGCGTAGAATACGGCCCCTAATCTACGCAAAGGATGCGGTGAATGGACATTGAATTTCATCAAGCACTTGATTTAGTAAGAGCCGCCATGATTTGTTTGGAGGCGATCCCGGCTCCATTTCAAAATGTCAACGTGGATGAGCTCGTGATGGAGGCTTACGATGCACTTGAAGCGGCTACAAGAACTCTTGAACCTCTTGTTGACGAAGCTGCGAACTTTGAAGCCGAATCCGCCAACGACGATATTGGTACCGACGCCGCGTAGCCCCGAGCATTGATGTGGGAAACAAGGTTTCGGATTGCAAGCCTCCGATGTTTGCCCGGCCTGTGAATATATTTACCTCGTGGATCAGAGGGGTCTGGACAAAGCTGACGCTAAGAATCTCGCGTGGGAACATGCCCTTGCCCCGGTCCATTTCGAACCCTGGCTTGAAATCCAAGATGTGTTGTAGGAATTGGGATGAGATTGATCAGCATTGTCCGATGCACTCGAAGCCAACTTGGCTGAAAGAGATCGAATCGTCGCTTGACAAGTCAACCAAGATCGGGGTAGAATAACTCGACTCTGCAGCGAGGGCGGTTCGTCACTAAGACGTGGAGCGGCGTGATAAGCGTCGTTGTGGCCCCAAATGGGGGCTACTGTCCAAGAGTCGAGGCCCGATAAGCTTATCGGCATCGGACACCCGAGCGACCTGGCCAGAGCGTTAAGCAGCTAGCCGCCGTCTGATTCAATCAGGCGGCGGTTCTGTCTCTAGCAAGAGCAACATGGCAAATTATGCAGTCATCATCATGGCACAGGGCTTGAACACGCGTTGGCTTGAGGGCGATCCTGATTCGCATGGTCTACCTCTTAGCAAGCATCTCTTGCCAATCTGCGGCGTTCCCAATCTTTCGCGTACCGTCAGGATGCTGCGTGATCGTGTTATGGTTATCGGTTGGCCCGAATACTCTGATATCGTTGGCCATGAGCGACTCGTGACTTTAGCTGACCCAGGCATGCTTGCTGACGGAATTCTCCAGACCCGTGCTTTGTGGGGAACTAGGCGAACGACATTTCTTCTGGGCGATGTAATATGGTCACGCGCCTCGCTCGCAAAAGTTCTTTGGCCTCGAAGTCCTTGGCGAATTCTTGTTAGAGAATCACAGATTAATCCTTCTGGTAGGTCATCATCTGAGAGATATTCATTGTCCATTGAAACTCAGATTTACTCTAAGATTGAGGGCTTCTTAGACTCCGTTCGTGATATAGGTCGTTTGCTTGACATTCGACAGTGGCTTCCAAATGAGTTTCCGTCGGAAAGATCGGCCAGAGTAGCTAGGATTGCGAACTCTAACATGATTTTAGAGTGCGAGGACTGGACGGACGATATTGACACGGTTTCAGAATGGTTTCGATTTGGGCCAGTTCTACAAGCTTCTGCAAAGCGCGAAGCAGCTTTGCGTGGAACGTAAACGTTCCATTCGGTCGAATCGGGCAAATGGTACGAAAATGTACCTCTAATGAAATTTATACTTGACTTGGTATGCTTTGTGTGTTAGCATGTAAACGGTTGGCCTGGTCCGACAAAACGGGTGAGGCTAATAACCCCCGACTCGACCAGAAACTAGGTGGGGACTGGACAGGCGCGAGAGCCGAAACCATCATCCTGCAGGACCGTATCGGCTGAAAGTGATTGGTCCGCCCTACCAGAGACAGATAGACGTTCCAGGCTAATCGTCTTCCTCCTCCACAAGGCGCTCCCCACAAGGGAGCGTTTTGTTTGCCAAATCCTACCAAGTGATGTAGAATATTCGCAGACAGGCAGGCCGAATGAGAGACAGGAGGAACTATGTTGATCAAGTTGGTAAAGTCAGGTGAGGACGGCCCCGAGGAATTCGGTTTCGAGGCTGAGAGCTACCACATAAGGCGGAAGTGGGCACAGAACGAAAGTGAGTTTGTCACTTGGTTGAACGAAAATGGGTACACGACCTATCAGATGCCTTTTGGCGAACCCAACACACCATGCACAATGCGTATCCTGAGTATCGATGAGGGACGCAAGGTGGTGATCGTGCAGCAAAGCCAAGCCAATATCTACGTCATGTCGAACGAAGGCAGGACGTTAGACGCGTATCGAGCAAGTTGAAATCTGCCTGCCTGTCTAAACTAGGAGACTTTGATGAGAAACCCCTGGCGTAAGAAAAGCTATATGAACGACGATGTTGGCCTGGGTTTGGTCGGTTGCGGGTTCATGATCTTCGGCTTTGTGTTTAACCTCGCCCTGATCGCTGGCGCTGTGTTCGTGATTGCCAAGGTGGCTTGTTGGGCGCTGCCCGGCATTCCGTGGTGCTAGGTGTCTGGACCCGATCCAGCGGGCAAGGTTTTTCGGCCTGACGGAACCGACGTATCGAATCGCGACCGATCCAAAGATGGTACAATCGTTCTGAGACGTGGCGTGGAAACTGGTCACAATTACAAATTCTCAATGCCCTCGATGCCCTGGAAGTTCTGCGAATGCCCAAAGTGTCATGGAAGTGGTACCTCGTTTAATTCCGCTCTCGATGGAGACTTCATTATCTGTGATCTTTGTGGCGGAGAGGGCGAGACCGTGGTTTGGAAGGCTAATGCTTGGCTGGCCGAAGCAGCTAAGCGGTTCCGTGAGGCCGCAGCCAATCTGGAAGAGTTGCAGAAGATCATCGCCCCGTTTGTTCCCAAGGAAATCCGGGGGACCGACTCAACTGCTGGTAAGTGGCGCGACACAACTGGTTTGGTCCCCATCGAACACAAGGATAAGAAGGAACACAATGAATCAGGATGAACGTCTGCGCAATCTGGTAAAGTTCGTGGACCACCTAGCAGTCGAATGCGAAAGCGGCATCATTGAAACCGAGTGCGGCCAGGATGGTGTGTTGCTCTCACGCGCGGAGAACGATGACAGGATCGCGAAGTGGTGTAGGGACAAGTTAAGCGAGATTGGCGCATGGGTCCGATGGGGTATAAATGGGGCAGAAGTAGTGTTCCGTGATACCCGATCGGGATCAAAAGCTGAGGAATAGGCGCGAGAGGGTATAGATGGCGAGATACAAGAAACCAATTAGCCTAAGCGAGGAACTTCTAAAACGCGGGACCTACGTGCTCAAGAAGTCGATGGCTGAAACGCTCTCCTATAAAGCTGCCAAACTAGAAGAGGATAACTGGTGGCTCAGGACTAGGTTGAACAAGTTGGCAAATGGCCTTATCAGCATCGCCGAGATCGCGATGCCTGACTCGTTCCTTGAATCAGATGGCCGAGTTCGGCTGGCGCGGTCGACGCTTGCGGGCGTCAGGACCAAGAAGAAATCATGAAAATCAACTGGACATTAGTTTGGCAAGAGTTCGACGATCTGGCCTCTGAGGATGAGGGCGATTGGGAGTTCCATCTGACCTACTTGGAAAGGAAAGCCGTCGAGAAGATCGTCAACGGGCAGATCAAAGACCTCCAGAAGAGGATCAGCCGAGCAATCAGTGGCGCTGACGGAAAAGAGATTGACCGTTTGACTCAACCTAAGTGATACAATATCCGTTGGAGGAAAACATGAATAGAAAAGGATTGGCAGGCTCGTTGTTTGTGATCGTGTTGGCAGGGATCGTTGGCGTGCTACTCTCTGCATGTGGTCCAGTAGGTACCCCGCCCGATGCTGCTGTGCGCCAAGAGGTTGCCCAGCAGGCGGTCGATGTGCCCGAGGTCAAGAATTTCGTCGAGCGCCAGAACATTGCCAATAGGCAAGAACTCTTCGACAATCCGGCCCAGGTAAGTTGGATTTACTGCCTCGCGCAGAACGGTCAGATTGTTTTCTATGGACCCGTCCAAGGCAAGGTCACGAGTTCTGGCAAGAGACTTGAACCTAAGAGCTTGTCCGGCCCGAGCGGCGACTACTACACGCGCGGAACCCTGGAGTTCGATGGAAAATGGACCACGGAACGTATCCAGGCAGACGGGACTTTCGGCGATTCTGACCAATACGTTTACTGGTTTGATCCCGCCGGCAACTACTTCCAATGGAGCGGCCCATACTTCCTGACCAGCGTGCCGATCAAGATTGACAATGCGGTTTTGAATGTCCGTGATGTGACCGAAGGGGGCGAGTAATGCGCAACGTAGGGATTGCAGTAACTATCGGCGCGGCAGTAGTTCTCCTCATCTTGCTCGGGGTTGTGGGCGCGGTGATGGGGTGGTTTGGTGAAGTCGCTGATGAAGTCTTGGACCCCCGCGAGGCCGTAGCGCGTTGGCAGTGGTTCTACGACACACATCAGGCACTCGAAGCCCAAGAGTCTAATGTCCTGCAGGCCGAGTTGTCTGTGGCCAACTTCATTGAACTCTACGGCGACGATACCTCAACGTGGGGTTGGCAGGCTCAAGAGGAATACCAGCGGCTTGTGACCGTCCGGGATGGGTATATCATCAATTACAATCGGGTAGCCGAGGAGTACAACGCGAAGATGATGGACATCACGCGCAACTACGCGGCCCCGCCTGATCTCCCTGAGTACATCAAGCCCTGGCCTGTTGGCTAACACTGGCCACGGCCTGCATTGTTTTTGAAACAAAAACAGGGCCACTTTTGTTTCAAAAAGGATTGATAGAATGAAAGTGTTAGTTTGCGGGGATAGGAACTGGACGGATCAAGCGGCCATATACAAAAGGCTTGCATTGCTCGACATGTCGACCACGATCATCCACGGAGCTGCTCGTGGAGCAGACAGAATAGCAGGTGATGCTGCGGAACGCCTTGGACTTCCTGTGATAGCTGTTCCTGCGGAATGGGAATTGCATGGTAAGTCTGCCGGGCCAATCCGCAATCGCAAGATGTTGGACATGGAGCCTGAGCTAGTAATAGCGTTTCACTCCGATCTCAGCAAATCTCGCGGGACTGCCGATACAGTCAGAGAGGCACGGAAGCGAGGGATTCCAGTGGAAATCATTGGGGACTTGGTAGAGGAGCAGGAATAAAGGAAACTGCGCTGAGTGCTGCTCTACGTGTTGTCAGCGAACAGGCTGATGATGATGGGCTGTGGTTTGTGGCTCAGACTGCTCCCGAGGCTTATCTGCAAGAAGCATTACGGCGTTTGCATGGTGTAATGGAAGCCGCCGCCCAGGAGGAGCAGGAATGAGGAGCGAAGGGGAGTTCATTTATCACGCTGAACTAGCGAAGCTCTGGATCGCCTTGCGGATTACGTCTCAAGAAGATGCTCACGGCAAGAACGTGTTCGAACTGGTGGTCGAGCGCATCACCGCCCTCGAAGTCGAGAACGCAGACCTCAAGGCCAAGCTGGAGGTGATGGAGCGCATCGGCGATGCTGGAAGAGAAGTCTACGATGATTGGATGAGCGGTAAAGATGCCGATGAATTGACCGCGTCCTGGCCTGCGTTGATTGAACTGCATGAGGCACTCGCCGCCGCCTAACGGGAACAGGAAGAATGAAAGTTCTGGTCGCTTGTGAGTTTAGTGGAACAGTGAGAGACGCCTTTATCGCAGCCGGACATGATGCTATATCCTGTGATCTCCTACCATCGGAGCGCCCCGGACCACACTGCGTTGGGGATGTTAGCGAGCTTATCCTCAATGAGGAATGGGACATGATGATTGCCCATCCCCCATGCACTTATTTAGCCAATAGCGGAGTAAGTTGGCTAGAGCGCCAAGTGGGCCGGAAAGAGAAGATGATTGAGGCTGCCTTGTTCTTCAAGTTTTTGCTCAACGCAGAAATTCCGAGGGTCGCAGTTGAGAATCCAGTCATGCACGGCTACGCAGTGAAGATCATAGGGCGCAAACAAGATCAGACGATACAACCCTACGAGTTCGGACACCCGGAGAGTAAGCGCACCGGACTCTGGCTGGTGAACTTGCCGCTACTCAAGCCTACTAACGTGCTTACCAAGCCAAAGCGGGGCTATTGGGACAATCAAACACCGTCTGGGCAAAACAAGATTGGCCCCTCAGAGACACGATGGATGGAACGGTCCAGATTTTATACAGGATGGGCAACAGCTATGGCCGAGCAATGGGGAAGGCTGGCCGCCCAACAGGAGTGAAGATGAGCCTAATCAAAACAATGCTTAACTGGATGGACGATAACCTATCGGGCGGATTACTAGACTATCCCAGTAAATGCGCGGTCTGCGGCTTTGACGGATACGAGAGCCAAGTCCGCAAGCATGTGCGGCGGGCGCATCCAAGAATGATTGAGGAAGTAAAAAGGATCATGGCTAGACATCGAAAAAGCGAGATTAGTTTGACTGAGGCGCGTCGCCAAATCGTTGAATTCGCCGCCCAACAGGAGGAAAAATGAGCAAGATTCTAAGTAGGATTGCCGAGAAACATCCGTTATCGCATGAGCACTCTGAAGATGGCCGCTATGTGTGGCCCGAACGATGGCACGAAGCACATATTGAGGTCAACGCCCTCGAAGCCAAGCTGAATACGCTGGAGCGACAGCGAGAAGAATTGATTGTCGAAGTAGCGATGTTAGCCAAGTGCCTTCGAGCAAACGGAATTTCTATGGAACAATACGCCGAGTTCGCCATCGAACAGGAGACAGGAAAATGAGAGAGAAGGAACTCAGCCGACAGATCAATGCCTGGTTTTTGCCTTTCAACAGGGGCTTAAGTGCGATAGCCCCCAAGGAAATCCTAATCCAGTGGAAAATCTTGGTTTTATATGAAGAAGTCAAGCTGGAGGCGATCAAGGCCGAGTGCGAGAAACCAGAGAATCGAGGTTCCATGACAAAGCTCACACAGGCTAAGCTCATGGATCGAATACGATTACTCGCTATCCAACAGGAGAAGGAATGAGCGAGAAGCTGAGTGAATACTGTAGAAGGCAGGCCAGCCGTCCATGCCCAGAGGACTATGGCTTCAATGTCGAGTGGAATCTTGCGGCGGATGATGCCTTAGCCCTCGAAGCCGAGCGGGATGGACTCAAAGCCAAGCTGGAGGCGCTGGGGCGGGCCATCCAAGGTGGCAGTCGCTTGAAGCTGAGGAGCAATTTTACAGCAGATTACGACGGGGCCTATGATTGGATTGAAAAGCCAAGCCACAACGATCCAGACAACCAAGTGGGACATCATCCTGCGGACTGGCCTGGAGACGGCTACATGGTAGTTAGACTGGTAAATGAGGAAGCCCTCGCTGCCGCCCAGGAGGAGCAGGAATGAGCGAGAAACTGAGTGAGCGCTCAGTAAAATGGTGGGTTGACCATGACGCTTTGGGAGGAGAGGTGAACGTTAGAGCCATGACTAGGAAGCAAGTGGCTGCGGAGATTGCCGACCTCGAAGCCAAGCTGGAGGCGGCAAGCCAAGTCATAGAAGTCGTTAGGGCGGTGTTGCCCAACATGATAGCAAAGGGCCCTCTGTCTGAAGCCTCTAGGCTTGACTTCGCTTTGCAGGAATTTGATGCCGCCCAACAAGGGGAAGAAGAATGAGCTTGAGCATGGAGTTATATTTGAGCAGTGGTTCTACGAAACTTGGCGATATGGCCGAAGCTCTGGAGGACGAGAACGCGGAACTCAAGGCTCTATGGCGCAAACAGTTAGACGACGTAACTGCTCGACGCGAGATGCAGATAATGATAATTGCACGAGTTGAAGAAATCCTGCGCGCCGACGCCCAACAGGAGGGAAGATGGCTGCGATCCTAGTGATAGTGACGATGATCGGCCTAGGCCTGTTGTGGTTACGCGTTCATCGCCTAGAGAATCGACTGGCGCGCCGACGCAATCGTTCCAGCCATGAATGGTGAGTGGGCCGAGATTGGCCGAGCCGATCCCAACGAATGCCCCTATTGTGGACCCGCGCCAATCTGCTTGCCGGAACATCAGGCCGAGTGTCCCTATTTAGCCGCCGCCCAGGCGGAGCCGATCTAAAGGAACAGAAAGCCCACGATGCTTGGCAGAAAGCGCGTGCAACTCAGGAAAAGGCCCACGCAGCCCAACAGGAGGCCATAGTATTCCAAAGGCAAGCTAACACAGTCAAGAAGAAGGCCGATGCGTTATGGAATAAAGCTCGTGCGGCCAAGCAAGAGGCCGACGCGTGGGAGGATGAGGCGCGCATGGTCCAGTGGGAAGTCGATCAAGCCAAGAAAAAAGCCCGTCGCCCAGGAGCAGGAAGATGAGTGAGCAGAAATTGAGCGCGGATTTACAAGATGATGTTCTGAGAATAGCATCGTCTAGAGCTGACGGTGGGTACGGCTTTGCTACAGATATTCAGGCGCTTGCTCAGGCAATCGCGGAGTTAGCCGGGATTGGGCACGAACCGTGGCCTTGGGAGCGCCACCCGGAAACTGGAGAGTGGAGGCCAGCGAGGCTAGTGGCCATAGAGGACGGACCATGAACAAAACCGTTTTCAAATGTCTGGTTTGCGGTAACGAACGCACGATTGAGGGAATCGAACCTGGCAAGGCCATGAACGGTCCTATCAATTGCATGGGCGGCGGTCCGGTAGGAAGCGACGGCAAATGGCCTCCGAGGCACGGACAGGTGATTATGCAATCTCTGAACCAGATCAACGAACAAGCTAAATGAGCAGGTTTGACTACGGAACCAGTAAGTTCAGTCTCGGCAGAGCCATTCGTGGGGCGAGAGTCAATCGCATTCGAGCAGCTACGCTAGAAGGATGGGGCGCGGCTGTAATGGATTTGGAAGATGAACTTAGAAGGACCAAGGCAAGCCTGAATCAGGCCGAGCGACTTCTGGGCCTGGCTGGTAGAATAGATGGTTGGGGCGAAGAGGTCGAGCAGTTTCTTACAGATAAAGAGAGACAGGATGACAAAAACAGAAGCGATAGTCGGAATCAGAGTGCGCAGCCTGCAGGACTTCTCGGGCATTCCGCGCGGCACCGAGGGTGTGATCGATGAAGATTACGGAAGCGGTGTGATGATAGCTTGGGACCTTCTAGGTCAGCCATTGCCAGTGGATTATCGACAGTACGATGGCCGACCGGCATTCGCCAGCGGAATTCTGAGGGATGGTTTTTCTTGGGAGGAGTTGGTTTATCTGGAAACAGTTGGATGAGCGGTAAGCTTACTGAGACGCTGAACGCATGGGACGTGAAGTACCGGCAAGGAATCTATGTTCGTATCGAGGAACTTCAGTGGACTTGGCTTCGAAGACAAGTATCCAGGCTTGAAGATCGTTTGCGTGATCTCGGGTATCAACCCGAAGAAAGGGACAGACATGGGGAAGCAGCGGAGCAACAAGCGGGGATTCGCAGCATGGGCGACGGAGATTGGGATGCGGGTCGGACCCCACAACGAAAGCGAGCGCAACGCGTGGAAGAACTCCGAGAAACGCAAGAAGCGCAAGCACTTACTGGCGCGGAAAGTGAAGGCCCATCTGAGGCCGAGGATGCTAGCGCGAGCGTAGGGTATAATATGCCCGAGCCAGACGGACAAGGCTGAGGCCCCGATGGTTAGATGAGGGATTGTGCAAACGGGTCCTATCGAAATCGGGGGTGGGTAGCGAGTGGTCTGGCTTAGAGCGGCGGCCTGGACAGACAGGCCGGGTAACGTCGAAATCTGTTAGCGACCCGCTCGAAATCATAGGCAGGAATTGATATGAGCTTTCATTGCGCCAACTGTGGAACTATAGGCCAGAAACCTATTCAGGTCGTAATCCAGGCCCGACCCAAAACTTACCCTCAGCGTTTCAACCGAGACAATGAGGAGATTGACAAGGGCGGCGAGGGATGGGAGATCGCGCGAGAGGCGTTAGTTTGCACTCCCGCGTGCGCGGACGTGCTAAGCCAGCCTTCCAAGAAATTCTTTAGCGAACTTGTCAAGAGTGTACGTGAGGGCGGAGCGATTTTGAGAGGCGAGGTAAAGCCGTCTCGCAGATTTGAATACGATGAAGAGGACTAAGATTGGCAACCGGGGTCCAAGTCCGATCAAGATCGGAATCAAGTTCGAGCCAAAGGACTGTTGGATTGGTTGATATTGGGACAAGCAACCTGCCATCTACATTTCGTATATGCTGTATATATACTGGTGCATCATCCCGATGTTCCCAATTATCTTTACCATCCGCGGCCCCCGCAAAATAATGATCGGCGATCCTGCCGCAGTCGCTCTCGCTAGGAAGGAACGCGATGGAAGCTACTTCAAACGATCCGCTACCTGAAATTGCTCGACTACACGCCTACAGTTCTCCGTTCAACTTGGGCCATAAAGCGGCAGCCGAGATTTGGAACGGGACCGTCTACATCCAGGAGAAGATCGACGGGTCGCAGTTCAGTTTCGGGATGAGGGGCGGGCAACTCCTCTGCCGATCACGCAAGGTAGAAATCAACCAGCTTGACCCCGGCATGTTCAAAGAGGCCGTGGAGACCACGCAACGACTTCATCAAGCCGGGTTACTGAGTGAAGGCTGGACTTACCGGGCCGAGTTCCTGGCCAAGCCCAAACACAACACGCTCGCGTATGAGCGTGTGCCCGCGTGGAACGTGATCCTGTTCGACGTGGACAGAGGTCTCCAGGATTACGTGCTACCTATGAACCCTGATCCCGGTAGCATCGCTACGTCGGCGTTGGAGCACGTTGCCACAAACCTCGGCCTTGAGTGCGTGCCCACATATTTCAAGAGTTCGCCTAGCTATAAGCCCGACATCGATGGCTTGCGCGAGTTCCTCAATAAAACCAGCATCCTAGGCGGCCCAGTCGAGGGCGTCGTCATCAAGAACTACGACCAGTACGGGCCAGACAAAAAGGTCCTTATGGCGAAGCTTGTCTCCGCTGAATTCCAGGAGACACATCGTAAGGATTGGGCCGGGCGCAATCCCGGCGACAAAGATGTGATCGAACTATTGATTGAGGAGTATGCGAATCCAGTTCGTTGGAAGAAAGCTGTTCAACATTTGCGGGAGATCGGGGCAATCCAGGGCGCGCCGCAGGACATTCCCATCATCATGAAAGAGATCACGACTGACGTGGGCATGGAAGCCATGGACGATATCAAGAACAAACTCTTTGCGCATTTCTGGCCGAAGATCAGAAGGGGCCTAACGCGAGGATTTCCTGAGTGGTTCAAGACAATGCTTGTCGAGGAATCTCTAGGACCTAGCGAGGATAGCGATGGCATCCATTCCGCTTGATCAATTCACTGGATTCTTAAGGGATCAAATTAAAGCCTTTGCGATAAACCTTCACAATCAACCTGGAGAGTTTTCACTTGCCAATCATTCACGCGAAACTTGGATGAAGGCTTTTCTTAATTGGATGGAATGGAACACCGACATGCACATAGAATATTGGAGGGAAAATGAGTCTTGAGAAAGGCCAGAAATACTGTACCAAGTGCGGTTGCCGCCTCAACATGGTTAAGGAGCATTATGGTTGGAGCGCATACAGTGGTACAGAACAATTCACTGTGCGCGGGTGTTGCCCGCTTAAAAGATATTGGTGGGATGCTCACAATCAAGGGCAAGTAGAATTCTGGGGACCAATCATCGTGAACCTAGAAGATGCAGTGAATTATGAGCATTTCGCAGGGGAAGCAGCTTGAGGCGAGGTCCCAAAACGCGTACTTGCTTAGCCTGTGGCGACAGCGGTAGAATTGGGAAGCAAGTTGATCCGCTTCGGGGCGTCAATGCCTCCTGGCGATGCAAGCATTGTCACGGAACTGGTTTGCGGCCACCGATAAAGAGGATTAGCAATGAGCGTTAAGATTTGGGCCGGTACAATGCTTTTTGGCCCGGTAGAAGAATGGGAGGCGGAACAAGTGAGCACACTCAAGATTTTTCAATGCGCGTGTAGTGGCGAAGGATTGACTGTTGACTACGACAATGAAGACGGTTTGCTAATTTCACTCTGGCGAATCGGCGAGCGCGCGACCGATTGGCAGACAAAGCTTCGGCATATTCGGGAGATTCTCAAGAACGGTCATCCCTTCACTGACGATATCATTTTAAGCCGCGAGACAACCTACGAACTTATGCTTGAGATATCCAAGCAGTTGGCCAATGCAAATACTCAGAACAACCAAACGCCTGTTGCGTAAATCCCCCCTGTTGCCAATCGTGGACAACATCAGCGATTTCGGCAACGGCATTCGAAACCTCATCTATTGGTTCCCGGTGATTTGGCGTGATCGGCCTTGGGATTATGTCTACTTACTTCGAGTAATGCGTCACAAAGTTGCTCAGATGTCAGAGAGCACCAAGGATTGGCTTCAGGTGGATGCCGAGGAGCGCAAGGCTGAAATGGATCAAGTGATTGGAGTCCTGGACGATCTGATCAACACGAAACACGAGGACAAAGCCTTCGAGCAGCATAGGCAAATTTTCGGGGATTCCAGGTGGACGTTTACCAAGCGCACTGATAACCTAGAGGAGCTTGAGATCACCTACCCGGACACAGAGGACCAGGAGCTTGCTAAGCGAGGCTTGATGGCTATGGCGCGTATGGCCGAGTACGCGAGGCAAATAAGTTTAGCTGCGCTTGGCCGGGCCATGACGCTCATTGAACGATGGTGGGATTGAATAGTCACTTTAAGTGACTACCGTGGTTCTATGAAATCATCTGCCCTTCTACAAGCCGACTGCTTTCGAATACCACTGGCATCCAAGTCTGTTCACTGCATCGTGACCTCTCCCCCCTATTGGGGCCTTCGCAAGTACGCGGGCGAGCAGGGCCAGGAGCCATTGGGCCTGGAGCCCACGCCCGAGCGGCATATCGAGCGTACCGTCCTCTGGGCGCGGGAAGTGTGGCGGGTGCTAAGGCCGGACGGCGTGTTCTGGCTGAATTACGGGGATTGTTTTTCGGCTGCTGGATGGGAAAGCAACCGTCGTTCGGTCATTGGCGCGGGTAGCTTCGCGCCCGATGAACGCAAATCAGGTAAAGTGCCCGGCCTCGCTGCTGGCAACCTCATGCTCATGCCCCACCGGATCGCGCTGGCTCTACAAGCCGACGGCTGGATCGTGCGCCAGGACCTCATCTGGAGCAAGCCTAATCCGATGCCGGAGAGCGTGAACGGGTGGCGGTGGCAGAGGGAGCGAGAGCGCGTCGGCCACAAAAACACGGTTCGTAAATCCGCGACCAATCTCGGTAGTTTCAACGAAATCGGCGGCAATGTATGGGAACGAGATGCGCTCGAACCCGACTACGAATACGGCCCCGACTACGAACTCCGCCGCGGCTCCTGGCGGCATACCCGAGCGCATGAGTACATTTTCATGCTGGTCAAGGGAATGGGCTACTGGTCAGATCAAGAGGCGGTGAGGGAGTCTGCGGGCGGCTGGAACGGTAGCTCATTCACCAGCCACTACGATAAGGCAGTGTACGCTGGGTTGGGCCAAGCAGGGCGGATAGAAAAGGCCGGCCGCAACCCCCGCTCCGTCCTCCACATTCCCACTGCCCCATACAAGGGAAGCCATTACGCAACCTATCCCCCCGCGCTCATCACCCCGCTGATCCTGGCGACCTGTCCCCGCTGGTGCTGCCCGGTGTGCGGACAAGGATGGGCACCGGTGGTGGAGCAGCAAAATGTTACAAGTCGGCGGGAGTCGGCGCATGTCCCCGGTAACACACCGACTAAAGTGGACAGTACGGGCTGGAAGTCTACGACAGGAGGTGTTCTTGGCTACCGCTCCGCCTGTGATCATCCACACACGCAGGAGGAAGCTGTGCCAGGCATTGTATTTGATCCATTCGTGGGGTCGGGAACTACAGTAGCAACGGCACGTGAACTTCTTAGAGTTGGGATAGGGATTGATATTTCTAGGCCATATTTAGATGAACAAGCAGTTGTTAGGACTAAGCTTGGAAACCCGAGTAATGCACTGGACAATTTGCCTCTCTTTAATCTATAATAATCACTTTAAGAGGCTATAACGGTTCCTTGTAACGGAAATCCTTGTACCGAGCATGTAAATTGTCGGTGTAGCTTGGAATCTCCTGGATAGGATATGGGCGGGCATCTTTGTAAGCTGATCGGCGGACCAAGTAATGGTCAAACCATTTGGATGCCTCAGCTTTTGCCACAGATAGAAGTAGCAAATCCAATTGCTGCCGATGACGCGATTGGTCGAATGAAACGCGGAGAGAGCGTGGAAGATGTTATGAGCGACAACCGATGCTGGTACGCGCTGATGTCCTTCTATAGTGCTGAGGGGCATCTTGTCTACATGAGCTTTAACGGTGAATTAGAAAATTGAATGGCACATCCAAGCAATCGTGTTAAGAAGATTTGTGGACAATGCGGAAGACAATTCGATGTTGCAGCCTCCAGAATAAAATATGGTCGAGGAAAACATTGTTCCAGCCGATGTCAGTATTCGTCTATCAAGTCAAGGATCAAACTCGGTAAGATCAAGCGTAGTTGTCTTAATTGTTCGATGGACTTTTTTGTCTATAAAAGTAAGTTGAAATCACATATTGGTTCTGGGAAATATTGTTCTCGATTCTGCAGAGATACTCATCGCATTGGTGTTAACCATCCGCAGTATTTGAACGGCTCATCGACAGAACATCGTGGAGCCAATTGGCAATCTCAACGAAGAAAAACGAAGATCAGAGATCATGGCCGATGTCGCACGTGTGGGATTACTGACAAGAAAAGTGTGATGATATATGGTCAAGCGCTCCATGTCCACCATAAAATGCCGTTTCGTTTCTTCTCAGACTACAGACAAGCAAATCGGCTCAATAATCTTCTGACGCTATGCCCTGCCGATCATAGGCGAATGGACGGATTGAGTGTCTAGTTGGAAAATTGATCAGACCGAGCTTGTGTCTTGGCTACAAGGATATGATGGTCCGAAATTCCAGGCTATAGTTTGCGATCCACCCTATGCACTGATTTCGATAGCCAAGAGGTTTGGCAAGAACAGTTCCGCTCCAGCCCAAGAAGGAGCGGACGGTCGCTATTCTAGGCTTTCCAGTGGTTTCATGAATGCTCGTTGGGATAGTTTTGAATCTCTTGATCAGTATAGAGAATGGGTCGGTACTTGGGCCAAGTTACTGATCGAGAAAGCCTTGGAACCTGGCGCAGTTTGTTTGTTCTTCGGAGGCACGAGGACTTGGCACCACTTGGCTCTTGGTCTTGAACAAGGTGGCTTCGATGTCTACGACACAATCATGTGGCTGCATGGCCAAGGATTCCCAAAAAGCCATGATGTGAGTAAGGGACTTGATAAGTCAGCGGGTGCAGAACGCGAAATTATTAGAACGGAGGATCGCAGATCAGACTATGATGGATCACAACGTGCCTCTCGGGCAATAAACAAGAACTGGCGCGACGCAGAGGGACGCGATGACTATCGCGATGTAGCCACAAGGAAAGTTACTATTGCGGCTACTCCTGATGCCGAGACCTGGGAGGGCTTTGGCACGGCCCTTAAGCCCGCCTGGGAACCAATCTTGTTGTGCCGTGCTCCTCGCGATGGTCACACCTTTGCGCAACTCGCAACAGAGCATAGCAGCGGAGCATTGAACATTGATGGGACAAGAATATCCGGGGTTACACATGGAAGCGGTGCGAGCATGAATAACGAAATCTACGGTGAGTTCAAAGATGAACGCAAGGGTATTCCAAACGAAATCAATACGAGTGGCCGTTGGCCCGCTAACCTGATCCTTTCTCATCACGAGGACTGCATCAGAATTGGCGACGCGTTAGTCGAGAACCCGAGTGGCGATGTGAGCGGCGATGAACCTAGTGAAGTAACTAAGAATGTCTACGGTAAGTCCGAGGGTCGCAAGCTCTTCAAATCCTATCGGGTCAAGCCTCGCGTAATCAATCGTTGGAAGGAAGGCATGAAGCCATTTGGCGAGGGGGCTGGTGGCGAGTACGAGACGGTCAAGCCGACGAAAGCGCGAATGCCAGACGGCTCAGCTAATCCCGAGTATCAGAGACCCGATGAAGAAAGCCCATGGAAGATGCCGCCGGGCCGGAGAAGGCCCACTAAGACGAAAGTGAAGTCCGGCAAAGGCCACACGCGCGGTGCTTCTACAATGATTTATGGTGGAGGAAAAGGATTCACCGAGGCGACCGGCGAGGAAGTCGGGTACTCAGATGATGAAGGCTACGAACTTGTGGATCGTTGGGCCTGTGTACCAGAATGTCCAGCAAGGCAGTTAGACGATTCAATTCGTGAGGGTTTAGGAAGATCGTCTATGGGCGGGGGGCTGCATTCTGGGAACGCAGAGAGCATGTTTATTCCCGATGTGGCTGGATTTCGAAGTCCACAATACTATGATGTCGGCGGCCCCTCCCGTTTCTTCTACACAAGCAAAGCCGACCGCGGCGAGAAAGACCTTGGTCTCGAAGACTTCTATTGGAAGCGAGTTGATACGGGCTTCGAGCGAATTGATAAGAAGGCATGGCAGAAGCTTCCCAAGCGCGAGCGCGCCCGAGGCTGTATACATCCCACAGTAAAACCAATTGCAATAATCCGTTACTTGGCTACCCTTATTGTTCCTCCAAAGCAGGAGGGTATAATTAGACGCATGCTAATTCCATTCAGTGGATCAGGCTCAGAGATCATCGGCGCAGTCCAGGCCGGTTGGGATGAAGTGATTGGAATCGAAATGGAGGCCAAGTACAATGATATGGCCCGTGCGCGACTTCGCGGCGCGATAGGGATGTTCTAATGAATGATACTTGCCCGGACTGCGATCAGGGACACACGATCGTTGGAAGCAGGACGAATTCATACGCGGATCATGCGCCGGACTGCCAGGGCGAATGCCGCAACTGCCCGATAGAAGTTCTCTATGAGGAACCTGTGTGGGGTCCATGTCCAACATGCGGTGGTTCGGGACAAATTGTAGAGACACTATGATGTACTCCACTTCACGGAAAGACCTTTGGCAAGGGATTTATGAGAAGTAGAATGCGCTTGTATTCCATTGTTCTTAAATTGCTTGGCAAACCATCTGAGCGAAATGGAATACAGCACTTGCTTACTTGCGAGAGTGGTCAAAATCCAGGTTGGGAAATCTGCAAAGTAACCGGTAAGGAGCATAACTGGTCCGGCTGGCCAGGGGCAACCTGCCTAAATTGTTTCCAGGGCGATCTCATGGAAAGCTGCCTTGGAGGTTGTGAATGTGAGTGTCATGTTGAGTTATGGAAAAGCTACCAGCAGGCTGAGGAAAAGGCCGGGATGCTAGACCTCATCGAACAGTGCTACTCAGTCCTAAGTCGACCTCAGAAACCCCCCGAGGATTTGATAATCGATTTGCATAAGTGTCTCGAGCATTTTGGGAGACTTCAATGACTCAATGGCGACACGACGAATGGTGTGCTACTTTTCTGGACGGCGCGCCAGAGGAAAGTTGCGATTGCGTGCGGAAGACCTTGATTGGACTAGAGGCTGAGATTGAGAGGACAAGTCGGGCCTTGTATGACTCACATCTTGAGAATGGAATTTTGCAATCACGATGTGAGGATCACGAGTTAAAGATTGCTCGTCAGGCCGAACAGATCACGCGCCTGGAGGCCTCGCGCAAGGGACTTAGAATCGCATTGTGGATAGCCAAAAATGGCGATGAGCCAGGAGCCGATGCTGATCAGGAACTCATTGATGACATGGCGCACGGAATAGGCGGAGGATGAAATGGGATATCCGATGACGTATGCCAGGGTTGTCATTCGAAACGGTTTAGCCGGTAACTACAGAAGGTATTTAAATGCCGGCAATCTAGCTGGCGATCTCCGTCGACTTGAGCATGATCAAGTTGACGAAATGCACTTGGGTCTTTACGCCAGACATGCGGGCGTGACTGTCGCGCAAGCGAAGATCATTTTAGATCGCTTTTTTGCTGGTGACATTTACGAGGCCACGGCCCGAGAGCATGGAGATGTTGACAAAACATTCCCTCTAAAGTAGGATTGCTGCTAGACTTGGCAGCAGAAAGGTGCTAAGATAGCACATGCGCCCTAAGCTTCGGAAAAACGGTAACCCCTCAAGCCCTCCGAAGATTTCCGCGTTAGAACCCAAGCTAATTACCAATCAGACCCGAACCGGTCGGGCTATCCTCTATATCGCTGACAAGGTAGCAATTTGGTTGTTCCTGCGTCGCAAGTGGAAGGGCAGCGCGCAACTGCGCTCAGTTGTCAGTCACTTTGTCGGCGCTAGTCTTCTGATCATATTGCTAACTGGCGGTTTCGCTGCTTACTTTGGGTTGCTTGGACTCCTGCTCAGAGTTGGTTTCGGTTTCATGTTCATGATCGTTCAGTTCGTAGGAATCTTTTGGTTCATCAGTCGACCTCGCGTTGTTACAGTCAGACCCGGCGATCCGCAGCGCGAGACCCTTGCAGATTACTGGGGCCAACCTAAGCTCGTTGAGCTTGTCCAGGAATGGGTAACGATCCTTCGCGGAGACCCTGAATTCAAGAGAATGGGTGGCGATCCTGTCAGAGGGTTTCTGCTTAAGGGTGGGCCTGGAACTGGTAAGACTTACCTCATTCGATGCCTCGCGGGTAGCGCGGGCATTGCAGTTCACGCCATCGAGGCCAGTTCTTTCAGAGGCATGTTCTGGGGCATGGATGTGCTCCGAGTTTTGAACTTTGTGTCTACCGCGCGCAAGCTCGCCCGCGAGTATGGTTCGTGCGTTGCCTACATTGACGAAATCGATGCTATTGGCATGGCCAGGGGTGGACAACCTGGCGGGCAGATAGCCGCTCCGGGTGGAATGATGGGCGGAGCCGGGTCCGGTGCGCTTACTACACTACTCGCTCAAATCGACGGCATTGAACGCGAGAGCGAATGGACGGTCTGCCGGAACATAGCCAGGAAGAGGATGGGCTGCGAATTAGTACGCGAGGGCTACGTAGCCTTTGTCGGTGGAACCAATAGGCCAGAGGTTCTTGATAATGCTTTGCTACGTCCAGGAAGATTGGATCGCATAATCCAAGTTGATCCTCCAGACGGACCAGGCCGCAAGGAAATCTTCGAGGGTTACCTGGAGCGTGTTCGTCACGATGTAATCAACCTCGATAGAATCGTCATCAACACCCAGAACTTCACCCCCGCCGCGATAGAGATGGCGGTCAAGCGAGACTCGGTACGTATCGCACGATTCCGAGGCTCCATAGTTGTTCAGAAACGAGACCTTGAGTTAGCGTTGATCGAGCAGGTCATTGGTATTCCAAATCCAATTGGAGACCTGCCATTGCAACAGAAACGTCAGATCGCGTACCACGAGGCTGGTCATGTGGTAGCTACCTGGAAGTATGCGCCATACCAAGCTATCTCGTTTGTATCAATCCTCAGACGCGGAACTTCATTGGGCTTGATGCTGCCAGTGAACTTAGAGGGTAGGTACACTTATCCTCTCACAGATATCGTCGCCGACATTTACGTGCTCTTGGCCGGAGATGTTGCCTCAGAAATTCTCATGGAATCCAAGTGGGCCGGGGCGATGGGCGATAACCGGCATATCATGGGTCGAGTGAACTATCTCATCAGAAGTGGAATCTTTGGCGGACCTCCAATGAACCTAGAGGGCAAGATTCCGGGTGTATACTACGAGAAGGCCGAGAAGTGGCTTGAAGAACAGCGCGAAGACATCATTAAACCATTCATCCAAGAACACAAGGATAAGGTAGCTGCTATCGCAGAGGCGCTACTGGAGAAAGAGGAGCTTTCCTCGGATGAAGTTGCTGCGATCTTGGAGAGTGTGTCATGATTAGAAAACGTTTCTTGGTAGTCGCAGCGGTTTTGGTGATCATTGGTCTCGTTGGGACCACTTGGAATCAGACATTTCCGTTGGCTCAGGGTTGGGTAGCCTCAAGGTCACAGGCGGTAGAGGACTGGTACAACGGTCTGGTCTTTAAGTCCAGAGCAAACAAGCTCATGAACTGCATCGAGGACAAGCTGACCTGGACCCGAAGCATAGGTGTGATCCAGAACGAGGCCAACGGGAATCTAGTAGTCATGATTCAGCTATTGCTCGAAGACCCCATTGCCGAAGATGATTGGGCCGATGTCTCAGAACAGATTCCTGTGATCATTGCCTGTGCGAAATACGTGCCAAACTGGAACAAAATTTCGATCATGGGTCATGCCGTTACTACAAATGTAGGAGTAACAACGGATGGAAAGCCCGCTGTGTTCTATACGGCTAAGATCATTTGGCTTTTGAGTATGGAAAAGGAAACCGCTGCCCTACTGCTTCAGGCTTCCGATGCGGGTGACTTCATTGATGTCGGGGTGATCGACGACACTATCGGTTTTACATCGTTCGCTTTCTTTGGCCCCACCTATCAGAGGTTGGAGGTCATGGACTTGGAACGCGTGGTCGAAGCTGCATCAATAGGAACGGCTTGGAGTGCGGAATATTCAAGACTCTTCGAGGAACGTAGAGAGGCCGGGATGAAGTCCACGCCGATGCCAAATCCAATTCCTTAATCAGCCGAGACGCCAGTAGTCAAATGATTGACACGCAGAAATCAGCAAACCAAGAGATCGTCGTCAGATCAGCGTTCCAGTTTCTAGCTTTCAGATTGAAACAGTTTGATTTGATGGCACAATCTGAGGCAATGACCAAGTTGGCCAACAATCCAGATATCAGAGAAGATGCTGCTCATGCTATCCTTGAACTCCCCAATCCCTCTAAGTCCTGACGATGTAGAGGTTCTTGGCAATACTATCGAGGCCCATATGGCTCGGAATGCAACTTTTCATAAACAGGCGTCCATAAGGATAGTCAGGGTGACTGAGATAATTGGCGACCTAGATCAGCGCGTTATCCCTAATGTAGTAATGCAAAGTCAGTATGGAGTTCTCAGTCCGGAACTTGCTAACCATTTCCTACAGAAGCTACAACAGTTTGCAGATGACGTTAACGATCTTGGTGACACACTGCGACTTCTCTCGCTTGAGTACAATGAACTAGCTGGTGAGCTTAAGAAGTTCATGACTAGGATAAAAGGCAAAGCTTGACATAGTATCTTATGTAAGTTATAGTTCCAGCAACACCTCCACTTACACACTCACAACCTAAGCTCTTCGCCCAGAGGATTTCATGCCCAAGAATTCTGATTCGCGTGGTGGGCAGCCTCCATGCGGGCGAAGAAACAAGAATTGTCGCAAGTGTAAATACCGCTACCCCAAGGGTAGTAAAGCGACAAAGTGCCCCAAGTGCGGCGAAACTAGATTTTGTCAATCGGCCAAAGTCCACGGTCTTGATACGTGTCGCATGCACGGGGACAGCAAGAAACATCATCCTGAGCCTAAGTTTCTGCTCGGTCCAAATCTCACTGAACGCGTCAACCGAATCTTGGCTCATCCAGAGTTGTTCGAGTTAGCCAACGAGATAGCTGCTAATGAAGCTCGGACAGAACAGTTGCTCCAATTAGCTGACAAGTTCAGTTACGCTAACTGGGGTGAAAGGATTGACAAGGCCGTACAGAATGCACATAGAGCAGCCAGTTTTGGTGAACGGGGTGCCGTACTTTTGGCCCTTGAAGCAATAGAGGAAGCTCGAAAAGAGGAATTGTCCAATCTCTTGACTTGGGCCGAAATACGCGAGACCTGGAAGTTGCATGCTCTTCTTGTAAGAGATCGGCATACGATGATGATTGAAAAAGAACAGATGGTTTCCATGACCCAACTTCTGGAAGTGATCGTGTCGATCCAAAGAATCATTTTCAAGGTCATTCGCAATCCAGAGGATCGCAAATACGTTGGCCAGGAGATGAAGCGTCTATATGGTAACAGTCCAGAATCCCAACCTAGTTATTGATCCCCTAAATCCGATGCTTAGCATCGCTACTGCTATCGCGGATGGCCTGGACCCCGATTCTGGTATTCCAGAGGAGGAGTTGGAAGAACTTAAACTTGCGCGCACGCGCATGAGATATTACATCCCCTTCACATTTCCCCAATACAAAGCTGACATCTTTCATTTGAACGTATGCGATGCGATTGATCAAATCGTTACCGGTGACTTGACTCATCTGATGTTGTTTGCTCCACCACAAACCGGTAAATCGGAAATAGTCTCTACCAGGCTTCCCGGATTCTGGCTTGCTCACCATCCAGACCTGCCTATTTTACTAACCTCCTACGGTGACGGCCTGGCCCTGAGAAATAGCCGCAACTCAATGGCTGTAGTGGAGAGTCCTCACTACGACCGACTTTTTAGACCATGGGGAGTTATGAGGGACGAAGATCACTGGAGAATCAAAGACTGGCACATCTTAGGAGAAAAAGGCAAGGTCATTCCCGCGGGCATGGGCGGCCGCGTAACTGGTGAGGGATTTGGTCTATGTATTGTAGACGATCCAATCAAAGACTGGGCCGAGGCTCAGTCTGAATTGATTCGCGAGAAACTTTGGGACTGGTGGAGAGGTACCCTGCTGACTCGTCTTTGGGAGAACCATCGGATTGTGTTTATGATGACAAGGTGGCACGAAGACGATTTAGCTGCGCGGGTACTCAAGAATGACGGGAATCTCAATGTGTGTATGGATTGCGGTAAATACATACCTCATGACAGGAAACCAGAAATGTGTCCTAAGTGCGGTGGTCCTAGAGGCAAATGGAAGACACTTAGCTTTTCAGCTACTTGCGAGACTCAAGATGATCGCGATTTAGGAAACAAGAGTCTCGGCTTGCCAGATGGATTGCCAGACTTGCTAGGTAGAACGACTGGCATATCTGTAGCCCCATCGCGATTCACTGCGAAGTTCTACTACAAATTGAAATTTGAGGTAGGTGATCTTGTTTGGAATGCCGAGTATCAGCAGCATCCATCTCCGCCAAAGGGCGATATGTTCAAAGTTGGACGGATCGAGATCGTAGATGCTTACCCGCTAGAATCGTTTGGCGGCCAACTTATCAATCAAGCCTCCAGGGAATCTAAAAGACAGGACCTTACCATTGTCGGTGCCAAGAATTGCATACGTTTCTGGGATTTAGCAGCTACCGAACAAACCGATCCTGGAGACCCGGACTGGACCATCGGAGCGTTGCTTGGCTTGGAAAAAGGTACAAACATAACTTGGTGCCTTAATATAATTCGTATCCGTGGTACGCCAGAAAACGTCCAGGAAATGGTGAAGTCGACGGCCATGATTGACGGTAAGAGAGTAAAGATCAGGATCGAGCAAGAACCAGGCGCGGCTGGCAAGAAGGTCATCAACGATTACAAGAGAGTTCTAGTTGGCTACGATGTAGAAGGCGTTCCGGCTACTGGCGAGAAATCTGTGAGAGCAACCCCCCTTAGCATTCAGGTGAATGCCGGAAACGTTCGCATGTTAGAGGCCGACTGGAATACGCCTACTATGGCAGTTTTGAGGGTTTTCCCTCACGGCAAACACGATGATGACGTAGATGCCATGTCCGGATCGTTTAACGAGTTGACAGAGCCGTCAGACTTCAAGGGTATCAAGTTCAAGCACTTGAAACGCGGTAAGACGGTATAGGCGCAGCGCGTAGGCGCAGGTGCAAATCTCCTTGCTTCCATTTTGTCAAAACGTATGCTATTGTAGGTACTATAAGGATTAAAAGTTGACTGACACCCCCGAAGTAACCCAACGATCGGCAGAATCCCCAAGCAACCAGCGGGCAATTCGCTTAGTTCCGTACCTAAATCGAATGCTCCCGTTCTGGGGCCATCCTGGATATCTGTCAGGCGAGCGTTGGCGGGCGATGGTTGCAAACCAACCGATTGCTCAGATTTGCCGTGACACTCTGATTTCCAATACCCTTTCCATGGAATGGGCTATTCGGAAACGTGAATCCAGTGACGTGATGCTTTCTACCGAAACTGACGAAATTGACCATTACACAGAGGTCATTACAGAGGCAGAAGACGGCTTTGAGAACCTAGCATCTCTTATTATCCAGGACATGCTCGATCTTCCATTCGGTGGCATGGCTGAACTTGGTCGTTTTAATGATGAACCAGAGGGGCCGGTCGTGTGGATTCAACACGTGGACGGGGCAACGATGATGCCCACACAACATTATGACTGGCCGGTTATGCAGCAAGTTCCAGGACTTCCTGGCAAGCCTGTTGTGTTTCCAAGACACTCCATTTCCAGGGCCTTTTGGAGTCCACGCGCGGAAATCCTACGAAAGGGTTGGGGCATGGCTCCGCCCGAGAAAATCTATCTATCCCTGGTCATGCTGTTCCGTGGTGATCGCTACTATGCAAATCTTTTGCTTGACACTCCTGCAGCAGGCGTTCTTGATCTTGCGGACATGGATGAGGAAAGCGCGACTCAGTGGTTAGAATCTTGGGAAAATCTCATGGCCGGGGCTGATCCACTCAAGGTTCCGGTACTCTATGGTCACAAAGAACCGGCTCAATTTATCCCCTTCGGTAGACCTCCAGAGGAACTCATATTCAACGAGGTAACGCTTAAGTACGCTGCTCTGTGTGCAGCCGGATATGGAATCCAGCTTAGTGATATTGGATTAGGGGAAGCGAGTGGCCAGGGAACATTGGCTGGCGTAATTCGCGGAGAACGACAGACTCGTAGGACGGGTAGAGCCGAGGTTCGTAGGAGATTGCAAAGCTTCTTCAACAAGATACTTCCCAAGCATCTTCAATTCATCTTCGAAGAAAAAGACGAAGAGGCTAAGACCGAACAGGCTAGAGCATTATCTACCTACGGGATGGCCCTTGGACAACTTCGCAGGGACGGCGTACTTAGTCCAGAAGAAGCTCGATCAGAACTTGTTGCCACTGGTTTACTTGAAACCGAAATTGATCCGACAAAAGTTCCGGAGCCTCCACCAAGTCCGTTCGGTGGAGGATTTGGTCAACCTGGTGCTTTTGGTGGAAACGGTAAACCGTTTGGAAAGCCTGACAAGCAAGAGGAGGAAAAGGTTTCTCCGGTTGATGGTGGAAGAGGCGAGGCTACTACCATTAGAACTCTGGTCACTACTCCTCCAAAGGTTCCTGGTGAAAACGCTCACGATGCACTCAGTCTCCAGCTATCTAAACTGATCGCTCCATCTCTAGGTTCTATTCCTATTCTCGCGGAGCGCGCGGGAGGTAGGGCTTACAGAGATTCCTCACCAGCTAACCCGATTCTGGCTGCGCCGAGAATTCGGAGATTGGTCAAAGCCGTTGTTAAGGTCATGCTTCCAAGCGTCAAGCGTTCATTCGATGTCTTAGACGATGACGCCATTCAGAGAACTTGGTTGCCGGAAATGCTTGCCATGGACTTTGATTTGCCAAGCGAATTGGATGGTGTTACCACTCGCCAAAATGCCGAAGAGATTAGTGAAACTCTTGAGAAACTTCTAATCCAAGATCAATGGTGGAAGGTAGCGAGTGCATGGGATAAGGACCTTATCCTGTCAATTTTCAGGTCAGCATATGAAGTAGGGTTAGAAGAAATGGCGATAGGATTGGTGAGAAGTCTTTACCAGGACGCGTTGACATCATCTCCAGAACTAACCTACGGAATCCGATTCAACTTGACTAACCGCAGAACGTTGAGTCTGCTTGAACGCAATGCCGCTGACCTGGTTACTAATGTTGATGACGGTACAAAGTATTTCATCAAACGGGTTGTAGTGGCAGGGGTTCGGGAGGGAATGGCGAGGCCAACTATAGCGCAAGCAATCAGGGATGGGGTCAAAGCTGAAGAGCTTTTGCGCAACGATGGTTTCATTGCTGACGCCATTCAGGAAATTCTGGGTGGATTGTCAGAAATGTCTGAGGCACGTGCTGAATCCATTGTGCTTACTGAGATCAACAAAGCTACCAATATGGGTAACCTGGATCAGATGAAAGAGAGCGGACTCAAACAGAAGGCTTGGGTTCATCTTGGGCCACGGGGTTTGACAGATAAGGGTAACGAACACCCTTGTGAGCTATGCGCGGCAAACGAAGAACTTGGTTTCGTAGATGCTGACTTTGTATTCGAAACCGTTTTTGGGGGCGATATCGTTCCTCCCGCTCATCCTAATGTTTGTCACTGTCGCGTAGTTTTCGACGAACAAGAACTCATGGAAGCAGTTTCAGAAGGAACTTACACACCATATCTAGGCGAATGACCCGTGCGGGGCCGCGCTTGGCGCATCCGGAGCAAGAGGTAAGATGAGCGAAACAATTTTGGCACCAGCAACACCGGCAGAGGAGCGAGCGGCCCTACTTGCGTTAAGCATTGGGGACTTGCGCATCATCGCGGAAAAGATTGGTGCGACCAATGCTCGTTCAAAAGAAAACCTGGTTACTAATCTAATGACTCGGGCCGATGAACAGGGCATCACCTATGTCGGCTACATTGGTGCTCTGCCAGACACGAGCGTCGATGGCGAGAGTGAGCAGCCCGAGAAAGAACCCAAGGATAGCAAGAATGGCCGTCCTGAGGCTACCCAACCGCTGACCGATGTTCCGCTATTCGATCCCTACATGACGACCTTGAAACACTTCATGTTCACGGTCGGCGATGTGGCGGAACCCGATATGCTGAGCGGTCTATATGACGTGACCAGCGTCGACGAGACCATCGGTAGATACTACCAAAACGGTTACGAACCTAGCGAGGTATTTGTGGGTGGTTTTGACACCCGCGGGCATCGCGTTGGTTGGGTTTTGCAGAGAGTTAAGGATGCAAGATTCACCGAGAGTCACATGATTTTGCAGACACTTACCGCTACCGCCGATCCGGCCCGTGGCACGGTCACCGGATTTCAGGCCGACGCGTACATCAGCAGCTATCTGGATGACGGATGGGAGCTTGTTGGCGTGAGATTCAACGGTCTGGACATGGGTTCGGGCGGCGTCTACATGGTATGGTTCCTGGCAAGGTAAACGCGGAAGGGGCCGTAAATTGTCCCTTTCTGCCTATGCGGAGTTGCAAATTTGTCCAATCTGTGAGGAAAATACTAACAGAAGTGTCAATACTGCAACTGCTTATTTGCGTTAAGAACCCAAGGTGACAATATGGGACGTTCTGCAAATACGATAGCAGAGTTTCTTTCGTTAGTTGATCGGCGGGATGACAGTTGTTGGATATGGCGTGGGGGAACTAATGGCCTTGGATATGGACAATTCCGCATGAATTGGCGTGTTTGGGCCTCTCATCGTTTGATGTGGACCTTGGCTTATGGATTTGAGCCAATTGGATTAGATGTTCTGCATCATTGCGATAATCCTCCTTGCGTAAATCCAGAGCATCTGTTCTTGGGTACAGACCAAGATAATTCGCTGGACATGCACAAGAAGGGTCAAAATAACAAAAATTGAAATGGAGGTAAAACCAACTGGATTGGCCCACATGGTCGCCAGTTTAGGAAAACATGAACTGGATTACATTAGGCGTTCTGGGACGTTTGGCTATCTGGGCGATTCAGAACAATGGCCTGCTGACTCCGTTGTTTAGCGTTCATGCTAAATTACGTGAACTGCGGGCCTGCGATTTCTGTCTCGGGTTTTGGGTCTTCGCCGGGCTTGCCTGGGCACTCGGACTCAACTTACTCGACCCCATCTACGTACCTGTTTTGAGCGAGGCTCTAACCGGTCTCGCGATTTCGTTCCTGGCCCATTTGGCTAGGTTAGGATGGGAGAGCAAGTTTGCGATCGTGAACCTAGGCGAGTTCCATGACGATAGCCCGTGAGTACGCGCGTGCGTACATCCCTTTCGATCTATCACTAAAGCTCCGGGCCTCCGGGCCTCTTTTCATTTACCTGCCGATCAAGGCACCTGGTCTGGCGGCTCAACAGCGCGCTTTAGTGAAAGAGCTTAATATTGAAGGAATTAAGCCAACTGACTTAACCAAGCTCCACGTTACTTGCGTCTTTGTAGAAAGTTGCTCAGATTCTACAATCACGCAAATCCTCCAATCATTCCGCGCTCCAAGACCGGTCGGCATGGAAATAACCTCAGTCGAGGTACTGGACGGCGGCGATGCTCCAGCGCTTGTATGGCGTATCAATCCCGATCCTGGTCTAGTTCGTCTCCAGTCAGACCTCTACTACGCTCTCTTGAATGAAGTAGAAGGCATGAGCGAGTTCAGTGTTCCTGAGGTCTGGAAGCCTCATATCACAATAGCTTACGGGCTTCCGACAGTCCCGGCGAATGTCCCTACAATTGTCCCATTCAAGCTAACCGTGGATCGTTTCGTTGTGGGTAGGGACGAATTTCGGACAGTTGCCACTGTTCTTTTAGATGGTGGGGCGCGTCATAGTAAAGGATTTGTCGAAAAGCTATACTCAACCGAGCTTGAGGAAAGGAGCCTTTACACAATACTTCGGGAAGGTCAGACTATCGTTGGTCCCATGCGCCGTGTGTTGGATTTGCAGAATGGACCTTTCTCAATCAAGGGAGGCGAAGGATCAGGTTTTCATGGACATGCAGGCCGACCTGGAGAGGTTGGAGGCAGTCAGCCTGGCGACGGTATGGCCGAGGGCGGAGCTAAGGTATATGCCGCTGGATTTAATGCGCGTGACGCGAATAATACATACGCCATGGCCAGAAAAACACTGAGTCGTATCGAGAACGATACTCCCGTAAAGGATGCTTGGGTCAGTCCTACTGGCGAGGCCTATCATGCAGAGGATGGCCACAACCCATCTGCTATGTCAGTCATACAGGCTATGTGGGATGATGGAGATAAATCGTTCTTTAGCACATACCAACTTGGAGAGATCGAAGACCCCGAGGAATTGTTCATGATGTTGGGTTGGATGCGTGTTGCCGGAAGCCTGCCTGGTGGCTTAGGATTTCAATGGCACGAAGATTTGACGGAATCCCAAAAAGAGGTTGCAGCTAGAATAGTCATTGGCGCTGAGAAGGCTGGTCGCGAAATAGATTGGGAGAGTAGAAACGGCAGTGGCAACATTGATGCTTTCAAAGATGAAATTCTGGGTTTCAAATCTCTTGCTGTGCGCGGCGGTCCCGGCTCGGGTCACTTCGGACACGAAGGAAGGCTTGGAGAAATTGGGGGTTCACAACCGGGAGAAGCTACTGGCGTAACAATAGACAAGAAAAAGCTTGAATCCGATATTGCATCCGCTGTAAATGAGCAAGCGGATAGGGCAGTCCACGGAAACACCGGCAAGACTGGGTTTTTCCTTGTCGATGGCAAGGCTTATGTCTGGAATGATTGGAGATCAATACCGGAAGATAGGCGGGATAGTGCGATACCGGTCCATTCCCACAGCGGTGTGAATGCGACTGGAGAATCGGAGTCTTTCAATCCTCTGAATTCAGCCGATCTCGCTATCTGGTTCAAGGGATATCGCCAGGATCAGATGGGGCCGACCCAGGTCCTTATCATGGCCGATGGAAGAGCTTCGGTAATGCAGATCACTGATGAGACCGATAAATCCGTTCTTGGCTGGGGGCAGACCAAACTTGCCAAAGCGATGGAGGCTGATTACGAGGAGCAAGGTGAATACTATCGAGAACACGGAAATGATCCCGATTACGACTCCTATTCGCTGGATAGGTTGAAACTTGAGCAATTTGCTGATAAGTACGGTTTCTCTTATGATGACAATCTAAACTGGAAGACGCCGACCGAAAGGAGCATCTATTCTCTTATCGACAAAGGCGGTCCCGGATCAGGTCACTTTACCCACGATGGTCGGCCCGGATCAATAGGCGGCTCTATTGGCGGCCCTGGCGGGCCAGCGTCATTCAATGATGCCGAGGAACGGGCTGCTATTCAGACTCCCTATGTAGGACAAACAGCCAAACTGAAAGAGGGCGTTACAAGAGAACAGGGACAACGATACTTCGATCGGCGCAACGCGGTTAACGCCGCGAACAGATTCAAGTATCGCGATGGAAGTACAGTTAAAGAGCAAGTCGACGCAAAGTTCCTGGAAGGTCCAAGCACGATTCGGCGAGAGCGTTTCTATTATGAGGTAACGAATCGCGAGACTGGTCTTTCGATGAGGTTTCCACGTGGCGAGGAACGCGACTATATTGATGTTCTCATGAACCACGGGAGGTTTGTTAAGAACTACGAGCTTGTGGCAGCTACAGTCGAGAGGGGCTGGCCAGGGTCGGGGCATTTTGGACATACAGGGCGAGAAGGCGAGGATGCTCTAGGACAGTCTGAGATAATCGAGCGCCATCTTGGCCCTGGCCCGCATCCATCTGGCAGCGAACAAAGTGTACACGCGGGTGGGGATGGGGGCGCAAAAAAGGAAGGCGAGAAAAAGGGCAAGGCCGAAACTACTGGATCGGCCCCCAAAGAAAAGGGTACTCGTAGCCAAGAAGCTCTTAGCCGTGCTTCGACATTGTTTACTGTTGCAACTGAAGCTGAGACCAGACTTACTCCTATGATGGAATCAATCGCGCAGGCTACAGGCGGAACGCTTGAGGGTTTGGAAAATTCTGTCAAAACCGAGGAATCGCTTGCTAACAAGATTGACCGAGACGCGACCGAAAGAGGTCTATCGCACGAGGAATCTGCGCAAGCGGTCACTGACGCCAATCGGTACACGATGACATTTGAATCAGAGGGTTACGTTGAGGGGGTTTTGAAAACTCAAGCGGAACTGGAAACCAACGGTTATAGTCAATATGATGACAAGTGGCGAAACTACTTTGTCCCTGGTGATCCATACGATGGGTACAATTCGGTTTACGTGAACCATGAGACCGGTGAGAGATTTGAGGTTCAGTTTCATACCCCGGAAACACTAGCCATCAAGAACGAGGTCCACGCTATTTACAAGGAATTCCAAGCAAGTCCAGAGGGAAGTCCTGAGCGACTAGAGCTATGGGATCGAATGCAAGAAGCTTGGGAGGGTTACGATAAGCCGCCTGGTTGGGAAACACTACCCGGAAGAGCCATAAGGGAAACCACGTAATGGGCTTCCGATATTTCTTTCGCGTCCAAGACAACCCGGATTCGCCGGACTACCGTCAACCATTGTCTATTCATAGATTTGAGGTAACTGATGTTACGATAGTCACTGAACGATGGGACACCACTGCAGGTACTTGGGTTGACAATCCGGAGATGATTGACTTCACTGGTATTGGCGGTGCTACTGATTACCGTGAGGTTGATGTTGCAGAAGCAGAACGATTTCTCAAACGACTTGGCCAGAACGAAGGTAGACCAGTTGCTACGCAATACGAGATTGCCGATGAAGGCCGGAGACAGACTGAACTGGATGAAGCTCAGGCCGCCCTTTATGATCAAGATCGGCACGAGGGCAGGAATATCATTGCCAGGGCGACCGATTCTTTGGTAGCAGCACTCAGGAGCTTTGCAGAGGTTCTTACGGGCCGCGGCGGCGAGGGATCAGGCCATCACGGTCACGCTGGCAGGCCAGGAGAGGTTGGGGGTAGTATAGCGGGTGAGGGTGGTGGGAAAGCCGAGCATGGACGTGGTAAGCCTGGGATTTATATTGGAGTTCCAAGGGACGCGGCCAAGCCTGGAATGACCAGCGCGGAAATGAATGGAAAGGATATCTTGCAACCCTCTGGCGCGCCCATACGTGGGACGGTCATGGCGATTGATGATCCGCGTATTCCAGAAACCGTTTATCACATGACTACTAGCTTGAGCGGACTTTCCGAATCGAATGAGATTTCTGCTGGTGGCGAGGGTGGACTTGAGGGCGATCCTAGAGATCAGATGGTCTCTATGACAATCGACGAAAAAATAGCAATTGGACTTGTTAGTGATACGCGACTTGTGGCAACAATAGCAAGAGAGTTTGGTCCAATCGAACCTGAATACGGCAACGATAGAACAGAATGGGGTCTAGCTGTGGTTGATCGTCTGTCAAAATTAGACACTGCCGCAAAAGAGGCAGATTGGAAATGGGAGGGACTTCATCCACTTCAATACAAAGCGCATGGATTAGGTGATATTGTCAGAGCCTATTTTCAGTTTCGCTCAAGTGGAGCACAGATCAATAACCCACTTTTTTTTGGCGAGATCAAAAACATGGCCAAATATGATCCTGCCGAAATAGGCTACGTGCGCATCCCGCGAGAGAATTTAGATACTGGAGCACTTATCACGGATTTTGATCTCGACAATTCATCTGGCCTCAAAGAAATCAGACTCTATGGGGACGTACCTCTAGCAGGCGCGGAGTTCGTATCTAAGTCCCTTGTGTTCAAGGGCGGGCCGGGCAGCGGCCATCACGGACATTCTGGTAGACCAGGTGAAGTCGGAGGTAGCGCACCCGGCGAGGGCGATGGCACAAGAGGCGACGAAGGCAAGTCATATCGGGGTGGCAAAATAGTTCCTCTCACGATGGCCGAACAAGGTCAGATACAACAAGCTCTCGACTACTTTGGGGAGGACTTCGATCCAGCGAATGCTTTGTCTATGTCGGGTGAGATACCGCAAGGAAAATTTCCTATCCACGATCCCGACACTGGCGAAGTAGTTTGGCTTACCGGAGGTCGAGACCCAGTTCTTTCGCATGTGGAAGATCAGTTCAGGGATTCCATGATAGAAAACCTTACCGTCATCAAGCCCGATGGAACCCTCGTGTTCAGAGTAGAAGGCAATGAATACGCTATACCTGTTACGACCGACGATACAGACAGAATTCATGAACTAGCTTTATCTGGCGAGACGATTATCATGACTCACAATCATCCTGGAATTGGAGAATCGAATCTTCGGGGATCATTTTCTAATACAGATGTATCCTCTGGATTGAAATATGGATTTTCTGAAATCCGAGCTACAGTATCCGATGGGACCTATTACATGAAGTTCAAAGATCAACCAATGTCTGCTATGCGAACATTTGCAATAATGGAAACCGCTCAAGTGGCTCTTGATACTGAACTAGAAATGTTCGGAGTCGATAAGGCCGTCTACGAGGGTAATATAGCCGAGGCCTCAGAGGAAGAATTCAAAAGCTACACGGAGGCTGTCCATCTGGCCTGGAAGTCAGTTGCCGAAATATATTCCGATCAGTTAGAATATGGCTTCGAGCCGAAGGAAACAGGATGACCAATCTTACCTACGATCCTCCGTTCGAGCCAGTAATTCCAGCTAGTCAGGCTGACTCTGAGGTTATTCGGAGAGCCATAGAGCACTACCGGCGCAATGGGAAAGAAAAGCACGCGGACTATCTGCAAGCAATCTTAGATGATCGGGAAGGCTTTGAGGAACGCGGCGGACCTGGATCGGGTCATCACGGGCACGAGGGAAGACCAGGGGAGGTAGGTGGCAGCGTAGCTGGCGAAGGTGGAGCATCGCGGAGACTTGGGATCACCAGCTATCGCGAAGGAAAAACATTTGATGAGGTAGAGAGAGACTTAGGAGTTTTTTCGGATAGACTTAATCAGATATCAGGGGTAACGGATGTGAAAACAGCAGTGGCGTGGGGAACTTACGAAGATCAACGTGAACCAACCTGGCTTGTTGAATACAAGGGCAACGGAGAGGCCATGGAGTTGACTTCACAAGCCCTCAAAGAGGCAGATCAAGATTCTGGCTTGATATGGGCCGACGATCTATCAAATGGCATTGAAACTACGATGGCAAAGCTCACAATCGATTTGAGTAGCGTGAAGTTCTCCGCAGGTATCCGTCCTGCGATGGAATTCGTCATTGAAAAGTACGGACAAGGCGCAACATGGCAACTAGATGGACGAAACTTGATTTTGGAGACCATGGCAATTCCGCAATTTGGCGGCGATAGTGGTATAATTTCTGATCTAGTAAGAGAGGCCACGCAGGAACTAGAGACTATGGGAGTGGCATCATCTAACACAATCAGGACGACAAGGATTTTGGTTGCTAAGAGAGAGGATGACTATGCCTGGCGATGAATTGACCGCAGAGCAAGTAAAGCAGCAACGGGAGTTTGAGGAATGGCTGAAATCACTGCCTGGACCTAACAATCCAGACGCAACCCATTTCGTGTCCATCGGACCAAAGGCTGCTAAGATTCTCCGCAAGAACGACCCGAGTTACAAACCTGAACAGCAAGAAGGTGATGATTTCAAAGATATTGCCGCCGATAAGGCTGGAGTAGGCTAGTGATTCGCATTCTCGATAGCCGATATTGGAATGGCGTGATCCCTGCCACGCCTGATTACACCTGGATCAAGGGTTACATAGCCAAGGTCTCAGATGGTGACTACTTCACCAGCCCGGACTTTCTCGGCCAATATCGCGCCGCCGAGGCTTTGTTCGGTGACGCTCGATCAGCATGGGCATTTTTCAAAGCAGTCAGTGATCCCAAAGCCGCGGCCCGACGCTATCATGATGCTATGGTAGCAGCCGGTGGATACGGAAAGATTCCGCCCATTCATGACATCGAGGATCGCTTTGCTCCGAAGGCTAAGACGACCATTGAAAAGGCTTGGGTTCAGCACCAGGAAATGGAACAACTGATTGGCCGGGAAGTCATGGTTTACAGCGCGGGTTGGTATTGGGACGCGTGGATCGCGCCGTTCATTCCTTTGACTCATCCGATCTACACTCGCCAGTTATGGGAAGCCGATCCCACCCCCGACACTCCGATCAAGGGTTGGCCTACTGGTGGAGTAATGGTTCAGACAGTTCTTGACTGGTACGCGCCGGGGTTCAAGGCTACGAACGGAGACGCGCTGCGGATCGATATCAGCGACGTTTCAGAAGCGGTGTTCAATGCCTGGATGGGAGTAACGAACCCTAGTCCGACTCCCGAGCCAACAAAGACGTTGAAGTTGTCGCGATCAGCTACGGACGAACTTCACCAGGCGATTCACGAGGCTCAGTAATTTCGGGGAAAGGATCGGCCAGGCCAATAGTCTCAGCGATGGCTCTGGCATGAACCCGCGCAACCCAAAACGGAGTCGGACTGAACTTATCGGCGACTATCCACAATCCTAGAGCGGCCAGTAGTTTGCCCTCACGTTCGAATCGCGAGGCCAGATTGAATGAGTAGCGGACCATCGATTCGTTATCCATTTAGTGGCTCCGTAACAAGTAGGCTAGAAATCGGTCGGTCTGAGAACTCTCTGGTAAGAACATCAGAGAGAGCATCGCCGGGCTTGACGTGAAACACCCCTAGCTCCAATAGATCGTTCTCTCCAAACGCGTGCTCAGTAGTGTAGGCAATCAGCACCGCCCATTCCGAGAAACGCGTATTGTGGGGGACGATACGGCGACCTAGTATTTTGCGTCTCATGTCTATGCTTTCGTTGACTAACCGAACAGGATTTCGTACTTCCAGTTGGGGAAGTTGTGGTCTTCGCGGTGTTGTCGAACGCCATCTACAACCTCGAATTCCTGTTCGAAGGCGTCCAGAATTAGGGCATCGATGAGCGGCGTTACCGCGGCTGGCGGGTTTACCATCCCATTTAGTTCAGCCCTCAACTCAAGCAATCGTTTAACTGTTTGTCTGTTCATAGGGTCTCCTATATCCAGGTTTTTCAACTGGTTGCGGCGAATGTTTCAAGTCAAATGTATGCTCCGATTCAGAACCGCAGTTCAAACACTGCGCGCCCATTGGACCCCACGTTAGGTCGTGGACGGTACATGGTCTGGATGGTGACTTTGAATTTACTGAGTATTTGGTCATTGCGTTAGTCGATTCTACTCTGAGCGTAGACCCTAGTTTCGGTCTCGCCGATCTCGGCCAGACCCGCGATCAGGACCTTAGCCATCGCTCGCGCGGCAGCTTCGTTCCTGGCCAAGGATTGGCTCATGCCGGGAACGTGCAGGTGAATTGCTTTCGAGTAGTCGCTGGATCGCCCGATGTTACTTGCTTTCAGCCACCGGGCGAATTTGCTGGTTCGCGGTTTGACTTCAACCCATCCGAACCCGCAGACCCCATCAGGAACGAACCATGACTTCACGACCGGTGATCCATCATCCAGCGAATTTGCATGCTGCTCGACAACCATCGGAGTGGGAGTTGCGTCAACCGATGCTCGTGCCGCGGCCTTCTGAGCTTCGTTCCACATCTTCTGATACGTTCTGTCTCCCTTCATGTTTCGCCTTCCTTTCCACCTAAATCATACCACAAACGGTAGGCTTGTCAAGCGAACGGATGTTCTAATGTATAATGAAAATCTAATGCGGGGATTGGAGCAGCCCGGAGTGCTCGCTTGGCCTGGAACCAAGAGAACAGTCGTTCAAATCGACTATCCCCGACCATGTTGCCTGTAGTTCAGTGGCAGAACACCTGGCTGTGGACCAGGGCGCGCCGGTTCGATTCCGGTCAGGCAACCCTTGACCTAACTTGCCAATCGAGATAGAATTCAACTCATGAAAGTTCTCATAAACGCGAAGAAACTGGCCCCGATCCTGTCCGAGCTTTCACGAATTCCTCCAAGTCGATCAACCCTTCCAATTCTCATGAATGCGCTTTTGGTTGCTAAGGAAGACGGGACGCTCAGGATCACTACCACAGACCTCAACATGACCATGACTCGTGTGATCGCCGCAGAGATCAAAGAACCTGGTACAGCGACGGTTCCCATTGCTAGAATCAATGAACTTGTTTCTGTATTTCCAGATCAAATAGTCGCCTTGAAATTTGACGACAAAAAGAACGTCCTCAAAGTTTCCTGTGCTGGAACCAAGAGTGATTTGAAAACGATCCCCGCGATGGATTTTCCAAATGTAGAACCAACCGGTAAACCTCTGTTCTCGATAGACCTTGATGCTAGCGAACTCATGTCGGCTCTGCGTGAGGTTGTGTTTGCTGCCAGCGAGGAAATTTCCCGCCCTATTCTCCAGGGCATCATGTTTGACATTGCCACGGACAAGATAAAGCTAGCTGGCGCGGACGGCTTCCGATTAGCTTGGCGTGAATTAACTTTGTCTACCAAGGAAAAACCAGAGGCCAAATTCACAATCTTGGCCGAGGGCGTTCGCGAGATTATTAAGATGCTCTCTGGACAGGAGAACGTAAACATCAAAGTCTGGACTGGCATGAACCATATCAAGTTTTCTGTGGACAACGCAGAAATGCTTGTAGTTGCTCTGAACGGAGACTATCCAGACTTTTCGCCGATGTTCGATAAGTTCAAGGAAAGAACTACCAAAGTAGCTGTGCCGATTGGAGCTTTCAGCAACGCATGTCGCGCGTGCGCGGTAATCGCGAAAGACACGGCCTACATTACCAAAATGTCCGTAGCCTCACCTAACGGAAACGAAATGGGTTCGATCGTGATGTCAGCCATTGGATCGGAAATTGGTTCAGCGGAGAGTTCTGTGGACGCTGCGGTAACTGGGGAGACAATTGAGGTAGGGATCAACCTCAAGATGGTACAGGAAATTCTGTCGGCCCTGAGTGACGGAGAACTATCTATCGAACTTCTAGGTAATACCAACCCAATGGTGTTTCGACCGGTTGGTCGGGATGACTATTGGAGCGTTATCATGCCCATGCAAGTACCAGGATTATGATTAGCCCAAGTGCCCAAGAAACTGTTCTTAGAAATCAGATTGCCTCTCTGAGTATTGGCAATGACAGTCCTCTTACTTTCTACTCAAATCTCTTAGAGGAACTTAGGACTGGTAGGCGAGATCATCCCAACAAGGATGAATTTCGGGACCTCTATGACTACACGTTCCTGATGGCTCAGTATACGAACGCAGTGTTGATTAGAATTCAGCAAGCTAATGATTACATCGAAGTCCTGGAGTTAGAAGTTCGAAAGACCAATCCGGATGCTGTGCTTCCGGAGTTGACAGCCGAATCATTGATTACTATTGACGGCAGAAGCGTGACGATCGAGGACCTTGTGAAGATACTAGGCAAATTGGCCAAGGTCGATAAAGCAGACAGCTAAGCTTTACAAACCCAGGACGGATCATTTACAAGGCCCCTTCGGGGGTTTTCTGTTTAATCTAGCAACCCGAGGGACTTGTTGGTTGCCGCGAACTCGCCGTATTCTTGCAAGGCCCACTTGTCATAGGCTTTTGCCGCTTCTTCTGGGGTCGCAAAGTAACCAAGACTCACGCGTCTTCTGTTCATAAGCGCGCCCAAGGCTTTCCACATTTTGCCGTATTTTTTACGAACCGTTACGATGTCACGACTTACACCCTTGAACCCGGAACTGTTATTTAGATTCAATGTACTTCCACCGAGGTTTTGTTTTCTGGTGCAAAGCCTAAGATTTGATCTTTGGTTGTTCAAGCCATTGTGGTCAATGTGATCTATCTCTTGACCTGGACTAGGCTTCATCATTAGGCCGTGCATCGTCCGGTGGCCTTTTATCCTCGTGGTTCCACCGGTTCTCTTGTCGTGTTTGCTATGAACTACATAGACCTGCTTCCTGCTAGGCTCGGCTATCCACTGATATTGGCTCAACCAGTCAAAATCACGGTCGTCAACGAGCGCGAATCGACCTGATCGACCCAATGGAATTTGTTTCATGGCTATATTCTACCGCAAAAGGTATAGGTGCAACTGATATGGACTTGGCCGTACTTCAGACTAAAGTATAGGTGCCGTAAAAGGCGAAAACTATGGCGATTGACATTTCCAAAGCCCCAGACGTTCTCTCGGAAGGCGCAAAGTCTCTCTATGTGAGCGCCTTTAATTCCGCTCAGGTCAGTTCCGATGCCGAGAAGGCAAACGCAGCTTGGCTTGCCGTCAAGGCAAAGTATCAAAAGAACGATGGTGGTGATTGGGTTGAAAAGAGCTTCTCTGAAATCAACGTCGAAGTTGAGGGCGTGCCGTTGCCAGGTAGTTTAACCGAATCTCCATTCAGCGCCGGGATGACCTGGATCGCTGCATTTCAAGAACGCTACGAGAATACTCGAGACTTGGCCGAAGCATCTTCCTTCGCCTGGAACCGACTTAAGGCAGCATTCGTTCAAGATGCCACTTCGGGATTCTGGATGCCCAAGCCGGTCGATCCAGTAATCGTCAGTAGACCATTTGGTCACTGGGAGACTTTCGATGATTGTGTAGCAGAGATCATGGACAAGAATCCAGAGTATGACGAAGAAACAGCAAAGGCTACTTGTGGCAAGATCAAAGCCGAAACTGAGAGTAAGAGTTTGGCTGCTGAGCAAGAGCGCACAGCGCGCGAGGCTGAGTTAGATGTAGAAATGAGAACATACGAAGCCAAGCGGCTTCCTGTTCCCTACAGTTTCAATGGCGGCGCGGTCATAGTTGATGGTCTCACTGAAGCTCAAGAAGCTGTTCTTCTGATGCGCGGTATGGGCAAGTATCAAGCAGTTTGTCCTGAAGGAATGAGCGAACAGGAATGGATTGCTCGGCCAGCCGGACTTAGAACTGTAGATAGAGTGCTTTCCGACAAGCGCAGAAGCAGGGGTTACAAGAAGGCCGTCAATCGTTTTGTTGAGAATCATGGATTCAAAGCAAGAGCTAATCCAAGCAACAATGGCGAGATGATCTTGTCTGGGCCAACTCAATACGGGGACCAGCAACCATCCTACCTCTCTGGAGTCTTGACTCACAAGAGCGAGTTAACCGGTTTTGAACCAGACCATTGGGAATTCCGGCCATTGAGTCGAGGCGATTTCCGTGGCAGCTTGACTGCATTGCGTGTTCCAGCAAACGAGATGCGCTTCCGCGGCCCTGTCCTGAAATGACCGATGCGATTAAAGCGAAAACTCAGCTACCGAGCAGTGGAGATCAAGTTACGCTCGGAGGAACGACTCGAAAGTATGATCCGACCGAAGTCAACTTCAGACGAAAACAAGGTATTCCCAATTTCCGGTGCGGTGACTGCGCCTTTTACGAAAACAGAACTTGCCGGATTGTGGCCGCTACAGACATTGACCCTGACGACGTTTGCGACAATTTTGAGGCGTTGACGGTTGGCAACTTACCTAGCTTTGATGCAACGAGGCCAAAAAACGTGAAGTCTCCTGGGACGCCGGTAGAAGAAAGGGCGAGTTCGATTAGGGGTCCTCTACGCAGAGTGACTCCAAGTATCGCTCTTACAGAGATGTTTATCACCAGGGTTTCCGAAGACAGGCAGAGCGGAATCAGACGATGGTTTTCAAGCGCAAGCGGGTTGGAACGCGATTTGTACGATGAGCGAATGAGTGTTGAACTTTTCAAAGACTTCATCAAAAGAGCAGAAGCGCGAGAAGAGGTTCCTACTCCATTTTCCAGCGAAGCTTGGAACGGCGGTTTACCTTATCTTGGGGTAGCTCATTATCTCGATCTTGGTGGCGCAGGAATTGTGGGACCTACTGATCAACTCTACCTTGATGGAAATGTCTTCAAGGCAAGAGGGACATTCAATGATACGCCGTTGGGATTAGCCGCATTCAAAGCTATCAAAGCTGACATCGACGGCAGCACTCCAATGGAAAACAGGACTCGGGTGTCCATAGCTTTCATTGATTGGAATCACGATCACGAGGGATATGGACCTTTCATGAGAAAGAACATGCTCGAACGGTGTGATATGTGCGAACGAGGCTTGGGCGAGAAAATTTACCGTGCTGGTCATCTCGTTCATCTAGCTTTGACTAGACGACCAGCTTACCCAAAGGCCGAGATCGGCCTGGAGGAGTAATCATCATGGCAAAGAAAAGTGCTCGATATAGCGATGCGGCCTCGATTGTCGGTGCGGAAATCGCCGCAGACCTTGAGGCCAAGTCCCAACAGTTGGTTGGGAGAAGCGGGGCAATGGACCCGGCTGCAATCATCTTGAAAGACGCAGCCAACTTTCCGCCCGGCCAGAATGGTGAGGCCGAACCCGAGGCCGATGATAAGGCAGGGGCAACTGGAACAGCAGAGGAAAGTCCAGAGGAAGAAATCGAACAAAAGTCACTCTATGGCGGGGCCAAGACTCTTGGTGACGCGGAGGCCTTCCTTGTAAAAGAACAGGGTGAAGGCATCTTGCTCGGCGACTGGGGCATCTTGGCTGGTGTACTTACCAATCTGGCTCCAGAGAAAGGAGCCGCGATCTCTAAGGAACTGAAAGAGTTCCAATCGAGAATTGATGTGATGGCGCTCAAGGCGCTTGCAAATCTTCAAAAACAGGAGGCGATCATGCCAGAAGATAAGGTTGTAACTCCGGTGATTGAGCCGGAAGTGGTCAAGGTCGAAACAGGTCATGCACTTGATGGCGCGTTTAGTGCGCTACGTGAGGCATTCGATGAGGCAGTCGCGACTCCGCTTGATGAGTTATCCAGACGGAAGATGATCCAGCCAGCCCTGAATCAGCTTGGTGAAGTCATCGTCGCACGAGTTAGCGATTTGAATCCGAAGGCAAGTCCGGAAGCATCCGGCGTCCTTACCCTTGAGCAGTTGACTCGGGCAGTGCAAGCGGCAGTCGCACCGCTGCATGCCGAGATTGCTGCGCTCAAGGAAAAGACGGCTGTTGGTGATGGGAGGTTGAATATCCCAACTCCGAGAGCCGCACGGATGGTTTCCGAAGGGGCCAGGTTGAGTTACGCCGGTGCAGTTCCCGGTGAGACGCTAAGAATGGCCAACGAACTCGCTGACGCATCTGCGCTCGGCGGGGGTGGGTTTGGTTACCACCAGCCGGATCGCATCGACTCATTGAATGACTCAAATGCAGCCACAAAGACACCGAAGCTCTCTGCGCTTATTCGGCGCAGTGTTGGAATCCGCAATTAGGGCGCTCGCCTTGCGTGCCTGCGCGTAGCGCAGTTGTGAAGCACGGAAGCGATCCTAGCAATTAGGTTAACTTGGAGGAAACCATGGGAAACCTAGAAGTACCTGATCTGGCAGGCGAGCGCGTTGTGGACCCATCCACGGGCAAGAGTTTTGTTGGCCGTGCAGTCGATCCACTGGTCCTGCCTCAGCCGTATTCAACTCCGGCTGATTTCGCCGCGCAATACCCACAGCCGCTTGACACGACCGAAATCATCGCCATGTGCGAGGAGCTTTCGGTGTGGCAGGCAATCCCTGAAAAGGAAAACGCTCTGAACGCCGAGACTTGGCGCGAACTAACGAGCCTTGTGTTTACCTCGGGCACCACTTACCTGTTCTTCCCGGACGGTGAGTGTCCCGAAGAGTTTCAGCACAACGGCGCGAACGTGACCGTCTCGAACAAGAACATCGGCGCGAAGAAGTCATTGTCCATGCGCGAAATCAAGCACTCCATGGCAGTGGCGGCAGCTAACTGGAACGGTATCAATCGCCTTCTGGGAGGTTTTCCTGCAGGCGAAGGTGTTCCAGGAGGCTCCGATCTGGGGACCTTCGCCGTTGAGGCGATTGCTGGTCTCAAGGAAAAGGAAGTTCGACTGGCTATGACGTTGGTTCTGAACGGGTGGGATCGTTATCTCGTTCAGGGTAATACAGCTACCAGCGCGTTGCAGTTTGACGGGATTGAGAACTACTTCAGTAACGTCTCCAACTGCACGATTGGTAACACCAACGACAACACCGCGTCGGGCACCTTCTCTTCGACGGCCTTCGACCGTTTCTTGGCCGAAGCCTGTGCCAAGCCTACCCATGTCTTTGGTCACCCTGCGGCAGTCCAGGAAATGCTCCTGGCGTACTTCTCCCTCGGTTTCCAGGGCAGCCAGTTGATTAACTTCGCGAGCGGCGACCGTATTGTGCCGGGCTTCAACTTCGCGGGCTTCATCAACACCGGTGTAGGTAGACTGGCCGTGGTTGCTGACAGTAACTTCACCCGGACCAACATCGGCGGAGGCGCTTTCCAGGCCCGCCTGTGGGCATTCCGGATGACCCACAACGGAGAACCGCTGGTTTACAAGAACATCCAGATGCCTTTGTCCCTAGTGGATTTGGCTCCAGGATGTACGGCGATCTCCTTCGAAGTGTGGGCAGCTACCGCGCTGATCATCAAGGCGTGTTGCGCGCAGTCTCGGTACACCAGTCAGTTCACTGGCCGTATCCAGACGACCTGCACGCGGATCGGCTAACCAACAACTGAATAACGACGGGGCCAGTCTGCCTCTAAGCTGGCTGGCCCCTTTCGAAATCATAGTTCGTTTTTTTGGTAGGAGTAGCGCATGGGCCATAGAGGAATTCCGGCAGTTCCAGTAGATGGCGAGAAATATTCGAGCGTAGGTCTACTTGGCCTACCGCTTGTTCTTGAATACGACGAAACCACCGGTGGATTCAAGCTAGTCATCGATGTTGAAAATACGCTCGAAGTCACTTTTACGGGCGTGTCCGTCACTGTTGGCTCAGTCTCCATCAGTGGGCCAGTCGTCCAGGCCAACAATGTCTTAGGTGCCCAATACGCGGAAGACAGTCTCCATGTAAGTGGCGAAACTGGAACTTTTGTTCTCGCTGTCAGACAAGATTCTCCGCTTGCTTTGGCTGGTGCTGGCGACTACACCCCATTCCAGACAGATGCCTTGGGCCGTCTCCATACCTTCACTAGTGGATCATTTGTAACCCTTAGTAGTGATCTTCAGATTGGTGCTGTTGAAATCAAGGATAGCGCGACTGATGATCGAGTCCGAGTAACCGCTGACGGAAGACTATGGACTAGCACCTTAATTACCGGAAGCGTTGATACGGAGCTTCCTGCAGCCTCTACGCCAGCAGATTTCATAGCTAATCCACTTTCTCCTGCCGTTCAAACTTTTCCATATCTCTATGATCAGTCCAACGATCTTTGGATTAGAGCGAGAACAGTTAGAGATGCAGATGCTCTAGTTGTTCGCAGTATCACGGGTTCTTTTGCAAGTACATCTTTCAATCGTTTCTGGAGCAATGACACGCTCGGTTGGCATCGGGCACTGCGCGATCTTCAAGATCGCTTAATGGTTGCAGCGGTAGTCTCTGGAACTATTACAACTCTCGCTGGCAGCCTAACAGCTTTAAGTCAGCGCGCTGATGTAGCTATTGCAAGTCCAGTCCGAACACTCAACAGCGACGTTCTTGCTCCTGGTGTTACCGGGGTCTCAACCGCCGCGCATGGAATGAGCTTTGATCAGGCTGATGATCTTTGGAAGAGAAATCGGTCCATTTCAAATGTCGACACAAGATTAGCATCTGAGTTGATGCCTACCTTGGCCGTTGGGGCACTATTGCAGGCGTTTAGAGACGATGTTACTAATGGTGTCTACGAGCGGATTCACGGAGATTTACAGAACAGGCTTCATACAAGGGCCTTTGTAACTGGAACGGTAGTAGTCGATTCGGCCAGCACCCTCGCCCTCAACCAGCGTGCTGATGTAGCAATTGCCAGCCCGGTTGTTTCCCTGTTCTCAGACAATTTAGTTTCTCCTCCCACTGGTATTGCAGCCGCGAGCTTCTTGTTAGGCTACGACGGTTCATCCTGGGACAGGGTGGGTGTGGTATCTGTAGAAACTCCAAATCCAGTTTCTATCACAGGAACATTCATCAATGCTCTAATTACTGCCGGTATGAATCTTGGTTTCGATTCTTCTTTTACCGGCGAGTGGAAATCCATTGGTGCTAGATTCCCAACGGATGCCATGCCTTCAACTCAAAATGATATTGGATTTTCGCTTCAATCGTTGTCTTATTTGGTTGGATTTAGTGTTTTAGGCAGTAGTTGGAATAGGCTTAGAACAATCGGAACAGATCGGGACAACATAGCAATCAATGCTACTGAAGGAACCTTACAGGCTGGAGCCTTCCTGTATGGATTTGATGGTTTTGCCTGGGATCGAGTAGGAATTGACACAACTCGGCGATTGATGACTTCCGCGCTGGTCACGGGTTCCGTGACTGTTTTGCCGGGAAGTTCGCTTTTCCTCAACCAGCCCGCGGACGTTAGGATCGTCAGTCCAGTAGGAGCCGGTGGCGCGAATATTGATCCAACTGCTACTGGCGTCATCGCGCAGTCTAGGCTATATGGATATGATTCTGGCGCGGGCCAATGGGGCCGTGTGGAACGCGGAATCTCAGGTTCTATTGGCGTGGACCTGTTCAGTCAATTGGAGCGTACCCAGGATGAGGTAACGGCATACGTCACCGGCACATTCCCGCTCCAGGTAACTATGGTCTCGGGTAGCCTTCCATGGAAGAACATCATCCGTGCCTCGATCACAATCTCGGGGACCGCAGTTGGTGAAGCTACAGTGGTGTCTGCGGTGCCTGGCCAGAGGATTCACATCTTAGAACTGATGCTCCTGACTGATGCCGCGACGCAGATTACTTGGAAGGACGGGTCCGGCGGCTCGTTCCTCTCAGGCCCGCACGCGCTCCCGAACGCTGGCGACGGGTACTTCCTTCAGTCCCCGGAGAACCCTGACCATTACCACTTCCGCACGAGCGCGAACACGGCCCTTATACTGCTGAGGACCGCAAATACTCTGCTCGGCGGGCACATCCACTACTTCCTGGAGCCGTAAGCCATGCCCTCCTCTTCGGGAAGGGATTACGCCTCGGGCCGAGGTTTCGCGGCCAACGATTACGCCTCTGGCCGTGAATTTAAGCAGAATTACCTTGTCATCGATGAGTTTTCGGGTGCGGATGGCGCGAACCTGTCTGGCCGCGCTCCAGATGTCCTGAACCGTCCCGCCGTTGGCTGGAGCGTCCAGTCTGGCACGTGGGAGGTCAGGAGCGGCCGGGCCAGGGCCGTGGGCAGTTCCGATCAATGGTCCGCTGTCCTGCCGTTGGGAGTTTCTGACGTCCTAATTGAAGTTGATATCGAAGTGGTCGGAGTAGACGGTGGCATGGTACTGAGGGCCACCAATGACAGCAACTACTGGATATTCACGTTCAATAGTGGAATCAACGAATTCTCCGCGTACAAGCGGGAGGGCGGCGGCTTTACCCTGATCCAGAATATCCTCAAATCGTGGGTAGCAGGCGAAAGAGTCCGCGTGGCCTGCATAGGAAATCAATGGACAAGCTGGACTCAAGTAGGTGGAGTATGGACCGTGAGGCATAGTTTTACGCATGCTTTTAACAACACAGCTACAAGACATGGCATTCGCGATAGCTCTGCGGGCGGCGCGGAGTATGAGTACACGGCTTTCCGGGCGTGGGCACCGAGGGGATCATAAATGGGTCTACTGTTAGGAGCTGGAACGGGTATAAAACAGAGAGGACTTGCAGTTCCTCTTACTATTCCAAATCTTGTGGTCTGGTTGCGCGCGAACACGATTGGATTGGCAGACAACGATCCTGTTTCTACTTGGACTGATGAAAGCGGGAAGGGCAATAACGCTGTTGGCGTAGATACAGCAAGACCGCTCTACAAAACGGCCATTCAAAACGGATTACCGATAGTGCGTTTTGACGGACTCAATGACGTACTAACTATCACCGGATTGAACACAGCCAGTTTTAGTGGGATTACAGAGGGGACTTTATTTGCTGTCTTCAATCCTCGACTAGAAACCCCCACCGGAGCAGCTCAGTACGGCATTGTAGAGTTCAATGGTGCCTCAGACGGTTTCTGGCGTTTTGCGGGTGACGGCAATGGTTACTTCGCCGTATTCAGAGCTGCTAGACTGAGTGGTCAACCATCAGCGCAACCATTCGGTGACGCCTGGCATTATCATACGGTGCGTTCCGGGCCAATCAACGGCTATGATATCCGCAGGAACGGAAGCCTAGACGTAGATACAACTACCAACTGGGGTATTTCGGCGAATGCTAAGATTGGGGCCGAGAATATAGACAATTGGTTAAAGGGAGACATTGCTGAGATTGCAATATATGCCAGAGAATTGACAGACTTAGAGGTCTCAACTGTTGAGAATTATCTGGTTTCTAAGTGGAATCTGTGATTACAGAAGTGCCACAACATGATCGCCATAAATGAACTTGGTCAAGTAGTGAACGAACAAGGCCAGGTATTTCTCCGCTACATGCAAGAAAGTCCTATGGTGGTTTCTTGCAATGGTCACGAATATGCCTTTGTGATTAGAGGCGCGGTAACTATGGCTTTCGTAGACCCCACTGACGTAGATTGTTTGCTTGGAGTAAGGAAGGGCTGCAACTGCAACGGCGGGAGCAAGAAGAACGTCATCTTCCTGGCCGATGAAAGACATGCCAAGATGTGGATCGCGGGTGGCGGTCGGGGCGACTAGAACACTTGCGCTATGCCCAAAAATCTGTAGAATGATGATCTAATGGGTCAAACTTACTCCTACGTTGAGCTTTACAAGGCCGAGACCAAGAAACTCAAGCTGATTGCTAGCTCGCTTGGTATTCCCATTCCTCTCGAATCGGACCGATTTGACATAATTGATCTGATCCGTCTATTTCCCGGCGATCTCACAGATGCCATGATTACCGGAACGGAATTACCACACCAACGCTCAGTTGTTCCAACAGTTGAACAAGCATCGGAAACGGCACCCGAGATTCAAAAGTATTCACTGCGCATCCAGAGGATTAGAGACAGCCAGCAATGAAAATCGCTGTTACCGGTCACAAAGGACGGCTAGGTTCTTGGTTAGTTGAACAGGAAGCTTGTGTAGCTCTCAAATGTGACATCACCAAGCCAGACGAAATTCAGCGGGAGATGGAGAAAACATCTCCCGATGTTGTTATCAATTGCGCGGCTTGGACCGAGGTAGATGATGCTGAAAATCGTGAAAATTACGATGAGGTCATGGCAATCAACTTGCGTGGACCGGCCAGCGTTCGCAGGGCATTCGACGGATTGCTCATTCAGATCAGCACCGGTTTCGTGTTCAGTGGCAGGAACGGACCTTATGATGAAGAGGCCATTCCTGAACCGGTCAATCTCTACGGCTGGAGCAAGTTTGGTGGCGAAGCCGCGGCACAGATCAGACAACCAACTATCATCGTGAGAGTCTTAGACCTCTTCGGTCCAACAGGAAATGGCAGGACAGATTTCGTGAGACAAGTACGCGACGCGCTAGAACTTGGCGTTGAGAAAGAACTACCCGACAGGTTGTTCGGGTCACCCACCTACATACCACATCTATCCGAGGCTTTGATGGAGATTGCTGTAAGATGGGGAGACTGGAAGCATACTAGGTTTACTCCTCCATTTCCTGGGGTTAAACCAGATGTTCTCCATGTCATCGGCGATCTGACACTGAGCCGCTTCCAATGGGGACAGATGATAGCCGAGAGCTTTGGCTATGATCCTGGCTTCATTGTTGCAACCAGTGAGATCAAGGGCCTAGCGCCACGTCCTCTTCGCGGGGGATTGAACGTTGCCAAGGCGAGAGAGATGGGAATTCCCATTCACTCGCCAGCCGACGGTCTTGCTGCTCTCAAGCTTTGGGAGCAGACCCGTGGAGAATTGGACTCCTGAACATTCTTTAGTCGTTCTAACCTATACTAAACCCGATCTCATTCGCGCTCGGGCTTTTGAGGTCGCAAATCTCTATGGAGAGCGCGACGATGTTGAATTTCTCATCTTTGACAACGGCTCCAACGAATTCTCCATGCGGCTTGAACTTGCCGCGCTTAGCACTGCTCCACAGCTAACTCACAGAAAATTTGGTTTCCACGTTGAGCGAGTAGAGCCAAACGTTGGATTCGGCGGCGGTTGGAACGCGGCTATTCCAAGCACGCGCGGGAGCGTTATCCATCTTCTGAGCGATGACGTGCGAATCACAGGCGACATCATTGGCGCTGTAGAGAGGGCGGCAATGAGTTGGGGAGGGCCAGATTGGATTGTTGGTCAGCAACGCGTAATGGCAGGTGGCTGGAATCAGTTCAACGGCTTCACGATTCCTTATCTCATGGGCTATTATCTTGCTATGCCTCGCAATGTATGGGATCGTCTCGGCGGCTTCGACGCAGAAACATTCCATCCATACGATTTTGAAGATGTTGATCTCTCACATCGCGCGGCCAAATTCAACGTGGCCCTCCTGACTGTGCCGGACTTGCCATTGGTTCATGAGGTCGCGGGCACGATTGGATATAGCCCGGAGCGGTATGAACACACGGTACGGATGAGAGCGGCATTCGCAAGGAAGCATGGGTTGAGGAATGAGCCGGAGAGGCCATAGGAGGAAAGATGTCACTGTTACCGAACGACCACAAGGTTCAAGGCTTGACGGGGATGGTTGAGAGGCTCGCCGTGGCGGCGACTCGTGCCGCGGATAGGTACGCGAGTGAGGACCCGAAGCCCGCGGTACCGGGTACCGGAGAGGTCGTTGGGACTCCGAAGTTAGTCGGCGATAACTACGTGCCGATGACGGTTGAGACTTTTGACAACCACATCTTCTACTACACTGACGTGAACACGGATCGCTGCTTAGACTTAATCAAGAAGATTCGAGCAATCGACAACGATCTGCGGAACCAGCGGGTCTCGCGGTCGCTGCCAAAGGATTTCCCTGACATCCCAATCTGGCTGCACATACAATCTGGCGGCGGGTCCCTTTTCACTGGACTTAACATGGCTGACCAGTTGAGGACCATTGAGACACCGATATATTCGATCGTGGAGGGCTATTGCGCCAGCGCGGCGACCTTGATTTCCATGTCCTGCAAGCGGCGGTACGTCATGCCGAGTGCTTTTTTCTTGATTCACCAGTTGCAAAGTTGGGCGTTCGGAACATACGAGCAGTTTCAGGATGAACTGCATGTGCAGGATTTACTGATGGAACGGCTATATTCTTTTTACGAAGAAAAGACAAAGCTCAAGAAGCTAGAACTAAAATCTCTCATGCGCCGGGATTCCTGGTTTAACGCGGAGGAGAGTATTGCAAAGGGTTTCGCGGACGAAATATGGAAGCCATGAGCCATTTTGTCTACGCGCTCGTTGAGAGTGGAGCCGTTCGTTATGTTGGTTATACAAGTCGTCTTGAAGAACGCGGCGCTGAACATCGTCGACAGCATCCGTGTTGGGGCATGAAAGTCTTGGAGGCTTGTTCAACTTATGAACTTGTTTTGAGGCAAGAGCGGTATTGGATTAAGAAATTGTTTGAGGCTGGCGAACCTCTGATAAACATTGCTATTGGTGGTAGCGGTAGCGCGCCGGGCTTGAAACGATCTTACTTAACAAAAGCCAGGATATCGGCGACGCTGAAGGGCAGGACGATATCCCCGGAATGGCGGGCCAAAATAAGCATGGCACGAATGGGCCAACGCGCATCCCCGGAAACGCGTGCCAAGCTGCGAGCAGGAGCCAAACACAGGCCAACCCAATCTGTTGAGACACGAGCCAAGAGAAGCGCGACGTTGATGGGTCACTCATTGTCTCCAGAAACGCGCGCTAAAATAAGCACAGCGCATAAAGGCAAACTTATCTCTGCCGAGACCCGAGCAAAAATTAGCAAAGCCCAAAAGGGAAAGATCAAGTCCGCCGAGACTAGAGCCAAGCTTTCCGCAGTCAAGACAGGCAGACCATGGACTGCGGCCGAGAGGGTAGCACAGGAACATCGTCACGCGCGAGCTAAGGGTCTAGTGGACGAAATTCTAAGATGAGCATCGGTCGAAAGAAAAAGCTCAGAGTTGCAATTACCTACATCGCTTATCCAGTAGCGATGGGACGATATTTCCATGAGGCGCTTCTAGCCAATCCACACATCGAGGTATGGAGTACCGGGCCGTTCACGGGTCAGTGGATTCCATGGGGTGGTGGCATGAATCTCCCGAGCGAGTATGTACTGAAACCATCTAATCCGACATCACTCACAAACCCTCCGATGATTTCTTACCCGATGCTGGAGCGCGTGAAACCGTGGGAACCCGATCTGTGGATTGAAATCAATGCGGGGATGACCGCGCTTGGAAAACCAACAAGTGCTCCTCTAGCAATGATTCTCTCTGATCCACACGTTCTTTCTGACTTCTATCGAGATCAGAGGCCAAGAGCCGATTTCGTGTTCAATATGCAGAGTCCGTATACGCAAGCTGGAGACATTTGGCTGCCGTATGGGTATTCGAAGCGATGGCATACTCCGACTCAGATTCCTTTCGCGGATCGCAAGTACGATGCCGCGTTGATGGGACTGCAGTATGGAAATCGAAACGATCTGGTTGGCAGATTGATTGCTGAACAATTGCAGGTATTCTATCGACTCGGGCCAGCTTACGAGGATGCCAGGCGCATCTATCACGACACGCGGGTTGGCCTGAATTGGTCTAGTCTCCAAGATACCACAGCACGTTGTTTTGAATTGATGGCGCTTGGACTGCCAGCAGTCATGAATCGAGTGCCCGATTTGATAACCATGTTTCGTGATGGACAGGATTTTATTGGTTTCCACACGCTTGATGAGGCCGTGGCTGGCGTGAAGTTCCTGCTAAGTAATCCAGAAGCCGCTGAACAAATTGCCAAAAACGGTCGAGCGGCGGTTGAAAAGCATAGTTGGGATGCTCGAATTAAGACCATCCTTGAAAAGACGGGGGTTATCTAGTGATACGCCCTAGAACACCTGTTTCAGGGAAAAACGCCGATTTGCTCCGTAAAAGTGCCCGAATCGGGCAAGGTGGGGGCGACGGAGCAGCCATTGCTGATCATGTAGAGCGGTTTCTGACCTACGTCACTCGCCAGCAGCGAATCACACGCGAGAGGCTAGACAAGATCAGCGAGTTGTTTGATTCTCTCTTGCTTTATCGAGAGTGTCTTGCTGATTGTGATGCGATAACTGACTTGCACAAGAACGCTCAGGAATTGCTTAAGCTGGAGAGCCAGGAGACCGAAGTAATAGAAGACATGGCCGAATCAAACCTACGCATGGTGAGGGACAGCGATGGCCTTTAAGGACTTCAAATTCAACATCATCAGGCAGCGCGCCAGCCCTACTGAAATCATCCTGGAAAGTGGACACAAGGTTGAGAAGCAGGAATACGTCTATTTTCAGATGCCAAACGATGATGCGTCCGGTCCAGGAGATTGGAGGATGATCAAGTGCGCAGATTACCACGGCGAGCACTTTGTTTATCTCGATCCACTTTACCTTGTTGAACCAAAGAGGGTTGATCCTAGCAAAGAGCAGACTGGCCGCGGGCATTGGTTTGCTTTATGCACCTGTGGAAGTCCAGCGGTAATTGTCGGACCGCTAGAGGCAGCTTTCGAGGAATCTAGCGCCGTTGAACAACTTTTGATTTGCTACGTCTACCACAAGACACTTAGAGAGAATGGATTTGGAACTCATGCTGATCAGGTTGGCAGAAAACGATGGGAATGAAGATCATCGCCACATGCCGTGCCTTGAATGAGGCCAAGAATGTCGAGCGGTTCGTAGCGGCGCACAAACCCTTTGTGGATGACATCTTGATCGCAGATGGGGGAAGCCGTGACAACACCGTCGCGCTGGCCGAGGCGGCAGGCGCTCAAGTACGAATCTTTCCCGAGATGGTCCAATGCACTCCGGACGGAAGAAGGAATCCGCACGGGAGGCACATCAACTTTGTCGTCAACTGGGCCTTGGAGGAGGGAGCGGATTGGGTGATCTTCGACGACTGTGATGACGTTCCAACGATTGCTCTCCAACAGCAGGCACGAGAAATTTTTGAAACCACCAAGTTCAGCCATGTCAATGTCTTTCGCATGTATGTATACGGCGAGAAGCATTACTACCCAAAACTCAACGAACCCGGCCAATCGATTTGGGCCTGGCGACGCGAAGCTAATGTTAGAGCGGAGGAAGAAAACCCGCTTGTTTCTAAGATGCTCAATATTCTTCCACCAAGCGGAATGCTGATGCTCAATCATCCTTTAGCTTGCCTTCATTACTCCTGGCCAACCGAGGAAGAGATCGCGAGGAAGATCGGATTCTATATTTCCACTGGTGAAGGGGCAATGCTTACGCATCCTGGTAGTTGGGCTGGTCCGATGGTTGCCCTCCCTGAATGGGCGGTGTGGAAATGAGGCGTGATCTAAATGGTCCTATCCTCCTGACTGGCGGTAGGGGATTCATCGGTTCAGCGTTAGCACGAAAGTTGGCTTTTGCTGGCTACGGCGTTAAAATCTTCGATCGTGTAGAAGGGTTGGACGTAACTAGGATCAACGATGTTCTCCAAGCCGCCAATGGTTGCGGAGCGATTTTTAACTTAGCCGGCATGTTAGGAACCCACGAACTGAACTATCCCAATCAGATGGTCAACTCAGTCGGAGTCAATATCGTCGGTGCTCTCAACTGTCTTAATGCAGCCAAGACATTCAACATTCCCATTCTGCAAATCACGAAGCCAAATCTGTGGATCAATACCTACACGATTACGAAACACGCGGCGGAGCAATTTGCAAAGCTGTACGCGCAGGAACTAGGTGTAAAAGTTTGGCTTCCGAGGCTCTTCAATGTCTTTGGTCCGGGCCAACATTACGGTGTACCTCAGAAACTAGCGCCCACTGTTATTGTGAATGCACTAAACGACTGGCCGATCACAATCTACGGTAGTGGACAACAAACGGTTGATCATATCTTTGTCGAAGATGCAGCCACGGCCATGATCGCTATTTTTGAGAGCGACCGGCTAATAGGCGAAGTAGTTGATGTGGGTAGTGGAATCAGCATGACCGTTCAGGAATTCTTAGATCGGGTTATCGCTAAGACAGATAGCAAATCTGACATTCGCTTTGTACCCATGCGATCAGGAGAGACTGAGGGAAATGATATCCGTGCCAATTTGTTTCTCTTGAAACGTTTTGCGGGCCATCCTGGCTCATATTTTGATTTCGAGAACGCGCTTGACGTTACGATCGAGTGGTACGCTCGAAATAGGTCATGGGAATAGCGACGTGGAAGAAATAGAAATGACCAAGAAACTGTCGAGAGACTACAGTCGAGTCGACCGTTACCTTGATATCCTTGGAGCCGACGTATACCCACAGCCGCCCGACGAATGGCACAACGAACAGGCTCAACGCGTGATCGCCGCGTATGGGACTATCCCGGTGGGCACTAAGACGATTCTTGATATCGGCTGCGGTCAGGGTTTTTGTAAGCCGATGTGGGAAGAAATTGGATATGAGTGGAGCGGCGTAACTCTTGGACAAGACTATGCAGAATGCAAGAAAGCGGGTCTTTCCGTTGAAAGGGCCGACATGAGTTTTTTGCCTTTCGAGGACGCGAGCTTTGACATACTGTTCGCAAGGCATGTATTGGAACATTCTCCAATGCCGATCGTAACTCTCATGGAATGGCATCGAGTTGCAAATCCTTTCATAATTCTAGTGGCACCAAACCCCCTGTATTGGGGCGCAGGGGGCCGCAATCATTATTCGGTGGCAACTATTGACCAAATCCTTTGGTGGCTTGAATTGACTAATTGGGACGTGATGAGAGATACAAAGAGGAATCCAGAGGATCACCCGGAAAAAGAATTCTGGTTTCTGTGTCGAGCAAAAGGCGAATGGGAAAGGAGTTGAGCGATTATGGCTAAAGACCCTAGGGTTGGACCAGTAACGGTAGGATACACGGAAGGGCAACTCAGGACCGTGAACTTGCCAGAGGGCCAGCAGGACCCGCTGGCGACGGCCACAGCGCCAATGCCGGTCCAGCAGAGCCAACCCCTGGTCCTTTTCGATCCCTCGCAGATCAAAGTTGTGATCCTCGCGGGCGGGCGCGGGACGCGTCTTCAAGATGTTAGTAAGGGAGTGCTTCCTAAACCCATGATTCGAGTAGGAGAGATGCCACTGGTCGAACACATCATGCGTATCTACGCGGCGCAGGGATTTCGGAAGTTCATTATTGCCGCTGGTTTCCTGAAAGAGGTAATCATTGAGTGGGTAGCTGACAACCGAATCAGATTGAGACAAATGGCTGACGAAATCGAGGTTGTTGACACCGGCGAGGATACCCAGACGGGCGGGCGTATACGCGCCTTAGCCGATCACCTTAACTATGGACCGTTTTTCATGATGACTTATGGGGATGGTCTATCTGATGTGAATCTGGCAGCTTTGCTAGACTTACATTTGAGACTTCAGCTTCAGTCGCCACAAGGTTTAGTAACCCTCACTGCCGCCAGACCACCGGCGCGATTCGGGAGCATGGACATTGGCCCAAGTGGGTTTGTGAGGGCGTTTGGCGAGAAGGTACAAATGACCGAGGGTTGGATCAATTCCGGATTCTACGTGATTGACAGATCAATCTTGAGGTTGATCGCTGGCGAGAACAGTAAGTTTGAGTATGACGTATTACCAATCCTGGCCAGTCAACAAAGTTTGGCAGCCTTTCAACATCCTGGTTTCTTTCAGATGGTAGATAACTGGCGTGACCTCCAGACCTTGAAGGAACTATGGGCGAGTGGTAATCCACCATGGGCGAGATGGCAGACAGGCTGAGTTGGAAAGATAGTTCTGTTTTAGTTACAGGCGGTTCTGGATTTCTTGGCCGCAATCTGATCGCGCGCTTGCTCAAGATTGGTGCCAGGATTACCAATCTCGATCTAATTATTCCAAAAAAATCTTGGTCAGGCGAGGAGAAGTTCTATCTGTCAGATGTGCGTAATTACGAGGCAGTCGAGAGGGTTGTAGTTGAAAGCAAGCCTAACTGCGTTTTTCATCTGGCAGCATTAACTCAAGTCGTAGATGCCAAAGAGATTCCGCTTCAGAGTTACGCGACGAATATCATGGGAACAGTTAATGTATTGGAGGCGATGCGCAGAACTAACAGAATGAATGTACCGATCATTGTTGCGTCTAGCGATAAAGCCTACGGGGAGGCTGCTCGTGACCTACCAGCCAACGAGACTACTCCTCTTGACCCATTTCATCCTTATGACGTTTCAAAAGCCTCGGCTGATTTTATCGCACGATCGTACGCGACTGAGTATGGTCTTTCGGTAGCTATCACACGATGCGGGAACATATATGGACCTGGCGACACAAACTGGCAACGACTGATTCCGGGTGCATTGCGTGCGGCTTTTCTGGGCACCAGTTTCCATATCAGGAGCAACGGAAAGCTGGTAAGAGAATACAACTTTGTGGACGATATCTTGGAGGCTTATTTTCTTATTGCTGAGGCCCTAGCCTCTGGTTGGGCAGTCTCGGGTCGTCCGTGGACTATTTCAGACCCAATGGTCAGAATGTCGGTGGATGAGGTCATTCAAGCTTGCGAAATTGCTGCCGGGTATCCAATAGCGCGTGTTTATCTACACGGTGCCAAAGATGAGGGAAGGGACATTCGTCTTGATGCTATTAACATTAATTTGATCGGTTGGAGTCCAAGAATGAGTTTACCGGATGGTCTAGCTATTACAGCCAAATGGCTTGCAGCCGAGTTGGGAATTCCATGATCGAGGGAGTCGTACTCACCGATCTAAAGATCATCGCCGACGACAGAGGCAGTGTACGGCATATGCTCAAGGTCAGCGATCCTCACTTTCGCGGCTTCGGAGAAGTCTACTTTTCGACACTTTACTCAGGAGTAGTAAAAGCCTGGCATCTGCACAAAGAGATGACCTTGAATTACGCGTGCATTGTCGGTCATGTAGTAGTGGCATTGGTTGATCTAAGAAAGGAAAGTCTCACGTATGGTCAACAGGAACTTTACTGGCTTGCAGCAGAGGGAGAGGACTACAAACTCTTGACAATTCCTCCCCAAATCTGGAACGGCTTTCGAATACCAGTTGGCTCACCGCTTGAGTCTGCCATGATTGCGAATTGCGCTACCCTGCCTCACTCTCCTGATGAGATCGAACGCCTTCATCCTAAAGATTTCCCTGTTCCATTTGATTGGGGAGAATATCGGGTAGCAGGATAAACCAGAGAGGAGATAGAAATGGCTAAGACATACCGCGCGTTAATACTCGATAAAGACGGAACCATTTGTAGGTCAAAGTCTGGAAAGGATTTTGTGAATTCAGCAGACGATCAAGAACTTATTCCGGGCGTGCGCGAGACACTTACGCATTTCAGGGAGCTATACCCGAAAGTTCCATTTCTAATCGCAAGCAACCAGGGTGGTGTCGCTTTCGGTCAAATTACCATGCAACAAGCAAGCGATTGCGTAAACGCCGCAATCAAAGAAATCGGTGGTACCTTGGCCGTCTTCTGTCCTGAACATCCGGAGGGAACTGTGCCTCCGTACAATGTCGAATCTGACTATCGGAAACCAAAACCAGGCATGTTGTTGTTTCTGCTCAACGAGGTTGGCATTGGTCCAGGGGACGCTTTGATGATTGGAGACCGACCGGAAGATGAGCAGGCTGCCATAGCAGCCGGAACCGATTTCGAGTGGGCCGATAAGTTCTTTGGCCGGGATGAATTCAATGGCGGTTAAGCTGATCGTTTTCGGTAGCCGCGCTTTACAAGGGACAGTTTTGGCTCTTTGGGTTGACAGGATTAGAGAGGCCGAAATTGAAATGGCCGTCATGGGTCACAGTCGAGATAGCCGTGAGGTTCAGAATACTGCGGTGGTTCTCAATACCATGTACGTCGCAGAAGCCCAAGAGGATGGTGTTGCTGTGCGAATGACAATCCTTCGAGGTTTCGCGGCTGCAGCAAGAATTAAGGAATCGGAGGTTATGGTTGTTAGTTCGTCGGAATCTGAGCATACCGCAGCTAGGGTTTTGCACATGCTCTACAGCACCCCCGCTGGATTGGAAATGTTGTTCACGCGCGCTGGATCAGTCGAGAAAGCCCTGGAGTTCTTTGCATAGTGGGCGCTAAAACCAGAAACATTGCTCAGACAAGACTCAAACGCCAGATACTTGGCCTGAGTCGTGTCTACGCGTTCAGACAATTTGGGGATCATGAGGTCTTTGTTCCCGGTGAAACCTACATCCCCCCGAGCGGTAAAGTGATCGGCGGCCCAGAGATTTCCAATGCCGTGGAGACTGCCCTAGACGGTCATTTGACAGAGGGTAGATGGACAGATTTGTTTGAGAAAGCCATGGCCAAGTTGATCAAGGTCAGATACGCATCTCTCACAAACTCCGGCTCATCGGCTAATCTTCTCGCGATCTCTGCGCTGATGAGTCCTCTGCTAAAAGAACATCGTTTGTGGCCCGGCGATGAGGTCATAGTGGCAGCCGCGGGTTTTCCAACTACCCTTAATCCAGTTCTTCAAGCCGGATTACAGCCATTGTTCATTGACGTTGATCTCGATACCCTAGTTCCAACAGAAGAAATGGTAGAGGCAGCGATAGGCAAGAAAACGCGAGCAATCTTCCTGGCCCACACTCTTGGAAACCCAGTGCCAATTTTGGACAAGATCAAGGAATACGAAAAACGAGGCATTGTTCTTATTGAGGACAACTGCGACGCGCTAGGGAGCACTTATCACAACCGGCCAACTGGTGGATTTGGCGCGCTGGCTACTCAATCTTTCTATCCAGCCCATCACATTACTTGTGGAGAGGGCGGGATGGTCTATACGAGTAATCCGATTCTCAAAAAGGCTGTAGAGAGCATTCGTGACTGGGGGAGGTCATGCTGGTGTGACCCTGGCAAAGAGAATACTTGCGGGAAGCGGTTTGATTGGACTCTCGCAGATGGTCTGAAGGTGGATCACAAATATCTCTATAGCCACGTTGGTTACAATCTCAAAGCAACAGATTTCCAAGCCTCGATCGGGTTAGCGCAGCTTGACCGATTTCCTAAATTTGTGCAAGCACGGTCGGTCAATTTCAGGCAAATTCATGTAGCTCTAAGACCATACGAAGAATGGCTGATCTTGCCTCAAAAAACACCACACTCCAAGCCATGTTGGTTTGGATTTCCAATAACGGTTCGAGACGGAGCGCCGTTCACGCGAGACCAGATGGTAGCTTTTTTGAACGAGCGCAAGATAGGCACCAGGAATCTGTTCGGCGGTAATCTGCTTAGGCAACCAGCCTACGCTGGTCTCAACGCGAGACAAATAGGCTTGTTGCCAAATTCAAATAAAGTTCTTGCCGATACGTTCTGGATTGGTGTCTGGCCTGGAATTGATGACGCGAGGTTGTCGTACATGCTAGAAAACCTCAGGGAGTTCATGAAGAAATGGGCGCGATGATTTCACACAAACCAGTCCCAATGGTGATTGATCTAATCGCCAACGATGGCAGCCCGATTGGTGTCATTCCGCCCGACATTTACGGAAAAGGCGTCGGTGGTGCCGAGCTTGCAATGATGTCTCTGATGGAAACTTTTGCTGACAGAGGCCACAAGGTAACGGTCTACAACGATCCTAGCACAGTCTCGGAATACAATGGGGTCCAATACGAACATCGGCGGCATTTCAATAGTAGAGGTCATAGGGATGTACTCATTGTATTTCGCAGTCCAAACCCACTGCTGGTAGGTGCTTATTCCAAAATAGCTAAAGTATGGTGGTCAACAGATCAATACACTGTAGGTAGCTTCAAAGCTCTTTCTGAGATGGTAGATTTCTGCGTGACCATCAGCCCGTATCACACAAACTATCACCTCAAGCATTACGGAGTTGATCCTAAAAAGATTGGGCATATCGATATTGGTGTTAGATTACAGGACTACGATGAGCGAGTAGAAAAGATCAAGAACCGACTCATTTATTGTAGCGTCCCAGATCGAGGCTTGGCTGTTCTCCATTCGTCATGGCCATTGATACAGCGCGAGATTCCCGGAGTTACTCTGACAATCACAAGCGACTACACGCTCTGGGGTGTGACGGCAAATGACGGCTCACACAGATTGAATTGGGCCGGAATGACTGGCGTAAATTACTTGGGAAACGTAAGTAGGGCAGAACTTGTTAAGCTCCAAATGCAGGCCGAACTTATGGCATACCCCTGTACTTACGAGGAATTGTTTTGTGTTAGCGTTGCCGAATGCCAGGTGGCCGGTGCTTTACCATTCACCACTTCGATCGGGGCATTGCCAACTACGAACCAATTTGGTATTGTAGTGTCAGGCAATCTTCATAATCCGGCTACCCTGAGAGAGGCTTTTGTGGATCGCGTTGTGTCATTACTGAAAGATGAAAGAGACTTGCTTGAATCAAAGATCAAGCACATGCAAACCGGGGCCAGGCTTCGATTTGACTGGAATCGGATTGCTGAGAAGTGGGAATATTTGTTTCAACATGGAAGATTACCAGAATGAATATTGGTGGCGTCTATCAACTTGTTAGTGTAACTGATCCCAATAAATTCTACATTGGATCAACTAGCAATTTCGACGGGCGCAGAAGCGATCATCTATCGGCACTTATCAAAAACAGGCACATCAATCCTCATCTGCAAAGTTCTTGGAACTTATATGGGCAGGATAGTCTTGTTTTTGAGGCGTTGATTGTTTGTGATTCGGAAGAAGCCTTAACTATCGAACAAAAGATTCTTGATATGCTTCATCCGTGCTATAACATTGCCCTCGACGTTAAAGCCTCCAGAAAAGGTCGTCATTTTACTCATTCTGAAGAAGCTAAACGTAAGATTGGCTTGGCCAGCAGAGGCAGAACTCCTATGCTTGGTCATAGACATTCACTAGAAGCGCGCCGCAAAATTGGCTTAGCCAGCAAAGGCAATACTTATCGTCTTGGCTGTAAACTATCAGAAGAACACAAACGAAAAATCGGTCAGGCTCATAAAGGAATGAAACGTTCTGATGAAACTCGTAGAAAAATGCGCGAGAATAGTGCAAGAGCTATGCTTGGTCGGAAGCATTCAGAAGAAACAAAACGCAAGATGAGCGAAGCCGGAAAACGATATTGGGCAGAGGCTAAGAAAAATGGTACAGACGCCAGACTAAAGGGGGTGCATTAATGTTGATTCTGATCAGCGATTTCGACATGCGGGGCAGTGGGTACGCAAACATAGCCATTTCTCTTTGCAATGAGTTGGCCATTCGCCACAAGCGAAGCGTGACGGCTCTGGGAATAAGCTATGCAATGACAGAACATAACTGGCCGTTCTCGGTTATTCCGGTTAATCCGTCAGACTATCTACAACACATCCCGGCCATCATCCACAACTACCGCGCATTAGCAGAGGCCAAGAAATGGGACGACATCGAGTGTATTGTTACCGCGCTCGACATTCCCATTCAAGAAAAACTTATGCAGATTGATCGTGGGAGTATTCCTTATGTGGGTGTTTTTCCAATCGAATCAGGACCCTTAACTACATCCTGGACGAATACCCTATCCCAAATGACTGAGAGACTCGTTATTTCGGAGTTTGGTTCAAGAATGCTCGAAGATGTCGGACTTGCATCAATTTATCTTCCAGTCGGAATCGATACCGCATCCTGGAGACGGCCATCCGAAAAAGAGAGAGCGGCTATTCGAAAGTCTCTTGGGTTCAAAGAGGGCGAGTTCGTTGTGTTGACCGTAGCAGACAATCAAGAAAGGAAGAATCTCAGCGTCAGTGCAGAAGCGATTTCCATTGCCAGAAAAAGCATCGACGCTAAATGGATATTGGTTACCAGGGTCAACTCCCCGGTCGGCTGGAAGCTAGACGATCTGGCAGCCTACTTCGACATTACCGAGGCTTGTACTAAATTTGATCGAGGCTTGCCATTTGACAGAATGTGGTTTCTCTATGCGGCAGCAGATGCTTTCTTGTTGACATCCAAGGCCGAGGGGCTTTGTCTTCCTGTGCTTGAAGCAATGGCTTGTGGAACGCCAGTTGTAGCTACGGATTGTACAGCAATGCCCGAACATCTCTTTGAAAATCCTGATTGGAAGAGAATTCAGAAGGGAACTTGGCGAGACGGAAAGCCAAAGGGTCAACGTGGTTTTCCAATCAAGGTTGAGTTTTCAACAATTGATCCATGGGGTAACTCGGTTCGTTCATTCGCGAGTGCGCGAGATGCGGCAGAAATTTTAGTAAAGCTCTCGAAGACATCCAGAGACAAATTAGAACCGATCTTAGCTAGTGCGGCTGAATATGCAAAGACTCGAACCTGGCAGAGAACTGGTGATGTGTTGGAGGAAACGATTCGATCAGCCATTAACAAGACCGTTGTGAACCAACAGTCACCCGCTGGCCAGCTTCCCGCATCTGTTCCGAGACCGGTTCCGCCGGTTGTGATCGAGGACTTGGAGGATCAAAATGTCTAACCGAAACCAACGCAGGCGGGAGCGAAACGCACGTCAACAGCAAGGAAATCAAAGACCCGCGATACGAATCGGAAATACTCAAGTTGATGTTTGTATGAGCGTCTACGGAGAATGGGGAATGCTCCATCGAGCGATTTCTTGTATACCATCCGCCGCGCTTGGACTTGGGAGGGATTACAGGATTATTTTGATTGACAACGGAACCCCACCGTGGGTTCCGTCCGCCGACCAACAAGAAACTCCGGTCACTCCAGAACAGCAGGCCGAACCAGTCAAGAAATTGTTACGTCCAAGCGATACCTTCGTTCGACTTGAAAAGAACATTGGTTATCCGGGAGCAATGAACACGGCGGCATCTCGTGGAACGAGTCCATACATTCTGATCACAACGGCGGATGTCTACTTAGAGCCAGCCGCGATTACCACTATGGCCAAGGAACTTGATCAAAACGAGAAGATCGGTGTTGTGGCTCCCCTTCTTATGTTTCCATTAGACGAATCTCCTCATGGTCCTCCAGGAGGCGTTCAGAGCGCCGGGATTGCTTTCGATATCCAGGGTAATCCATTCCATGTCTTCATTGGTTGGACTCCAGAGAATCCCAGAGTCAAGATACGTCGAGAGATGCAGGCCGTCACCGGAGCTTGTTTTATGACTCGTAGAAGTCTTTGGAACCAGGTTGGGGGCTTTGCACCGATCTATGGACAGGGAACTTACGAGGATATGGAATATTGCTTCTCTGTTCGTTCCCTAGGATACAGCGTTGTGTTTCAGCCTGAATCGCAGGCTTACCATTTTGCTGGAGGTTCGATTGTCCAAGGTGCGGGAAAGTCAGGTTTTCCGCTTGCATTAAACGCAACTATTTTTAAGGGTCGTTGGGCGCATGCACTAGAATGGGATGCTTACAAGTACCTAGACCCTCCTAAGTAGTCTTACCCTACCTACTTACACACCAATTTCATAGGTGCAACCGTCCTCCCCGGTTTGGGAGATTACCACTACTCTGCTAAGTAGGAGGCAAATGTCATGTCAGAAAACGGAAATCTGCCCGATGGTTCACAGTCTCTTTCTCCGCAATATAAGCCCGCAGAGATGGATTCGGCGCTTCTGGTTACCTTCGTGGGAAATACGGCTGTCATTGGATCGGCACAATTCAAGGCCGTGGATGCCTTCCAGCTTTTGGCAGTGGGGGATTATCTCCAAATGAAAGGCAGGCAGATCATTGCCGGGCAGGAAGCTCAGATAGCCGAGTCTCTTGCGCGTAACAGGATCATGACTCCGTCAGGCGCAGTACCGATTGACGCGGACGCTCTGAGAAAAGGTCCTAGACCAGGATAGGTGATTGAGTGCAAACATGGGTGCATCTTGCGCCGGTCGTACTGACTGACGCGCTCTACTTTCTTAACGTCCCACCCGATCACTCGTTTTGCACAGGAACGGCGGCTCAGCGTCGGGTAGCTTATTTAGCTGCCGAGCAATTCATAATTCAAGAGATCGGAGCACCACTGCTCCCGACCGTGATTACCGGTACATGGATGTGGCCGGAACTCTACGGGAGCAATACGCTCATTCTTCCGCACAAATGGATAAGTGCAATTGGCAGAGTCGCGGTCCTCTATGGAGGCGGAACTGGAACTTGTGGGCTTCTAGAAACAGAGGGCTGCTTCAGAATTCGCGACGAGATTGGATACATTGATGCACACTGCATTTGCAATGCTTGTGCAAGTCAGTGTGGTGGTTGGGGCGATCTTTACCAAGTTCAGATCGCATATACCGCTGGACTTCCTACAGGAATTACTGCTGGTGATAGTTCGCTTCATATGGCATTGTCTATCGTTGCGGAAGAGGTCCTAAAAGAGATTGTTGATCCTGGCGCAAATCCGGGCGGACCAGGAGCACCGGGAGTAACAAATTGGTCTTCACTTGGATACTCAGAGACACCAAATCCGGCAAGTTTGCTGATGACCTCCATGGGCGCGAGCGCGCGAGCAAATTTCGCGGCTAGGCTCATCAAGCATCTTAAGCGCAAGAAGGCACTGAGGTTTTGACATGAAAAACTTAGAGCAGGCCGCATTGGTAATCAGACGATTGTTTAGCATCCATGATGCCCCAAAGTCGGTTGAGGAAGTTGTTTCCAGGGGTGGGCCTGGATCAGGTTTCTATGGCCACGCGGGCCGCCAGGGTGAAATTGGTGGTAGCTCGCCGGAAGGTTCAGGCGGCGGCGAAAGACCGTCAGGTGGAGGCGGCGGAGGTGGCGGCAGCGAAGGTGGAGGCAAGGATTATTCTGCGATGCACATTGGCGAGATTGCGAGAAACATTCGGCGTGATTGGGGAAGTAAAGTGAACTTCGCAGCTAAGCCATATCTGGATGCTATGCAATCGCTCGACAGCATCAATGATCAGTATGGAATGGACTCGGGTCAAAGTATCGTGGCCTACTTCCTGTCCAATGCAAGTTCATGGAAAGGCGAGACAGCGAAAGCTATCAAGAAAGAACTGAACAAGCGATTGAAGGGATGAAGTGCCAGAACATCTTGTTGTGGTTTTCAATCTTCATCGCATCACCTGGCAAGACGATGCCGGTGGTGGTTCGGTAGAGACAGGAACCGTGTTGGCTAGAAACTTGAGGGGTCATATCAACGTTCTTAATCCAAGCCAATTGAGTTTGGAGCAGGGATTGGAGAGGGTGGCCTTAGCTGACGTAATTCTTAGGAGTTGTCCACCACAGGTGGTTATTCGCGAAAGCGATCAGTTGGAAATAGTTGCTCCAAGTTATCATCCGTACTTTGGAGAACGATGGGATGTAGTTGGAGTAAGCGATCCACCGGTTCATCCGGCAAATAGGAGGGGCTTTAGGAAGTTTCGCGTGCAGAGAATAGAACGCACACGAGCAGCCCAACAATTCTAATGGCAGTCAGACGGGAACAGACAAGTGATTCCATTTTTGTCAAATTGATTGTCGGGGCCAGGATTGGTCTTGATGCTTGGGGCGCGCTTGTTTCTCAACGTGCTAGTTTGAAAGCTCCGGTAGATACCAGTCAATTAGCACAGTCGATTCATTATCTAGTCGAGAGTGTTGAGGGCTATTCTGCCGCCTGGAGAGCGGTCATTGGAACAAACCTTGAGTATGCAGCCGCTCAGGAATATGGGTCTGGTCTTCATGATCCGGATACTCCTCACATGATTCCGATTCCGGCATTAGGTAACACAACGGCAAAGACATTAGCCTTTGAATGGCCCAATGCCCCTACTGGAATGAAACCCAACGCAGAGGGACTTTTCTTTTTCAAACAGGTGCTTCATCCAGGTGTGCGCGCGCAACCTTATTTGAGACCAGCATTGGAGGAAACAAACGAGGAAGGTAGAACCATGTTCCTGCAAGCAATAGCCGTGGAGCTTAATAAACCATGATCGGCAATCACATTCTCCAAGCAAGTCTCATCGCTGATCTTAAGGCTGCTTCCGCGATCACCACTCTACTCGCTTCTTCGGGCGAGGTTAGGGAGTTGCAATATCAAGGTGCCGATTTTGCGTATCCGGCATTGAGGGTACACATTGACGACAACAGGCCGATTATCACTCGCGAACAATGTGACCATGCAAATCTGTCGTTTACGGTCAGAACATTTGTAGAGGGCGGAAGCAGTAGACCGGCAAGCATTATTGCTACAGAAGTGAACAGGAGATTTCATAGACGTAACTTTCATGGTAATGGATGGTACTCCTGGTTCCGAGCATCAGCTTTTCTTGGTCCCAGAAGAGTTGCCGAGAATCTCTGGATGGTTGAAAACATTTTCCAAGGCGTGGTCTACCCGACTGCTGCCTTTGTGGGAGTAGTAGCATAACCAACAAGCGAATTATTCACCAACCGCGTGTCTCTAAACCTGAACAAGCGACGGTTCCGGATGAGGTAAAACGCGAGCTAGTGGAGCGGCTGATGACTCCAGTGAAACCTAGATCACAAGGAAATCCGGCGATCATTTCCTTGTGGCCAGGCAAGATTGTTATGCCTGGCTCCCCGAGCGGAGCTACCTACGAGTGGCCTAATTCAGGGTCCAGGGTCGAGATTGCCATCGAAGATGTAGATTTCGTCATGTCACAGAACCGCGGCGGGAAACGCGCGTGCTGCGGTTCTGGAGGAATGCGAGTCTACTTTGAACTTGCTGACTAGGAGGCAACTATGTCACCACTTCTAACGGGTGTTCCGCTAGGAAATATCGTACAGCAGGACGAACTATTCATTGAGGGCGCGCCGTACATTTATTACCAGGCGTTTGAAGCCAACCTCTTGAATAATCCAGACGCAAACGGCTTCTATTGGGGCCTCTCGGGTACAACCACGTACCCTGTTTACGAACTGGCCTGCTACGAGGATGTTTCTCTCGCGGATGATCTGACGGTAAACGCCGTCCGATGCGATCAGGTGGGTGATCGAGACGTAATCATGAAGCGAAATCACCTTGTCTTCAACTTCTCGCTGAGTTCGTTGTTCCCGCTGACGGCTACCCGCGCTCTAATTAGAGGCGGCGCGGTAACAACCTCTTTCACTCCAGACCGAGAAAGTATGGGGATCGGGCCGATCAACAACGCGGCAGCGTACCATATCTATCTGCCGAAGGTGTATGACGACCTGACCGGAGACTTGCTGATCATCTCGCTTCCGCGAGCTAAGTTTGTGGACCCCTGGACGATCGCTATGGTCTCGGGAGACAAATGGATGCTCGGCGGCATCTCGGCCTGGGCACTCGTGACGGATATCACTGCCGCAGGGCAGGAATTCGCCACAATCATCAGACAAGACCCAAGTCTGATCTAGTCCAGAGGGAGTGATCCCAATGGACTCGCTTACGATCAACCTCGGCGGGCGCGAGTTCACTGTAGCTCGCGCCCGTCTCGGACTTTTCCTCGATCTTGAGATCGTTTTGTCGCGCATGGACAAGGCCGTTGAAAAAGACGGTACAGGCGATATCGCGGATGCTTTGTTTGAATATCTCTCAGTTTGTATCCCAGAACTGGACCGCGGATCGTTCAACGAAACTCCCTGGCATGAAATTGTCAATGCCTATGCCTCCTTGATTGTCATGAACAAGATGGGAGGAGACTTCGCGATCATTACTAGACAGATTGGTAAAACCAAACCGGTTCCGTGGGATTATCCGGAGAGAGTCAAAACGCTTTGGGTTCACATGCTAGCCAGTGCCTATCACTGGAGCAAAGTCGAAATTGAGAATCTGGTCATCGAGGATGCGATTGGCTTCATTCAGGAAATCCAAGTAGATGAACAGATGCAGCACGAATTTGTGCATTCGATCTCGGAGATCGCGTATCAATATGACAAAGCCAGCAAAAAATCAAAGTTTGTGCCTCTTCGTAGACCAGCTTGGATGGTACTTAGGAAGGAACTTCCTAAGACGCGACTGGCGAAAGTTTATCTACCACAGGGCATGATTATCACTTTGGAAGGAACTCCTCGCGAGGAGATTAAGCATTGAGCGGCCAATTGAAACCCATGGCTATTCACGAGGCTATTGAGGTCATGAAAATCCTGAGACCTCATGCGGCAATTTTAGCTACTGCATCTAGTGGCCTTGACATGATACGCAGACTGCTCCTGGCTTTTAAGCTTGACAACACCGAAGAAAACATTGGAAGAATTGTGGCCTTGACACATAGGCAAAGCTTTGATGATGTGGTGGCAAGATATTTGAACGACGCCTCGACTCAGACAGTATTCTCTGACTTGGTATTTGCTTTCCAGGCTAATCCGATTCCTGATCTCATCGATGGAGCATACGTGCTTGGACTTGGAAAAATTCCATGGAGCAAGTTGAATGCCTGAGTCTATTGATCGCCTCTTCGTAGAAATTGTAGCGAACATGGAGCCTTTCATCGAGACGCTACAAGAGGGTATTGACAAGGGCATTACCATCGCAGAGACCGGAGCCAAGATTACCGGAGATGCCTATTCCCAGTTGATTGGTCCCATCAAGGAAATGCTAGCCGAAGTTGAGGAAGCCCAACGTAAGGCGTTTGGGCAAGTTGATATTAGGGCGTTAGCAGGCGTGAAAGAAAACCTCTTGGGCATAATTGATCTTGGCGTAAAACAAGGGCGTTCTGTCCAAGATGTCATGAGCAATATGCAAGCTGCTACTAATGGGTACAACAAAAGCCTAGGAGACTCTAACTCGCTTATGGGTCTGGTGAATGCGGTCAGTAGCAAACTTGGATTCAATATAGGCGGTCTTGCCAGCAAATTTGGTACAGCCGCAGGTGCTCTCGGGCTGCTAACGGTTGCTCTAAAGGGATTCATAGATTTGGTGAAAGAGAGCATAGTCGTGGCGCTACGGTTCCAAAAATCTCAGGTCAATTTGATCAGACAGGTAAACAAATTTAGGGCAGCATCCGATGATGAAGCTCTGACTCTTGGTGTTGTTCAAGAGAAAGTCGAAGAACTTGGAAAAACCTACGGAATAGGAGAACTAAGGGCCGAGGCGTTAATAGCCACTACCTTGAAAATGACAAGGGAGCTTGGCCTAACTGGCGAGAAGGCCCTTCAACTGTCTGAAGACGCCGCGATTTTAGCAGCGAGCACAGATGATGCAGAATCCTCGATGAGAGCATTGGTTCGCTTTATGCGAACCGGTATGTCTAGAGGTTTAGTTAATCTCGGTATTTCGATCAAGGATACGGCAGTACAAGAAAAGGCTTTTGAACACGGGATTTACAAAGCCGTTGATGCCATAGATGCTGAAACCAAGGCGCTGCTAATCGCGGAGATCATCACAGAGAAGGCCGCGGAAGCTGCCGAGGACGCTGCGTTAGCGGCTAAAACATTTGAAGGAAGAATGGCCAGCGCCAGAGATGAGGTTGATAAATCCAAGGCTGCTTTTGGTGATCTCTTCACTCCATTGCAGACAGGAATTGTTGAAACTGGCACCAAGATTCAAACCTTCATTATTGACTTACTGACCAGCGCGGGTAAGAGCGCCATCAGATTTTTTGTTACCTTTAGATCGGGATGGAGAGCGTTTGGCGACTGGCTTGATCAGCAGGGTGAGAAAGCTAGTGTACAGAGAGGAACAGGCCCGCGCGGTACGGTTACGCCTGCCGACAGAGAAAAATGGGCCAGAGAGGGGAGACCAGAACAGGAGGAGCAGAAATCGTTTGAGCAGTTATTCTTAGAAGAACTTACCGAGGCGGCACTAGAAACAGAAAAGGCGCTTAGGTTGTTGGAGACAGGAGGGGTTGACTTGGGAGAACAGCCCACCAAAGAACTTACCGCGGCCGAACAAGCAATGGAAGACTTTAGAGATTCTGTCATTGAAGCCTACCCCGACATTGTTAAGGGCATGGCAGAAATAACAGCCGAATCGATATTGGCCGCGAACACCATTGAAAAAACCTTTCAAGATGCGCTGCAAGACATTGATCTTGATTTCTCTCAGCGCAGGATAGATGCCGAAAGAGATTTGAACAGAGACCTGGCGGACATAGATGAGGAATCTAACGAATCCAGAATTCAAGCTACTGTCGATGCTCAAGTTGAGGAATTCAGAACAGTTGAGGATCATAAGTTAGCACTCATAGAACTTGAACAGCAGTACCTAATGGACCTTGAGGACGCAGTTCGCGAAAGGGATGCTAGACAGGTTCTTCTGTTACAGCGCAATTTCAATGTAGAGAAGGGTCAGCTAGAAGTCGCTACTGATGTCAAGCTTAAAAGACAGCGCGAAGATTTTCAATTGCGACTTCAAGAAATTGAGCGTCAACGTAAGATACAACGAGCAGAACGATTTGAGGAGTACGAAGAAGAACGCGCCGACCTATTAGTGGAAGAGGAGCGTAAGCGCGCGGACGCTGAAACAACCCGTAATAGGGCACTGGATGATTTGAAGATAGCCAACAAAGCAAGAGAGGATGCGCTTTACGCGTCTTTCATCAACCAGAATACTATTACCACGCTAGGACTTCAAGCTATGTTAGACACCATGGCTGAGTTTTTGGGACCAGGGGGTTACATGGACGGTATTTACGCGTACGCGGCTGCCCAAGCAGCAGCATTGAATTTAGCTCCTCCGACGATGCCCACTTGGGGTAGTCCACTTGGACAATCCGGTCAGCCAACTACCGGGGCTTTTTCTCCTTACTCTTACCGAGTATCTGGACATCAACGCGGTGGAAGCTTCATTGCTACCTCTCCTGAACTCATTAAGGTTGGTGAAGGGTCTCCCGAGCGTGTTAGCGTGACTCCGCTGTCTGCTAGTACAGGAATGCCAAAGGTTGGCGGTGGGGCAGGTCAGTCGAAGACCACAATTGAAATCGGCATTGATCTTTCCGCTGGTCTGGAGGGTGAGATCATTGATCAGGCCATGGGAGAGTTAGCCGATGTATTTGTCAAGCTCAATCAGGGCCAAAGAAGGGCTACCAGATGACAACCTCATTCAATCACGACTATCGCATCAACGGTCATCCGATTTTTGAACCAACCGCGGGTCGCTGGCTTCCGAGAAACGCGCTAGATCGCCAGGGTGACAACCGAACGATCTACTCGGAGTTTCGTGAGTTCCAACTTGAATGGGCCTTGGTTGAGTATGAGGACTGGGCTGCGATGCAAGTCTTGTTCGATGCAGTAGAGAGTACCGGAACCAGCGTTGTGAGAATTCCCGCTTATCCAACCGTTACCGGAACTGCCTACGCGTTTCGAGAATACAGTGGGGTTTTGATTGATGAGCCACAAGTTGACGCATTCTTCGAGACCCATCCTACCAGAATGGTTCTCATGATTCGTAACGTTAGGATCAGATGAATCTAACCGCTGCTCAACTCACTCAATTACGGACGCGTCCCCACAGTACAAAGCTGTGGCTTTCCATCTTTAAGCCACGCGAAATCCTCAGAGCGCAGATCAACGAGCCTGGAATTGTTAAAGGTGATACTGTCATTACCACTAATCTGCTAAGTGGGGTTGCTGCTAACGTACTCAGCGGAATGACGGTCTACATTGGCACGACCGCGGGCAGCAAGAACCTTGGGCGGCTCCGCGTGAAGTCTGCTACGAGCACAACCATCACAATAGCAGAAAACAGCATCACTTGGGTCAATGGTTGGTTTCTTACTGTGATTCGATACTTCGAGCCATGGGGTGTCTATCCAAGAATCACTCTCGACGCAAACAACGTTCCCCAGTTTTTCAAAGACTTCGATATTCCATACACTGATCAGAATCAGTTGATGGACCCGGTTGTCTGTATGGGACCCAATCATGCAATCATGCTCGATCCGACTGTCTCTGGTTCCTACGCACAAATCTATTACTCAAGTTCTGGGAGCTTCGATCCTACTCCTGGCGGAGCTATCACTGCTTATGACTGGCACTTTGAGGGCGCTGCTCCTACCGGAAGCACGGCTGCCGATCCTGGTTATGTTACCTACACCGGATGCGGACACTTTGTTACTAGCCTCAGTTTGACTAACAGCGCGGGCAAAATCTTCACCGGTCGACGTCACATTTCCATTCTAGCTCGCCCAGAGAGAGCACAAGATGGAGACTGCAAGCCAATTTCACATTGGGGTCTCGAAGACTTATCCGGAGATAGAGCCTCCGGAGGTTGGAAGGCGGGTGTTTGGATTCGAGAAGCGATCGGTACAGAGGACATTCCTGACGGTTCTCTTGCGGTTATTTTCACTGAAGATGATCGTCAGGGTTATGTCGAAAGTAAGGTTGGAGCCAACGCGGTTAACCGCGATACGATTCTGTTCACTGGCTACATTGATGGTGAGACAGTGCTGTGGGACCCTGAAACCAATCGAGTCAACTTTACCATCGAGGGTTTAACCGCGGTTATGGATAAGCTCGCAACTTTCTCTGCGGCTCTCGATGATTCACTGAATGCAGTTAACTGGAATCAGATGCGCGAGATGACCGTAGATCGTGGGGTCATCCATTTTCTTAGATGGCATTCGACCGTATTAGCTATAGCCGATTTCTCTCCTACTGGAGATACGAAACCGGTTCAGTACCTTGATTTCAGTAGAGGTAGTGTCTACAAGAGCGTAGATGGCTTGCTCGAAGGTGCGTTAGTAGGACAGGCTGTATCCGATCGGCAAGGAAAACTTTGGACCGAGGTAGACGCCAGAGTTTTAACTACCGGTACGGCCAGACAGATCAGAGATAGTATGCAAAATGTCCTGAGTGTTACTAGACAAGATTGGCGAAGTCGGGTTTCAATTCGGAGAGAACCACAAGACCCAACCTCGTTTATTGAACTTGGAGGAATTGCTTACAGCGGTCCGTTTAGCGGCAGTGGAACATTCACTGCCCATCTCTCAGGCGCGCCCGGAAACGCGCCAGGATACTACGGCAAAACAGATCGCAGCACTGGATTGGTAATCAATGGTCAAAATCAATTGAATGAGTTGACTGGCCATGTCCTGGCAGCCCAGAACGCGGATTTTCCAGAGATTCTCCTGCCAATGGCTGGTGACTACCGACACATTGACATCGCGCCTCAACATCGGGTTCTGATGAATCTACCAGCTACAGATAACTGGCTTAGGGTCGCGATGGTAAACAAACCATTCATTCCACAAGAGATCGTCTATGTTCACGATGTTGATAATCAAGTCTTGCTGATGGATTTGAAACTTACAGAGGAAACCTTTGGGGTGCCTGGTGACACAATAGTAATTCCGGCTGTCCCTCCATACAATTTTCCAGGTTTGGATGGTTTTGAGTTCCCGCCAATTTTGCCTCCGCCCTCAATTCCGTTGCCAAGCCAGCCTCCTACTGTTGTAAGCACGGGCAAGTTGGTCTATCTCTGCACGCCAACCGCGCTGGTCAGAAGTAGAAACTTTGGCCCGAGTGGAACAACGAGTTTTACTGACATTTCTCCAGCCTCGCCGGGGGTAACTGGCACTTACAAGACTTTTCATTTAGACCCGATTGATCCTAAGAATGTCGCTTATCTGGTTACAAATACCGACATTGGTCCATATATTTACAGGACCAACAATTTGAATGCAGCAACTCCTACTTGGACCATGATCATGAGCAACCTAGTTTGGTTTAGTACCTTTGGTCAAGCATTTCCAGGAATTGATGATCGCAACCAAGTAAGAGGTCTAGGTATATCCCGCCAAGATTCGCGTCGTATGTACGCGATTGGACGTATGATTCCTGGAACAGATCGTGTTCGTTGTGCAGTTACATTCGATGGTGGAGGGGTTTGGCAAGATGCCGGTTTGCCACATCCGGGGGTCGGAAATCCCACTAACACATCCGCGTATATTGTCAATGCTAGTGAGCATTTGGGCGGAAATGCTCATGCCCTACGCCCTTTTGCTGGCAACCAGGATATCTTATTCACAACTACTCAAGGAGTTGCTTGGAGTGTTGTCGAAGATGACTTGGGCGCTAGCGCCGCTCAAGATTTTCACATACCTTTTAATGCTAACGCGAATGATCTTATCGCTTATTGGGGTGAGGGTGACGGAAATACGAAAAAAGTATATTTATCTTCAGCACAATTCACTTCCGATGTAGATATTACCCCCACCGCTCAAGGTTCGGAATGGGGTTGTTCCAGATCAAGCGAGGGCGATGATATGCACCGAGCAATTCGTACCTGGGATCAAAACGCATTGTTCGTGGCAGCAATCCTACAGAGATCAAGTGCTAGCCAACTCGATAGTTTGTACTTCTTTGCCACAGATGGCCAAATTTTGCAACCTACCCAGATTTTCACTGGGAGAGTCACAAGCCTATGGTGGAACAAACAAAACGTCAATCAGCTTTACATGATTTGCACTGATGATGCAACAAATGTTAGTGCCATCTACTTCACAGAAAACGGTGGCCTGAGTTGGATAAATCTATTTGGGGATTGGTACGATTCTTTTGGTGGAACAGGTTTAAGGCGATGGGCAAACGTTCCCAAGGACATACCATTCACAATTCAAAATGTATGGACGGAATAGATGGCTGACGAAGGAAGAAAACAATTAGCTCGCGCTATAGCTGATTCGCTATCCACCAAGCAGAACAAACCCGATCTTGTTCCTGCTCTAATCGGCGCGTATGTCAACGGCCAAAAAACGCTTGTAGTAGCCGGTAGGCCAGACTTTCTGTGGGTTAGGTTGCGCGGAAACACGAGCGAGCCTGTCAAGGCATTCAATGGTGAAGCCGGAGTTGGCGCGCATTGGGATTTGCCGGTTCTAGTTTTTCGCGATGAGGTTGATCCCAACATCTGGAAAATCTATGGGCGCGATGTCCGCGTTTATCAAGACTATGGCGGCGCAAGTTACCTTCCCCGTCATGGCTACACTCACAGCTTCGGCGGTAGTGGTTCAATCGGAAACGATGTGGCCTGGATTTACAAGCGTCAATGGATGCCGTTGCTTCCGAGACCCAATGCTACTGGAACAATGTCGATCTACATCGAACCTGGTTTCTATTTCACTGGCGATCAATACAAGTATTGGCCTGGCAGCGGAACAACGGATTTAACAAGCCATAAACCAACTGGAGCGTTCAACGGAAACTTTGTAACCATATACCTAGATGCTGAGATCGAGAGCTTAGCATATCTTAAGGGTCCCGAATTAAACGTCTATGCTCCACCATTTGATCCTGGTGACCACATTGGAGTTCCTCCACTTGGAGCAGGAGTACCAATCGCTGCAGTGTGGCTTGTGACAGGAACAACCGACATTGGTTGGTTTGATATCTACGATCTGAGAGCCACAGAACACGTCCAGCCCACTGGCACCGCTGGTGTCATCCTGTTGGACGAGGGCCTTTTGCTCGGGCAAATGAGCCACATCGATTTCCGCGGCGGCGGGGTCGCGGTCACGAGGAGCGGTAGCTTCGCAGATGTGAGTATCACGGCTGGTGGCGGGGACGACCGTCATGTCGCCGTCTTTGAGGACGGCATTTTTCAAGTCACAGGGACCGTTGATTTCACCGACGATATCGAGGTATCGGTGAGTGGTACAAGGGCACGTGTGAGCGTTGTGATACCGCCCCCTCCCATCCTCCTCACGAACGTGGATCAATTCGTGACCGTAAGGCGCGAGGGTCAATTTGTCGTCACGGGCACGTTGAATTTCGTCACCCCATTCAGTGCATCAGTCTCCGGCAGTTCGGCGAGGATAGGCCTCGACGCGGCCGCGATTGACCATGGCGCT